>Ga0114931_10002832_pt1 | contig 22060 bp, 15 predicted proteins | sample 2SBtaG_FD_89579 | JGI IMG/M metagenome (GOLD analysis project Ga0114931, IMG submission 89579) | Deep subsurface microbial communities from Kolumbo volcano to uncover new lineages of life (NeLLi) - 2SBTROV14_V59a metaG | ecosystem: Environmental > Aquatic > Marine > Volcanic | place: Kolumbo... | reverse complement strand
TTCTCCGGCTACCTCGTCGCCACCGGCCGCTTCTCGATCTGGCTGGTGGCGCTGGCCGGCGCAACGGGCTCGGTGGTGGGCTCGATGGTCGCCTACGCCATCGGCGCGTGGGGCGGCCGGCCGCTGCTGGAGCGCTACGGGTCCCGCGTGCTGGTCTCGATCGAGGACCTGGACCGCGCCGATCGCTGGTTCGAACGACGCGGCGACCTCACCATCCTGGTCGCTAGGGTGCTCCCGGTGATCCGGACCTACATCGGTCTCCCGGGGGGCATGGCGCGCATGAACCTGTGGCGCTTCAACGCCTACACGTTCGTCGGCTCGTTCGTGTGGTCGCTCGCGCTCGCCTGGATCGGCGAGGTCCTGGGAGAGCACTGGCATACGCTCGGCGGTTGGTTCCACCGCTTCGACCTCGCCATCGTCGCGCTCATCGCGGCGGCGGCGGCCTGGTACGTCTACCGCCACCTCCGCGCGTGAGCCCGGGCGGGGGCCCGCCCACGAGAAGGGCCCCGGCCGAGCGGCCGGGGCCCTTCCGTCAGCGCGCGACGGACCTCAGTCCAGGAAGTCGCGCAGCTTGCGGGTGCGGCTCTCGTGGTACTTGAGCTTCCGCAGGGCCTTGTTCTCGATCTGCCTTATACGTTCGCGGGTCACGCCGAAGTGGCTGCCCACCTCCTCGAGCGTGTGCTCGCGGCCGTCGACGAGGCCCTTGCGGAGCTTCAGCACCATGGCCTCGCGCTCGTTGAGCTTGCCCAGCGCCTCCTCGAGCTCCTCGCTGAGGATGATCTTGCTGGCCTGGTCGACCGGCGACTCGACGTTGTCGTCGGGGATGAAGTCACCGTAGAAGCTGTCCTCCTCGTCGCCGATGGGCGTCTCGAGGCTGAACGGCTCGCGGGTGAGCTTGAACGCCTCCTCGACCTTGTCGGCCGTCCACTCGGGACCCATGGCGTCGGCGATCTCCCCGAACGAGGGCTCGCGGCTCAGCTCCTGCTGCAACCTGCGCGCGGCCCGCGTGAGCTTGTTGATCGTCTCGACCATGTGCACCGGGATGCGGATCGTGCGCGACTGGTCGGCGATGGCGCGGTTGATGGCCTGCCGGATCCACCAGGTGGCGTAGGTGGAGAACTTGTAGCGCCGGCGGTACTCGAACTTCTCGACCGCACGGATCAGACCCTGGTTCCCCTCCTGGATCAGGTCCAGGAAGCTCATGCCGCGGCCGTTGTACTTCTTGGCGATGGAGACCACCAGCCGCAGGTTGGCCTCGATGAGGTGCCTGCGCGCGAGCTCGCCGTCCTCGACGACGCGCTTCAGGCGCCGGAAGCCGCGCTCGTCGAGGCCCTCGCCCTGCTCCTCGAGCGTCTTCTTGGCCTCCTCGCCCTGCTCGATACGGCGGGCCAGGTCGATCTCCTCCTCCAGGGTCAGCAGCTTGACGCGGCCGATCTCCTGCAGGTATTGCCGGACCGGATCGTTGGTCTTGACGCGGGCGTCGGCCATCGCCTCGGCACGCGCCTCGAGCTCCTCGCGCTCGCCTTCCTCGTCGAGCTCCTCGTCGTCATCGACGTCGTCCTCGTCGATGATCTCGTCCTCGGCGAGGTCGGAGATCACGACGCCCTTGCCCTCGAGCACCTCGATCAGGTCCTCGAAGCTCTGCTCCTCGGGCTCGAGCCCCATGCTCTCGACGGCCTTGCGGAAGGCGTCGCTGATCTCCTCGGTGTCGAGGGACCCGGCCTCCTGGCCGCGGGCGACGAGCTTGGTGACCGCGTCCGCCTGTAACCAGGCCGCCTTCGCGGCCCCGTCGGGCGCCGCGTTCGCGGTCGCGGGGTCCGCCACGTCGGCGCCGGCCTTGCCTTCGGCCTCGTCCGGCCCCTTCTTCGCCTTCGAGGTCCTGGCCTTCGCCGCCTTGCCCTTGGCGGCCTTGCCCTTCGGGGCAGGCGCGGTCGCGGCGGCAAGAGCCGCCGAGGTGTCGTTCTTGGTCTGTTCCTTCACGCCGTCCTTCGCTGCGCCTGTGGTCGTGGCGCCGTTCCCGCCCACCGCCGACTTGGAGGTGGCCTTCAACGAGCTCTTGCTCGACCCCTTCTTCTTGGCGGCGCCGCCCGCGGCCCTGGCGCTCTTCGCGGCCGCCCCCACGGACGCGCTCGCTGGCGCGGCGCCCCCGCCCTCGGGTGCGGCGCCGCGCGCCCGCGTCTGTCCGCCCTTCGAGGCGGCCGCGGGCACGACGGCCGCTTCCGTCTTCTTCGCCTTGGCCATCGTCCCTCCCCGTTTGGTGTTGGCTCGTGCTGTCATGGAACGGGCGTCATGGGTTCGATCATCGCTGTGTGCGTGCTGCACACGGCCGGCACGCTGCGCCGCCCGCAAGCAGCCAGTGTAGCACGCCCGTCCGCACACCTTCGGGCCGCTGGGCGACGCGCCCGCGACGGGGCGCGCGCCTCACGCCTGATAACTCCCCGACGTCGCGATGCCGTGACCGGTCCAGTCGAAATGGCTGTACTCGCCGCGCGGCCGGTCGACCCGCTCGAAGGTGTGGGCACCGAAGTAGTCGCGCTGGGCCTGGATGAGGTTGGCCGGCAGGCGGCCGCGGCGGTACCCGTCGTAGAACGCCAGCGCCGCCGACGATGCCGGCATGGCGATACCCAGCTTCGTGCCCTCGGCCACCACGCGCCGCCACGCGCCCTGCGCCCCCACCACGGCGTCGCGGAAGTACGGGGCGAGCAGGAGGTTGGGCAGCTCGGGGTCGTCGGCGTAGGCGTCGCGGATGTCGCGCAAGAACCGCGAACGGATGATGCAGCCGCCGCGCCACAGCAACGCAACCTTGCCGAGGTCGAGCGTCCAGTCGTGCTCGGCGGCGGCGGCCGTCAGCAGCATGAAGCCCTGCGCGTAGCTGGTGATCTTGGCCGCGTACAGCGCGCGGCCCACGTCCGCCACGAAGGCGCTCCGGTCGCCGTCGAAGGTCGCGTTCGGTCCACTCAGGTGCTCGGACGCCTCCTGGCGCTCCTCCTTCAGCGCCGACAGGGAGCGCGCGAACACCGCCTCGGTCACGAGCGTCACAGGGATGCACTGGTGCAAGGCGGTGACCGCCGTCCAGCGGCCCGTGCCCTTCTGCCCCGCAGCGTCCAGGATGACGTCGAGCACCAGCTTCCCGTCGTCGTCGTAGGTCCCGAGGATGTCACGGGTGATCTCGATGAGGTAGGAGTCGAGCTCCCCTTCGTTCCAGCCCGCGAACACCTGCCGGAGCTCCTCCGGGCTCAAGCCGACGCCGTGCCGGAGCAGGTCGTACGCCTCGGCGATGAGCTGCATGTCGCCGTATTCGATGCCGTTGTGCACCATCTTGACGAAGTGCCCGGCGCCGTCCTCCCCCAGCCAGTCGCAGCACGGCTCGCCGTCGACGTGTGCGGCGATCGCTTGCAGGATCGGCCGTACGGGCTCCCACGCCGCAGCGGGACCGCCCGGCATGATCGACGGGCCGTGGCGGGCGCCCTCCTCGCCGCCGGAGACCCCTGCACCGAGGAAGTGCAGGCCCTTCGCGCGCAGCGCGCGCTCGCGCCGGATGGTGTCCTCGAAGAAGGAGTTGCCGCCGTCGATGACGATGTCGCCCTCCTCGAGCAGCGGCGTCAGCTCGTCGAGGACGGAGTCCACCGCCCGCCCCGCCTGCACCATCAGCATGACGCGGCGGGGCCGCTCCAGTGCCCCCACCAGCTCCTCGAGGCTCCCCGCGCCAAGCACCGCGCGGTCCTTGGCAGGCCCGGCGAGGAAGGCGTCGGTCTTCTTCCGCGTGCGGTTGTACACGGCCACGCGGAAGCCGTGCTCCTCCATGTTGAGCACGAGGTTCTGCCCCATGACGGCGAGGCCGATGAGGCCGATGTCGGCAGCTTGGTCGCTCATGAAACGCCTGCCTTTCGAAGGGCACCGACCGGCGGCGCCCGCGCTCCATCCTACCGACCGGGAACCGGAGCGGTGGGTTCGCGCTCAATCGAGCAGCAGCAGCGGGGCGGGGTCCTGCCCGTCGGGGATCGGCGTGCGGTGGCGCTCCCGGCTCTCGAGCAGGCGCTCGGCCCGTTGGCGCGTCATCGGCTTCGCGAAGTGGAAGCCCTGCGCGAAGTCGACGCCGAGCTTCTGGAGGAAGCGCCGCTGCGCCTCGGTCTCGACCCCTTCCGCCACGATCTTCTTCCGCAGCTTGTGGGCCATCGCCACGATCGCCTCGACGATCGGGACGGCGCTCACGTGGTCGATGCCGGGCGCGTCGTGCAGCGCCATCACGAACGACTGGTTGATCTTGAGGCTGGCGATGGGCAGGTGTTGCAGGTAGGCCAGCGAGGAGTACCCGGTGCCGAAGTCGTCGAGCGCGGTGCGCACGCCCATGCGTCCGAGCCGCGTGACGGTGTGCATGGCCAGCTCGTACTCCTTGGCCAGGACGCTCTCGGTGATCTCGATCTCGAGCAGCGCCGGGTCGATGCCGCTGTCGGCGAGCGCCCCCTGGATGGTGGCGAGGAAGCCGAACTGCCGGAACTGCAGCGTGGACACGTTGACGGCCATGCGCACCGGGCCCAGCCCCGCCTTCTGCCAGGCACGGGACTGGAAGCACGCCTCGCGCAGGATCCAGTGGCCGAGCTTGCCGATGTAGCCCGCCTCTTCGGCCACCGGGATGAACTCGCCCGGCGACACCTTGCCGAGCTTGGGGTTGGTCCAGCGCAGCAGCGCCTCGAACGCCACCAGCCGGCCCGACGCCAGCTCGACCTGCGGCTGGTACACCAGCTCGAACTCCTGGTTGGCGATGGCGTCGCGCAGCTCGCGCTCGAGCTCGAGCCGGCGCCGGACCCGCGAGCGCATCTCCATCGAGGAGAAATGGAACGAGTTCTTTCCGCCGTCCTTGACCTCGTACATCGCCGTGTCGGCGCTCCGGGTGAGCGCCTCGACCGTCTCCCCGTCGTGCGGGAACAGACTGACCCCGACGCTCGCCGAGATGCGCAGCTCGCGTTCGTCGATCGACATCGGTGCGCTCAGCGCGCGGACCAGGTTGCGCGCCACGAGGCTGGCATCCTTGGCGTCGTGCAGGTGCAGCAGCGCGAGCGTGAACTCGTCGCCGCCCAGGCGGCCGACGAGATCGTCGTCGCGCACGTTCTCGCGCAGCGTCCGCCCGACCTCCTGCAGCAGCGCGTCGCCGACCTCGTGCCCGTAGGTGTCGTTGATGAACTTGAAGCGGTCGAGGTCGACGAACAGGAACGCGACGATCGTGCCCTCCTCCCGTGCCAGGTCGAGCACCTCGGTGAGCTTCTCGTGGAAGCCCGCCCGGTTGAGGAGGCCGGTGAGGGGATCGAGCTGTGCCTGCTCGAAGGCGCTGCGATGGTGCTCCATCTGGTCGCGGGCGCTGCGCAGGTAGCCGAACCCGAGGCCCGCGCCCCCGAAGGCGAGCGCCTTGAACAGGTCGTCGCCCCCGGTGATAGACGGGAGGCCGAAGGCCCTGCCGTGCATGAGCGAGACGAGCCCCTCGCTGAGAACGAGGCCGATCAGGCCGTTGAGGAGCCCGCCCGGGATCCCCCACAGCCAAGCCGTGAGGCCGACCAGCGCCAGGCCCACCAGCCGGCTGTGGTCGCCTACGTGGGCGTAGAGGAGGGGGAACTCCACCACGTACGCCAGCCAGAAGACCGGGGGCGCGACCAGGAAGAGCAAGCGTCGCATCGTTCCCGGAGTGTAGGCATCCGCCATGCACGGAACTCTTACAGGCCGCGCCGGCCGCCCACGTGCGAGACTGGGCTCGAGCATGGCCGCACCGGCCGACCGCGACATCCATCTGCTGTTCATCGGCGACGTCGTCGGCGATGCGGGCCTCGATCTGCTGGCCTCTGCGCTCCCCGGGCTCCGGCAACAGCTCCACCCCGACTTCGTCGTCGTCAACGCCGAGAACGCATCCCTCACGGGAGAGAACGCGGTCGCCGGTGCCGGCATGACGAGCCGCGACGTGGAGCGCCTCCGCGCCATCGGCGTCGACGCGATCACCGGCGGCAACCATTCCTGGGACAGCGCCGAGGCCGCCCGCGCGCTGGAGGCGCACGAGGTGGCGCGTCCGCTCAACGTCGACCCCGGGGCGAGCGGTCGCGGGGCGGTGGTCGCGGTGCGCCGCGGGGTACGCCTGGGCGTCGTCAGCCTGATCAGCGCGACCGCCTTGCCCGGCGTTCGCCCCCCGTATGACGCCCTGGTGGAGCAGCTCGAGCGCTGGCAGACCGATCCCGTCGACCTCGTGATCGTCGACTTCCACGGCGAGTCGGTCAGCGAGAAGCAGATCTTCGCCTGGTCGGTGGCTGGCCGCGTGACCGCGGTGCTGGGCACGCATACCCACGTCCCCACGCTGGACGACAGGGTGCTGCCGGGCGGCACCGCTTACGTCAGCGACGTGGGCATGACCGGGCCGTGAGGCGGCATGCAGGGGTACGCCCCCGAGGTGTTCGTCGACGCGCTGCGCCACCGGACGCCCGTCCAGGGCCGGGGCGGATTCGCGCAGGGCCCCGCGGAGCTCGGCGCCGTGCTGGTCCGCGCGCGCAACGGGCGGGCCGTGGAGATCGAGCGCGTGGGCCTGCCACGCTGAGCGCAGGGCCGTAGGGCGACGGTCGCGGAAGGCATGTGCCCGGAGCGAACGCCGCGGGCGGTACGCTATGCTCTCGTGCGGACGCGCCGCAGCGGCCGACGCCTGACCCGCACCGGTGCGCGGCCCGGCGGCGCGCCAAGGAGACCGAACCGTGTGGATGTGGACGCTGGACGCCAAGCTCATCAACCTCGCCCTCGTCGAGAGCATCGAGCTGCTGGAGGTCTTCCCGGAGGGCACCGACCTCGACGGGGCGGAGGACGACAGCCTGGAACCGGACTACCTCGAGCTGATCGCGGTCCTGCCGTCCGGTCGCGAGGCGGTCCTGTTCGACAGCGAGAGCGCCGAGGAGGCGCAGACGGCCTACGAAACGGTGGCCGCCTTCGTCGCCCGGGGCGGCCTCATCGACGGGCTGCAGCCGCGTGAGCCGATCTCGGTGGCGCTGCTGCTCGAGCGCGTCCGCCCCTCCAAGAACTGACCCTCCAGGAACTGACCTTCCAGGAACTGACCTTCCGGCCCGCCCGAACCCCGCGTAGCCAGATGCGGCATCGGCCTCGCCGGACCGCGAGCGCCGATGCTAGGGTGGCGCCAACCACGACGGAGGGGGGTACGAAGGCTTGCAGGTGTACCTGTTCGGCCCGCTCAGGGTCGCCGTCGACGACCGGCCCGTCCCGCTCTCCGCGCCTCCGCGCACCGGCCCCTTGCTGGCCTACCTGGCCCTGCATCCCACACCGCAGGACCGGAGCACGGTCGCGGCGGCGCTGTGGCCCGACAGCGATCCCGCCGAGGCGCGCACCAACCTCAGGCGCCACCTCCACTACCTCAGGCAGGCGCTTCCCGAACACGCCGCCGGACCGTGGCTCCTCACCAACGGCTCGCGCGTCGGACTCGACCTGGACGCCGGCCTGTGGGTCGACACCCACGCCTTCGAGGAGGCGGCCGCACGCGGCGACCTGGTGCGCGCCGCCGCCCTCTACACCGGACACCTCCTGACCGACCACGCCGACGAGTGGTTGCTCGTCGAGCGCGAACGGCTGCGCGGCGTGCTGCACGGCGTACTGCTGGATCTGGCCGAACGCCACCGCAGCGCCGGGCGCGGCCCCGAGGCGTTGGCGGTGTTGGACCGACTGCTGCGGGAGGACCCGCTTCGCGAGGACGCAGTGCGGCTGACGATGCGGGTGCGCTACGGCACCGGCGATCGCGCGGGAGCCCTGGCCGTCTACGAACGGTTCGCCGAGGTGCTGGCGAACGAACTCCGCGTAGAACCCATGCAACAGACGCGCACCCTGTTCGAGGCGCTGGTGCGCGAGCTGGATCCGCCGGGCGAGGGGGCGCCCACCCGCGCCGATGCCCCACCGAAGCTACCGTTCGTCGGTCGCACGCGCGAGCTCGCTACGCTCGTCGAACGCTGGAACAGCGCCCGCTCCGGTCGCGGTGGCCTGGTGCTGCTGGCGGGTCCCGCCGGGATCGGCAAGAGCCGGCTGCTTCGCCGGCTCGCGGAGCGTGCGAAGAGGGACGAGGGCCGGGCGCTGGCGGGGGGCACCGCCGAGCCCGAGGAGAGCCCCTACCAGGCGGTGGCCGAGGCGTTGCGACCCATCTTCGGCCTGCTGGTCGCGGCAGGCGACCGGAGTGCCTCATGGCGGCGGGTGCTCGCCGCTGCGCTGCCGGCGGCGGCGTCGACCCCGCCGGCCGGGACGCCGCTCCCCGAGCTGCCGCCCGACCGGGAGCGGGCCCGCCTCTTCCACGCCGTCGGCCGTGCGCTCCTCGACGTGGCGCGCACGCGTCCGCTGTTGCTGGTGCTGGAGGACCTGCAGGACGCCGGAGAGGCGAGCGTGGCGCTGCTCGGGCACCTGGCGCGGCGAGCCCGCGACGCCCCGCTGCTGATCGTCGCCACCTACCGCGACGACCGGCTCGGGCCCGACCACCCGCTGCGGACCCTGCGACGCCGGCTGGAGGACGACGGGTGCCTGGATGCGCTCACCCTTGGCGGCCTCGACACGGAAGCCATCGAGACGCTCCTGTCGCAGCTCGCCCCCGCGACGGCCGCGCCCGAGGTGGCTGCAGCGCTGGAAGCGGCCAGCGCCGGGAACCCACTGCTCATCGCGGAGCTGCTTCACGAGGCGGCCACCGCGGCCGGGACCGCCACGACTGGCCCCGTCGCGCCCGGGCTTCCACGCACCGGATCCGCCTGGACCGAGGTCGTACCCGACGGCGTGCGTCGGCGCGTCGCCGCGCGCCTGGAGCGGCTCGCACCCGAAGCGCGCACCTTCGCTGGAGCCGCGGCGGCGGTAGGCGAGAGCTTCCGCCTCGAGACGGTGCGCGACGTACTGGCCTGGAACGAGCGCGAGGCCCTCGACGCCCTCGACCTGCTTCTCGACGCCCGCCTGGTGCGCGAGCGGCGCCCCGGTTCGTTCAGCTTCGGTCACCAGCTCATGCGCGAGGCCATCTACCGGAGCGTCGAGCCCTCGGCCCGTACGCGCTACCATCGCCGCGCCGCGCACGCCCTCGAGCGCTTCGGCGCGGCGGACGCCAGCGCCGCCACGCTGGCCCGCCACTACGACCTCGGGGGCGAGCCGGACCGGGCCGCCCGGTACGGGCTGCGGGCCGCCCGCGACGCCCTGGAGGCCGGCGCCGGCGAGGAGGCGCGCCACCTGGCATCCTGGTCGTTGGCGCTGGCGCACGAGCCGCGGCTGCGGCTGGAGCTGCACCGCATGACCGAGGACGCCGCACGCCGGCGCGGCGACCGCCAGCAGCAGCGCCTCCAGCTCGACGCCATGGACGCCCTGGCGGAGGCGCTGGGCGACGAGGAGGCGTCCTTCGATGCCGCCACCAGAAGGGTTGTGCTGCTGCGCGAGCTGGGCGACTGCGCCGCCGAAGCGGAGTGCCTGCAGCGCCTGGCGGAGCGCGCCGCCGCCGACGGCAGGCCTGCCTGGTTGGCACGCGCGGCATTGCTCCAGGCCGGCTACGATCTGGCCCGCGGCGACCCGTCGCTGGCCGAGGAGCGCCTCGGCCAGGCCACGGACCTGGCCAAGCGGGCCCACGACCGGCGCATCGGCCTCGCCGCCACCTGCCTCGGCGTCCACGTGGCGCTCGCGACTGGCCGGCTCGAGCTGGTCCGCCATCGCCTCGGCGAGGCACAGCGGACGGGAGCGACCGACGAGCCCGAGCTCGTGGCGGAGGCCCTGCGCGCTGCGCTGTACGCCGCCATCGGGCAGGAGGCCTTCGAGGAAGCCTTCGAGCTCACCGCCCGCATGCTCCGCCTGGCCATCGACACCTGCGACCGCAGCCTGGAAGCCGACGCGCACCAGTACCGCGCCGTGAGCGCTGCCCGCCTGGCCCGCCTGGCGGAGGCGAAGGCGCACTACCGCGTCGCCGAGCGACTCTACCGGGAGCTGGAGAGGCCCCAGGGGTTGGCCGCGGTATCGCTCAACCGCGGCGTGCTCGACCTGCGGCTGGGCGATCATGTTGCGGCCGCGGATCGGCTGGAGCACGCCGCGCGCCTGTTCGCGCGGCTCGGCGACCGGCGCGGCGAGACGCTGTGCGTGCTGAACGGCGCTTCGGCGCTGCTCTACGGGCGGCGCCACGAGGACGCCCGCCACGCATCCGAGCGAGCGCTGGCGCTGGCACGGGAAGGCGGCAACGACCTCCTGGCGGCCTCCGCCCTGAGCAACCTCGGCGACGCCGAGCGCCACCTGGGCGCGCGCGCCGAGTCCATCGAACACCTGTGCCAGGCGCTCGCCATCGAGCGGCGCCTGGGGCGCGACGCGAGCTCCGCCAACGCGCTGTGCGAGCTGGCGCTGGTCTACCTCGAGGAGGGGCGCCTCGGTCGGGCGTCGGCCGCCGCCGACGAGCTGCTCACGCTGCTGCAGAAGCGCGGCGACGAGCTGCTCCATCCGCAACAGGTGGCGTGGGTCGCCGCGCGGGTCCGGCACGCACAGGGCGAGGAGGATGCGGCGCGGAAGCTGGCGGCACGTGCCGCCGAGCGCCTGCGCGCGATGGCCGGGGAGATCGAAGACGAACGTGCGCTGGCGGCGTTCCTGGCCATGGAGTTCAACCGCGAGATCGCGGCGGCCGAAGGCGGTGCGCCCTGGCCGGGACGCACGCCAGGCGCGGGGCTAGACGCTCGCTAGACGCCGCCCCGCCATGCTGGCCGCGGGAGCTCGATGCGGGGAGGGCGGACGTGGACGAGGTCGGCGGGCGCAAGCAGTGGGTCTTCATCGTACGGGTGTGGCTCGAGCCCGCATCCACCGGCCCGCCCGCCCTGCGCGGCTCGGTGCGCGAGGTCGCCAGCGGCGCCGCCGCGTACTTCACCTCCCCCAAGGACCTGGCGGACTTCATCGCCCTGCGCCGCATGGTCGACGACGAGGAGGGCGAACCATGAGCGGCCGCGAGGCCGCCCCATCGCGGTCGGCACGAACGCCCCCGGTCAGACCACCTCGAGCGGCAGCTCCGCGCGCGCCGTCACCTCGCCCACCGCGCACGCCGACGGAAACCGACCGGCCACGGCGGCCAGCAGCTCCGGGGCGCGCTCCGGATCGACGCAGAGCAACAGGCCGCCACTCGTCTGCGGGTCGACCGCGGCCAGCCAGCGCACGGGGTCCACACTCGCGCGACCGCTCACGCGGTCCCGCACGTAGCCCCCGTTGGTGGTGTGCGCCCTGGTGAGGATGCCGCGCCGCAGCGTGTCCTCGGCGCCGGGCAGCAGCGGCAGCGCGCCGGTGTCGATGCGCAGGGTCACGCCCGAGCCCTCGGCGAGGTGTAGCGCGTGCCCCAGCACCCCGAAGCCGGTCACGTCGGTTGCTGCGTGGACGGCGCGGTGCAGGCCGTCGCCCAGATCGAGACGGTTGACCTGCCGCATCGAGGCGATGGCGGGCGCCATGGCCTCGGGTGCGATCTCGTCGTTCTTGAGCGCGCCCGAGAGCGTGCCGGTGCCAACGGCCTTCGTGAGGATCAGCACGTCGCCGGCACGCGCGCCGGCGTTGCTCCAGAGCCGGTCCGGGTGGGCCAGCCCGCTCACGCTGAAGCCCAGCTTTAGGGTGTTGTCCTCGATGGAGTGGCCGCCCACCACGAAGGCGCCGGCGTCGTTGATGACGGCCGTCGCCGCGCTCATCATCCTGCCCAGCACCTCGTCGGGCAGGATGCCGAGGGGGTAGGCCAGGATCGTGAGGGCCGTGATCGGCGTGCCTCCCATGGCGAACACGTCCGACAGCGCGTTGGCCGCCGCCGCCGCGCCGAAGTCGGCGGGGTCGTCGAGGACCGGCGTGAAGAAGTCCAGCGTCTGGATCAGCGCCACTTCTTCCGAGACGCGCCACACCGCCGCGTCGTCGAGCAGGTCGTTGCCCACCAGCAGGTCGGGGTGGCTCTGCCGCGGCAGCGAGCGCAACAGCTCGCTGAGGGTTCCGGCCGCGATCTTGGCGGCACAGCCGCCCTTCTTCACGGTGCGGGTCAGGCGGATCGGCGCGGCGGCCGCTTCTGGTTCCATGGTCCCTCCTCGGAGACGGCGACTCAGGCCGGACCGCCACGCAGGTAGTCGGCGACCGCGGCGGCGTCGCCCCGGAAGACGACGGGCCGCTCGTGGCGCAAGATCGCCTTGCGGTAGAGGCGGTCGTAGTAGTGCTCGAGCAACGTCTGCACCCACCAGCGATGGACACCGGGCTCGAACCAGGCGTCGGCCTGCTCGGCGCCGTGCAGCGCCGCCACCACCCCGTCGGTGCGGCCGCCGCCGAGGCGCTTGCGGATACGCAGGGTGTCGTGCTCGAGCCGCTCGCGCGCCGCCCGCACGCCGCAGCGCCGCGCCATGGCCAGCACGTACTCCTCGACGATGTTCGTGACCCGCTCCGCCATCGGGACCTCGAGCACCACCAACGGCGCGCTGTGCATGGCCTCCATGAGGCCGTCCGGCAGCGTGCGGCGTCCTACGTAGCGCGACTCGTCCTCCACCACCAGCCGCCCGGCCGGGCTGAGCAGGAGCTCGGCGGCGAGCGCGTTCTCGAAGGTCTGCTGGCTCGGTTGCGGCGCGTCCTCGGCCCCGAAGGCGCTGCCGCGGTGCCGCGCCGCGCCTTCCAGATCGAGCACCTGCAAGCCGTCGTCCCCCGCCATACCGCGCAGCAGGCGCGTCTTGCCGGAGCCCGTGAGCCCCGTGAGGACCACCAGGCGCTTGCGGCTCAACGAACGGGACAACGCCTCCATCACGTGACGGCGAAGCGCCTTGTAGCCACCCGCCACGCGCGCCACGTCTCCACGACCGATGAACGACAGCGCCAGCTCGCTGCGCAGGCCCCCGCGCCAGCACGCCACGGCGGTCGGGCCCGCGGCGCACACCTCGCGCCACGCCGCGATCCGTTCGGGCAGGTGCGGCCCGGCCAGCTCGTAGCCCAGCGCGACGGCGGCCTCCTGTCCGGCCTCCTTGTAACGGATCCCGACGGCGTGCCGCTCCTCGTCGCTCATCAGAGGCAAGGCGTGGCTGCCGGGCATGGCGCCGCGCGCCACCTCGACCGGCGCGCGCACGTCGATGATGGCGCGGCTGGGGGCGCCGCCGCCTTCCGGGTAGAGCTCCTCGGGACGGATGAACATCGGCCACCAGGATAGGCGACACGCCCCGGGCGGGGACGCATGCGGGCGACCACAGCCCCCCGGGCGCCGGGTCGCCTGGCGACGCCGGGGACGCCACCGTCGACGCTCGGGGCCAGTGCTAGACGCTCGCTAGACGGCGGCCTGCCAGACTTGGTGAGACGTGGGCGCGCCGCTCGAGCGGGGCGCCGACGTCCGTCCGCGCCAGGAGGTGATCATGACCGCAAGCCCCGCCCCGTCGTCCTCGCTACCCGCCCCGAGCCCATCCCCTTGAGAACGGTCGTGTGAGAACGCTCGTGTGAGAACGGTTGTATGAGAACGGTTCCGTGACCGCCCTCCGGAGGTGCCCATGATCCCCAGACCCAACGTCGTGCGTCGCCTGGCCGTGACCGCCCTGGCCGTGGCGACGATCCTCGCGCTCGCCGCCTGTTCCGGCCCCACCACCATCACCGTCCACGGCAAGGTGACCGACACCATTCTCACCCCGTTCGGCACGGCCTTCCCCGGCGTCGGCGCCAACGCCTACATCGCCGGCACGGCCGTGCCGTTGAACCCCGATGGAACCTTCACCATCTCCGCCGTCCAGCCTCCCTACGACCTCATCGTGACGGTCCCCACCTGGAACGCCGCTTACGTCTACCTCGGCCTCACCCGCAGCGACCCCACCCTGTCGTTGTTCACCGATTCGAGCGCCTTCTTCACCGGCGACGTGTCGCTGTCGATCGGCTCCGCGGTCCCCAGCGGCCAGATGGGTGCCATCGTGGCCGGTAGCACGGGCCTGGTCCAGCAGCCCGCCATGCTCAACGCGGGTGACGGGCCCGCCATCGGGCCCATCACCTTCGCCTGGGGCGGCGAGCAGAACCGTCCGGTCACCCTCTACGCGCTGACGGCGGTCGGCTCGGGGGGCGGTCCGCCGACATCCTTCACGGGCTTCGGCAGCACCACGGCAACCCTCCAGGACGGCGGTACCCTCTCCGGCCTGTCCATCAACCTCGGAAGCGTGACGAACGCCACCATGAGCGGGTCCATCAGCGCGCCCTCCGGCTACACGGTGGACAGCGCCGGCGTCGTGCTGCGCCTAGGTTCGCCCACCGGCGCCCTGCTCGGCATCGGGCCCGGATCCGGCGGCGGAGCGACCTTCACGGGCGTGAGCGTGCCCGTCCACAGCGGCATCGCCTACGGCATCGCCGGCTCCGCGAGCAACGGCTCGGGGCGCGGAACGCGTGCCTGGCGCAACGTCGCCGGCCCCGGGAGCGGGCTGACGCTGGCGCTGCCGGCCCCCGCCGTGCCCACCGCCCCCGCCTCGGGCGCCACCGGCGTGGGCACCGGCACGACCTTCCGTTGGACGCCGCTGGCGTCCGCCGTGTACCTGGCCGAGCTCACCGGGCCCAGCGCCAGCGATCCCGACGTCTACGTCGTGACCGGCGGGACCTCGTTCGACCTGCCCGACCTGTCGGCGGTGGGCATGTCGCTCCCCAGCGCCGCCTCGTACGGCTACCGGGTGCTCGCCATGGGGCCGTTCGCCTCGGTCGACGCCTTCGCGGGGCCGTCCGGCGGCACGGAGCCGTACATCCAGCTCCTGACGCTCTTCTCCACGAGCGGGATCCCCTACGGCGACGGCAACACCGACGCCTCCTCCCCGGTATTCTTCACGGCGTCGGAGGCCTTCAGCTTCACCACCGCTCCCTGAGCGTCATTCACCTGCGTCCCGCCCGGCGGCCTGCCGGGCGGGACGCGCGCCTGTCGCGGGCCTGCCACGGGACCGCCGCCGAAACCGCCCGGGCCGGCACTCAGAGCTGGAGGCCGAGGGCAGGCCTGCCCTCGGCGACGCACTCGCCCCCGCCCAGCGCTACAGGCCCAGACGCCGTTCGGCGTCGACGCGCCCTACTCGCGGCCGAAGCCCTCCAGCGGGGCCGGCTTGTTCCCCAGCACCCCCTCGATGCGCTCCATGACGTCGGGCGTGAGCTGCCCGGCCACATCGATGGCCTTCATGTTCTCGCGCACCTGCTCGGCCCGCGAAGCTCCCGTGATGACGGTGCTGACGTGGGGGTTCTCGAGGGCCCACGCCAGTGCAAGCTGCGCCCGGCTGACCCCGAGATCGTCGGCGATCGGCTTGAGCTCCTTGACGGACGCCCGCTCACGCTTCCCCTGCTCGGACTCGAGCCGCTGGCGCAGCCATTCGTAACCCTCCAGGCTGAAGCGCGTGCCCTTTTTCAGGCCGTCGTCGTACTTCCCGGTGAGGATGCCGCTGGCCAGCGGGCTCCACACCGTGAGGCCCAGCCCGAAGGCGTCGTAGAGCCGCGCGTACTCGCGCTCGACGCGCTCGCGGTGGAGCATGTTGTACTGCGGCTGCTCCATGGTGGGCGGCACCAGGTGCTCGCGCCGCGCCACCTCGTACGCCTCGCGGATCTCCTCGGCGGTCCACTCGCTGGTGCCCCAGTAGAAGGCCATGCCCTGGTCGATGAGGTAGTTCATCGCCCGCACGGTCTCCTCGATGGGCGTGGTGCGATCCGGACGATGGCAGAAGACCAGGTCGACGTAATCGGTCTGCAGCCGCTTCAGGGCGGCCTCCGTGCCCTCGATGACGTGCTTGCGGCTCAGACCGCGGTCGTTCGGTCCCTGACCGCCCCAGTAGATCTTCGTCGACAGCACCAGGTCGGAGCGCTTCCAGCCGGCCCGCTTGAGCACCTTGCCCATGATCGTTTCGGCCATGCCGCCGGCGTAGGCCTCGGCGTTGTCGAAGAAGTTGACGCCCGCGTCGTAGGCGACCGTCATCATCTCCAGGGCGGCGTCTTCGCCGATCTGGGTGCCGAACGTGACCCACGCGCCGAACGACAGCGCCGACACGCGTAGGCCGGAGGAACCGAGAGAGCGATACTGCATGGACAACCGCCTCCTTCGAAGACGTGGAACGGGGCCGCGGCACCTGGCGGTGCCGCGCCGGAGCTTGCGCGCTTTCGAGCTTACCCGGGCGGCGGCGACCTGCTGGCGATCGCCCGGCTGGGCGGGCGCTCCTGGCTCCTGGTGGCGGCCGCCGGTGTGGCGCCGACGCTGCTGGGTCGGGTCGGCAAGGGCGTGGGCCTCGGGCGCGTCGCCTGAGGGCGCCGCGCCGGCCCGTCGGCATTCTCGGCGCCGCCTACGACGACCCCGGGGATGCAGCCGTCCCGGTGGGTGGTCCATCTCCTCGGCGCGGCGCGACCTGGGCCGCCGCCGCACCGTCGTTCGTTCGGCGATCGCGATGGGTCGTGCCCGTCACGCCTTACCGGGCCGCACGAAGTCCACCGCGTTGCCGGGCAGGTCGACGTGCTCGACCTTCCAGCCCGCCGACAACCAGGCGAGCGCCTGGGCGTGCGAGCTGGTGTTCGCCCACCAGGCCCGGTGTGCGAAGGCCGACCTGGGCAGGGGCTTGCCGAGGACACCACTGATCTCGTCGAACCGCAGTCGGACCTCCCTGCGATCCCGGGCCACACCCTCGAGGTGCTCCTGCAAGGGGGCGTACCGACTCTTCGGCGAGAGGCTCGCCTCCACCCGTTGGCCCCTGCGGCCGCGGTCCAACCACACCCCCACCATGCGGTAGAACTCCGCGACACGCTCGTGCGGTACCAGTACTTTCACTTCTGCCTGGGACATCCAACCTCTCCTAGATCCACGTCGTGTTCGAAGCTGTGCTTGGGGAGTGGACCGGTGCCAGTCTAGCGAACCGTTGCCCGCCTCACAAGGAAGCACGCACAACGGAGCCAACGCACAGAAACGCCCTACGCCGCGCGTCCTCCGGCTTCCGGGGGCCGGAGCCGGCGCCCCCCGGTACCAAGACGCACCAGCGAAACCGCCATGCCGGGGGTACCGCTAGTCCACCCCGACGGGCGCACCCCAGGCCTCGAAGGCGGCATCATGGCTCATCAGCACGACCTGGCGCTCGCGGGCCACGCGCTCCAGCGCCACCCGGAAACGCTCACGCCGGGCCGCGTCGCAGTGCAGGAACGGGTCGTCGAGCACCAGGGGCAGCCGCACGTCGTCGGCGACGTGGTCGGCTACGGCGAGGCGCAACGCCAGCGTGAGCTGGTCCTGGGCGCCCTGGCTGAGCCGCTCGGGCGGCAGCTCCCGGCCGTCGGGCTCGAGCACCAGCACGGCGAAATCGTCCAGCAGCCGCACGGCGCGACCCTCGCGCTCGGTGAGCGCCGCCAGGTGCTGCGACGCCAGGTTCTCGAGCCGTTCCCGGTAGCTCCCCTGGAAGTCACGGACCGACGCCCGCAGCTCGGCGTGCGCGGTGGCGAGCGCCTCGAGCTCCTCCACGAGCCCCCGGCGGACCGCGAGCAGCGCCTCGCGCTCCTCCTCGGCCTTCACGAGGTTCACCACGGGCTTCGCCTGCAGCGCCGCCAGCTCGCGGGTCCGGTCGTAGACCTCGGCCTCCGCCGCCTGGCGCGCCGCGCGCTCGAAGCCGACCCGGTCCTCCATCGCCTCCAGGCGGTCCAGCAGCCGCGCCCGGTCGATCGGCTCGTCCGCCGACGGAAGCTCGGAGCCGGCGCTCACCAGCGCGTCTAGGGCCTCGCGCTCCTCGTCGACCTCGGCCTGCCTGGCGGTCACCCGCTCGCGAAGGGCCTCCAGCGACTCGCACGCGGCCGCATCGAGCAGCGATGCCAACGCATCGAAGGACCGCTCGGCCTCCTGGATCGCCTGGTCGCGCTCGCGCCAACGCCGGAGCAACTCGTCGGCATCGCCGCCGGTCCGCTCCAGCACCGCCTGGAGTGGCTCCGCATGCCCGTCGCGGGCCGCTTCCGCATCCTGGAGCTCGACCCGGAAGCGGGTCGCGGAGGCCTCCCGCTCCTCCAGCACCGTCTCGGCCACGGCTACGTCGCGGCGCATCCGCTCCCGCTCGGCACGGAAGGCGCGTCGCGCTTCGTCGCGCCCCCTGGCCGCCCGGAGGACCTCGTCCCAGGACGCGCCTCCCGGGCCTTCGAGGAAGCCGCACAACTGGGCCACGGTCTGCGCCCGCCCGCCACGCGCCGTCGCGAACGCCGCCAGGCGCGGCCACGGTGTCGGCATGTCGAGCGGCGACCGTTCCTTCACGGCGTCCGGCGCCACGCCGAAGGTGCGGATGCTCAGCTCGCGGTGGACCTCCTCGCGCTGCAACAGCGTCCGCTGCGCATCGCGGAAGGCGTCGAAGGCCGCACCGGGCTCGGGGTAGGCCTCCTGGTACGGCTGCATGCGGCGCTGGAAGGAGCGGAGCTGTTCGCGCGCCGCGTCCATCTCGTTCTCGAGGCGCAACACGTCGCGCCGGGTCGGCACGGACCGCTTCTGCCACACGTCGTAGCGTTCCAACAGCCGCTCGAGCTCGGCCCGGTTGCGACCGCGGAAGCGCCGCGCGCGCGGCCCCGCCAGCGACGGCGGCCGGAGCAACGCCAGGGCGCCGAGGGCGACCAGCAGCCCGAGGCCTACCGACACGCCGCCGCCGAACGCGCGCTGGGCGACCCAGAACACCGCCGTGCCCAGCAGCAGGCTGCTGCCGCCTCGTGCCGCGACGGCGCGCACCAGCCGCGCGGGTTCCGCCAGTGCGGCGCGCAGGGCGTCGGCCTCGAGCTCGTTGGGGAGTTCGGGATCGGGCACCAAGAGGAGGCGGCGTTCCGCGCGCGCCTCGCGCACGGCCGCCTCCAACCCCTCGACGGCGCGCACGCGCGCTTCCGCCTCGTAGTCGTAGCGGCGGAGAAACGCCCGGTCCTGCTCGGGCGCGAGGGCCAGCATCGCGTAGGGGCGAAGCGCCACTCGCGCGCTCACGACGCCGTCGTCGCGCCGCAGGTAGGCGCGCCAGTCGGTCACCACCTGCTCGGCCGCCGCCCGTAGCTCGCGCACCGCCCCGACCGTCAGTCCCTCGTCGTCGTCCTCGAAGGGCGCGTGCGTGACGTGCCGCTCGAGCTCGCGGGAGCGCTCCGAAACCGCGCGCTGCGCAGCCTCGCGGTTGCGCTCCGCGGTCTGGAGCGCCACGCGGGCCTCGACCAGCGTCCGCTCCGCAGCCATGAGGGCCGCCAGCCGCGCCTCGCCGTCGTCCGGCGCACCGGCCAGCTCCGGCCACACCTCGCCGACGTGCGCGTGCGCGCGTGCCGCTTCGGCCTGCAGGGCCTCGGCCCGCGCCAGCGACTGCGATGCGGCCCGATGTGCCTGGAGCCGCTCCTCGAAGGCGCGACGTCGCGCCAGGTAGACGCGCAGCTCCTCGGCCTCGCGCTCCAGGCGGGTGGCCTCCTCCTGGTGCTGGGTCCGCCGCGCCTCGGCATCGGCCAGCGCACGTGCCGTCCCCTGCGCCCCGTCGGCCGCCTCGCGTCCGACCTCCAGGCTCGCGTCGATGGCGGCCAGGCGGGCGTCACAACGCTCCAGATCGCCGTCCTCGCCGCCTTCGGGGAGGCCCCACCGTCGACCGTAGCGTGTCCGGACCGCGATCTCCTCCTCGAGCCGGCCGAGTGCCCGCTCCACGCCGCCCCGTCCCGATCCGACCAGCAGTCGCTGCACGTCGGGGCCGAGCCTCTCCGGGCGCGGCAAGGGCTGCGTCACACAGAAGCTCTGGACGAAGGCAGCCCGCTCGGACAGGCCCGTCACGCGGGCGAGGGCCTCGTCGAGACCTTCTTCCGCGGCCGCGTCGAGCGGTTCCCACGCGCTCCCGCTCGTGCGCGACGCGTGATCGCCCGCGCCCTCGGGACCGGCGGCGGAGGCACCGGCGGCGTCGGCGGACCCGTCGCCATCGCCCGCACCGGGTCCGCTCGCACCGGGTCCGCCCGCGCCCGGGTCCTCCGCGCCCGGGTCCGGCTCGCCGGAGGCGCATAGCAACTCGCCTTCGCCGGTCGACAGGTCACGCTCCAGGCGGTAGCGGACGCCGTCGATCCCGACGAACACGAGCCGCGCACGGGCGCTCGGGGCACGGGCGCTCGGTTCGAGGGCGCTCTGCGCACCGTCGCCCGAGGAACCGTCGCCCGCGCCGGCGGCCGTCCGGGACGGCACATCCGGCCCGAAGAGGACATCGATCAGGCCCCGCACGGCGCTCGACTTGCCCCACTCGTTGGGGCGCACCAGCGTCCCGAGCCCCTGGGGGAAGCGAAGCGTGCGCGCTTCGAGGGTGTCCGTCGCGGGAAGCTCGAGCCGCTCCCACGACACACCGACCGGATGCCGTCCCGCCCGCGCCGAACCCGTGCCCCCGGACCGCGCCCGCGACCGGCCACGCCGGGTCACGACGCTCCCCCTGCACCGCCCGCGCCGGGAAGGGTCGCCGCCTCCCGCCAGAGCTTGGGCGGCCGGCGCTCCCCGCCGGGCGGCGGACCGTCTCCCAGGGCCGCGATGCCCCAGCGGAGGGCCGCCGCCAGGCGCTCGCCGCCGCCCTCGCCGGCGGCTTCCCTGCGCTCGAGCATCCGCGCCACGAAGGCGCCCCGGACGCTGGCCTCCCGGCTCCACCGCCGCAGGAGCTCCGGCGCGAGCCCGGCGACCTCGTCGCGCACCTCGAGATGGAAGAAGTCCTTGCGGTGCCGGTCCTCGAGCGCGGACGCATCGAGGTCGGGCAACCACAGCACGCCCGTGAGGCGCACGCGCTGGACCGCGTCGGGGTCCGCGAACTCGTCGAGGAAGGCATCCACCTCGGCGATGTCGTCCACGGGCGTCAGGTCGAGGCGCGCGTCGTCGACGCGCTGCACCGTCAAGGCGACGCTCCGCACCTCCATGCCGTCGCCCGATCCTTCGGCCAGGGTCAGCTCGGCGCACCCACCGTCGCCGAAGCCCATGGCCTCGGGCGATCCGGGATACACGGCAGGACCCGCCGGGAAACGGTGCTGAAGGGGGTCGTGGAGTGAACCCATGGCCACGTAGTCGTAACGCGCCGCCGCGAGACCCTCCTCGTCGAGCACGAGGCTGCGCGTACCGCCGGCGGCCGCGCCCAGCGCGCCGTGGAAAGCTGCGACGTGCACACCAGGTTGTTCCAACCGCGGGAAGTCGCGGACCGGGAGGTTCGCTACGCTCACGCCGCCGGTGTAGGCCATGCCGTAGAGATGGACCGTCTCGCCGCCGATGTCGAGGGTGGCCACGTGCGCCGGCCACGGCTCGGTGACGAGGAGCCCCGGCCATCGGTCGCGGCGACGCCGGTAGACGCTGTTCCCGTAGGTGATCTCGTCGTGACTCCCGGGTACGGTGACCGGCAACGCGCCGCCGTCCTCGAGCCGTCGGAGCTGCGTCAGCGCAGAGTCCACGCACGCCTCCTCGGGGTCGAACGTGTCGAAGAGGTCGCCGGCTAGGACGACCAGCTGCACGCCCTCGGCCAGGGCCACGTCCACGGCACGCTCCAGCACGGCGTCCCGACGCCGACGCCGCTCACCGGCCCGCTCTTCGGGCCAACCGGAGGGCCGCCAGCCAAGGTGCAGGTCGGCGAGATGGAGCAGGCGCATGGGACCTCCCGCATCCCTCGGACGGCGCCACGTCGGTGGCACGCTACGAGCCTTGTCCGCACACCAACCGTAGCAGGTCGTTCCCCGCGACGGAGAGGAATCCTCCCCTTGCCGGCCTTCGCGCGGCACGCAACCTTCTCATCGGCGTGGGTCGGTGCCTCTCATGGCGGCCGCCTATCCTGCCCGGGTCGTGGCCGCGGGCCGTACCACCCGCGCCGCTACGTAGCCTCGCAACGCTCGCGCCCTCGCCGGCGCGCTCCCCGGAGCGGTGATCCCACCGGGCGTTCGCGCTCGCCGGGCCTCCGGCAGCGCCTTCGGCGCGCCGTGGAGGCCAACCCCCATTCCCGGCCCGTGGCCCTGGCCACGGGCCTGTTCGTGCGCGTCGCCGGCACGGGTCGAGAGCGCATCGGCCGTCCATGAACGCGCCACCAGGGAGGCTTTACGCTGTCCTCATGTGCCGTTCGTAGAGTCTGGGAGGGAGCAGCGAGCTCGCGATCTCGCGTCTTGGCCC
>Ga0114931_10002831_pt1 | contig 22071 bp, 6 predicted proteins | sample 2SBtaG_FD_89579 | JGI IMG/M metagenome (GOLD analysis project Ga0114931, IMG submission 89579) | Deep subsurface microbial communities from Kolumbo volcano to uncover new lineages of life (NeLLi) - 2SBTROV14_V59a metaG | ecosystem: Environmental > Aquatic > Marine > Volcanic | place: Kolumbo... | reverse complement strand
TAATTGTACTTTTGTTAATTCAATCATCTCTTTTTATTTAATTTATAAGTTTTTGTGAACTTCAAATTTAATTGTTGAGATGATTGTCTTTGTAATTCAGACACACTTTTTGGGACGGTATCTAATGATAAATTGCATGTTGTTGGTTAAACTAATATAATCCAGAATTCTAATGCTTTTTTTCTCCCAACTATACATCTCTTCTGAATGTAAAGTAGCTGAATCTATTAGAACATCAGTTATTCCATTCGACAATCTAACCACCATTGAATCGGTAACAACATTTGCATTTTGATTATGAAAAAACCAACGGCTAAATTCAAGATATGGGTTCGCATATGTAGTTAAATCAAACACAGGGGAAATAAGAATAGTCTCACCTCCTCCAACATCATCTCCAACCCCATTATTACCAGTAACATATGCCATATCATTACAATCAGTTGTAACATCATCATAAGGATCTCCATTACCACCAACAGGAACAGCTCTTTCCCAGACACCAGACGATGCAGTCCCTGAAATTGTCCAGCCCAAATCAAATGTAAAATCATCGTAATAACCCTTATCTATAATATAATCATGTTGATTAGATGAGGGAGAAAAATACGCTCCATTAGCACATAACATACTATATCCCCACTTAGTAATAAAGACTTCATAAGTTCCTTCTTCAACGTTAGGGATTGTATAATTTCCTAGAGCATCCGTTAAAACGGTAGCTGTAAAAAGGTCGTTTTCAATTTTAACAATAGCATTAGGTATTGGAGCTAATGTTAATGATTTCAACACCTTCCCTTGCATCGTAAAAGTAACAGATGGCACTAACTCTGCATCAAGAGTAGTTGTATTCCCTGCAATTAAGTTTACATTTTGAATTATTTTTCTTTTATATCCGTTTTTTGTAAAAGTAATATCGAATGTTCCTGCAACCCATCCTGTTTTATAATTACCTAACACATTCGTATTTGTTAAGGCACTATTCGAAGCAAGACTAACTTGAACCCCATCTAAATTAGCAGTTGTTAGAGAATCAATAACACTCCCTTCTAAATAAGCTCCAGACACGTATGTTGGTCCTAAAACAAACAATCCATTTTGCCTGTCGCTCGCAATAATCAAGCCTGAAGGCAAGTAAGGGTAAACGCCCCAGCAACCAAAAAAACCATTCCCCGAAAATGCTGGTGAAGTATCATAATTACCTACTTCAACCATATTACTAGGGTCAGAAACATCATGTATTGTTACTCCATCAGTATAATAAGAAGTAATTATATATCCATTTTTATAAAAAACATTATGAGGGGCAGACCCTTTTCCAGGATTAGATTGAATTCGATCTATTTCTGTGATGTTTGAAAAATTACTTACGTCAAATGCTCCGATATACGCATCGTTTTTTTCATCTGTAGTAAATAAAGTTTGCCCATCATCAGAAATCCAGCAATTGTGTGTAAAAAATCCTGGTGTATTATGCGTGGCTAAAGTAACTGGGTTTGACTTATCAGAAACATCTACCGCTACAAAAAACCCATTCCTTATTGCCGCTCCCCACAAAGTATCTCCTCGAACCATAGCATCATGAAAGTAATAACCATGATAAGCTCCTAATTCTATAGGGTTTAATGGATTGCTTGCTATATCTATTATATTGGCTCCTCCTCCCTTGTCAGCTCCTACAATATAGCCTATCCCATTTTCATCAATATAAATATTATGTGCACTGGAAAATGAATTAACAGATCCTGTAAAACTAGAAACATCTCCTTGAGTAAGTGTTCCTCCTGGAAGAACATCCATATTAATAATCATTAACCCACCTGAACTCTCATTGGTAACATAAGCAACATCTTCCCACACCTTAATGTCTCTCCAACCACTAGTTGGACCAGATGTATAAAATACTTCTATAGGTGTATTTGGTGTCGAAATATCTACAATAGAAACCCCTTCTTCCATTCCTACGATAGCATACTCATTTCCAAATTCATCCACATAACCCCATAAATCAGTCACTCCTCCTCGATTAGCTGGAAATGAAAAGTTTACTATTGAATCAATATTTAACTGTGCGTATCCTAAGAGGGTGTTTAAGAAGAAAAATACTGAAAATAGAAATCGTTTAAACATATTAAAGAGGTAAAGCCAAACAATATGAATGTAATTTAAGAATAATATTGCGCTATATTACTACGATTTAAAGTTTTATCAATTTCTGAGTAGTAATCAATGCCCCATCACCATAAATATTTATAAAATAAACTCCTTTAGGGTAATTGTTTTTAATTTGAAAATCCGATTTATTATTAAACTGTTGTTCTTCCATTAATTGTCCTGTTATTTCGAATAATTGAACTTTAATAGTACTGTAATTTTGTATTACTTTAATGTTTATCACATTATTAAAAGGGTTAGGGTAAATGGCTATTCCAGCGTTTAAACTTTCCTCTTTAACACCTGTTGGCATGTCAATAATTTCAAACTGATCAAACCCGGCTTCTACTAAATGCCCTGGATTAAAGTCAGTAGCTTCAACAATTAATTGCATCGTAGCTGATAAACTCAAATAATCTAACAAACGAATGGATTTTGATACCCATGTAGAAAGGTTAGGAGCACCAAACTCTACACGATCAAGCACTACCGTAGTTGCTCCATTAGACATAGAAATCACTAAAGAATCATTAGGAATCCCAGATCCGCCATCATTAAAAAACCAGCGATAGTAATTCAAATATGGGTTCGTATAAGTGGATAGATCAATAATTGGAGATTCTAATTTTGTATATCCTCCATCAACATCATCACTTCCAGCTCCACCACCCAAATTACCCGTAACATATGCCTTATCGTTACAATCAGTATTTACATCACTATCAGGATTAGCCAACGTACTATTGTATGTAGTTCCTTCAGGAACACCTCTTTCCCACATGCCAGATGTTGCACTTCCTGAGGCAACCCAGCCTAAATCAAACGTAAAATCATCGTAATACTTTTTATCTAATTGATATTGGTGTGGATTAGTTGCACTCGACAAAAATGCACTATCTATACAAACTACACCATGCCCCCATTTGGTAATGTAAATACTATAATCTCCCTCTAAAAGATTATTGATTGAAAAACTACCAGATACATCTGTCTGAAGAATTGTAGAAAACATGTCGCCTTGAATTTCTACAATGGCATCCGCAATTGGGTTCAAAGTTAATGACTCTAGCACCTCTCCTTGAAAATTAAAGGTAGGAAGTGGCACCAACTCTACATCAAGCGTAACGGTATTATTAGCTGTTAACACTACATTATTCAACGTTTTTGTTTCGTATGCATACTTCTCATAAGTAATATTATAGGTTCCCGGAACTCCTATTCCTATTTTATAATCACCTAAAACGTTAGTATTTGCCACTACATTAGTGGTGTCGATAGTTATCTGAACTCCGTCTAACACCCCTGCTGAAATAGAATCGGTAACATTTCCTTCCAAGTACGCTCCCTTCACATAAGTTGGACCTAAAACAAACAAACCATTCTCTATATCACTGGCAATAATTAATCCTGAAGGCAAATACGGGTAAACTCCCCAACAGCCATTAAATCCATTTCCTGAATATGCTGGCGAAGTATCATAATTACCCACCTCTACCATGTTACTAGGGTTACTAACATCATGAATAGTTACCCCATCTCTGTAATAAGAAGTAATTACATAGCCGTTTAAATAAAATGCATTATGAGGAATTACATCTTCTCCAGGACTTGATTGAATACGGTCAACTTCTGTTATATTCGAAAAATTACTCACATCAAAGGCACCTATATAGGCATTACTTTTTTCATCGGTAGTAAAGAGGTATTTACCATCATCAGAAATCCAGCAATTATGAGAATATAAACCTGGTGTGTTGTGCGTAGCCATGGTTATTGGGTTGGCTTTATTGGAAACGTCAACAGCTGCAAAAAAACCATCATTAATACAGCCAACCCACATGGTATCCCCTCTTACCATCGCATCATGCACATAATAATCATCATACCTTCCCAATTCTGTAGGGTTTAAAGGGTCTGTATCTAAATCTATGATAATAGCTCCTCCTTTTCCGTTATCAGCACCTACTACATAACCTATCCCATTTTCATCTACATATATGTTATGTGCTTTAGTAAATGGGTAAGTAACCCCACCATAACTAGAAACATCCCCTGCAATAATAGTCCCTCCTGGCAATTTCGTCATATCAATCATCATCAAACCTCCTGAACTTTCATTAGTAATGTAAGCTACATCTTTCCACACTTTAATATCTCTCCACCCACTATTTGGACCAGGCGTATAAAAAACTTCTACTGGCGAAGCAGGGGTAGAAATATCAACTATCGCCACTCCTGTTTGCATTCCAACAATAGCATATTCATTATTCAATTCATCTACATACCCCCAAACATCAGTTACTTCCCCTCTATTTGCAGGAAAAGGATAATTCGAAATCAAATTGATATTAAGCTGAGAAAACCCTAGAAGAGTCAAAATCAAGAAAAGGGAAACGAGTAAAGTGTGTTTTAACATAACAAGTAAATAAATTGATTACCTGAAAGTTACGATTTAAACTAATTAATTAGTCTAATATTATACAAAAGGAAAAATACATTACTAAACGGTAAAATAATGCCTATTAATTAGTTTTAGCTAACTCATAATCCTTAAAACGAAGTACGTAAGAGTGAGTATTTTCATAACCACTCTCAATTCCTGTTTTAAAAAATATAAACTGAGAAGAAAACAATTGCGGAGAGAAAGATAATGGGGCATTATAAAAAACAGTACCATATTGGTTAAGATAAGCCCCAAAATAAGTAGCGATATCATGTCCTAAAAAAGTAGTTTTTGAAGGGTAAGTTTTATTTAAATCAACATATGCTTTAATAAATTCATTAGTCAAGCTATCTTCATAATTAATATATTGATTAACAGATATATGAACATTTAATCGCTCAAAATATTCCAAGTCAATATTTTCATACTTTAACCACTCCTCTATTCCTATTAGTGTTATTCGGCAATTTTCATACTCTTTGTTATTCAATGTATTTACTAAATAATTAAAAAGGTTAGTAATAAAAGTAGAATTGCTCGAAGGAACAAAAATGACGTTATTTTGATCTTTCTTCAAATGAGTTAAAATAGTTGAATTAACAGTTGTTAACTGAATAGGAGTAATAGAAGAATAAACAACAGTATCTTGTTGGTTTAATAAGTGCTTATTATATGAGTTAATATAAAGGTCTACCAGTGATTTCTCTTTTGCATTTTTATCAATAATAGCTAATAAATTATCTGTTTTAAAACTGTCTACTACCAATGTTGACAGTTGATTTAATGCAGAAGATTTTGATGATATCGATTTAAAAACATAGGAGTTACCCAATAAAATCTTGTTACTCTGTTTAACAGGTGATACTATAGGAATTTGATTATTTTTTGCAAATGCAGCTACTTGTTCAAAATTACTGTAGTATAAAGGTCCCACAATTAAATCAAAACGCTTCAACTCTTCTTTTAACAACAAGTTTTTAGTGCGAACAGAATCTTTCCCTTTTGTATCGTACACATATAGCTGAAAACGACAAGAATCAGAAGTAACAGCATCTAACGCTTGGACAAACCCTTTGTAAAACTCAATAGCAAATTTTGATTTCGGGTAAATTGATTTCTTTTCTAGTACATTTTCACTTTGCTGCATTACTATTTCGTCATTCTCATCTAGGTAAAAAGGCAACAGTAATCCAATTTTATACAATTCTTTTTTTTGCACCGTATCCAACAACGTGGTTAAGGAAGTGGCTATTGCGTCTACCGAAACACCTTCTCCTACTCCCTCAACTGCACTTTGATGAACAAGAATAGGAATACGTATAGTCTCCCCTAGCTTTAATCCTCCTTTTAGCCCATTATTTACGTCCTGAATAGAGGGTATTGATACCTTATAACGTTTACTTAATGCATACAACGTTTCTCCCGATTTAACCAAATGTGTTTGATACTGTTTTTGAACAGCAACGGATTTCTCAATTGGTGTTTTTTGAATCCCCCTAACAGGTATTTTAATTGTTTCTCCCTCTTTTAGCCCTTCCGTAATTGATGGATTAGCAGCAATGATTTCGTTCTGATTAACCTTATATAATTTAGAGATTGCATACAGTGTTTCCTTTTTTTGAACTGTATGATTGATAAAATTACCATCAACACTTGTTTCTGGCTCTTTACTTTTAACAGGAACAAAAATTTTCTCCCCTATACTTAAGCCATCTAAAACACTTGGGTTTTCTTGCTTAATTATCTCAACCGGAACGCCATATTTTTGATGAATAGCGTAAAGCGATTCTCCTTTTTTGACAATATGGATATAATAATCTTTTCCTTTTATTTGATGAACCTCTAATGAGTCTGTTTGTGCAAAGCAATTGAAAATTAGCAATTGAAAATTGATAATTAAAACAGTTCTTATTATTGGATTGACAATTTTCATTCGACTAAAAATTCCTAAAATTCGAAATTTACACATTATCTCATTTTCGCATTAATTCATTAATCACTCCCATTCAATTGTTGCCGGTGGCTTTTAGCTAATATCGTACACCACTCTATTTACACCTTTCACTCTATTAATAATATCATTCGATGTTTTTGCTAAAAACTCATACGGCAAATGACACCAATCAGCCGTCATCCCATCAGTAGATTCTACAGCTCTTAAAGCTACTGCTTTTTCATAAGTTCTTTCATCTCCCATTACTCCTACTGATTGAACGGGTAATAATATTGCTCCAGCCTGCCAAACATCATCATATAAATTGGCATTTTTCAATCCTTCAATGAATATAGCATCTACTTCTTGCAAAATTTGTACCTTTTTGGGGGTAATGTCTCCTAATATACGAATTGCTAGTCCTGGTCCGGGGAATGGATGTCTTCCTAATAAACTTTCATTCAACCCCATTGAACGCCCTACTCGTCTTACTTCATCTTTAAACAACAATTTTAAAGGCTCTACTACTTTCAATTTCATGTAATCAGGCAAACCTCCTACATTGTGATGTGATTTAATGGTTTGAGATGCTCCACCATTAACTGAAACGGACTCAATCACATCAGGATAAATAGTTCCTTGGGCCAACCATTTCACATCAGAAATTAAATGTGCTTCTTCATCAAACACATCAATAAACGTTTTACCTATTGATTTACGTTTTTCTTCAGGGTCTGATAACCCAGCTAAGGATGTATAAAACTTATCTTTTGCATTAACCCCTTTAACATTTAACCCTAAATGTTCATATTGATCCAACACACTTTCAAATTCATTTTTTCTTAGTAATCCATTATCTACAAATATGCAGTATAAGTTTTTACCAATTGCTTTGTGCAATAATATTGCTGCAACTGTTGAATCTACCCCTCCCGACAAACCTAACACCACCTTATCATTACCAATCTGTTCTTGTAATTCTTTTACTGTAGATTCCACAAAAGAATTGGGTGTCCAATCTTGAGAGAACCCACAAATATCAACCACAAAATTTCTTAATAATGTTAAACCTTCTGTTGAATGGTAAACCTCTGGATGAAACTGAATACCGAAAGTAGATTCTCCTTTAAATTGAAAACCGGCCACCTCAACATCAGGTGTACTAGCAACAATTTCTACGTTATCTGGAGCCTTGCTAATAGTATCTGCATGCGACATCCACACTTGTGAATTATCGCTCATGTCTTTTGTTAAAACATGTGCTTTATTAACGTAAGATAAATTTGCTCTTCCATACTCTCTAATTTTAGAAGCCATTACTTCTCCACCAGAGCTTTGCGCTAAATATTGAGCGCCATAACACACCCCCAATAAAGGAAGTTTATTTCTAATTTCTGACAAGTCAAGTTGTGGTGCATTTTCTTCCCTCACCGAATGAGGGCTTCCCGATAAAATAACTCCTTTATAATTATTACCTATTTCAGGCATGTTGTTAAAAGGGTGTATTTCACAATACACATTCAATTCCCTTACCCTCCTTGCTATTAGCTGAGTGTACTGAGAACCAAAATCTACAATCAATAGTTTTTCCATAATCCCGACAAAGATAAAACATGTTAATTGATTAACTTGTTTTTAGTCGAGCATCTTTCCACATTGAACAACAACTTTTGAACAAATATTTATTTTATCGAACAATTGAAACACGCCCAGTGTGTTTTGATGATTTCCCAAAAATATCAGTAGCTTCAATAACCCAAACGTAGGTGTCTATTTGAACTAAGCTCATCTTATTGTGCTTCCTTCCATTCCATGGTTTGTTGACATCGTAAGTTTCATAAATTAATTCTCCCCATCTATCAAAAATCATAAAATGAAATTGATCTGGATCAATATTGAACAATGCTGGCATAAAACTTTCATTTAAACCATCTCCATCTGGAGTAAAAGCACTTGGAGCTGTTATTAATGAAAAATCATTTATCTTAATAGGACGGAAAGTACTGTCAACACATCCAAATTGATTAGTAACCAACAAATTAATTATATACTCTCCTGGTTTTGGGTAAGTATAAGAAGGATACTGTAATTCTGAAGAAACTCCCCCGTACCCAAAATTCCAATTCCAAAAATCTGCACCTATTGATCCATCAATAAAGTTGATTCTTGAATCAAATACATCTGTAATAGGCTTATCTATTGTAAAAAGTGCAACAGGAACAGGATGAACAGTAATGTATGCATTTTTGGTAAAAGTAGTCATACAACCTTGAAGTGTTTTAGCTCTTAAAAAAACTGTATATATTCCAGTTTCTTCATATTGATGAGAAGGAGATGGTAGTGATGAACGTTGCCCGTCTCCAAAACTCCAAAAGTACTCATAAGAGGCGGAATCAAATAGATTAGTAAAATTGACATTTAAAGGAGGACAGCCTTCTAAAGTATCTGCCACAAAATCCACATTAGGTAGTACAAACACATCTACTTGTCTTACAATGCTACTAGCTACACAACTACCACCTCTAGAAACAGTTAACTCAACATTGTATGTTCCTCCTGCTTGATAAATATGAGTTACAGAATCATCCGTAGAGACGTTTCCGTCACCAAAATTCCATAAATAATTTACTCCAGGGGTAGATTTATTAAAAAACTTTGTTACCTCTCCTGCACAAACTACAGTATGTAAAAAGTCTGCATGAACAGGTTCATCTACTTTTATTATTACCGTATCAAAACCAACACAGCCATATACATCAGTTCCCTTGATAGTGTATATAGTTTCAGAAAGTGGTTGCACAAAATAATCAACAGTAGCAGCAACAAAAGATGCAGGGTTTCCTTCATACCACTCATAAACTATTCCTCCCGTACCTGTTAACTTTACCTCTTCTCCTTTGCATACTGATGTATCTTCATTCGTAAGAATAATAGGCAAATCATTTAATGTAATAAGTGTAACAGAATCTGTATTTGTACAACCATTGGCATCAGTTACAGATACAGAATAGAAACCATCACACAAGTTTGAAATTTGATTGGTAGCACTTCCATTAGACCAGAAATAAGTGTAAGGAGCTATACTATTTGCAATAATGGAAACAGATCCATTGCATGAGTCCTTGCATGTTGGAGTAATTCCAGAAATTGTTAATGGCAAAAGAGGTGGCTCAGAAACTACAGCGGTATCTGTAACAGTACATCCATTACTGTCTGTAACTGTTAATACATAATTTCCTTTAGGTAAACCTATCAAATCTTCTGTTTGACTTCCATTATCCCAAAAATAAGTATAAGGTAGCTCTCCTCCTGTAACCGTAACATCAACGCTTCCATCACTATACCCATTGCAAACAGCGTCTGTTTCTATCATTGTAAATGACAATAATGTAGGTTGAAAAACTTCCATACTGTCTTGTATCACACAACCATTTGCATCTGTAACTAAAACATAATAAGTTCCTGCACTTATATTCATTATATTTTGCGTAGTATCACCGTTAGACCAATTGTAACTATATGGCGGAACACCTCCAATTACTCTAATATCAATTGCACCTTGGGCAATATTATAACAACTTAAATCCTTAACATAAATAGAATCTATCACTAAAACATTAGGCTCTGCTATATCGACAGTATCCATCTTAACACATAGATTGGAATCAGTAATGGTTACTGAATAAGTGCCTATTCCTAATCCAGATATATCTTCCAAATTGCTATTAGTACTCCATAAATAACTATATGGTTGTGTCCCTCCTGAAACGGTAAGGTCTATCATTCCATCCAAGCCTCCTTTACAGTTGACATCAATTGTAGAAAAGCTAGAAGTTATTGGATTTGGTTCTAAAATAGTAATAGAATCCATTAAGCTGCAATTGTTACTATCTGTTAAAGTAATTTCATAAGTTCCAGCAACAAGATTTTGAATAACATCTGTAGTTTCTCCATTTGGGCTCCATAAATAATTGTATAATCCAACTCCTCCTCCTGCTATCAAGGATGCTTCTCCATCATTTCCTCCAAAACAACTAACATTTAAAGAAGAGAATGCTATCGTTAATGCAGGTGATTCACTTACTATTACAGAATCAACTGCAACACAGCCAGTAGAATCAGCTACAGTTACAGTATGAGTTCCTGCTCCTACATTGAAGACTGTATCCGTAACAGCCCCTATTGGAGCCCATACATATGAATATGGTGATACACCCCCAGAAGAAGTAGCATAAAGTTCTCCATCTGTATAAGAAAAACAACTTGCATTTTTTGCAGATAATTGTATAGCAATAGAATCTGGCTGAATAATATCAATGGTATCTCCAACCGAACACCCATTACCATCTGTTACGGAAAGAATATATTTTCCAATATCCAGTAACGATATAGAATCCGTAGTTTCTCCATTAGGAGACCATAAGTAGTTATATGGTATTGTCCCTCCACTAGTAGTTGCAAAAACTTTCCCATCTGCTAACCCAAAACAAGAAACATTTATTACTGAATCTGTTACAAGTAGTGGGGATGGTTCCGTTATATTTACAGAGTCCAAAACAACACAGTTATTGGTATCCGTCACTGTAACATAATGTTTTCCTGGCACCAAACTATCAGTAGTAAGAGTATTCCCTCCTAAAGGAGACCAATCAAAAGAATATGGGGTTGCTCCACCTGAAACAGTTATACCTGCTTCACCATCATTCAACCCATAACATGTAATATCTTTAACCATAGAAACAACAACAGAAGGAGGAGTAATGGTATTATTGATGGTTGCACTCCTTGTAGCTACACATCCTGAAGCATCGGTAACAGTTACCGTATATAATCCAGGAGCAAGATTAACAGCTCTGATACTATCTTGAGCTAAAGGGTCATTCCATGAAACAGTATAAGGTGCTGTCCCTCCAAATATACTTGCTAACAATTCTCCATTATTAACATTACATGTAGGATGGATAGATTGTATTGGCAATAAAAACAATGCAGGTGGAGCTGTAATATCAACATTTAAGAACGCTTCACAGCCATTTAAATCTGTAACCACCACAATATATAATCCTGGGGATAAATTTGGAACAGAATCCGTAGTTGCTCCATTACTCCACTGGTAAGTGTATGGAGCTGTTCCTCCTGACACACGTGCGATGGCACTATAGTTATTATTACCCGTACAACTGGACTTTAGAATATCTACACTCAAACTAATTGAATCTGGTTCAACTATTACTACTGAATCAACTGCTTCACAATTAAGAATAGTATTATCAGTAACAGTTACAGTATAAGTTCCAGGTGGTAAATTAATAATATTTGGGTTGGTATTTCCTGAATCCCATAGGTAAGAATAATTTCCTGACCCCCCTGTAGGAACTACTGTTGCCAATCCATCATTTTCTCCATAACAAGAAATATTTGTAGTAGTAAAATTTAAATTTATTCCATTGGTTTCTATAATTTTTGCCGTATCAATAACACTACAACCATTACTGTCCGTAATCGATATAGGATAATTTCCTTTTGGTAGATTAACAATAGAATCTGTCGTTTCTCCATTAGGAGACCATAAGTAAGTATATGGAGCTGTTCCTCCTGAAGGTGTTACAAATGCTTTTCCTATACTTAAACCACAACTCGCATCAACTGTAACAACTGAAGAGGTAAGCTGTGTTGGTTCAGTAATTACAATTGTATCTTGGGCTAAACAATTATTACTATCTGTTATCTCTACAACATAAGTTCCTGCTGAAAGCATTGTAGCTGTATCATTAACACTTCCTGTAGCAGACCATAGATATGAGTAAGGAGCTGTCCCGCCTACAACTGAAACAATTGCCTCTCCCGAATTATCGTTAAAACAACTTAAATTTTTTCCTGTGATTGTTGTTGTAATAATTTGTGGCTCTGTAATCACTACGGAATCTGTAATCATGCAATTCAAATTATTAGAATCTGTTATCGTTACGGTATAAGTTCCTGGTGCAAGTCCATTGATTGAATCTGTTGTAAAAGCGGTTAGAGACCAACTATATAAGTAAGACCCTGTTCCTCCTGTTGCTGAGACAGATGCTGTGCCATTATTACTGCCAAAACAAGTTACATTACTACTACTCATGTTTATTGTTAACGCATCTGGCTCTACTATTGTAGCTGAATCAGTATAAATACACCCATTAAAATCAGTTACTGTTACCACATAAGTCCCAGCAAAAAGATCAAAAACAGAATCTGTTGTTTCTCCATTAGGAGCCCATAAGTAAGTATATGGGGCTGTTCCTCCTGTTACATCAACATCAACTGTTCCCGTGTTAAAACCACAGCCTGCTGTTGTAGCTGTCGTAATTAAAATAGCAGAATCTGGTTGATAAATAGTAATAGAATCTACCAATAAACAATTATTTGAATCTCTTATATTAACCGCATATTCTCCTAGAAGAAGATTGATAATAGTGTCTGTTGTTTCTCCGTTAGACCATAAATAAGTGTAAGGAGAAACTCCTCCTGCAACACTTACATTTGCACTACCATCAAGCCCTCCAAAACAAGTAATACTATCACCACTTAAAATGGAAGATAAAGCAACGGGTTCTGTAATAATAATAGAATCTTGTATACTACATCCATTGGAATCTGTAACGGTAACGATATGAGTCCCGATAGCTAATCCCGTTGCTATTGCACTAGTGTCCCCAGAAGGTTGCCAATTGTATGTATAAGGCGCTGTTCCTCCAACAACTGAAACAGTTGCTGAAGCATCACTTAACCCATTACAACTCACATTTACCCCTGTAATTGTTGTATTTAAAGAATCTGGTTGCGTAAGTATTATAGTATCTGTATTGGTACAACCTGTGAGATTAATATCTGTAACAGTTACTATATATGTTCCTGCTGCTAACCCACTAATTGAATCCGTTGTTTCTCCTCCTGGAAACCATGAATAATTGTATAAGCCTGATCCTCCACTTACTATAATTTTAGCCGTTCCATCATTTGATTGATAACAATTAGGATTTTCAGATTGCCCCGCTAAAACAATACTATTAGCAACCGTTAATTCAATAGAATCTGTAATTGTACACAGTAAAGAATCTTTTACAACAACAGTATAAACACCAGAAGATAAATTAATAATACTATCGGTTGTTTCTCCTCCGGGCAACCAAGAATAAGTATAATTTCCATTTCCACCAGTAACCAAAATATTCACTTTTCCGTCATTACTGCCACATGTTAAATCTTGTTTGCTTAAAGCTAAATTTAACGAATCCGGTTCCCCTATTGTAACAGAATCTTGTAAAACACATCCATTAGAGTCTGTTATATTGACAAAATAAGTTCCTGCATTTAAATTAGTGATACTATCTGTCGTTTCCCCTGTTGGACTCCACAAATAAGCATAAGGAACAACTCCACCACTCACGTTAATTGAAGTTGATCCATCACCTGAATTTTTACAACTTAAATTTTGGGTATTAAATGTTACGACTATAGGGGTAGGTTCTACTATTTGTACAGAATCACCCAAACTACAATTATTAGCATCGGTAACTACTACCTTATACACCCCTGCATAGAGGGTGTTAATCGTATCACTAGTTGAACTTATTGATTGCCAATTGTAACTATATGGAGTAGTTCCTCCTGAAGGAACTACTATTGCTTTTCCTGATGAATCTCCATTACACAATACATCAACTGCATCCATTACTAAACTCAAAGGCGCTGGTTCTGTTATCTGAACGGAATCAATTGCCAAACAACCGTTATCATCTGTCACAGTTACAGTATATGTGTTAGGATTAAGATTACTAATACTATCTGTTGTTTGCCCTCCAGGAGACCATAAATAACTATATACTCCTGATCCACCAGTTGCTACCACATTTGCTTTTCCATCATTAAATCCGTTACAACTAACATTGGTAGAATCCATTGTTAGTGTTATCAAGCCTTGTTCTATAATTGTTACAGAATCTGACTTTACACTTCCATTAGAATCTGTTACTGTTACTATATATGTTCCTGATGCAAGGTTGGTAATCGTGTCTGTTGTTTCTCCCCCTGACCAAAGTACTGTATATGGAGGTATTCCACCTGAAACTGTAACTGAAGCTATTCCTTCACTCAACCCACAGGGTGTATTTTGTTGATTCATATTTAAGACCAAAAGTGGTGGTTCATTCACCACAACAGAATCAAATCTCACACAACCGTTATCGTCTGTTATTGTTACAATATATGTTCCTGGGGCTAAATTGCTAATAGAATCTGTTGTCATTCCTCCTGGCGACCAACTGTAAGTGTAAGGAGAAATTCCTCCACTCACATTTACAAAAGCAGTTCCGTCATTTGCTCCATTAATGGTTATATCTGTAGCTCCTATATTATTTATAATTATTGCAGGAGGTTCTTCTATTGTAATCGAATCTATTATGGTACATCCATTATCATCAGTAACGGTATATTGATATATTCCCGCTGTTAGCCCAGTAATTGAATTACTAGTCTGTCCTCCAGGCAACCAACTATAGGTGTATGGTAAAGTTCCCCCAGCAACTACAACACTAGCTGTTCCACTATTATCTCCAAAACAATTTACATTGGTCGAATCTTTAGTGACATCTAATAAATCAGGTTCCGTAATAGTGACAGAATCAGTAATTATACAATTGGCCGTATCATCAATACTAACCATATAAGTTCCTGGAGCCAATCCTGAAATAGAGTCGTTAGTCCCTCCACCTGGAGTCCATAAATAATTGTAGACTCCTGATCCTCCTGTAACGGAAACCCATCCTAATCCATCGTTATTGTTATTACATTGAACATTAATAGAACCCATCGTTGCTGCTAATTGAGGTTCTATTATGGTTACGGTAGTTACGGTATCACAACCCGTGGAATCATCTGTTACTGTTATTTGATAAGTCCCTGGAAATAAATCAAAAATACTGTCATTGGTACTTCCTCCTGGAGTCCAAAGAAAACTAAAAGGGCCATAACCTCCAGTAACTGATACCCACGCTAATCCATCATTATTGCCACAAGTAGCATCAATTTTATCTACATCAATAAGAAATCCTGGAGGTGAAACAATTGTTCTTTCATCTGTAATAGTACAACCATTGGCATCTGTGACAACTACAGTATAAGTTCCTGGTTCTAACCCCCCATTAAGACTATCATTACCTCCCGGGGTCCAGTTGTACGTATAACCCGGAACACCACCCCCTGGAGATGCTGACACCCACCCATCATCTGCATCAAAACAAGAAATATCCATAGAATCCATTGAAAGAGTTAAAGGTGGCGGTTCATTTATTATTGCTGGAACAATTTCTTGACAACCATTTGCATCTCTTACTGTTACGGTATATGTCCCTGCTCCTAATCCTACTTCTGTAGGTCCAGCACCTCCATTATTCCAAGAGTAAGTATAAGGAGTTGTTCCGCCTGTTACTGTTGTCGTTACCTGTCCATCACTACCTCCAGCACAAACAACATCTGAAGGAGTGGTAGTTACTACTAAAATTGGCGGTTCTGTAATCGTAATAGTTTCTATAACAACACAAGCAGGATTAACTGCATCAGCTATCGTAACTGTATAGGTTCCTGCAGCTAGTCCACTTTCTGTAGCACCTGTTCCTCCACTACTCCAGCTATAGGTATAACTTCCTGATCCTCCTGAAGGAGTTGCTGTTCCTGTACCATCACTACCTCCATTACATGTTACATCTGTAGTTGATGTTGTTGCTATAATTTGACTTTGTTCAATAATAGTAAAACTTTCCGTAGCGGAACAACTATTCCCATCTGTTACAGTTATCGTATAAGTTCCTGGAGCTAGTCCAATCTCGGTATCAGTTGTACCTCCATTAGACCAACTGTAGGTATAAGCTGGTGTTCCTCCAGAGACCACAACTGATGCACTACCATCATTATTCCCACAAGTGGCGTTCGTTGAACTTGGAGTTAAGAGCAAAGGAGTCGGCTCTGTAATAGTTATGGTTTCTGTTTCACTACAACCTCTTGCATCCGTTACGGTTACAGTATAGCTTCCTGATCCTAAACCAGTCTCTGTATCACTTGTTCCTCCACTACTCCAACTATAAGTATAAGGAGAGGTTCCTCCTGATGCGACTATAGTTGCAGAACCATCAGCAGCACCGCCACAACTCACATCAACTTGAGAAGAAGTAATACTAAGTAAAGAGGGTTCTATAATCGCTATTGTCTCTGTTTCACTACAAGTTCCTGCATCTGTTACGGTTACAGTATAACTTCCTGGCCCTAACCCTGTTTCTGTATTACTTGTTCCTCCACTACTCCAGCTATAAGTATAAGGACTTGTTCCTCCTGTTGGTGTAACAGAAACAATTCCATCTCCAACTCCATTACAACTTATATCCGTAGAAGATGGTGTTAAGACAATTGCCAAGGGTTCAGTAATAGTTATTGTTTCTGTGATAATACAACTAGGATTAGCTGCATCAGCTATATCAACAGTATACATTCCTGGTCCTAGACCTGTTTCTGTAGCACCTGTTCCTCCGCTACTCCAGCTATAAGTATAACTTCCCGAACCTCCTAATAGAGTTGCTGTTCCAGTACCATCACCAGCACCATTACAACTTACGTTGGTAGATGATGATGTTGCTGTAATTGATCCTTGGTTGACTATTATTACTGTACTATTTTCAGCACACCCTTTAGCATCTGTAACAACAACCGTATAACTTCCTGCTCCCAAGCTTGTTTCTGTAGCACCTGTTCCACCACTGCTCCAATTATAGCTATAAGGGGTTGTTCCTCCTGCTGGAGTTAGAGTTACTGAACCATCAGTATTACCACAAGTTGCATCGGTAGAATTGGGGGTTAAAGTAAGTGCAACAGGCTCAGTAATTGTTATTGTTTCTGTCTCAGAACAACTGCCTGCATCTGTTACTGTTACTGTATAACTACCTGCACTTAACCCTAATTCAGAAGCACTTGTTCCTCCACTTGTCCAACTGTATGTATAGGGTGATGTTCCACCCGAAACAGATACTGCTGCACTACCATCACTTCCTCCATTACAACTTACATCTGTAGATGATGGAGTAAGGACTAATGGAGTAGGTTCTGTAATAGTTATCGAAACTAACGCAGAGCAGCTACCTGCATCAGTTACTGTAACTGTATAAGTTCCTCCTCCTAATGCTGTTTCAGTACTTGTGGTTCCTCCACTAGTCCAACTATATGTATAAGGCGTTGCTCCTCCTGTTACTGAAACCGAAACAATTCCATCTCCCGCACCATTACAACTTACATTGGTAGATGACGGTGTTAAAACTATTGATAGTGGTTCACTTACTGTTACCATTTCTTGTGCCTGACAACCAGCACCATCAGTTACAGTAACAGTATACATTCCTGGATTAAGTCCATTTTCTGTAGCACCTGTTCCACCACTTGTCCAACTATAAGTGTAAGGAGTGGTTCCTCCTGATGCTACAACAGTTGCAGAACCATTAGCAGCACCATTACAGCTTGCATCAACTGAAGAGCCACTTAATGCCAATGTATTATTCTCTATGATAGTTACCGTATCTTTAACTAAACATCCTTTGCTATCAGTTATGGTAACCGTATAAGTTCCTATACCTAAACCTGTTTCTGTAACTGAACTTCCTCCACTCGTCCAACTATATGTATAAGGAATGGTTCCTCCTACTGGAGTTGTTACAGCAGAACCATCATTAGCTCCGCAACTTGCATCTGTAGTTGTTGTTGAAGTAGTAAGCGGGTTAGGATCGGTAATAGTAAATGACTCTGTTTCAACACATCCTTTTCCATCTGTAACGGTGACAATATAAGTTCCTGGACCTAAATTAGATTCCGTTGGAGTGGTTCCCCCACTCGTCCAACTATAAGCATAAGGAGTATCACCTCCTGATACTGAAATGGAAGCGCTTCCGTTATTGGCTCCACTACAACTTATATCCACAGAAGATGGTGTTAATAGTATAGCAGCAGACTCTGTAATGGTAACTGACTCCGTTTCAACACACCCTTTTGCATCTGTTACTGTAACAGTATAAGTTCCTGCTCCTAAACCTGTTTCTGTAGCTGTACTTCCTCCACTTGTCCAGTTATAAATATATGGTGTTATCCCCCCTGTTACTGAAATAGCAGCAGTTCCATCTGAAGATCCATTACAACTTACATTGGTAGAGGTTAGTGTTAAAACAAGCAGAGGCGGTTCTGTAATTTTAATAGTATCTTTTGCTTCGCAATTATTATCATCCGTCACAGTAACTACGTAGGTCCCCACCCCTAAACCTGTTTCTGTAGCGGCACTACCTCCACTTGTCCAATTGTAAAAATAATTCCCTGAACCTCCTGATGCAACCGTTGTTCCTGTTCCATTTGCATCGCCATTACAAGTAATATCCGTTAATGTTGTACTTAATGTAATTGGGTTCAATACAATAATATTTGCTGTATCCTTTATTATACAACCTTTTACATCAGTAATAGTAATAATATGCGCACCAGTTGGAAGACCTGTTTCTGTAGCTGAGCTACCTCCACTTGACCAGTTATAAGTATATGGTGTTTGTCCGCCTGATATAGTTACTGTTGCTTCTCCATCAGTAAGCCCACAGGTCGAATTTACTTGTGTCATTGTTGCAGTGAGAGGAAGTGGTTCCGCTATTACTACTGTATCATACGCTGGACAAGAATTTAAATCTGTAACTGTAACTATATAAGTCCCTGAAGAAAGTCCTGTAACCGTATTTGTAGTTTGTCCTCCAGGATTCCATAATATATTATAAGGTGGCGTTCCTCCAGAAGGAGTAACTGTTGCTTCTCCATCATTTCCTCCTGCACATGAAACATCCTGACTAGCAGAAATAAATGCGGTTGGAGGAATAAAATTATTCGTTATTGTTGCAGACCTTGTAGTAGAACATCCTCCTGCATCAGATACCATTACTGTATATACTCCTGCTGAAAGATTGGTTGCTACAACACTATCTTGAGCTAAAGGGTCGTCCCATAAAATAGTGTAAGGTGCATTGCCGCCAAATATGCTAATTTGAATTTTTCCATTTGATTGTTGACAATCTTCATCAGTAACAGTAGGAGAAGGAATAAATAATGGTGAGCTTTCTGTTATTGTAACTACATCTAAAAATTCACATCCATTAGCATCTGTAACCTTAGCTGTATAAGTTCCTGGGGGCAAACCTGTAGCAATAGAATCTGTTTGTAAAAAAGGATCATTCCATAAATAAGTATATGGAGAAGTTCCTCCATTTACTGATACTGTTGCCGTTCCATCAGACGCACCATTACAACTGCTATTGGTACTAGTTATCGTTCCTGCAAAAACAGGTGGTTCTGATACTACAATTGTTTCTACACCAACACAGCCATTCCATCAGTAACTGTAACCGTATAATTTCCCGCTATTAGATTATTAAGTGTATCATTAATTCCAAAATTAGGGTTCCAAGCATAAATATATAGTGGAAGAGCCCCATTAGGTGTTACCCATACTTTTCCATCATTTCCTCCAGCACAAGAAACATCAATAGATCCTGTACTAGTGATTACAGGTAGTGGTTGGTTAATAATGACGGAAACACTAACCATACATCCCTTAGCATCTGTTGTAGTCATTTGGTATGTACCAGCAACCAAATTAGAAATAGCAGGTGTTGTTTGTGCTAAAGGATCATCCCACAAATAAGTATAACCTGGTGTTCCTCCTGTAACAGTTGCTATAACACTCCCATTATTTCCTCCTTCACAAAAAACATCAGTCAAAGAAACAATCGAAGCTACTAATACTGTTGGCTCCGTTATCGTTACTGAGGTATTGAATGTACAACTCTTACCATCAGTGACTGTTACGGTATACGTCCCTGCTGTAAGACCACTCGCTGTTGCTACTGTACTTCCATTTGACCAATTATAACTGTAGGGCAATGTCCCTCCTGTTGATGCAATAACAGATTCTCCATCATTGCCTCCATTGCAACTTACCATCGTTTCTGAAGTTGTTCCACTCAATATTGGTGGTTCTGTTATCGTTACTGAGGCATTAAATGTACAACTCTTACCATCAGTAACTGTTACAGTATACGTCCCTGCTGTAAGACCACTCGCTGTTGCTGTCGTACTCCCATTTGACCAATTATAACTGTAGGGCAATGTCCCCCCTGTTGGCGTAATCACAGATTCCCCATCATTGCCTCCATTACAATTTACCATCGTTTCTGAGGTAGTGCCACTCAATATTGGTGGTTCTGTTATCGTTACTGAGGCATTAAATGTACAACTCTTACCATCAGTAACTGTTACGGTGTAAGTTCCTGCTGTAAGACCACTCGCTGTTGCTGCCGTACTCCCATTTGACCAATTATAACTATATGGCAATGTTCCGCCTGTTGGGGTAATAACAGATTCTCCATCATTGCCTCCATTACAACTTACCATTGTTTCTAATGTAGTCCCAGTCAATACTGACGGCTCTGTTATGATTACTGATGTGTTAAACGTACAGCTCTTTGAATCGGTTACCGTTATGGTATATGTTCCTGCTATAAGATTGCTTGCGGTTGCACTTGTACTTCCACTTGACCAGTTGTAAGTATAAGGTGATGTCCCCCCTGTTGGAGCAATAACAGATTCTCCATCATTATCCCCATTACAACTTACCATTGTTTCTAATGTAGTTCCAGTCAATACTGACGGCTCTACTATTGTTATTGAAGTATCAGAAGTACAGCCAGTATTATCAGTTACTGTCACAGAATATGTTCCTGCTACGAGATTACTTGCGGTACTATCTGTACTGCCGTTTGACCAATTATAAGTATGAGGGGAAACTCCTCCCATTGGAGTAACAATAAGCTCTCCATCATTCCCTCCATTACAAGCTACATTGGTTTGAGATATTGTAATTGGAAAACATGATGGAGGAGGTGTTTTCGCTTGTATATTATTTCCAATAAAAAGTAAAAAGAATGTAATAATAATAGCAAAATCTACCTCTTTTTTTCTCCTAAAAAAAGTTCCTATTTTGGAAATAATGTCAAGAAAGAAAGTATTTACCTCTAACATATTACTTTTTAATCGTTGTTTAAACGCAAAACACTTTTACGCAATTAGGGTCTTGATTCTCTGCTATTCAAAAAGAACAAAACTAATAAATATATCAAAAGAGAAAGCCTTTTTTTATTTTGTTTTACTCTCCCATTTTTGACCCTTAATATTCAATGCACCAAAAATAAATCTATTTCGTTTGCAAGTCAATCAATAGTGTATATAATTTTACATTTACATTATAGCTAACAACAAGATTCTCCCCTAAACAAAGGGTGAATACACCTTAGAAGTTACTTTTCTGGTTTAATTTAACTATAGGTGGGTTCTAAAAATTGATTTTTTAAAATTCTCAAAAAAGACAAGAACCCTTTTTATCTTTTCGAGAAAAATTACAATTCAAATGTAGCAAAAAATTATTGGTTTCAATAATAAATAT
>Ga0114931_10002830_pt1 | contig 22085 bp, 22 predicted proteins | sample 2SBtaG_FD_89579 | JGI IMG/M metagenome (GOLD analysis project Ga0114931, IMG submission 89579) | Deep subsurface microbial communities from Kolumbo volcano to uncover new lineages of life (NeLLi) - 2SBTROV14_V59a metaG | ecosystem: Environmental > Aquatic > Marine > Volcanic | place: Kolumbo... | reverse complement strand
TCATCTCTATCTTCTGCAAACTAGGAGAAGCACCGACATGAGATCGTGCTTTTGCAACGAGGTAGGGGATACTGCTAGTCATTGAGTTCAACTCTCCTGAGTGAGTTCCCTTTTGATCTCCACTGGGGAGAATGGAATACCATCACCCTGGAAGAACTTGGAGAAGAATTCCACCCAGTTTAACCGGAGAGCCTGTAGAGTACTGAAAGTAGTTTCCACAGGAATGACGATAAGAGATCCAATAATCGCTGCTATCGCCCACCATATAAACAGGGGACTAACTACCTCAAACCACTGACCGGCTTCATGATTGATTAGAGAGTACTCTGAAGTCCCTACTGCCATATTGATGAAGAGGTATGGGAGGAAAGAAAAGACAAAGTGAATTGTATTCATTGCCAGTAGCCTCCCAAAGCTAAAGGTATTACTTAGCAATGAAAGTACGTGATCTAAACCAAGCATCATGCCCCTAGCCCATGCGCTCTGAATTCAAGGAAAAAGAGTGTTATAATTCCCACAACTACGAGAAAAATTAAGACTAAGGCTATCCCCGGGAGTACAAATGCGAGCAGAGCCATGAGATAAATTCCAATGAGAAACACAGGACTAATTATATCCATATTTGAGTGTCTGAAATTGAGCTTCTGGTATACTTGGAGGAAGAGTCCAGTTAGAATGGTGACTATACCCCAAGCAAAGGAGAAGAGGAGAAGATTCTGGTAATTCCTCTCGATCTTGATAAATTGTTCACCATGTACGGATACGATTGAGAGCTTACCAAAGTAGCTCCAAGTAGGAATAGCATAGTTAACAATCTCACCATTCACGATATGAGCTCCAAAAATGTAGACTAGTGGAGAGTTCCAAAGGAATGTCTCGTCTCCAAAGACCGAACCCATGATAAGTCCCCAGATGATAGCAAAGAAACCCATGACGATGAAGAGTTCTGAACCTAACCAGATGAATCCCGTGATGCCATCGGTCGAGTAGGAGTCTCTTCTTCTCTTCAAGAAGGTGACAACAATCCCAATAAGCATAAGGAAAAAACCATGACCAGCATCAGCAAACATGATACCAAAGAACATGGAGAAGAATACGGCGAACCATCCAAATGGATCGATCTCCTCATGTGACGGAGTACCAAATGCATTCACTAGTCCTCTCATTCCACCGAGGAGTGATGGCATTGGGGTATTATTGTACGATGGTACGAGAGATGGGTCGAGTTCGCCCTCTCTGAAATCAACAACTGCAGAGTTTTCAGTTACGAGAAGAATGTTTGCCTTGAAGGTCTCCCGATATTTTGGAGGAATCCATCCCCAGACTATGGCTTGGGTCTTGGTTCTCTTCATTTTGAGCTCGATGTCATTGATTCTGTCAAGTTCAATATTGGTTGCCTCAAGAAGACCTAACAGGAATCTTCCAGATTCAATTGCGAATTGTTCGATATCACTCTCGACAGCATTAATCTGTTCAGATAGAGAGAAAATCTCACCCTCAATCTCACCGATTGTCAGACCTGTAGTGGAAGGTTTCTCCACTGGAGAATACTGCGCGTCTCTGAGCACGGCATCAACTGCATCTTTGTCTTCCTCCATATAGATCAGAAGGAACATTGCCTCCTCTTTATCTATAGATTGGTAGACAAAGATGTAACGTTCATTAGTGATTTCACGGATGGTGGCATTAAGAAAGGATACTTTTGTGTTCACAACAGTACCGATCACGATCCCGGTGAACTGTTGATCGACACGGGCAAGGAGCTCAGGATCAATCCCTAGAGCTTGGTATTTCTCTATGACAGAGAGTAATATCTTCATATCACTGAGTTTTTGGGTGAGTTTCTGTCTCTTTGCGAAGAGTTTCTGAATATCATTTAGGGGATTTTTCATCTCCTCCTTGATGAATTTGATAATTTCATCCTCATCAGTAGGGAGTGTGATTTTTGGTATAGCCATAAATTTCGATTCATCAAGCTGATTCACAGCTGTTGATAAATCATTTTTGAGCATTTCGAGGGTATTCCGCCTCTCTTCCACATGCATCTGATCTGCTCCAAGTCTTGGATCAACCTTGATAGGTTCAACATAACCCGCATTTTCAATGGTTTTGATGATCTCTCTTTTGTATTTTATAGGAGCTACGACCTTTGCTATAGCCAAAGGACGGGGAAACCCACGTGGTGGTTGCTTGGGGGCAGGGTGTGTTAACTCTACTTCTCCAGTCAATTCAATCAAGACCCAATAAAACTAAAGCTTTTTAGGAATTGTTACTTGTTACCATTCCTAAAAACTGAGAAAAGAGCAGAAGTGACGATTTCATAAAATATCTACAAATGGATAGTGTAAAAAAATAGGAAAAGAAGATGGGATTCACGGAATAACTTTTGACCTCGCGCGTGTAGGAAGATAAAACACAAGAGCAAACAGAAACCACAAGCCACTGTAGATCAACACATTATCAAGGTAAAAACCGGAATCCCACATAAGCTCGATGATATACATACCCGAGAGAATAATAACCATGTCATAAATGAAGAGGATAACCTTCCTATCCTGAGGTGGCTGATTCTCCATAATTCTCACTTGTCATGGGACTATAAAATATTGTTTGTTCCTCTCTCAAAGAAGGCAAAGCCGACATCTGAGAGTTCACTTTTGACCTTTGGTACCCAAAATCCTAGACCATCTTCAATCATATGATTGACTTCAAGGTACATAGGGAAATCTGCTTTGGGGATAGGTACCCTCCAGTCAGTCTGATCCACCTTCTTTTTAGCAAAGAGAGTATGCAGGTTCGATAGTTTACACACACCTCCTTTAGAGTAATTATTCAACTGTTTAGATCCAGCCCATGAAATTCGATATTCCCTGTTGTTGAAGACACGCACTCCGATTAATTCTATTTGCTTAGGAGGATAAAAATTCATTTTGAGGAGTTGTGGGATCATAATTTCATCATCCACGAGGTGCTCATAATACTTATTCATATACATTCCAAACCGTGTGATGAGACCTCCAACCCTTGTACTCCCCACTCCATAAATTAGGTAGTAGTTAACTTTAAGAGACTGAAAAAAGTAGTAATTGAGCAATTTTGTCCATCTACCTTCGTTCACTCGCTTAGTGATGAAGTAAAGTAGAAGGGGTATACTAAATTCAGGATTAACTTCAGTCATAGATGATCACATCAGTTTGAGGAGATTAGGGGTGAGGTCCATGAGGTTCACAACCAACACCTCTCCAGGGGTGGGAACAATATTCAATGCCTTCTGATAACTGGTCTGTGACTGCATAGTACCACTATTGAGAATACGAACGCCATTATAAAGTGCCATATCATTAATATGAATGTGCCCTCCATGAAAGATGTCAGGGATAGAGTTGATGACAAGATTATCCTCAGGTTCTGGAGCAATGGGTGTTCGAGATCCCCAGACTGGAGCAAGGTGTCTTGCCTGTAGCATCTTGATCATAACCTCTGACGGTTTTTCTGTCTTCAGTCCAGGTAGGTGATTAAGGATATCAGGCAGACTCGTACAATGGTAGAGAAGCGTTCTGACACCATGAAGAGAGACTTGAGAGGGATTAGGAAGCATTTTAACATTTTGAAGACCATGAAGTTCAGGGGCATAAATTGCCTCAATAATTGGTTGAGGTTCAGCAGGACGAACATGATCATGATTTCCTGGAATGACAACGATACTGACATCTTCCGGGATTTTCTCAAGGAAGGATGCAAAAGTGTTATACTGCTCTCTGACATCAAGAATGTAAAGTTCATCTTCCTGATTTGGGAATATTCCCACACCATCTACAACGTCTCCAGCAAACATCACGTATTTCGTCTGTAGACCAAGTTTTCGAATTTTTGAGTTTCCATACTCTCCATTGAGGAATTTTATGAATCTCTCAAATGGTTTAGAAAGGAAGCCCTTCGATCCAATATGTATATCTGAAAGGAAAGCTGCATGAACGGGTACATCCGCAGTTTTGGCATGGTAATTTCGAGGGATATCAGGTAGGATCAGTGCGGTAGCTGCTATCCGCTCCTCATTGATAACTTTCCCCTCAACACCAATCACTGTATCATCCATCACCATAAGAAATTGATTGACTAGACTCTCGTCCTTTTTCGAGACAACAACAGAAAGAACTGTTTCAGAGTACGGATCTTCAAGTTCAATGATCCCACCTCCTGATGCAGGGAATTGCTTTGATGTCACCATACCGATGACAATGACTTCATCCCTCTCTTTTAGTGATGCCAATTTTCTGATCTGAGTTATTGAAGAGGACTTCCTCTTTCCTCTAATTATCTTACTCAACTTCTCGTACCTATTCTTAAAATAGAAGGTAAAATCACTGATATCGCTTAGTCGTTTTCCGGAGAATACTGGTTCCCACGTGACCTCCAACTGACTCTCGAAATTATGTAATCCTTGCAACTGGCTTGAAGGAGTACGAAGAACTGAGGAATATTGTACCTCTGAAGGAATTCTCTGATCAATGGTTGGAGCTTGTACCGAAGGTGCAACTCTTAACACTTTCACTGTTTTGAGAATTTCAGCCATCCCGATGACTTTCCCTCCACCAGCACCATTCTGTTCGAGGAATTTACTTATTAGAACAAGAGGTGAGCTAGTCTGCATTAGAATAGGCAATGACGCTGGCGACAGCCTGAACCCATTCTGCAGGAGGAGTTTGACTGCTGCTTGAACCTCTTGTTTGTTGCTCACTACATTACCTTTGATAACGAAATATCTTAAATCATTCGTCCTAGCTAGCTTCTGCTGAGACACTTTCCAGAAGGATAATTAATTCATTGAGTTCTTTGTTTAAATCTATTCCGAGGAAACCTGCAAGAGCAAATGAGCTAACTACACTCTCAAGGATCTCATCCCTAATATCTTCCTTCTGTTCGGCGAGAAGAGACTGAGAATTAAGTTGAGTTGCAAATCTATTCAACATCATTTCACCAATCATACGAAGAGGTGAACTTCCCATGGAATTGCTTCCGTGAAGTGATCTAATACTAGATCGCGACTGAATAAGTGAGGAAAACTTAGCAACAGCAGTGTTTATGTCGAGCATGTTTATACAAATTATATTCAGTATTAAGTTATATAAATTTGCATATTTCTAATACCGGAAACTATTTCCGATATAATTAATAAAAAATTGGGTATTTTGATTTTTGAGGGATTGACTCCTGTAACTATTGAATGACACTAATTCTCCAGTGGAAACTTTAGGGTGTCAGGGTAGAAGATATTTGTAAATTATGAGCTTAAAATTTGCTGGAATTTAGATGATAAAAAGAATCTCCATTACTCGAAGTAAGAAAATTCCAGTGAACAAGTTTCATAATGTTCTCTGAGTAATTGGGTGTATCACCTTTGATGATGATTTCGATATCAATATCATTCTTATTAAACCGGCATATGGTCTTAGTTCTCCAGAGTTCTTCTTCAGAGAGAGGATTCTCAATAAAGTAATCGCGATGATCCTCTTGGGATACAACAGTAAAGCTTTTGACATCTTTCCATAGGATCTCACCAGATATTTTCTTTCCCCCTTCAAACGTCATGTATTGAATAAATCTCATCTGTTCACCAATAACGAGCTTATTTTTTGGGTTCATCTGAATCATGAAGGTCATCGTTGCCACCACAACAGAAAGGATAGCAAGATATTCTACTGGAAAATAATTCGTACCAGGAGTGTAGACAAAGATTATGTAGGAGAATCCAAATACAAAAAAGGAGGATATCCCAGCAAGAATCTTGTCCTTCCGAGTCTCCAGGTTGATCAGGTTATGTTTGTTAACCACATCTGAGTTAGCAAAAGAATATTTATAAATTTACTCAATTAGAGTTTGAATAAAATGAATGAAGTAGTAAAGACAGAAAGAGAAATGATTAATACTGCAGGGAAGTATTCTGATTGTTGATATATTTTGAATGATGTAGTAAGTACATCGTGGGTACCGCGAAAAACTGCGGTAATTTTCGCTGACGAGGACGTAGATGGATTAATGTCAGCAACAATTGTCGCGAGGCGGTACCTCGGTAATTTTCAGATCAAATTTGTAACTGCACGATCGCTTCCTGATGCACTTCAACGTTTCAAACGGACGTTAAAGAAGAGAATTCAGAAGGATGAGAATTATGTCAAGGAACTCGATATATTCGTGGTTGATGTAGAAATCAATCGCGCGTCTATAGAGGATTTTGCAGAATCGGCGGTATATTTTAGAAGGTTGGGGATAAGAGTACTGTACTTTGACAGCCATTCCAACAAATACAATGGTATCACCCTTCTTCCGAAACTTGAAGAAGCAGGGGTCAAGACCTACCTTGGGCAGATAGGAACTGCTGCTGCTTCAGTAATCCAAGATTTTATGGGGACAGAATAAACAGTTAGGCTCAGAAAGCTTGGTGCACTCTCGGACAGGGAGGTTTCTTTCAATGAGATGCGTGAGATGCTTCCTGAGAAAGAGGGATTAAGGATGCTTCAGGCAGCAGTTGCATGGGGTGCATGGAAGGAACGCAGTTTTCTCCATCGGATAAGTTGGGAGCTGGCACATAACGTACAACTAGACTTCACAAAGCATCAAGAGATCATTGAGTACTCCAATTTTGCGAATAAACACAGAGATCGATTGTATCGCCATGTTTTGAAAAAATCAGAAATCCTTGAACTCTCAGTGAATCCAAGGATTCTTGCAGTGTTCTGCTTAGACAGAAACGATTTTGGAAAAGCAAGAGGCACTATTGCAGGACATCTTGCAGGGGAGTGGTCAGCTGTCATCTTGTTGATCACACATAACGAGACGAAACAGTTCTACAGTATTTCCATACGAAATCATTATAGACTGAAGGTTGATCTTGAAAGACTAGGGCAATTGGCTATTGCAAAATCTGCAGGAGGATCTAAAGATGCCTATCGGATCACTCTCAGAAGAGATAAACTCATCCCATTCCTTGTTGCAATTCAGCAGTGGGCATACTCTTTGAAACCTCCATGGGTGAGAAAGGAGAAAGTTGTAAAGAAAAAGAAGAATTAGCGGCCTCTGACATCTCCCCAGATATCAACGTGAAGTCTAGGGGTCATTCGATACCCCTTTTTAAGACAATGGTCAGCAATGATCTTATACTTTTGAGAGAGTTCATGTTTTTTCTTACCCTGAGGCATGAGAATAACAAATTTTTTTACATCATTACCAAGAGTTTCCACAATGGTATCTATTTCTTTAAAATCACTTGGAGTATCAACTACAAACTTTAATTGAAATTCACAGGAATTCATCATGGACTTGAGAACATCGAAATTCAAACGCTTTTCGTTATGGATTGCTACCCACTTCTCATTCCGTGGTGCAGAGGTAGAGAGCTTTGGACTAATAGAGAGAAAGTCGACTTTAGTTGGAATAAATATGGTTCCATTGGTCTCAATCGTGACAAAGAATTTTCTCTGTTTGAGGAGATTCACAAATTCCGGAAGATCATTTTGGAGATACGGTTCTCCACCTGTTATGACGACATGTGGGAGGAAATCATTAGGAATTAATTCCTCTACCCTATCTATGACATCATGGACATCAATAATGTTTTTTTCTGGATTCCAACTGGTATAAGGAGTATCACACCACTCACATCGGATATTGCACCCAGATGTCCGTACAAATATGCTAGGATAGCCCAAGTACTGCCCCTCACCCTGAATTGTATAGAATATTTCTGAGATATTCACTCACATACCACCGATTTAGATAGAAGAGAGAGAAAATCGCTACGTGCAACGATTCGAGCGAAACTACTTTGTTTGATGACAGACGCCATGTCCTTCTCCATACATTCGATGAGTTCATGATAAGATATCCCGAGATAACTGATTGAGAAAAGATCATAGCGATCCAGTGATTCTTCCACAGGGATCTACATCCAAATAATTCTAAAAATCTTCCTAAAGGAAAGATGGAAAGGAATCTTTATATTTCTATTATACCTAAAGTATAATAGTAGGAGAATGTTGAATGAGTAACAACAATATTGACGATGTTTTGAAAATACTGTCAAATACATACAGACGGAAGATCCTTCGTCTTCTCTCGACAGAAGATCGCTATGCTTATGAACTAGCGAAGATTCTAAAAATTACACCTAGAGCGATCACTAAACATCTCGAACAACTAAAAGAATATGGATTGGTCAATGCACAAATGAGGAGGTCTGCGATTGGTCCCTCACGTGAGTACTACACACTTAATCGTGGACTGGTCTTCAGAATTTCTATCGGTCAGAATCTGTTCTACTCAAATCTCTCCAGTCTTCGGGATGATGGAGGAGTACAAGTCTCCCCCACAATGCACCTTGAGGCACCAGAGGAAACATTTGACATTGAAGAAATAATCGAACAGGGATTGACCTACTTACCTCAGATTCTTGACAAACTGGATTATTTAGAGATTCAACAGACACGACTCCTACGAAGGTATCAAGGGATACTCCAGCACATTGGAGAGCTTTTAAAGAAATTTGGACTGGAAACGTCAGAATCTGAACTGGTGGTCACTTTGATGGAAAATGGGGGTAGGATGAGGCAAGGAGAAATCCTCGACAAACTCTCCTTAACACCAGTTACACTTTCACCACTCGTTGAGAGTTTGATAGCAAAGAACATTATTGAGTACAATGTGATAGTAGAGAATGGAAAAGCACCTGAAGTAGAGTATAAGCTTAAAATGATTTAAGGTGTATAAATAGAAAAATACTGACAGAAAGATAATGCTTGTCCCAATTTCGCAAAGGACTATTAGTTGTACTAGCAACATACCACGTATGAATGGTGTCAAGATAACTGAAGAATTCATCAAGGTGGAGAACATACTACTTGATGCACCGAAAGGTGGGCAATTACACTTGACAAAAAGGAGTGAGGATAAGGTGATTTATCTCAGAGAGACTAAGCTTCTCGATATGGATGACCTTGTTTGGCTGGAAAGATTCGGGATAGAGACGGTTGAAGAGTTGTTTAGTATCGATCGAAAAAATCCCCAGTCTAGGAAGATTATCAGCACCTCCCGCTTCGATTTCGATACGTTAATCGAACAATTGAAGGGATATATGGAGTACACGAAAGAACTTCAGAGTATAATGATAGACAGTTATGTATGCATAGGTACGTTTACTGACGAGAATGCTATCTCTATCTCAATACTATTTCCACCACTTCTGATCACAATTAGTGGGGAGATCAAAGCCGAAAGTAAAATTGCTCAAATTGTTCTTTCTATAATGTCCAAAATCAAACCAGCACATCTTTTTGCTACGCACAACAAGCAGAATTTCATTGATGCGATGGTGAAGAACTTGTTACTTTCATTTAGACCAGAGTGGAAGCAATATGAGATTCTCAAACGAGATTTCCAAAAGGCAGGAGGTTATCTCCCCCTCTAAATGACCTGTGTTGAAGACCTAAGTAAAAATGCAGTCCTAATGCTCTTTGATATGTTAAATAAGGAGTGATTATTCATCATTTTCAGTGTGGCTGACAATAACACCAGAAGGCACGGAGTTGAGGATCTGGTAAGAGAGATGTGTCCTTATTCGATCGATGAATCCCTTGTCTCGGGAGTGCCCGATAAACACTGCATCAGGTTCGTACTTCTTGATCTGATCTAGGAGAGATTTCCTGAAATTATGACCAAAGAGTACGATAGGATCAACCACCATACCCAGTTGACTACAAATATCATTGGCATACTTCTCGAAGTTTTCAACACTTCTCTTTATCTCAGGAAGGTTTGATGCGTCTTCCAAGGATATGGTCTGAGGTATAAGCACCATGTGATAAGCACTAATTTTACCCAAATTTGACCCTGATGTGATGACACTGGCCCATCGAGCTAGAAAGACATCCCTTTCTGTACCATCAAATAGGAGGAAAATATCTTGGAAGGTATCATCCTTCTGCTGATACTCTGGTGGATGAATTTGCAGGACATTTCCCTGTATCATAGAGACAACCTTTTTGGAGACACTCTTATCTAAAAGTCGATCCACCCAGCTTGTACGACGTTTTGATCCCATACATACAAGGTCATATTTACCTAAGTTAAATGTCTCTGCAATAATGTTAGCAATGTCAGATCCATGTTTTTCAACAACAGAGTACTTCACACGGTACTCATCAAAGACCTTCTTTGCATCATTAAGTTTTGATTTATTTCCGATGGAGAGGAAGGTGACCTCTGCATTGTACTTACGAGCAATGGTGGATGCTACATGCCATGTATTTGTCTCAAAATCTGCACCAGATACTGGCATGAGGATACGATCAAGGTTTATGAAATAATCATCAACCATGGGTCCTCTGCTGATAGTGAACTCGTTTATTAGTTCTTTTCCGAGGGGTTCAAGAGTGTATTTTTCCATATCAACCTTTTTATCCTTGCTAAGGAAGGAGTTGATCCAAAGCCAGAGTATGGTGACCATAGCAAAGATGATAATTACAGTCACTGCAAGTTGTGACTTCTCCCAATGAGTGACAAAGTAGTAAAGTACCAGCCCAATGAAGATCACAATTAGGGTGGCAGCCACTTTTGCTATTGTATTTTTCTCCTTAGGAAAGACCGTGAGAGTCGCCAGATTAATAGTTAGGAAAATCCCCAAGAAAATAATCGACCCAGATTCAGCGATCTCAACTGCATTGCCCACAAAGGTGAAGAGCCAACTGATGAGTGAGGTGACGATAATTGCCAACCAAGGTACCTGAGTCTTTTTACTGATGACTGCTAGCGAACGTGGAAAAGCCTTCCAATCAGACATGACATAGGCAAGTCTTGAAGATCCAAGTAGCGTAGCGTTGATTGCAGAGGTAGTACTTGCTGCTGCACCCAAGGTGACTAGAAGGACAGCCCACCCACCTAGGAACTCTACTGCAGAGATAAGAGCAGTTTCATTAATAGCACTGGTATCACTAACAAGGCTGTAAGTAGCGATGGTGGTTATTACATAGGTAAAAGTGACGACTATAATTGAAATGTACATCCCAATCTTCACATTCCTAGCAGGATATTTCATCTCTTCTACAGTATTTGCAATTACTTGGAAACCCTCGTAAGAAACGAAAACAACTGCGCTTCCAATGATAATACCACCTATTCCAGAGAACTGACCAAATGATGCGATAACATGATCTTGCGTGGATGTGAATTGTACATATCTATCTGGTTTGAAGAGTATTAATCCAAGGATTCCAACGAACATGAGAACTGCGACCTTGAAGAGAACTATAATATTCTGAATAGCACCAGTTTCCTTGACTCCCCTGAGGTTGATAACCATGAAAATGAAAATGGATAAAAATGACATGACCTTCCTACCATTGAGAATAGCAGTGTTCTAAAGTGAGAAAAAGTCTATCCCAGTAAAAGCAAAGAGGAATTCAGAAGTATAATTTCCGAAGGTGAATGCATAGAGAGCTATTGTGACACTGTATCCTAGCCAAAGCATTATACCAATCGAATTTCCTACAAAAGGATTATCGAATCCCCTTCTGAGAATGACAAATTCACCCCCTGCACTTGGGTATTTATTGACCAATCGGTAGTAACTGTTAGAGGTAAGAAATGCAATAATTCCACCTAATGTGAAGCTTATAACTGCAGAAGGACCTGTGATCGCGGCAAGATTCCCAAGAGCGGAAAAAATACCACCTCCGATCATGGCACCGACAGCAATGGCAATCCCTTCCTTGAGTCCTAGCTCCTTTGCAAATTCAGTATGGGTTCCAGAGGCATCTGCGCTCTGAACCGTTTGTTCTTTCACAGGTGAATGAGAAGATTCCCATATTTTAAGGATTTGAATGGTATTTGACCGACGTCAAGAAACCAGTCCTATTGTTTAAGAAGTTGGGGGGAATATTAGACCTGTGAAGATATACTACACCAAGGAAATCTCATCCGCACATCAACTCTCTCTTCCTTATGAGAGTAAGTGTTTGAGGCTTCACGGTCACAATTACAAAGTAGAACTCTTCATTGAGGGTGAGAAAAATGAGGCAGGGATGATTGTAGATTTCACGCACCTCAAAGAAGTGGTAATGAGTTATGATCACATTTACATGAATGACATCGTGGAGCAACCAACGGTTGAAAACATTCTTAGCCATATGCTTGGAAAGCTGATGAACCTCCCGCAAACAAATATCTCATCGATAACAGTACGAATATGGGAGGACTCAGAATCCTATGCGGAGGACACTTGGTTAAATTCATAAGGAAAGCGGACAATTCACACTAGAGAATGTCGAGAGTAATAAATATCAGAGATGGTTAGAGGAGGAGAGATGGTCATTGAGTTAACTGTCGAGGAAGCTCTGCAATCCGATGTAGGGAGACAAATTGCACGTATCCCCCAAGCATACGCTGAGAAAATTGGAGTAAAAACAGGTGATATTGTCTCCATCTCAGGAGATCGTACAACCTATGCGAAGATCTGGAGATCTCATCCAAAGGATATTGGAAAGAAGAGCATCAGACTTGATCCAATTCTTAGACGTAATGCAGGAGTAAATCTGAATGACAAGGTAAAGGTGGAGAAAGGAGAGGTCAAACTAGCAGAGAAAATTGTCCTGTCACTTAGAGATTCTACTGAAGCAAATGACGATTTACGAAGCTTCTTGAGGAAGGCCCTGTTGGACAGAGTCATGGTTAAGGGAGATCTTATCATCGTCTCCCTTGGACTTGGAAAATCTCTAAGCTTCAAGCTGACAAGCACAGTACCACAAGAGGCAGTTATCTTTACAGAGAGAACAGATATACATTTCAATGACGAACCATATAACTGGGAGCAGGCTGAGCAGCCACTGCAGAAAACAGTAGTGTCCTACGAGGATATCGGTGGACTAGCTCCAGCAATCAAAAAGATCCGGGAGATGGTAGAACTTACGCTGAAATACCCAGAGATTTTCAAGAGATTGGGGATCTCTGCACCAAGTGGAGTCCTTCTACACGGCCCACCAGGGACAGGAAAAACACTCCTTGCTAGAGCAGTTGCCAATGAAACCAACAGTTATTTCCAGAGTATAAATGGTCCTGAAATTATCAGTAGATTCTATGGGGAAAGTGAGAATAAATTACGGGAAATCTTTGAGGAGGCGGCAAGAAGATCACCTTCAGTGATTTTCATCGATGAAATCGACAGCATAGCTCCAAAGAGGAGTGGCGATACTGGAGAATCAGAGCGAAGGATCGTATCACAACTCCTGACACTCATGGATGGAATTGACAAGAGGGGTGAGATTGTTGTTATTGCTGCATCAAATCGACCGGATGCCATTGATGAAGCACTTCGTCGCGGAGGAAGATTCGATCGAGAGATTGAGATCGGAGTACCAGATGAGTTAGGTCGTATGGAGATACTACAAATTCTAACAAGAGGGATGCCGCTAGCAGATGATGTCAATTTAGAGCTTCTCTCCGAACGAAGTTACGGTTATGTTGGAGCGGATTTCTCCACCCTTGCGAAAGAAGCTGCATTAATAAGTCTCTCGCGGGTTCTTCCCCATCTAGAGAGGGATGACGACAGCCATTTGACCCCAGAAATGCTTAACAAACTTGCAGTCTCGATGGCTGATTTTGAACAGGCTATGAGTGAAATCATCCCCTCAGGTATGCGTGAGATCTTTAATGACAGACCAAAAACAGGATTCGATCAGATTGTAGGGAACGACGACATCAAACAAAAGCTGGAGGAATCAATCATATGGCCTCTAAAGAAGAAGGAGCTCTTCCGTGAGTTATCGATGGCACCTACCAAAGGAGTGCTACTCTATGGTCCACCCGGTTCTGGCAAGACAGCTCTTGCAAGGGCAGTCTCCTACGAGGGTGAGACAAATTTCATCTCAATATACGGTCCACAGCTACTGAATAAATATATCGGAGAAACTGAGAAAGAGATCCGCAGGGTATTCAAGAAAGCAAAGATGGCCTCACCCAGTATCATCCTATTTGATGAAATCGATGCCTTTGTAGGAATAAGACAGGAAAGAGATACAAATGAGTCAATCATTTCTCAACTACTTACTGAATTTGACCTACTTGATCCATGGGCAGGAGTGTTTGTTATTGCAACCACTACCTACCCCCAAAAGATTCCTGCATCCCTTCGGAGACCTGGCAGATTCGAGCTCTTGCTAGAGCTTGGAATTCTAGATGATAAGGAGAGGCAAGAATTGATCGATCGACAACTCGAAGGTATAGATTCAGAGGGAGTTGACACTACGGTGCTGGTGAGTAAGACTAAGAATATGACCCCATCTGAGATCATCTCAGTTGTAAAGCAGGCAAAGCTGCAGATGATAAAACGGGAGGTAGTAAAAGGGAAGAAAAGAGTTCTGACCCAAGTGGACATCAACACCGCTATCGATCAGGTCACAAAGCAAAATAAAATTCAACGCGATAGTTTCTTCGATTAGGAGAGTGACCAGAGATATTCAAAATTATTCTTGAAGAGACTTACAATTCCACTATTTGAACTGAATTGTGGACGGAAAACTTTCTTTTCTGAACTCCCAACAGATGGTTCAGAAGCCCATATAATGAAAAGCACTTCACTTCCGTCAACTAAAGTCCCTCTGAACTTACTATGGATACCTTTGGCTACTTTGATCTCAAATTTTCGGTATTTCTTCAGAAGTTCTTCGATCTCTGGGTTCTTCCACTCATGCTGCATGATGATCTGTATTGTAATTCCTCGCTTAAGAGCAAGTACAAGATCCTCTTTGACCTTCTCAAACCAGTGAAAGACATTGGTAAATATCCGAATTTCCTCTTGGGCCCCATGAATGAGTGAGATCGTCCTATTCTCAGCCTCTTCTAATGTTGAGAACTGGAATAAAAGCTCGTCAGGTGATATTGTTGTATTACTTTCAAGGAAAAGCGGTTGGAATTTCTGGACAAATTCCTGCATAATGTGTTTTAGGCTCTTGAAAGCGTCCTCCAACTCCTTCGTCTTTCGTTCGAGGAAGGATTGAGAGGCAATGGAGGGAGAGCGTGCTTGGAATAATCGAGGTCTGCTGTTGGATACTGAAGCGAACCCTTTGGAGACTAATTGATCCATGGTGTCATAAACTCTTGTTTTTGGGATTTCAGTATTCTGAGCAAGCTCCTCTGCAGAAGCAGACCTATGTTTGTAGAGATATATGAGAAGAGATACTTCATACTTGGAGAACCCTATTTGCTGAAGAATTTCCTCAAATTCATTCACCATCGTCAACCACCTCTGAAATTTTAGATGCAAGAATGGTGGAAAGGAGGATTTCGTCAATGGTATACTTCATCCGACCTACACTCATTGTTCCTGTAATCTCGACACATATACCATTCTTGGTAGTATTATTGTAAATACCTCCGGGTGCAGGGAATGTGTGATTCTCAATATTTACAGCTTGGTACATGACTTCCGGATCTCCTTGCAGTTTGAGGATTGTAGACATCTCATACCTGTGCACAGGATTTGATAGATTAAAGGTTATAATAGTTTGTGGACTCAACCAAAGATAACTACAATAAACTACATAAGAGTAACATTCATCTTATTAATGTGCAGGAATCCATTGAACAAGCGATCAATGACTACCTAAGAGATAAAGGTTACAATCAGCATATTAAACTTTTACCGATTGCGGAGCACCTCGATTATGAAGGAGACTTTTGTTTTATTGCTAATACAATTATCCCAAGAGATACCTTGAAGAAAGTGGAAACACTTGCCACAGATATTTCACAAATTAGGAGTATTGAAAAAGTAAATATTGAGGTGAATAAGAGGGGAAAACAACCGATCGTTTAAATAAATATTACCGTAGCAGCCGAGTTGAAGAGGGAGTATTTCACGAAATTGATCAAGAAAACCTGCAAACATGCTACTTCCGAAGAATTCGGAACACTGGAAGACAATAAAGGAAAGATTGCAGTAGTGGAACACACCTCTGCAAATCCGATTTCTCCGATACACGTGGGAAATCTGAGAAATACCATTCAAGGAGATACGTTTGCGAGGATGCTGGGGAGTACTGGCTATACAGTGTATAGACATTACCTGATTAATGATGGTGGACTTCAGATTGGATTTACAGCAATTGGATACAAAATGCTCATGGACAAAGGAATACGTCCTGCAATCAAATTCGATCATTGGTTAGGGCAGGTATACGCTATAATGAATCTTTTCTACAATTCTCAGAAAATCAAGAGTAAATTTTCCCATCTCAAGCTTAGTAATAACATATCCAAGATATCTGGATCTGATGTAAAATCAATATCTGAATTCATTGAAAAAGAAATTAGAACACTAGATAGATCTGTGGAAGAGATTCAGCACGAAATAATAACAATCACAAAGAAGAAGGAGAAAGCACAAAAGAAGAGGGATCTTGCTCAGAAAAAGAGGAACCGAACTAAACTATATGAGGAGAAAAAGGATGTTGAGAAGTACTATCGTACAGATTCAGATCTTGCAGAGAGATTTCCTAAAGTCTATAGCCTACTCTACAAAGCAGTGGGGGAGGTTGATCTGGTGCAAATGACATCGGATTTCCTCCAGAGATATGAAACAGGTGATGATAAAGAGATTGTAAAGCTCTTTAGACAGATGGTGAATTGGACCCTAGAGAGCTTCAAGTGGACACTTAGAAGGTATAAGGTGCATTTTGATTCCTTTGACTTCGAGACGGATATTTCCTGGTCTAATCGTGCAGATGAATTTCTCATTCAACTGTCCAAGACAGAGGACTGTGTGATTGAAGGGAAAGCAGTGAGATTCAGATACAGCAGTCATCTAATGAGAGCTTTCATGAAAGACCTTGGTCTCTCGAAGAGAGACCTGAAGATCAGGGGAAGTGTCCCAGATCTCCAACTATCACGTTCAAATGGAACTTCATTGTATGTCATGAAAGATCTTGCATATTCTGTACTGAAATTTGAGACTAGGAATGCAGATGTTGTATACAATGTTGTAGGAGAGGAGCAAGCCCTAGCGCAGTTCCAGCTCTTACCTCTTCTCTATAAATTAGGGTATCAGAAGTATGCAAAATATCTGCACCACTATGGATATGAGATTGTGAATCTTGTTGGTCGGACGATGAGTGGGAGATTAGCAAGATACGTTACTGCTGACCAGTTCTTTGACGAAACATTTGTGAGAGCAAGAATGGCCAAGCGAGCGAGTGAGAAAGAAAGAGGTGAGACACCCCCCCAGTCAGATGAAGAATTTAAGGAGGAAGAGAGTATTCTGACAGCTGTCACTCTTGCAACCACAAGATTCCCACTGATTGAGACTTCCCCTTCAAAGAGAATCCAACTTGATCTCGATCGTGAACTGGACATGAAGAGAAATTCTGGTCCTTTCATTCTTTATGCGCATGCGAGGACAATGGGCATTCTTCTCAAAGTCTCTTATGAAGAAAAATATGCTGATTACTCCACACTGTGGGATAATCCAGAAGTGAATTCCATCATTATTCACTTACAAGAGTTCGAAGATGTCCTTCGAAGAGGGGTTTCAGAGATGGATCCTTCCAAGCTGACAGATTGGATTTTTAAACTGGCACAGTATTTCATGAAATTCTATGAAAAAAATCAGATCATGCGGGAGCAGAACATAGCTACAAAACATGCAAAACTTTCAATCGTAAGAGCAGTGAAGAATGCACTTATGAAATCGATGTCTATCCTTGGCATACCTGTGACTGAACGGATTTAAGGAATTTAAATATCACCCTCTTAGATCTTGATTACATGTTTGCTAGATTATTCAATCGGAGAGTGAAACAAAGCCCCCCGGTTTATCACCCAGGAATTAAAAACAATCTACTACCCATGTCGAGAGGGTAGAATCAATAATGGTGATGGATAATGCAGGATTCCTTCTAGGTTCATTTACCTCTGAATCTAAAATAAACCAAGAGACGGATAATGCTCTGATCTCCATGTTTATCTCTGCAATCTCTAATTTTTCGAAGGAACTCTTTAAACGGAATGATGGTGCATCAATCATGATCAACAGGGGAGAGTACCTTATCTCATTGGAAAGTAACAACAGAATATGTGTAGCCTTTATCGGACAGTACGACCCAAATCGTCTCTACAAAAAATTAGGAGTATTGCTTCGAGAAATCGAGAAGCTTTATGCCCAAGTAGATGAACCAAATAAATTAGATTGTGAAGAAGCGATAGTTGATCTAATTAAAAAATCATTTCTGTGAATATCACATAGGAGGCATCCCATCAGGAGGCATGCCTGGTGCGCCAGCATCTCCACCTTTGGTTGCGATGACATCATCAATCCTGAGAATCATCTCTGCTGCTTCTGCGGCGGATCTCAGAGCCTGGTTTTTAACACGAATAGGTTCGAGAACACCCTCTTCAAACATATCAACAATCTTGCCAGTCTTGACATTAATACCAAATCCAAGATTGCCTTCAGTATATGCAGAGGTAAGTTCTGCAATCTTATCAATAGGATCAAGTCCAGAGTTTTCAGCAAGTGTTGATGGTACAGAAAGAATAGCATCCGCAAATGCTCTGATAGCAAGACGTTCCTTACTTTTCTCCTTTTTAGCAAGAGTTTCTAGCACCTGATTGATATGGATCTCTGGAGCTCCACCACCTGGGATGAGTTTGCCGTCTTCAACGACATTTCTGACTACAGAAAGGGCGTCTGTTATAGCTCGTTCTGCTTCATCAGTGGAATACTTTGAAGCTCCTCTAAGCAGGATTGTCACCGCTTCAGGAGAGGGGCAATCCTCAATGTAAATGTAATCATCATCACCAAGTTTGGACTCATACACTTTCCCTGCAGATCCAAGATGTTCAGATGTGATCTCATCGAGTGATGAAACGATCTTGCCTTTGGTTGCCCTTGCAATCTTCTCCATGTCACTTTTCTTGACTCTCCTGATGGCAGTGATGCCTTTTTTAGCCATAAAGTACTGAGCCATGTCGTCAACACCCTTCTGGCAGACGACAAAATTTGCACCTGTGTCAGCAATCTTGTTCACCATCTCTTCGATAATCTTCTGCTCGTTATCAATAAATCCTTGGATCAGTGATGCGTCAGTGATTCTTATCTCAGAATCAAATTCAGTCTTGCTGACCTCAATGTTCGTATTGATTAGTGCAATCTTAACGCCTTTGATCTCCTTGGGCATACCAGGGTGAAGTATATCTTTGTCGATAGCAATCCCCTTGATAAGTGAACTGTCTTCAAGACCCTTTCCCTGCTTTTGCAGAATTTTAATATTGTCAAGATTGGCAACTGTCTTGCCGTCTTTATCTTCTTTAATATGGAGAACTGCATCGACTGCGAGAGTTGCTATATGCTCCTTTGCAGTGTGCACACTCTTACTGTTGAGAGCTGTAAGTGCGATCTTCATGAGTTCCTCTCTTGAGAGAGTTGCCTTATGAGCGATTTTACCGAGAGCTTTAATTGCAGCTTCTGCGGCCTTCTTGTAACCACTAACGATGACAGTTCCATGAACTTTTCTCTCTAAGAGTTCGTCACCTCTTTTGAGGAGTTCTCCAGCGATAACTACAGCAGATGTTGTTCCATCTCCAACCTCCTTGTCTTGGGACTTAGATACTTGGATGATGAGTTTTGCAGCAGGATGCTCTACATCAAGTTCCTCGAGGATGGTCGCACCGTCATTGGTGATTACCACATCTCCCAAGCTATCCACGAGCATTTTGTCCATCCCTCGAGGGCCGAGGGTGGATCGAACAGCTTCTGCGATTGCAGTTGCTGCAGCTATGTTATTTTTCTGGGCTTCTCGCCCCGTATTTCTTTCAGTATTGTCCTTGAGGATAATTACTGGTTGTCCTTGCATTACCATTGTTGGAACACTCCAGTTAGCAGAAAGAATCTGCTACACGATAAGTGTAAATGAGAGGACTGATTTTAATAATTCGCGATTGAGTTCAAAATCAGTGAAGATGAGATTTTTAGGAGAAATTGCTTGAGCAAAACACCCAAATATTTATTCGAAGAGGAAAACTCCTATATCATCACAGAGGCGAAGAGAGCTAGGTGTTTAAGGAAGTATTCGACTGGCTATTCAAGGATGAGAATCTCTGTGTGATCCACTCACTAAGAGATTCACATGTTGATCAGGCACTTAGCTCTATGTTGAAAATGGTTTACGGTTCAGAACAAGTTCTCATCCTTGATCTCGATGGGAGAGTACAAATAATTCCCAAGAACTGGCGATTGATCCAGATCACAGGTATTAGAGAGCAGATATCCCACACGATTGACCTCCACAAATATATTAATCCAAGACTTAGGATGGTGTTCATCTCTGGTTTTCCCACGTATCTACAAGGATTTCAGGGGGTGCAAGCACTTAAGGATGCAGAAAGTATAAAGCAGGCTGCTTTCTTCATGTCAATCCTACGTGAGCTGTCAGAAGAGGTATTTGTGCTGATAAAAACATACCAAACATCAGAAGGTCTTCCATCCTTCAGTGTAGTAAGCAATTACTATACTCAGAACATAGTGTCAGTCAAGAAAGTAGAGGACTCGATTGAGTTCAGTAGGAATGGAGAGGTGAAATCTATTTAAGTTGGCTTCCAAATATGCATTGGGAAGTCACTATTTTGCGCCCATCATTGCTGAGATTGAGAAGAATGCAACAAATACGATAATCCATCCAGGGATAGCTCTATAGTAGAATCTAGTAGTATCATTGTAGTCCTTTGCAGCTTCTTTAGTAAGGTAAAGTCCAAATGCCCCAAGAAACATCAAAAGACCTGCAACAACACCTTCAAGGAGGAACTGCCTGTCTACGCCCTTTGCTATAAGAGCAATATTGTTCTGGGCATCACTAGCGAATGCAATTGGGTTATTGAGGACGTTGTACACACCACCAAAGTAAATGTAAAAAACACTAATGTAGATTAGAGAATAAATCACCCAGTTTGGTACAGAAGTCGGGAATGACATCTTAATCTTTGAGAAAGAAAATTTCGGTTTTCGAACTACAAATACCCAAGGTACTTTGGTCATTAGTATCCTCAATTATCGTGGGTATAAATTATTTCCCCTATATTCAATTCACAGATGTGGACTATCGCGTATTCTCAGGATAAAATTAGATAAGACTCTCATTCAATTCTTTCAAACGTTCGAGGATGCGAAATGTCTCAGAGACATTAGTCTCAGAGATGTTCCCAACCACAAGTGATCTGGGGAGGACAGGCATGGAAAAAAGTTCATCAATCATCCCAGAATGGGTAATTCCACCACCATATATCATCTGGTCAAGGATTCTTCTTCCATTCGAGATTCTTGAGAGAACATACGAAATTGCCTCCGTTCCAAGGAATTTTTCTCCAGATCCTCCTTCAAAGTATAACCATTTTAAATACTTTGAACGTGATGCCTGAATGAATCTTGTTGAAATTTTCGAAAGATCAAGAGTAGTGTCACTCTTTGTACGTTCTGCAGCTTTTCCACCCATAGGATGATAGGCAAGCGGGATGACCCGAAGTCTTACAAATGGTCTGATAAGCGTTGCCAAAAATCGTGATTTAAACTTCAACCAAGTTCTTTTCGAGTTGATCGGGTAGGGAGCGAAGGTGAACTCCGGACCATGGATGAGATGAGATACACTGCTTGGAAAGAAACCAATGCGAGAAGTGAAATTATCCGACATCCCCTCTGTAAGTTTGGGGATGGGGGGAAAGTTCAGGGAAGAAGAATTTCTCAAAGCAATTTCATTGAACATTTGCTGGAACTGCTCCTTCTGAACATCCTTCTCAGAAGCCCCAAGCAGATAGTAACAGGATTTACTCTCATCCCATTTGAGGAACTCATAAAATTCTTCTGAATAGAGTTCCAACTTGGCATGATTACCAAGAATACCCAGATAAACCCGATTGCTCATTCATATTTTCCAAGGAATCTTGCACTTATTAAGAAACCTGTATGGCCTACCATACGTGTTGCAGGACGGACAGCATTCTCCTTGATCTCAATTTCACGCTCGATCAACTCGATAGCAGAAATATCAGTAAAATTA
>Ga0114931_10002829_pt1 | contig 22086 bp, 16 predicted proteins | sample 2SBtaG_FD_89579 | JGI IMG/M metagenome (GOLD analysis project Ga0114931, IMG submission 89579) | Deep subsurface microbial communities from Kolumbo volcano to uncover new lineages of life (NeLLi) - 2SBTROV14_V59a metaG | ecosystem: Environmental > Aquatic > Marine > Volcanic | place: Kolumbo... | reverse complement strand
GACGAAAACTGCGCAGCGCATCATGATTGCTCTTCAACAAGGAAATGAACCTCTGCAAGTTCCTACGAGGTTAGGCCGCTCGGTGGACGTAAGCAAGCCGCGCCGCCACATTCCGCGCCGCGAGGTTGGTCTCCGGCGAGTGCCCCTCATGACGGCACCGGCTTCGGTACGGCAAGGGGCGTGGCAAGCGTTCTCGTGCTACTTCGATTGGCGGCGTTGGATGCACGAGAAAACTGGAAAAACTTGGCGCGAAGGGGCCGACAAGCGAAAAGCGGGCATTGGCGTAACACCGCGTCGCTGGTCCTACGAAATCGTGTCGGCCGAACGGTCGGGTGTGACGAGCGTGGAGTTCGAGAAGTGCGGCCCGTGAATGGGAGGGGTACGCATGATCGTCGACGAGGTGCCGGCGGGCTGGATCAGCGGCCGGTCGACACGATAGATGGGCGTCTCGGAAGGCGGCAAGGCCAGCGTTCCGGACCAGGTTTCGTAGGGCCGCCCGCCACGCTCGTCGTTCTGAAAGAAGGTCAGATACGTCATGACCTCCGTGGCGATGAACTCATGCTCGTCGGCCGCCAATTGGGTTTGACGGTGGACGCGACGCCACGTACCCGAGTTGAAGTAGACCTGGTTCAAGACATAAGCATCGGCATAGCTGGCGTCCAGCGGCACCGTTTCGGCGTGGTGCGTATGGCCATACACAATGTGCCGCGCGCGGCGGTTACGAAAGTCTTGCTCGGCCAAAGCATGACGGTAAAACGACTGCGGCGTCGCGGCCCGCAACTGATTCAACCAATTCATAATCGCGCTGGCCCAGTCGATCGATAGCCGGCGGCTGAATCGCAGCAACCGCTCCATGCCGTCGACCAGTTCGCCCGGACGCCATGTATCGCGAGCACGCACGAAGGGAATCGCCAAAAACTGATCGGCCAGATCGTCCCACACCCGCTTGACGAGCTTTCGCTGTGCGGGCAGCGAACACGTTCGTTCCAGCAGCCCGTCGATCCAGACCGGGATCAACATCAGCGGCCGCACGTTGTCCAACTCGCGCAAGCCCGCGAGCGTGGCGGCGGGTAGTTCGTCGCTGAGCCGCGTTTCGACCTCGAGGGCGAAGCGATTGAGCAGCTCGATGACCATCGCGTCGCCCAGGCTGCTGCCGTTGCGATCGCCCTCGAAGTTGAAGGGATCGAACAGGTCGCCGTGGCGGGCGAGCAGCTTGTGGCGGCGCATGATCGCCAGCAGTTCGTCGCTTTCCACCGGGTCGTGGGGGAACGGCTCGTGCGGCCGATTGGCCAAGCCCATGTGGCGGACCAACGCCTGACGCAGGATGTCGTAACTCGGCCCGCTGAGGTGATAAAACCAATCGTGGTTACCGACCATGTAATGAATCTGTACCGGAACGGGCAACCCGGCGGCGTCGACCACCGGGCGGCCGGATCGATCGGCCGGTTGAACGGTGACGCCCCCCGTTTCAGACAGGCCGCGCAGCACCTGCAGGGCCTCGTAGTTGTGCCGCAGGATGTCACTTGTGATCCGCGTGACCGTCTCGACGAACTCCGGCTCCTGAGGATTGCCCCAGGGACGCACGCCGGGACGATCGTTCCACTGCCGACTGCGGATCAGGTCGAGAACATCGCCCAGCAAGACGAGATCGATTCTTTCGACCGGGCGATACGAACCATCGGCTCGGTAAGATGCGGCGACCGCTAGATCCCGCAGCCTCGAGGCGAAGATACGAAACGCCCCCGCCGAGATCGTGGCCCCACTCGATCCGTCCGTAAGATGCAGATCGCTGATCGTAACGAGCATCGTGGCATCCTTGCCGCGCAGCGCCAATTGGCTCCCTAGACATACCCCCGGTTATCATTAAATTATCGTCCCCCACACAGTGGTGGCATGAGCGGCGATTCGGTTTTTCCGCAAAGATTGTGCCGCCTCGCCACACGGACCGGGTACCGCGATGAACCAGGCGTCTCGTTCCCGCCCGATGCGATCAGGCCCCGACCGCGCGCGTCGTGCGGCGATCGTGCTCTGCGGCGGTGAGAGCCGTCGGATGGGGCGCGACAAGGCCGAATTGCCATTCGCCGGCCAGTCGATGTTGGCCCACATGACGAAGATCGTCGGCACCACGGTCGCGGCGACCGTGGTGGTCAAATCGCCGAGCCAGATGTTGCCCGGCGATCTGCCGCCGGTGACCATCGGCGTCGACCGCCGCGCCCATGGTGGCCCACTTGAAGGACTGACCGCCGGTTGGGCGTGTCTCGCTGCGGACGTCGAGGCGGTGTTTGCCTGCGGTTGCGATCTGCCGCTGCTCAGGCCGGCGGTTGTCGAGCGACTTTTTTCGCGGCTGGACGACTACGACGCCGTCGTGCCGCGAATCGGCCGGCAAGCGCATCCGCTAGCGGCGGTTTATGCCCGTCGCGTCGGCACGCAAGTCGCCGCATGCTTGGCTGCCAAGCGGCGATCCATGCACGCACTCGTCGAGCGGCTCAACGTCCGCTGGATCACGTCCGACGAACTCAGCGAGGTTGACCCGCAACTCGAAAGCCTGCTCAACGTAAACCGCCTGGAAGACTATCGTCGCGCGCTAGAGGCGCGTGGCTGATCGAGTGTGTCGCGGCGTACCAATGTTTCAACGGACGTACGCGGTCGCGCGGCGCGGACCGTCACGACATCGCTACGAGCGGCTCAAGTCCGCAAGGAGCGCCTGGTCCCGCTTCGAAACCGTTTGCCCAAGGGGAAGCATTGCCGAGTTGCCGAGAGATTGCGGACCTGGTTTGGTGTATGGAGCTAAGATCGACTATGATAAGCGGCTGTGGACGTGTGGCACGAGCAACACAGAATGATGCGGTCCGCACAAGACCGCTGGAAATTCGACCGGGTTTTACGGCATGGCAACGATGGCTGACGACGGCACATCCGCTGGGACGGCTTCGCTCAAGCTCACGTGCGAGGAGGCTGCCGTGATGCTCCGGGCATTGAAAATGTTCCGCAACGCCCGGCAATATGCGTTCAAGGGACTAAGCGAGAACCGTCGAGAGTCGCACACCGAGGATGTTAAGGCACTCGAACGTCTCGAAACCCGCCTCAGTGAGCTTTTCCCTGGCCGCCGGTGAATGCCGCGTCTGTCCGAATCGGCCGCCGCTGCTGGAGAATCGAATCGATGCGACGCCGTACGGTTTTATGGTTGGCCGTTCTGGTTCCGTTGTGGGCTCCGCGACTCAACGTGCCGGCGAATGCCGAACCCGGGCCCAAAGCCGATGCCGCGGGCAGCCAGCGCCGGGAAGCCCGTCTTCCACCGGCGCGGACGCATTACAAGGGCCGCCGCATCGCGCCGACAATGGGTTACCAAGGCGCCGCGTGGCTAATCCGGCAATCGAGAGCCCACGAGGAAAATACCAAAAAGCTGCTCGAATCGCTCGACGTCAAGCCGGGGCAGCTCGTCGCGGACATTGGCAGCGGCAACGGTTACTTTACGCTGAAGCTCGCCAAACTGGTCGGCCCGCGAGGCAGCGTGCTGGCGGTTGATATTCAGCCGGAAATGCTTTCGCTCTTAAAGGCCCGCGCCAAGCAAGCCGGAGTCGAGAACGTCGAGCCGATCCTCGGCACGCTGGCCGATCCGAAGTTGCCACGCGGCAAGTTGGACCTACTGCTACTGGTGGACGTCTATCACGAGTTTTCTTATCCCGAGCGCATGTTGCGGGCGCTGCGCGACAGCTTGAAACCAAGTGGGCGTCTGGTGCTGGTCGAGTTTCGCGGCGAAGACCCCGAAGTGCCGATCCGGCCGCTGCACAAGATGACCAAGAAGCAAATCTTGAAGGAGCTACCCCCCAACGGCCTGCGTCTGGTACGCGAGGTCGACGATCTGCCCTGGCAACACGTCATGTTTTTCCAGTCCGGGCCGCTTCCAGGGGATCATCGCTAGGGCCGCCTTACGGCGATCGAATCCCAAATCGATGGCCTCGGCGCGCGCAGGTGAGTGCCGCTGCATCGCATGCTTTGGCGTGTTCTATTGAGCCGGCGAAGTCCAACCGGCAAAGGGCCTGCCACTTAGCCAAGCCGCGAGAGTTCGCGATCGATGCCGGCCAGGGTTTCACCGATCGGTGCGTTAAAGACCAGGTCGGCCGAGGCATCTTGGTCTGTCGGGTCGCGATTGATGATGACCAATCGGGCGGCGGATTGCTTGGCCAGCCGCGGCAGACTGGCGGCCGGTTCGACAACGAGCGATGAGCCGATGGCGAAGAACAGATCGCAGCGGCGGCAGAGCGCGATGGACGTCTCGAGCACGTCGGGCGGCAGTGCCTGACCGAAAGAAATCGTGGCCGCCTTCAACCGACCTTCACACTTTGGGCATGGTGGCACGCGGTCCGTGGCGAGAAACCTTCTGACAAGCGGCGCGGGATCGAAATCCGCTTGACAGTCCATGCAGACGATGCGCCTTGCCGTGCCGTGCAACTCGAACACCCGCCGGCTGCCGGCATCTTGGTGCAGACCGTCGATGTTTTGCGTGATTACGGCGGCCAGTTTGCCGGCCGTTTCCCAGCCAGCCAGAACGCGATGGCCCACGTTCGGTTTGGCCGAGGAAAAGTCGCGGTGCGCGATACACTTTTGCCGCCAGTACTCTTACCGCGCCTCGGCACTGGCCATGAACTGATCGAAATAGACCGGCCGCGAAGTCGCCCAAATTCCGCCCGGCGAGCGAAAATCAGGAATCCCGCTTTCGGTGCTGATGCCCGCCCCGGTAAAAGCCACGGCGCGGGTCGTCTCAGCAAGCCAGCGGGCAACGATCCGCCATGAGTCTTGTTTCGCGGTCATAAAATAACGCTTTCGCGTGGCCGTGCGCGGCCGCTTACCTCAAATCCAAGCTTGGGGAGACCGCCCCGTGCGTCTGGTCCGCAAGCGATATCTTTCGCGGCAAACCGGCAGCGTGTCATCTGCTGTTACGCTTGAGATCATACCACCGGCGGCGGTTTTCTACTCCGGTCGCGGTCGACCGAACCGCGGTCGCTGCCGGGGGCTCGGAGTGGTGTTGTCGGTTTCATCGCGGTTGGGAAGCAGCAGTTTGCCGCGTCGTCGGTTTCCCGGGAAGAGGCGGCGCATGCGTTGGCGCCAGTCGAAAAGCGGTGGTCTCGACGCTTCCCCCGAAGAGGGCGATGGTCGCGCGGCACGCAAATTTCTCCAACGATCGAGAAGCTTTCCTTTCTCGATGGCGCTGAGAATCTCGGCGACCACGGGCCGACCTTCAAGCAGCGGTTCGAGCGCGGCGGCCAGAATGTCGAAGCCGTTGTTAGCCAGAAACTTGGCATCGATCAATGGGTCGTCAACCGTTCCGCCGATGGGAATGGAAATCGTGCGTCCGCTAAGCGCTTCGCGCAGCGGGGTATCTTCGCTTTCAAATTTCGGGAGCACCACGTTGGCCACCAGATCGAGCGTGCGGTCCATGCCGACCGACCCGCTCGTGCGAATGGCCAGCTTGCCCAGCGAGAACTCGGCCGAGTCGTGGTAAAAACGTTGTCCATCCCAGAAGAAGCGGATGTGGGACTCGTCAGCCAATCGTACCGCGGACTGCAAACCGAACAGCCGGGCCAGTCGATCGACCATCGCCCCGCCACGAACCGCGGCGTGGTGAACGACAAGCTTGCCGCCGAGGCGGCCTTGTCGCGGCTGACTCAGCGCGACAAAGCCATCGTCGATGCTCAACGAAAAGCTTCCTTCGGCCCGCACGGCGCCGGACATCATGGGAGTGACAAAAGCGAGCAGATCGTCGCAGATTTCCGGCGAAAGATCGAGCCGGTCAACCAGCTTTGCGGCTTGGACAAAGACTTCCGGCGGCGTCCCTTCCGCGGCCGCTGCCCTTCTCAGGCCGGCCGACACCTTGAGCGGTCCCAGACTCCAGCGGCGAGCTCCCTCCGCATCAAGAAACGTGACGCGCGCGTCACGTACGGCGAACAGCACGTCGAGGTCCGGCGGCCTTATCACCGCGGAGGACGCCGGCGGTTTCTTCTCCACGGGCGTCGCGGGGCGAGCGGACGCCGAAACCGGGCTTCGCCGGGTCGCTTCGATACGCGGCGACAAAACGTCGAATTGGCCCAGCTCTTTGCGGTCCCAAAGCAATCGCCAAAGCGGTGTATCGCCCCTGACCGTGTCGATCGTGACCCCTGCCGGCGCCGATGGCGGAAGAATCCGCACGTCATGGAATTCCACCGGTGACCACCAACCGAGCGAGGCGCGATCGGCATGAATCTTTCCGGCAAGTCGCGGGAAAACAATTCCCAAAGCCACGTCGCGAAGCGGCGTATGTGCCACGATCGCGGGCGCCAAGACAACCAGCAGACCCACTCCCACCGCCATGATCAGCACCGCGCGACCCGTGTACCGGCGCCACCGCCGCGATGTCGCGGCATGGATGGCGGAATCATCTTGTTGAGCGTTTTGGCCGGGCATGTTTTATCCGCCGCCAATCGTGGTCGATCGTGCACCGCGTGGCGACAAGAAATCAGCCATCCCGCAGGTGATCGGACCGCTTATTCTATCCCGCCGCTTTCGTGAGGTCTTGAGTTTCCGCGTGGCGGCTGCTTATGAACCCTGTGGGTGGAAAGCTGCCCTTCGCCCGGATTTCGCGAGCCGCGTGGACGCTCAACCCGGCAAGCCGACCTTTGGCGCTGTGTGGGGGGCGTCAGACCGTCGACGAGCCATAAAAAGCTTGCGTCGGCTGGTTGGTCTGCCGGTGAACCCGGTCCGCGATGCGATCGACTTCCGCGTTGCTAAGCGGGGTGACATAACTTTCGGCCGCCGGGCGGGCAACGGTGTAAACCTGCACCCGCTTTATCCGCCCGCCCGCCGCGATGATCTCGCTTAACCGCTTACCGAATGCCTCGATTTCGTCATCGGTTGGTGGGCTATCTTGAACCCGCATGAACAACGATTGAATCACGAGCGGCCAGCGGCACGCGGCCCAAGCCAGGTTTTCCAAAACTTGCTGAAAAGGAATCGAGGTCCGCTCGATCCGCCGGTAATACGCCTCGCTGCCCGCGTCGAGCTTGGCCCAGATCTCACCGTTGTTTCGCATCAGACACTGCAAACCACGGCGCACGTGCGGGCGATGAAACATGCTGGCGTTGGTGATCAGAATCATCTTCACGCCGTCGAGCCCGTGGCGACGTTTCACCTCGGCACAACGGTTCATCAGCTCGTCGAAGTTGCGATAAGTCGTCGGCTCGCCGTCGCCGCTGAAGGCCACGTCGTTCAGCCGCCGTCGCTCGGCGGGGGTCGCGGCGAATTTTTCGTGGTTGTAAATTTCTCCCGAGGCGACCCACGGCAGCATACGGTCGAGTTCGCCGAGCAGTGCGTCGACGTCGACAAAGCGGGTCTCGCTTTGGCGTACCCGATCGACCTGACAGTAGATACAGTCGAAGTTGCAAACCTTGTCGGGGTTCAGGTTCACGCCGATCGAAATTCCGCCCGAGCGGCGGCTGAGCACGGGGTAGACAAAGCGGTTGCCCTCGAACCGCCGCGTGTGGTCGCGATAGAGCCGCTGGGCACTCGATTTCGAGGCGTTCATGCTACGCTCACCATGCCCGATGACGGGATCTGGGGCGGGGTCCGCTTTCCCACTCGTGCCATGATATGAGCCGGCACGCGGCTGGGGGAAGTGTCTTGTTAGGCCCGCCGCCACGGCGATGGTACGTTCCGCGCCGCGGATCGCCTGGCGGACGACGATCGAGGATGCTGAGCAGGTGTCTGCTGCTTATGAGCCTGTCGGCGGCAACCGGCGCAGGGCGGTGAACTCGTCCAAGGTGGCCGTGGTCAATTCGCCGTCATCGCGTCGCAAGACGATCACGTCGCAAAAGACTTTGTCGTCCGGGTTGCGGTCGAAGTGCAGCCCTTCAAGCCGTCGCTCGGTGGAAACCACGGTACCCGCCGTTGTGACGTGCCAACGTTTCAGGCCGACTTTGACCTCGTGATCGATCTCGACGCGATCGCCCGGCCGCAGTTCTTGAAATTGTTGTCGCGTGGCTAACGCATCCGACGACATGGGAACCCCTCCTCGGGTCGCGTGTCATACTTCCTTGGAGTCAATCCACGTCATCAGCCGCCGCAACCGGCGTCCGACATCCTCGATTCCATGCTCGCGCTGTTGGCGTCGCATGGCCTTGAAGGCGGGCGCCTTGGCACGGTTTTCCAGAATCCACTCGCGGGCGAAGATGCCGCCTTGGATCTCTTCGAGGATTTTTTTCATCTCCGCCTTGGTCTCATCGGTAATGATCCGCGGGCCACGTGTATAATCGCCGAACTCGGCGGTGTTGGAAACGCTGTAGCGCATGTAGTTCAGCCCGCCTTGGTAGAACAGGTCGACAATCAGCTTCAGCTCGTGCATACATTCGAAGAAGGCCATTTCGGGCTGATAGCCGGCCTCGACCAGGGTTTCGTAACCCGCCTTGACCAGCGCGCTGACTCCGCCACACAGCACGACCTGTTCGCCGAACAGATCGGTTTCCGTCTCTTCGGCAAAGGTGGTTTGAATCACGCCCGCTCGGGCCCCGCCGATTCCCTTGGCATAGGCCAACCCCAGGGCGAACGATTCGTCGCTTGCGCCGTCGTTGGTTGCAATCAGGCAAGGCACGCCTCCGCCGCGTTCGAACTCGCTGCGCACCAGATGCCCCGGCCCCTTGGGCGCGACCAACACGGAATCGACCCCCTCGGGGGCCTCGATCTGACCAAAGTGCACGTTAAAACCGTGCGAGCACATGAGGAGATTGCCGGACTTTAAGTGTTGGCGGATGTGGCTCTGATACAAATCGCCCTGCACCTCATCGGGCAGTAGAAGGTTGACCAGATCGCCGCGATCGGTGGCCTCATCGATCGGCAGAGGTTCGAAACCGTGGCTCACGGCCAAGTCATAATTCGCGCTACCGGCGCGCTGACCGACGATCACCTCGCAACCGCTATCGCGAAGATTTTGCGTGTGGGCGTGTCCCTGCGAGCCATAGCCGAGAATGGCGATGGTTTTTCCCTTGAGCAACGAGAGATCGGCGTCTTTGTCGTAATAAATCGTGGCGGTCATCTTCTACGTTTCCTGAATCGTTATATGGAACGGCTTGTTCGGATAGGGTTCAATCTCGAAAGAAGCGGATGGGCAACCGGCGTATTTTTTCGCGGATCGCGCGGCGATGGCTATGCTTCTTGCCGTGCGTCGATCGCCGCGCGACGGCTCGACGAGCGGACCATGGCAATGCGACCCGAGCGGACCAGTTCGATGATCTCGAACGACCGCATCGAGTCGATAAAGGCTTCGATCTTGATTTCTTGGCCGGAGATCTCGATCATCAAATCCTCTTTCCCCACGTCGACCACTCGGCCGCGAAAGATTTCCACCAACTCGAGAATTTCGCTACGAAGCGGTCCGGTCGGCGCGGCCACGCGCATCAGCATCAGGTCGCGTTCGACATGCTCCGTCGCGCTGATGTCATCAACCTGCACGACCGTGACGATCTTTTTCAACTGCTTGCGGACCTGTTCGAGCACGGCGGCGTCGCCCACGACCACGAACGTCATCCGCGACAAGTCCGCATGCTCGGTCTCCCCCACGGCGAGGCTGTCAATGTTGTAACCCCGCGAGGCCAACATGCCGGAGATGTGGGCCAACACGCCCGGCACATTCTGCACCACGGCCGAAAGCACGTGCCGCATCGAAAAACTCCGCAAAACCAAGGGAAATCGTAAGCATAGTCCCCGCGCAGCAGACGAACAAGAGCCCTCCGCGGCACCCGCGGCCCGCAAACCGCCGCCCGTCGAGCGGCGGACGATTAGCCGCCGAGACGTTTTACGTCGAGAAACAGGACGAAGGCCATCAGCATCAGGATGAGCAGGAATCCGGCGTAATGCAGTGCGATGGTCAGTTTTTCGCCGGCCGGTTTACCGCGGATGCCTTCGATCAGCAGGAACATCATGTGCCCACCGTCGAGCACCGGAATAGGTAGAAAGTTGATCACGGCCAGATTCGCGCTGAGCATGCCGAGAAACATGAGCAGCTCGGGCAGTCCGCGTTCAGCGGCCCCGCCGGCGGCGCTGATGATCGTCAGCGGCCCGCCTAGCACCTTGGACGAAACCTGATTGCCGACCAGCTTTTCGATCAGCACATAAACCTGCGAGATGAAGTTGACCGTTTCCTTCAATCCCAGGGCCGCTGCGTCACTCAAGGAGGTCGCCGTGCGTTTTTTTTGCACGATCCTGAAATTGAAGCCGCGTTCGGGATTGAACCAGTCCGTGGCCGGCACCGGCGTGAGACGCACTTTCATCTGATCCTCGGTGACCAACTCTACTTGGGAACCATCCGGCAAATGCTGAAGCCAGGAAAAGAAAAAGCCGGTCCAGCCATAGCGCTTCACGTTCCCGCGGAAGTCGACCGGCGTGACGCGGCTGAAAAGCTGGGCCACGTCGGAATCCTCGCCGGTCTCTTTTGGCAGGATAAAACTAGCCTCGACGATGCGATCGCCCGGCGACAGTCCGCCCTCGGCGGCCGGTCCCCCGGGATCGATCTCGGCGATCCGGGCTTCGACGCCATAGGCGATCCCCAGTTGCGGCACGCTCATCGGCGAATCGTCGTCGCCGATCGGCACGGGCCAGTCGTAATAGTCGACGTTCCGTACGGTCAGCGGAAGTTTGAGCGGGTCGCCTTGTCCCTTGCGCTGCAAGGTCAGCGTCACGGTTTTGCCGGCCTGTTTTTCAAGCCGATCGGCGAGCCGCAGCGGATCGCCGATCGGTTGGCCGTCGATCTCGAGCAGTTGGTCGCCCACCTCGATGCCCGACTTCTCGGCGGGTGAGCCTTGTTCGATCGCCGTAATCGGTCCGGGCGTCATCGACAGCCCCAACACGCGCATCGGATGTGGAGGCAGTCGTGCCGTACGACGTTGGGTTCCCGTCGATTGGCCGTCGCTGGGCGACTTGGTCTCGACGGTTACCTGAAGCGGTTGATCGGCCGCATGAGTGAGGATCTTCAGCCACTGGGGGTAAGTCTCGATCGGCCGGCCGTCGACCTCGACGATTCGATCACCCGGCTGGATTTTCGGCTCGACCCGATCGGCCGGAGAATCGGGCCACGTCGGTTGCACGGGGGAAAGTTCAAGCGACTGCGGCGGCAGCACGCCGATGGTCGGCATCAGCCGCTCGCCACCTTTGGGATCGGGCACGAGATGCACCGAAAACGGCTTCTCCCGCCCCTGGCGAAGGATCGAAAGATCAACGCCTTGTTCGAGATTGCTAAGCACGATCTCGGATTTCAGATCGGTATAGCGCGGGTTCTCGACGTCCCCGATACGGACGATTTGGTCACCCGGCTCAAGACCGGCCCGCCACGCGGCGCTGCCCGGCAAGACACGCGAGATTTCCGCGGGAATGTAGTCCACGCCAAGCCAATAGGCGACCACCGCCACGACAAAGGCGAAGATGATATTCATCACCACGCCGGCCGAAATGATGGCCATGCGTTTGGGAACGCTTTGGGCTTGATAGCTGCGGGGATCGAATCCTTCGAATTCCGTCTCGGCGTCAGTCTCGGCGTCGGACTCGGCGTCGGCCTGGGCGCGGCGTTGCTTGGCCCGCTCGATTTCCTCGGCCGCGCGTGCCGGATTATCCTCTTGGCCCAGCATCTTGACATAACCGCCCAGCGGCAGGATGCCGATGCCATATTCGGTTTCGCCGTAGCGGAACTTCAACAGCTTGAGGCCGAAGATGTCGAAGCCGAGGTAAAACTTCTCGCACTTCACGCCCGACCATTTGGCCACGGCGAAATGGCCCAACTCGTGGACAAAGATCACCGCGCCAATGGCGATGGCCACCTCGACGACCAACCACACTTGGTTGAGCAGCCCGTTAAGTGACAGTTCGGCAATTACGTACAGACCCAACGCGAAACCTCCAGGCGGGCCCACCGATCAAGCTGCATGAGCCGCTCGAGCGACGGACAGGCATCGAAATCATGACTTTCCAACACGCGTCGGCAGGTGGGAACAATGTCGGTAAAGGCCAACTCACCGGCCAGAAAGCCCGCCACCGCGGCCTCGTTGGCGGCGTTCAACACGGCGCCGGCCGACCCGCCGGCAGAGGCTACCTCGCGACCCAAACGCAAGGCCGGAAATCGCTCTTCGTCGGGCGGTTCGAACTCCAGACAAAAGGCATGCTTCAAATCAAGCCGCGGAGCAATCCCTTCGCGACGCTCTGGAAACGTCAAAGCATACTGTATAGGTAGCTTCATGTCGGGGGGGCTAAGCTGCGCGATCAGCGAACCGTCGACGAACTCGACCAGCGAATGGACAATCGATTGCGGGTGGACGACGACGTCGATCTTCTCGGACGGCAGGTCGAACAGCCAGCGGGCCTCGATGATTTCCAGTGCTTTGTTCATCATGGTCGCTAAATCGACCGTGATTTTCGGCCCCATTTTCCACGTGGGGTGGGCCAACGCGTCGGAGACAGTCACCTGGGCAAGTTGTTCTCGGTCGTGGCGGCGAAACGGCCCACCGCTGGCGGTTAGCACCAGACGTCGCACCTCACGATGTCGGCCCGACTTGAGGGCCTGGAACAGCGCGCTATGTTCGCTGTCTACCGGAATCATCGGCGTTCCCTGCTGCTGGGCAAGTGCCATCACCCGGGGATCGGCCACGACCAAGGTTTCTTTATTGGCCAGTGCCACCATCTTGCCCGCCTCGAGCGCGGCCCAGGTGCCACGCAGCCCGGCGCTACCGACAATGGCCGCCAAGACCAATTCGACCGCCGGGTTACGGACGGCGTCGACCACGGCGTCCGGTCCGGAGAGTAACTCGCAACCTTCGGGTAGAATGTGGGGATCAAGCCTTTTCGCGGCGTCGAGATCTGTCACGACGACATATTGCGGTCGGCACTGGTGTGCCTGCTTTGCCAGCAGATCAATGCTCGTATGGGCCGAGAGCACCGTGGCCCGAAGCCGGCCCCGGCTGGCTTGGATCACCTCAAGCGCGTTGCGGCCGATGCTGCCGGTCGACCCCAGCACGGCGACGTTGCGGACACGTTGATCGATGGGACTGATGACTCGGCCTCGAAAGACAAGAAAAAATCACCGCCCCGGTCTGCCGGTCGCCTTGGTCTCAATCCTGGCTTCTTCCGGCCGCTCCGCGCGGTGCGTCAGCCTGCCCGGGGCAATCTGGCAATAGCCGGAGTGATTCTACACAGTGCTGCGCGGCAGAGTTCGTGTTAAGACCGCCGGAATCACTCCTATTCTTTTTTATACGCCGCCGAAGCTTTGAGGAACCGTACGGTGCGGTGCGGCCCGCTAGGGGAAAGGTATCTCGGGCACGGCCCGACCATGCGACATTTTAAGTCGGTCGACGTGTGAGAAACAAGCCGCTTCTGACACGCCGTGCGTCGGCCGATGTCGTTGTCTCGCTCAGGTTTGCAACCTAAGATGGAGTAAGCCTCGCCTGCTCGAACAAAACGTGTTCCGGCGATCCGATGAGGTTTCGCCGGCGGACGTTACGGCGCCTTTGAATTTCCGGGGGCTATGCCAGATCTTGGCGGGAAGCCCGTAAGGCTTGTTTTTTTGCCCTACCTGGCCCACGCCACCGACAAGGATCGTTTGATTGATGGACAAGCAACCCGAATCACCTCGCCATAACCCTGAACGCGGCCGAAACGGTGACACGCGAAAGACTTCACCGCTAGGAGGCCACGTTTTCTGGTGGGTTCTGGCATTGGTCGTGCTGGCGATGCTTATTATTAGCGTGGTCACCAAGCCGACGGAAGTGAAGATTCCGTACAGCGATTTCGTCAAGCTGGTCAAGAAAGGTACCCCCAAGGACCATCCCGACACTTCTTATATCGACGTGGAGGAGAACGTTGGACCTCGCCGGCGGGTGGTTCGCTACAGCCACCTGCGGATCGACGAGCTGGGCCCGGAAAAAGTCACCGGCACGGTCACCGTGCAGCTCAAGCAGCCAGCCGACCCGAATAACAAGCCGAAGCCGAATGTTCGCTTCCGCGCCTCGCGCTTGGGAGTGACCAGCGAATCCAACGAACTGCGGAACCTGTTGGATGAAAAAGGCTTTCATTTCGACACGCCCGATCCTCCCAGCGGATGGCACATGTACGCGCCGGTGCTGATGACGGCCGGACTGTTCGTTTTGTTTCTGTTCATCATGATGCGTCGCTTGGGCGGAGCCGGCTCGCCGATGGCCTTCGGGCGCAGCCGGGGCCGTATGTACGCCCAGGAAGACATCGGCGTGACGTTCGACGACGTCGCCGGGATCGAAGAGGCGGTCGAAGAAGTGCGCGAGGTAGTCGAGTTTCTTCGTACGCCCGAGCGCTATCAGGTTCTTGGCGGTCGCATTCCCAAGGGAGTGCTACTGGTTGGCCCGCCGGGTACGGGTAAAACGCTGTTGGCCAAGGCGATCGCGGGTGAGGCGGGCGTACCGTTTTTCAGTCTGTCGGGTTCGGATTTTGTCGAGATGTTCGTCGGCGTCGGCGCGGCCCGGGTTCGCGACATGTTCCAGCAGGCCGAGGCCAAGGCACCCTGCATCATTTTCATTGATGAACTCGACGCCCTGGGCAAGACGCGTGGCTCGAGCGTCGTGGGCGGACACGACGAACGCGAGCAGACGCTCAACGCCTTGCTGGTCGAGATGGACGGCTTCGAGTCGAACAGCGGCGTGATTGTGATGGCCGCCACGAATCGGCCTGAAACGCTCGATCCGGCGCTTTTGCGTCCGGGGCGGTTCGATCGCCACGTGTTGGTTGACCGGCCCGACGTTCGCGGGCGTGAGGCGATTCTGAAGGTTCACATCCAAAACGTGAAACTAACCGCCGACGTCAATCTGCGTGAGGTGGCCGCGCTGACGCCGGGTTTTGTCGGTGCCGATTTGGCAAACCTTGTCAACGAAGCCGCATTGCTCGCCGCGCGCAAAGGCAAGAACGCCGCGACAATGAGCGAGTTCAACGAGGCCGTCGAGCGCGTCACGGCCGGCCTCGAAAAGAAACAGCGCGTCATGCACCCCGACGAAAAACAACGCGTGGCCTATCACGAAAGCGGGCACGCGCTGGTGGCCTACAGCCTGCCGAACACGGATCCGGTGCATAAGGTTTCGATCATCCCTCGCGGCCTCGGCGCGTTGGGGTATGTGTTGCAGCGACCCGAGGAAGATCGCTATCTGATGACCCAATCCGAGCTGGAAAGCCGCGTGCAAGTGCTGCTGGCCGGAACGCTATCGGAAGAAATGTTCTTCGACGACGTTTCCACCGGCGCGCAGAACGATCTGGAACGGGCCAGCGAACTGGCCCGCAGCATGGTGATGGATTACGGCATGAGCCGGTTGGGGCGGGTGAACTATCGTGAAAGCTCGCGTGCCCAGTTTATTCCCGGCATGCCCGAACCACGCCAGCGCAGCCACAGCGAACAGACGGCCCGCGAGATCGATCGCGAAGTTCATCGGATTATCGACGAAGCCATCGAGAAGACGCGTACGATCTTGAGTTCGCGTCGCCCGGCACTACAGGCTTTGGCCGGCCGATTGATCGAAAAAGAAGTCATTGATGCGGCCGAGTTGCGAGAGATTGTCGAGGCCAACAGCCCCGGCATGTCCATCGTGCCCGGCACGGCCGAACAGCGCAAGCGCGCGCAAGAAGACGCGGCCGCGGCGGAGCATGAAGATCACGACCGTGCCGCGGATGGCACTTCGTAAACGCGCGGCCCCACGCAAGGCAGAGAAGATCGAAAGTGCGCGGCGACCCGCCTTCCATGGACCGTGCGAAGTGGGCGGCTGATGTCTTTAATGTCTGCTCGGCGGCACACCGGCGGTTGCCTCGTTGCCGGGTCTTTCGCTTCGGTTGATCACCGCGGAGGGCTTTATTCACCGGGGGGCATTATTTCGCGCCGACCAAGGCGGCCTTTCGCTCGGCGATGATCTCTTGTTGAACGCTCGCCGGCACGCGGCGATAGCGTGAGAATTCCATGGAGAAGGTCGCCTGCCCCTGGGTCAGGCTGCGGATGTCGGTGGCGTAGCCGAAGGTTTCAGCCAAGGGAACCTCGCCTTCGATAAAGGCCGTCTTGCCCTTGATTTCCGTACCCATGATCATGCCCCGCCGGCTGGTCAAATCGCCGACGATGGAGCCTTGGAAATCAACGGGCGATTCGACCTCGACCTTCATCACCGGTTCGAGCAGCACCGGCTTGGTCTTGGAAAAGACTTCGCGCAGGCAGCTCCGGGCACAGGTCTGGAAGGCCATGTCCGAGCTATCGACCTCGTGATACGAGCCGTCCTTGACAACTGCCTTGAGCCCGATCACCGGATATCCGGCCACGGGGCCCTTGGCCAGTTCTTGGCGAAACCCTTTTTCCACGGCTGGCAAGTACTGTTTGGGAATACGTCCGCCGACGACCGTTTCTTCGAAGACGAACGACTCCTCCGTGTCTTCGTCGACGAGATCAAAGTAACCGACGATGTGCGCGAACTGTCCGGAGCCGCCGGTCTGTTTCTTATGTTTGTAGTTGAAGTCGGCCCGCTGCGTGGGGGCCTCGCGATAGCTGACCTTCGGCGCGCCGACTTCGGCCTCGACGCGATATTCTCGGCGAATGCGTTCGATATAGACGTCCAGATGCAACTCGCCCATGCCGGCGATCACGGTTTCACCGGTCTCTTCATCCGTGGAGGCGTGAAAGGTGGGATCCTCGCGCATGAAGCGTTGCAGCGCTTTGGCCAATCGGTCGGCATCGTCGCGCCGTGTGGCGTTGATCGCCATCTTGATCACCGGTTCGGGCACATAGATTTTTTCCAGCAGGCAGTATTTCGGCTTGCTGGCGTAGGTGTCGCCGCTGGCCGCATCAATGCCCATCACGGCGACGATGTCACCCGCCGCGGCGGAAGCAATTTCTTCGCGCTGGTCCGCGTGCATTTGCACAATCCGCCCGATCCGCTGCTTGCGTCCCGTACGTTGATTGAAATAATTGCCACCTTTCTCGATCGTGCCCTGGTAAATGCGCATATAGGTGAGCTGGCCGTAGGGATCGTCAACGATCTTGAAGGCCATGGCCACCAGCGGCTGGTCCGCCTGCGGTACAAGCTCGACGACCTCATCCGCTTCGTCGTGCGGTTGGGCCGTGAGATGGTGATCCAGCGGCGACGGCAGGTATCGCGCGATCGCGTCCAGCAGCGGCTGGACCCCTTTGTTGCGGAAGGCCGAGCCCAGGAAAACCGGGGTAAGCTCCTGTTGTCGCACGGCGTCGCGAATCACCTCGTAAACGAGCGCCTCGGGCACGCTTTGCTCGCCGAGCAACAGTTCCATCAGATCATCGCTATACATGGCCAGGGCTTCGAGCGTGTGCTGACGAGCCGCGGCGACTTCCTCGACCATCGCTTCGGGCACCGGCTCGCGGCGGACATTTTCACCATCCGCACCGTCGAAGAAGAGGGCTTCCTCGGTGATTAGGTCGACCACGCCCTCGAATCCCTCTTCCGCTCCGATCGGCAGTTGCATCAACACGGCGTCGCAATCGAGCTTGTCACGAATCTGCTCGATCACGCTGACATAGTCCGCCCCCGTGCGATCCATCTTGTTAATGAATGCCAAACGCGGCACGTGATAGCGCCTCATCTGGCGATCGACCGTCAGCGACTGAGACTGCACCCCGCCAACCGCGCAGAGCACCAGCACGGCGCCGTCGAGCACGCGAAGGCTGCGCTCCACCTCGACCGTAAAGTCGACATGCCCCGGTGTGTCGATCAGATTGATCCGATGGTCCCGCCAGTCGACCGTCGTGGCCGCGCTGGTGATCGTGATACCTCGCTCCCGCTCGATGTCCATATGGTCCATCGTGGCCCCTTCGCCACGGACCTCCTGCATGCGGTGAATCTTGCCGGCATAGAACAAGATCCGCTCGCTCAGGGTGGTTTTTCCCGAATCGATGTGGGCCGAGATACCGATGTTGCGCAGTTGAGCCAGTTGCATAGTTATTCCGATTACGTAAATCACCTAATGGAATCCCGCGGCGCACAACCAAAACGGCCTGGCGAACGCGGGAAACGAGATTCATTGAGCCGGCGACAAGCCGCCGCGGAGAGCGAAACCGCGAGCGGCGCCGAGCATGGCGGGCAAGATATCTCTATCGTATCGACTAGCCCTTTCTAGGCGAAGGCCTAAATTGGTGTTGATTTTCAGATCTTGTGGCCTGTGTCGAATGTTTGGCCGCGGGAGCGACGGCCACCTCTACCGAGGGGGACAAGCCGTCACTTGCAGGCCCCCGGACGCCGGATTACTTTGAGACTCGCCATGCCCGAAGACCAACACCCCGAGGTACCAACGCCCCACCCGGACACTTCCGTGGATGGCGTGGCAAAAAGGCTCGACGAGCTACTTACGCAGCATCGTTGGATCGTGTTCGTGCTGCCGCTAGTGGTTTATATGATGTTTAACTCACTCGAGCCCCCGGCGCCCCGGCCGGAGTCCGGCGAAACCGCCACCGCACCCGCTGGGGAATCGACCGGCTGGCTGCCACGGATCGATTACCGGTTTTACCCGCTGGTCTACAGCGTGAAGATTGCCGTCACGCTGCTGACCATGATTCTCGTTTTACCGGGATATCGCCAATTTCCATGGCGGATTCACTGGTTGGCGCCGCTGGTGGGCGGTCTGGGGGTTTTCGTTTGGGTCGGCATTTGTGCCCTGGGACTTGAACCTCGATTGGGGCACGCGCTCGGCGCGGAATGGCTGGTCGAGCTTGGGCGGCGAAGTAGCTTTAATCCGCTCGATCGGTTGGCCGGTTCGCCGGCGATGGCCTACGGGTTTTTGGCCATCCGTTTTGTCGGCTTGGTGGCCGTGGTGCCGGTGATCGAGGAGTTTTTCCTACGCGGCTTTCTGATGCGCTACTTCGTCGACGAGAATTGGACGCAGGTGCCTTTCGCCACGCCGGACTTCAAGGCAATTGCCTTGGTGACGATGCTGGCCATGGCCATGCACCCGGGCGAGCTGCTGGCCGAGTTGTTGTGGTTCACGCTGGTGACCTGGCTGATGCTCCGCACCCGCAATATCTGGGATTGCGTGGCCGCCCATGCGGTGACGAATCTGCTGTTGGGCATCTACGTGGTCAGCAGCGGGCACTGGGAGCTGATGTAGCCCCCTTCCCCAAATCGCCCCGACGGGCCATGGACCGCGACGCGACCGGTTGCCACGAATTACGAGGGGCGCCGTCCTCCGCGTGAACGGACGCTTTGCGTGCGGCTTGGCAACTGGTCCCGATAGGGCCGGTCATGCTCATACAGGCGAAGTCGGTTTTCGTAGCGGGCGGTCAACTCTTGGGGCGCCGTCTTGACGACGCGGGCCTGTACCGCGCGAGCTTTTTCAAAATTGCCCGCATTGGCGTAGGCGGCGGCCAGCGTATCAAGATAGCGATAGCTTTCGCCATCCAATTCAACGGCCCGCCGTGCGGCACTGACGGCCTTTTGCGTTTCGCGATAGCGTTCATCGGGGCAGGTGGCCATGAGCCACGCCGCGCTTTGATAGGCCCGGCCCAGTTTGGGGTCAACGCGAATCGCGGCGCGATAGTCTTTCGCCGCCTGGCGGTACTGGCCCAAATCGGCATAGGCATCGCCACGGTTGGTGTATGCCGCCGCGTTGTTTGGATCAAGGCGAATGGCCTGGTTGTAATCGCTAATGGCCGAACGGTAATTGGCCATTCGGTAATAGGCGTGGCCGCGGCTATTATAGGCCGCCGTATCGCGGGGCTGACGACGCAAACACTGGTTGTAATCGGCCACCGCAAGGCGGAACTTACCCAATTCATAGTACAACTCGCCGCGATTGAAATACGCGTTGGCATAGTTGGGGTTCAACTCGATTGTGCGATCAAAGTCCGCGATCGCCTCGTCATACTTACCCAAGCGAGCATAGCTGACCCCACGATTATGCACCGCCTGCCAACGACTGGGATTGAAGCGAATCGCCTCCTCGAAGTCGGCCATGGCCTCTTCGAGATGATCGTCTTCATCGAGCGCTAGTCCACGTTTGTCATAGGTCCAAGCCAGCAGTTTGCCGGCATAGTCCTGCATGGCCTGCGAAAGCTGAGTGTCTTCAAGCCCACGACGGCACTGGTCGATGACCTTGGTCAGTTCTTCGACCGTGGCGGCTTTTTCGCTCAGCTTATAAGCCTGACGAATCAGCGCCGCGCTGTTTTGCGAAGCGGCCGATGCCGGTCGATCCGGGGCCGCCGCATCATCTTTTTCTTGCCCCACGACTGCCGGTGAGAGCAGGCAGACCATCATCGTTGCGGCCCCAAGCCATCGCCTGGCGCCGGGTGGCCGATTGATCCGGAGTCGCGGGTCAATCAAAATCCGCCGCCGAGCGGGCCAAAACTTTTGTCGGACGGTCATCGCCACGTCCTCCCTGTGGATGAAGTTTGCCCAGAGGTGCCTAACCCTACAGCGCTATGCCAGTAAGAATCGAATCACCGTGGAGACGCCGAGGCGCCGAGAAACCAGTAATAAAACTCGCGTTTTTCCGTTTCGGTTCGATAAGAAGCATTAGTCGATCCCCTCGCCGCTGAGTTTAGTCCAGGCATGACATAACCGTTTGCCTTGCTTCTGCATAGACTCCGCGTCTCGGCGGTTCAACTTGTCGCTGTGGTATTAAAAGGGCCATGGTTTAAGCGGATCGAAGCAACACAAACACCGACTTCCCGTGGCGGACCGCGACCACAAGTCTTCGCGACAAGTGATCGTCGCTCCGAAGCCCGCCGTCGGCCGGTTACGCCATCCGAGGCTAACTTGCCGAGGTTTCGTCCGCCGGCTCGGTCATGCTCCAGGGATCGAGCGCCCTTTTCAGGGTTTCGGCGTCGAGCACCTGTTTTTCGAGGCAAAGCTGGCGAATCGTCTTCCCGGTTTTGAAGGCTTCCTTGGCTAACGCGCTGGCCTTTTCGTAGCCGATATAGGGGTTCAAGCTGGTCACCATCGAAAGGCTCTTTTCAACGGCGGCCTCGCACGTTTCAGGATTCGCTTCCATGTCCACGGCGCAAAGATCGACAAACGCCTCGGTGCAGCGGGTCATAAGCATGATGCTCTCAAGCGTCGTATGCCCCATGAGCGGCATCATGATGTTCAACTGAAACTGGCCCCCCGCCGCGCCGGACATGGTAATCGTCTGGTCGTTTCCCATCACCCGCGCGGCCACCTGCATCATGCTTTCGCACATCACGGGGTTGACCTTGCCGGGCATGATCGAGCTGCCCGGCTGAAGGTCGGGAAGGCGGATTTCGTAATAACTGCACCGTGGCCCGGAACCGAGCCAGCGGATGTTGTTCGACACGTTGAACAGCGTGGCGGCAATCGTGCGAAGTTGCCCGTGGGCCTCGACCAGCGCGTCGCGCTGCGCGTTGGCCTCGAAGTGGTTCGCCGTCTCGACAAAGGGGATGCCGGTTTCGTCGGCCAGAACCCGGGCGACACGGGCACCAAACTGGCGATGGGTGTTAATGCCGGTGCCGACCGCCGTTCCGCCGGCAGGCAACTCCAAAACGGCCTCGACGGCCCGTTGGGCCCGCTCAACGGAAAGTTCTGCTTGGCGGGCCAGTCCGCTGAATTCCTGGCCCAGCCTCAAGGGCGTGGCGTCGGCCAGATGGGTTCGCCCGATTTTGACGAGCCGGTCCCAGTCGCGTGCCTTTTGAGATATTACGTCGCCCAGCCGCTTCAGCGCCCCGATCAATCCGCCGGAAATACGCCGCGCCGTGGCGACGTGAATTGCCGTGGGAAAGATGTCGTTGGTGCTTTGCCCCATGTTCACGTGATCGTTGGGGTGAATCGGCTTGTCGGCCGCGAAGCGATCTCCGCCGATCAGCTCGATGGCCCGGTTGGCGATCACCTCGTTCGTGTTCATGTTGCTCGACGTGCCCGATCCGGTTTGGAACACATCGATGGGAAACTGATCATCGAACTTGCCCTCGGCCACTTCGCGGCAAGCGGAAAGCAACGCCTCGACTTCGGCCGTGCCGAGAGGTCGTTTTCCTGATCCGGTCAGCTTCCCCAAATCGCGGTTGGCCGTGGCCGCGGCGAATTTGACCAACCCCAAGGCATGGATCAGAGG
>Ga0114931_10002828_pt1 | contig 22086 bp, 22 predicted proteins | sample 2SBtaG_FD_89579 | JGI IMG/M metagenome (GOLD analysis project Ga0114931, IMG submission 89579) | Deep subsurface microbial communities from Kolumbo volcano to uncover new lineages of life (NeLLi) - 2SBTROV14_V59a metaG | ecosystem: Environmental > Aquatic > Marine > Volcanic | place: Kolumbo... | reverse complement strand
TCATCTCTATCTTCTGCAAACTAGGAGAAGCACCGACATGAGATCGTGCTTTTGCAACGAGGTAGGGGATACTGCTAGTCATTGAGTTCAACTCTCCTGAGTGAGTTCCCTTTTGATCTCCACGGGGGAGAATGGAATACCATCACCCTGGAAGAACTTGGAAAAGAATTCCACCCAGTTTAACCTGAGAGCCTGTAAAGTACTGAAAGTAGTTTCCACAGGAATGACGACAAGGGACCCAACAATCGCTGCTACCCACCACCAAATGTACAGGGGACCAATTACTTCAAACCACTGACCGGCCTCGTGATTGATTAGAGAGTGCTCTGAAGTCCCTACTGCCATATTGATGAAAAGGTATGGGAGGAAGGCAAAGACAAAGTGAATTGTATTCATTGCCAGTAATCTTCCAAAGCTGAAGGTATTACTTAGCAGAGAAAGTACGTGATCTAGACCAAGCATCATACCTCCTAGTCCATGCGCTCTGAACTCAAGAGTAAAGAGTGTTACAATTCCCACAACTATGAGAACAGCTATGACTAAGGCTATTTTTGGAAGTACAAATGCGAGGAGAGCCATGAGATATAGTCCAATGAGAAACACAGGACTGATTATATCCATATTTGAATGCCTGAAATTGAGCTTCTGGTATACTTGGAGGAAGAGTCCGGTTAGAATGGTGACTATGCCCCAAGCAAAGGAGAACAGGAGAAGATTCTGGTAATTCCTCTCGACCTCGATAAACTGTTCACCATGGACGGATACGACTGAGAGCTTAGCAAAGTAGCTCCAGGTTGGAATAGCATAGTTGACAATCTCGCCATTCACGATATGCGCTCCAAAAATGTAGACAAGTGGAGAGCTCCAGAGGATTGTCTCGTCTCCAAAGACCGAACCCATAATAAGTCCCCAGATGATGGCAAAGAAACCCATGACAATGAAGAGTTCTGCGCCTAACCAGATGAATCCCTTGATACCTTCGGTCGGGTAGGAGTCTCTTTTTCTCTTCTGTGTGGTGAAATATATTCCAATAAGCAAAAGGATAAAACCGTGACCAGCATCAGCAAACATGATACCGAAGAACATGGAGAAGAATACGGCGAACCATCCAAATGGATCGATCTCCTCATGTGACGGAGTACCAAATGCTTTCACTAGTCCTCTCATTCCAGTGAGGAGTGATGGCATGGGGGTATTATTGTACGATGGTACGAGAGATGGGTCAAGTTCACCCTCTCTGTAATCAACATCTGCTGAGTTTTCAGTTACGAGAAGAATTTCTGCCTTGAAGGTCTCCCGGTATTTTGGAGGAATCCATCCCCAGAGTACGACTTGGGTCTTGGTTCTCTTCATTTTTAGCTCGATGTCATTGATCCTGTCAAGTTCAATATTTGTTGCCTCGAGAAGACCTAACAGGAATCTTCCGGATTCAATTGCGAATTGCTCGATTTCACTTTCAACAGCATTAATCTGTCCAGCTAGAGAGAAAATCTCACCCTCTATCTCTCCGATTGTCAGACCAGTAGTGGAAGGTTTCTCCACTGGAGAATACTGCACGTCTCTGAGCACGGCATCAACTGCATCCTTGTCTTCCACCATATAGATCAGAAGGAACATTGCCTCCTCTTTATTCATAGATTGGTGGACAAAGATGTAACGTTCATTAGTGATTTCACGCATGGTAGCATTGAGGAAGGATACCTTTGTGTTCACAACAGTACCGATCACGATCCCAGTGAACTGCTGATCGACACGGGCAAGGAGCTCAGGATCAATCCCAAGAGCTTGGTACTTCTCTATGACAGAGAGTAATATTTTCATATCACTGAGTTTTTGGGTAAGATTCTGCCTCTTTGCGAAAAGTGTCTGAATATCAGTTAAGGGAGTTTTCATCTCCTCGCTGATGAATTTGATAATTGCATCCTCGTCAGTAGGGAGTGTGATTTTTGGTATTGCCATGAATTTCGATTCATCAAGCTGATTCACAGCTGTTGATAAATCATTTTTGAGCATTTCGAGGGCATTCCGCCTCTCTTCCACGTGTATCTGATCTGCTCCAAGTCTTGGATCAACCTTGATAGGTTCAACATAACCTGCATTTTCTATGGTTTTGATGATATCTCTTTTGTATCTTATGGGAGCTACGACCTTTGCAATAGCCAAAGGACGGGGAAACCCACGTGGGGGTTGCTTGGGGGCAGGGTGTACTAACTCTACTTCTCCAGTCAATTCGATCAAGACCCAATAAAACTAATGCTTTTTAGGAATTGTTACTTGTTACCATTCCCAAAAGCTGAGAAAAGAGCAGAAGTGACGATTTCATAAAATGTCTATGATTGGATAGTGTAAAATCGATGTAGGAAAATAGTGTGTGATTCACGGAATAACCTTAGATCTCGCGCGTATAGGAAGATAAACCACAAGAGCGAACAGAAGCCAAAGTCCACTGTAGATCAACACATTATCAAGGTAGAACCCGGAATCCCAGATAAGCTCGATGACATACATACCCGAGAGAATAAGAACCAGGTCATAAATGAAGAGGATAACCTTCCGATCTTGAGGTGGCTGATTCTCCATAATACGCACTTACCTTGGGACTATAAAATATTGTTTGTTCCTCTCTCAAAGAAGGCAAAGCCGACATCTGAGAGTTCACTGTTGACCTTTGGTACCCAGAATCCTAGACCATCTTCAATCATATCATTGACTTCAAGGTACATAGGGAAATCTGCTTTGGGGATAGGTACCCTCCAGTCAGTCTGATCCGCCTTCTTTTTAGCAAAGAGAAGATGCAGGTTCGATAGTTTACACACACCTCCTTTAGAGTAATTGTTCAATTGATTAGATCCAACCCATGAAATTCGATAGTCCCTGCTGTTGAAAACACGTACTCCGATTAATTTTATTTTCTTAGGAGGAGAAAAGTTTGTTTTGAGGAGTTCTGGGATCATAATTTCATCATCCTCGAGGTCCTCATAATGCTTATTCATGTACATTCCGAACCGTGTGATGAGACTTCCAACCCTTGTGCTCCCCACTCCATAAATCAGGTAGTAGTTGACTTTAAGGGACTGAAAAAAGTAGTAGTTGAGCAATTTCGTCCATCTACCGTCGTTCACTCGCTTAGTGATGAAGTAAAGTAGAAGGGGTATACTAAATTCTGGATTGACTTCAGCCATAGATGATCACATCAATTTGAGGAGATTAGGGGTGAGATCCATGAGGTTCACAACCAACACCTCTCCAGGGGTGGGAACAATATTCAGTGCCTTCTGATAACTGGTCTGTGACTGCATAGTCCCACTATTGAGAATACGAACTCCATTGTAAAGTGCCATATCATTAATATGGATGTGTCCTCCATGAAAGATGTCAGGGATAGAGTCGATGACAAGACTATCCTCAGGCTCGGGAGCAATAGGTGTTCGAGATCCCCAGACAGGAGCAAGGTGTCTTGCCTGTAACATCTTGACCATAACCTCAGATGGTTTCTCTGTCTTCAGTCCAGGTAGGTGATTGAGGATATCAGGCAGACTTGTACAATGGTAGAGAAGTGCCCTTACACCATGAAGTGAGACTTGAGAGGGATTAGGAAGCATTGTGACATTTTGAAGACCATGAAGTTCTGGGGCATAAATTGCCTCTATAACTGGCTGAGGTTCAGCAGGACGAACATGATCATGATTTCCTGGGATGACAACGATGCTGACATCTTCTGGGATTTTCTCAAGGAAGGATGCAAAAGTGTTATACTGCTCTCGGACATCGAGGATGGAAAGTTCATCTTCCTGATTTGGGAATATTCCCACACCATCTACAACATCTCCAGCAAACATCACGTACTTCGTCTGCAGACCAAGCTTCTGTATTTTTGAGTTTCCATACTCTCCATTGAGGAATTTAATGAATCTCTCAAATGGTTTAGAAAGGAAACCCTTTGACCCAATATGTATATCTGAAAGGAAAGCTGCATGGACGGGTACATCTGCAGTTTTTGCATGGTAATTTCGGGGTATATCAGGCATAATCAGTGCGGTAGCTGCTATCCGCTCCTCATTGATAACTTTCCCCTCAATACCAATCACTGTATCATCCATCACCATAAGAAATTGATTGACTAGACTCTCGTCCTTCTTCGAGACAACAACAGAGAGAACTGTTTCAGAGTACGGATCTTCCAGTTCAATGATCCCACCTCCAGATGCAGGGAATTGCTTCGATGTTACCATACCGATGACAATGACTTCATCCCTCTCCTTTAGTGATGCCAATTTCCTGATATGAGTGATTGAAGAGGACTTCCTCTTCCCTCTAATTATCTTACTCAACTTCTCGTACCTATTCTTAAAATAGAAGGTAAAATCACTGATATCGCTTAGTCGCTTTCCGGAGAATACTGGTTCCCATGTGACCTCCAACTGACTCTCGAAGTTATGTAGTCCTTGCAACTGGCTTGAAGGAGTACGAAGAACTGAGGAATATTGTACCTCTGAAGGAATTCTCTGATCAATGGTTGTAGCTTGTACCGAAGGTGCCACGCTTAACACTTTCACTGTTTCGAGAATTTCAGCCATCCCGATGACTTTCCCTTCACCAGTACCACTCTGTTCGAGGAATTTATTCACAAGGACAAGAGGTGAGCTGGTCTGCATTAGAATCGGTAGGGAAGCTGGCGACAGCCTGAACCCGTTCTGCAGGAGGAGTTTGACCGCTGTTTGAACCTCTTGTTTGTTGCTCACTACATTACCTTTGATAATGAAATATTAAATCATTCGTCCTAGCTAGCTTCTGCTGAGACACTTTCCAGAAGGATAATTAATTCATTGAGTTCCCTGTTTAGATCAATTCCAAGGAAACCTGCAAGAGCAAATGAGCTAACAACACTCTCAAGGATCTCATCCCTGATGTCTTCCTTCTGTTCGGCGAGAAGAGACTGAGAATTAAGTTGAGATGCGAATCTGTTCAACATCATTTCACCAATCATACGAAGAGGTGAACTTCCCATGGAATTACTTCCGTGAACTGATCTAATACTAGATCGCGACTGAATGAGTGAGGAAAACTTAGCAACTGCAGTGTTTATGTCGAGCATGTTTATACAAATTATATTCATCATTAGATTATATAAATCTGCATATTTCTAATACCGGAAACTATTTCCGATACAATTAATAAAAAATTAAGTATTTTGATGTTAAAGGGTTTGACTCCTGAAACTATTGAAAGACCCCAATTCTCCAGTGGAAACTTTAGGGTGTCAGGGTAGAGGATATTTGTAAATTAAGAACTCAAAATTTGCTGGAATTTAGATGATAAAAAGAATCTCCATCACTCGAAGTAAGAAAATTCCAGTGGACAAGTTTCATAATGTTCTCAGAGTAATTTGGTGCATCACCTTTGACAATGATTTCGATATCGACACCATTCTTATTAAACCGGCATATGGTCTCAGTTCTCCAGAGTTCTTCCTCGGAGATAGGATTCTCAACAAAGTATTCTCGATGATCCTCTTGGGATACAACAGTGAAGCTTTTAACATCTTTCCATAGCACCTCACCAGATATTTTCGTTCCCCCTTCAAACGTCATGTATCGGATAAATCTCTCCCTTTCACCAATAACGAGCTTATTTTTCGGATTTATCTGAATCATGTAGGTCATCGTTGCCACTGCAACGGAAAGGATAGCAAGATATTCTACTGGAAAATAATACGCTCCAGGAGTGTAGATAAAGATTATGTAGGAGAATCCAAATACAAGAAAGGAGGATATACCAGCAAGAATCTTGTCCTTCCGAGTCTCCAGATTGATCAGGTTAAGTTCGTTAACCACATCTGAGCTAGCAAGAGAATATTTATAAATTTACCCAATTAGAGTCTGAATAAAATGAATGAAGCAATAAAGACAGAAAGAGAAATGATTAATACTGCCGGGAAGTATTCTGATTGTTGATATATTTTGAATGATGTAGTAAGTACATCGTGGGTACCGCGAAAAACGGCGGTAATTTTCGCTGACGAGGATGTAGATGGATTAATGTCAGCAACAATTGTCGCGAGGCGGTACCTCGGTAATTTTCAGATCAAATTTGTAACTGCACGATCGCTTCCTGATGCACTTCAGCGTTTCAAACGGACGTTAAAGAAGAGACTTCAGAAGGATGAGAATTATGTCAAGGAACTCGACATATTCGTGGTTGATGTAGGGATCAATCGGGCGTCCATAGAGGATTTTGCAGAATCGGCGGTATATTTTAGAAGGATGGGGATACGGGTACTGTACTTCGACAGCCACTCCAACAAATACAATGGTCTCACCCTTCTTCCGAAACTTGAAGAAGCAGGGGTCAAGACCTACCTTGGGAAGATAGGAACTGCAGCTGCTTCAGTAATCCAAGATTTTATGGGGACAGAAGAAACTGTCAGATTCAGGAAGCTTGGTGCACTCTCGGACAGGGAGGTCTCTTTCAATGAGATGCGTGAGATGCTTCCTGAGAAAGAGGGGTTGAGGATGCTTCAGGCAGCAGTTGCATGGGGTGCATGGAAGGAGCGAAGTTTTCTCCACCGAATAAGTTGGGAGCTGGCGCACAACGTACGACTAGACTTCACAAAGCATCAAGAGATCATTGAGTACTCCAATTTTGCAAATAAACACAGGGATCGATTGTATCGCCACGTATCGAAAAAATCGGAGATACTTGAACTCTCAGTAAATCCAAGGATTCTTGCAGTCTTCTGCTTAGACAGAAACGATTTTGGAAAAGCAAGAGGCACTATTGCAGGACATCTTGCAGGGGAGTGGTCAGCGGTCATCTTATTGATCACACACAACGAGACGAAACAGTTCTACAGTATCTCCATACGAAATCATTATCGACTGAAGGTTGATCTTGAGAGACTGGGGCAATTGGCTCTTGCAAAATCTGCAGGAGGATCGAAAGATGCCTATCGGATCACTCTCAGAATGGATAAACTCATTCCATTCCTTGTTGCAATTCAACAGTGGGCATACTCTTTGAAACCCCCATGGGTGAGGAAGGAGAAAGTTGTAAAGAAAAGGAAGGATGTTTAGCGACCTCTGACATCTCCCCAGATATCCACATGAAGTCTAGGGGTCATTCTGTACCCCTTTTTAAGACAATGGTCAGCGATGATCTTATACTTTTGAGAGAGTTCATGTTTTCTCCTACCCTGTGGCATGAGAATAACAAATTTCCTTACATCACTACCAAGAGATTCCACAATGGTATCTATCTCTTTAAAATCACTCGGAGTATCAACTACAAACTTTAGTTGGAATTCACAGGAATTCATCATGGACTTGAGAGCTTCGAAATTCAGACGTTTTTCGTTGTGGATTGCTACCCACTTCTCATTCCGTGGTGCAGAGGTAGAGAGCTTTGGACTAATAGAGAGAAAATCGACCTTAGTCGGAATAAAGATGGTTCCATTAGTCTCAATCGTTACAAAGAGTTGCCTCTGTTTGAGGAGATTCACAAATTCTGGAAGGTCATTTTGGAGATATGGTTCTCCACCTGTTATGACGACATGTGGAAGAAAATCAATAGGAATTAATTCCTCTACCTTATCCATGACATCATGGACATCAATAATGTTCTTTTCTGGATCCCAACTGGTATAGGGAGTATCGCACCACTCACATCGGATATTGCACCCCGATGTCCGTACAAATATGCTAGGATAGCCCAAGTACTGCCCCTCACCCTGGATAGTATAGAATATTTCTGAGATATTCACTCATGTACCACCGATCTAGATAGGAGAGAGAGGAAATCGCGACGTGCAACGATTCGTGCGAAACTACTGTGTTTGATGACTGACCCCATGTCCTTCTCCATACATTCAATGAGCTCATCATAAGATATCCCAAGATAACTGATGGAGAAAAGGTCATAGCGATCCAGTGATTCTTCCACAGGGATCTACATCCAATTAATTCTAAAAATCTTCCTAAAGGAGAGATGGAAAGGAATATTTATATGCTATTATACCCATAGTATAATAGTAGGAGAATGTTGGATGAGTAGCAACAATATTGACGATGTTTTGAAAATACTGTCAAATACATACAGACGGAAGATACTCCGCCTTCTCTCGACAGAAGATCGCTATGCTTATGAACTGGCGAAGATTCTAAAAGTTACACCTAGGGCGATCACGAAACATCTCGAACAACTAAAGGAATATGGATTGGTCGATGCACAAATGAGGAGGTCTGCAATTGGTCCCTCACGTGAGTACTACACACTTAATCGTGGACTGGTCTTCAGAATTTCCATCGGTCAGAATCTGTTCTACTCAAATCTCTCCAGTCTTCGTGATGATGGAGGAGTACAGGTATCCCCCACGATGCACCTTGAGGCACCAGAGGAAACGTTAGACATTGAAGAGATAATCGAACAGGGATTGGTCTACCTACCTCAGATTCTTGACGAACTGGACTATTTGGAGATTCAACAGACACGACTCCTACGAAGGTATCAAGGTATACTCCAGCACATTGGAGAGCTTTTGAAGAAATTTGGATTAGAAGCATCAGAATCTGAGCTGGTGGTCACTTTGATGGAAAGTAGGGGCAGGATGAGGCAAGGAGAAATCCTTGAAAAACTCTCCTTAACACCTGTTACCCTTTCACCACTCGTTGATAGTTTGATAACAAAGAACGTTATCGAGTACAATGTGATTGTGGAGAATGGAAAGGCACCTGAAGTAGAGTACAAGCTTAAAGTGATTTAAGGTGTATAAATAGCAAAATACAGACAGAAAGATAATGCTTGTCCCAATTTCACAAAGGACTATTAAGTGTAGTAGCAACATACCACGCATGAATGGTGTCAAGATAACTGAAGAATTCATCAAGGTGGAGAACGTACTACTTGATGCACCGAAAGGTGGGCAATTACACTTAACAAAAAGGATGGAGAATGAGGAGATTTATCTTAGAGACACTAAGCTCCTTGATGTGGATGACCTTGTTTGGCTAGAGAGATTCGGGATCGAGACGGTTGAGGAGATGCTTAGCATCGATCGAAAAAACCCCCAGTCCAAGGAGATTATCAACACCTCCCGCTTCGACTTTGATACATTAAACGAACAGTTAAAGGGATATATGGAGTACACGAAAGAACTTCAGAGCGTCATGGTGGACAGCTACGTATGCATAGGTACGTTTACTGACGAGAATGCTATCTCCATCTCAATACTATTTCCACCACTTCTGATCACAATTAGTGGTGAGATCAAAGAAGAAAGTAAAACTGCTCAAATGGTTCTTTCTATAATGTCCAAAATCAAACCAGCACATCTTTTTGCTACGCACAACAAACAGAATTTCATTGATGCGATGGTGAAGAACTTGTTACAGTCATTTAGACCAGAGTGGAATCAGTATGAGATTCTCAAGCGAGATTTCCAGAAGGCAGGAGGTTATCTCCCCCTCTCAATGACTTGTATTGAAGACCTAAGCAAAAATGCAGTCCTAATGCTCTTTGATATGTTGAATAAGGAGTAATTACTCATCATTTTCCGTGTGGCTGACAATAACACCAGAAGGAACGGAATTGAGGATCTGGAAAGAGAGATGTGTCCTTATTCGATCGATGAATCCCTTGTCCCGGGAGTGTCCGATGAACACTGCATCAGGTTCGTACTTCTTGATCTGATCGAGGAGTGATTTCCTGAAATTATGACCAAAGAGTACGATAGGATCAACCACCATACCCAGCTGACTACAAATATCATTGGCATATTTCTCGAAGTTCTCAACACTTCTCTTTATCTCAGGAAGGTTTGATGCATCTTCGAGGGATATGGTCTGAGGTATGAGCACCATGTGGTAAGCATTGATTTTGCCCTGTTTTGATCCTGATGTGATGACACTTGCCCATCGGGCTAGGAAGACATCCCTCTCTGTACCGTCAAAAAGGAGGAAAATATCTTGGTAGGTATCATCCTTCTGCTGATACTCTGGAGGATGAATCTGCAGTACATTTCCCTGTATCATAGAGACAACTTTTTTGGAGACACTCTTATCCAAGAGTCGATCCACCCTGCTTGTACGACGTTTTGATGCCATACATACAAGGTCATATTCACCCAAGTTGAATGTCTCTGCAATGATACCCGCAATGTCAGATCCATGTTTTTCAACAACAGAGTACTTTACACGGTACTCATCAAAGACCTTCTTCGCAGCATCAAGTTTTGATTTATTTCCGATGGAGAGGAAGGTGACCTCTGCATTGTACTTACGAGCAATGGTGGATGTTACATGCCATGTGTTTGTCTCAAAGTCTGCACCAGATACCGGCATGAGGACACGATCAAGGTTTATGAAATAATCATCGACCATAGGCCCTTTGTTGATAGTGAACTCGTTTATTAGTTCTTTTCCCAGGGGTTCAAGAGTATATTTTTCCATATCAACCGTTTCATCCTTGCTAAGGAAGGAATTGATCCAGAGCCAGAGTGTGGTGATCGTCGCAAAGATGATAATTACAGTAACTGCAAGTTGTGACTTCTCCCAATGAGTGAGAAAGTAGTAGAGTACCAGTCCAATGTAGATCACAATTAGTGTGGCAGCCACTTTTGCTATTGTATTTTTCTCCTTGGGAAAGACCGAGAGAGTTGCTAGATTAATAGTTAGGAATATTCCCAAGAAAATTATCGACCCAGATTCAGCGATCTCAACTGCATTACCCACAAAGGTGAAGAGCCAGCTGATGAGTGAGGTAACGATAATTGCCAACCAAGGTACCTGAGTCTTTTTACTAATGACTGCCAGTGAGCGGGGAAAAGCCTTCCAATCGGACATGACATAAGCGAGTCTTGAAGACCCAAGTAGCGTAGCATTGATCGCAGAGGAAGTACTTGCTGCTGCACCCAAGGTGACTAGAAGGACAGCCCACCCACCGAGGAACACTACTGCAGAAATGAGAGCAGTTTCATTAATAGCACTGGTATCACTCACAAGGCTGTAAGTAGCTATGGTGGTGATTACGTAGGTAAAAGTGACGACTATAATTGAAATGTACATCCCGATCTTCACATCCCTGGCAGGGAATTTCATCTCTTCTACAGTATTTGCAATTACTTGAAAACCTTCGTAAGAAACGAAGACAACTGCACTTCCAATGATAATCCCCCCTATTCCAGAGAACTGACCAAATGATGCGATAACATGATCTTGTGTGGAGGTGAATTGTGTATATCGATCTGGATTAAAGAGTATTAAGCCAAGAACTCCGACGAACATGAGAACTGCAACCTTGAAGAGAACTATGATATTCTGAATGGCACCCGTCTCCTTGACACCCCTGAGGTTGATAACCATGAAGATGAAAATAGACAAAAATGACATGACCTTCCTACCATTGAGAATGCCAGTGTTCTCAAGTGAGAAAAAGTCTATACCGGTAAAAGCAAAGAGGAATTCGGAAGTGTAATTTCCGAAGGTGAATGCGTAGAGAGCAATTGTGACACTGTATCCTAGCCAAAGCATTATACCAATCGAATTTCCCACAAATGGATTTTCGAATCCCCTTCTGAGAATGACGAATTCACCTCCTGCACTTGGGTATTTATTGACCAATCGGTAATAGCTGTTAGAGGTAAGAAAAGCAATAATCCCACCTAATATGAAGCTTATGACTGCAGAAGGACCTGTGATCACTGCAAGATTCCCAAGAGCGGAAAAAATACCACCTCCGATCATGGCACCGACAGCAATGGCAATCCCTTCCTTGAGTCCTAGCTCCTTTGCAAATTCAGTATGGGTTCCAGAGGCATCTGCACTCTGAACCATTTGTTCTTTCACAGGTGAATGAGAAGATTCCTATATTTTAAGGATTTGAATGGTATTGACCGCCTTCAAGAAACCAGTCCTATTGTTTAAGAAGTTGAGAGGAAACCTTAGACCTGTGAAGATATACTACACCAAGGAGATCTCATCCGCCCATCGACTCTCTCTTCCTTACGAGAGTAAGTGTTTGAGGCTTCACGGTCACAATTACAAAGTAGAGCTTTTCATTGAGGGTGAGAAAAATGAGGTAGGGATGATTGTAGATTTCACACACCTCAAAGGAGTGGTTATGAGCTATGATCACATTTTCATGAATGACATCGTGGAGCAGCCAACGGTTGAAAACATTCTTAGCCATATGCTTGGGAAGCTTATGAACCTACCACATACCAATATCTCATCGATAACAGTACGAATATGGGAGGATTCAGAATCCTATGCAGAGGACACTTGGTTAAATTCATAGAGAAAGAGGACAATTCACTCTAGAGAACGTCGAGAGGGATAAATATCAGGGATAGTTAGAGGAGGAGAGATGGTCACCGAGTTAACTGTCGAGGAAGCTTTGCAATCCGATGTAGGGAGACAAATAGCACGCATCCCCCAAGCATACGCTGAGAAAATTGGAGTGAAGACGGGTGATATTGTCTCCATCTCAGGAGATCGCACAACCTATGCTAAGGTCTGGAGATCTCATCCAAAGGATATTGGAAAGAAAAGTATCAGGCTTGATCCAATCCTTAGACGTAACACAGGAGTCAATTTGAATGACAAGGTAAAGGTAGAGAAAGGAGAGGTCAAACTAGCAGAGAAAATTATCCTGTCACTTAGAGATTCTACTGAAGCAAATGACGATTTACGAAACTTCCTTGGGAAGGCCCTGTTGGACAGAGTCATGGTAAAGGGAGATCTTATCGTCGTCTCCCTTGGCCTTGGAAAATCCCTAAGCTTCAAGCTAACAAGCACTGTACCAGAAGAGGCAGTCATCTTTACTGAGAGAACAGATATACACTTCAGTGACGAGCCATATAACTGGGAGCAGGCTGAACAGCCACTGCAGAAAACAGTAGTCTCTTACGAGGACATCGGTGGACTAGCTCCGGCCATCAAAAAGATCCGAGAGATGGTAGAACTCCAGCTGAAGTACCCTGAGATTTTCAAGAGATTTGGGATCTCTGCACCAAGTGGAGTTCTTCTGCACGGCCCGCCAGGGACAGGAAAAACACTCCTTGCTAGAGCAGTTGCCAATGAAACCAACAGTTATTTCCAGAGTATAAATGGCCCTGAAATCATCAGTAGATTCTATGGGGAAAGTGAGAATAAATTACGGGAAATCTTTGAGGAGGCGGCAAGGAGATCTCCTTCAGTAGTTTTTATCGATGAAATCGACAGCATAGCTCCAAAGAGGAGTGGTGATACTGGAGAGTCTGAGCGAAGGATCGTATCACAACTCCTGACACTCATGGATGGGATTGACAAAAGGGGTGAGATTGTTGTTATTGCTGCATCAAATCGACCGGATGCCATTGATGAGGCACTTCGTCGCGGAGGAAGATTCGATCGAGAGATCGAGATCGGGGTACCAGATGAGTTAGGTCGTATGGAAATACTACAGATTCTAACAAGAGGGATGCCACTAGCGGATGATGTCGAATTAGAGCTTCTCTCTGAGCGGAGCTACGGTTATGTTGGAGCGGATTTCTCCACCCTTGCAAAAGAAGCTGCACTAATAAGCCTCTCACGGGTTCTTCCCCATCTAGAGAGGAATGATGACAGCCATTTGACACCAGAAATGCTCAACAAACTTGCTGTCTCGATGGCAGATTTTGAACAAGCCATGAGTGAAATCATTCCCTCAGGTATGCGTGAGATCTTTAATGACAGACCAAAGACTGGATTCGAACAGATCGTAGGGAACAACGACATCAAACAAAAACTGGAGGAATCAATCATCTGGCCTCTGAAGAAGAAGGAGCTCTTCCGTGAGTTATCGATGGCACCCACCAAAGGAGTACTACTCTATGGTCCACCCGGCTCTGGCAAGACAGCTCTTGCAAAGGCAGTCTCCTACGAGGGTGAGACTAATTTCATCTCAATATACGGTCCACAGCTACTGAATAAATATATTGGAGAAACTGAGAAAGAGATACGCAAGGTATTCAAGAAAGCAAAGATGGCCTCACCTAGTATCATCCTATTCGATGAAATCGATGCCTTTGTAGGAATAAAGCAGGAAGGACATACAAATGAGTCAATCATATCTCAACTACTTACTGAATTTGACCTACTTGATCCATGGGCAGGAGTATTTGTTATTGCAACCACTACCTACCCCCAAAACATTCCCGCTTCCCTTCGGAGACCCGGCAGATTCGAGCTCCTGCTAGAGCTTGGAATTCTAGATGATAAAGAGAGACAGGAATTGATCGATCGACAACTTGAAGGTATAGATTCAAAGGGGGTTGACACTACGATGCTGGTGAGTAAGACAAAGAACATGACCCCATCTGAGATCATCTCAGTTGTGAAGCAGGCGAAGCTCCAGATGATCAAACGGGATGTAGTAAAAGGAGAGAAAAGAGCTCTGACCCAAGAAGACATCAACTCTGCTATCGATCAAGTGACAAAGCAAAACAAAATTCAACGCGACAGTTTCTTCGATTAGGAGAGTGACCAGAGATATTCAAAATTATTCTTGAAGAGACTTACTATTCCACTATTTGAACTGAATTGCGGACGAAAAACTTTCTTTTCTGAACTCCCAAGAGAGGGTTCAGAAGCCCATATAATGAAAAGCACTTCCCTTCCGTCAATCAAAGTCCCTCTGAACTTACTCTGGACGCCTTTGGCTACTTTGATCTCAAATTTTCTGTATTTCTTCTGAAGCTCTTCGATCTCTGGGTTCTTCCACTCATGTTGCATGATAATCTGTATTGTAATTCCTCGCTCGAGAGCAATCACAAGATCCTCTTTGACCTTCTCAAACCAGTGGAAGACATTGGTAAATATCCGAATTTCCTCTTGGGCCCCATGGATGAGTGAGATCGTCCTATTCTCAGCCTCTTCTAAGGTTGGGAACTGAAATAGAAGCTCGTCTGGGGATATTGTTGTATTACTCTCAAGGAAGAGTGGTTGGAATTTCTGGACAAATTCCTGCATAATGAGTTTTAAACTCTTGAAAGTGTCCTCCAACTCCTTCGTCCTTCGTTGGAGGAAGGATTGAGAGGCAATGGAGGGAGAGCGTGCTTGGAATAGTCGAGGTCTGCTGTTGGATACTGAAGCGAACCCTTTGGAGACAAGTTGATCCATGGTGTCATAGACTCTTGTTTTTGGAATTTCAGTATTCTGTGCGAGTTCCTCTGCAGAAGCAGACCTATGTTTGTAGAGGTATATAAGAAGAGATACTTCATACTTGGAGAACCCTATTTGCTGTAGGATTTCCTTAAATTCATTCACTGTCAACCACCTCTGAAATTTTAGATGCGAGAATGGTAGAAAGGAGGATTTCGTCGACGGTATACTTCATCCGACCTACACTCATTGTTCCTGTAATCTCGACACATATTCCATTCTTGGTTGTATCATTGTGAATACGTCCAGGTGCTGGGAATGTATGATTCTCAATATTTATAGCTTGGTACATGACTTCCGGGTCTCCTTGCAATTTGAGGATAGTAGACATCTCATACCTGTGCACAGGATTTGATAGATTAGAGGTTATAATAGTTTGTGGACTCAACCAAAGAGAACTACAATAAACTACATAAGAGTAACATTCATCCTACTAATGTGCAGGAATCCATTGAACAAGCGATCAATGACTACCTAAGGAATAAAGGTTATAATCAGAGCATTAAGCTTTTACCGATTGCGGAGCACCTCAACTATGAAGGAGACTTTTGTTTTATCGCTAATCCAATTATCCCAAGGGATACCTTGAAGAAAGTGGAGACACTTGCTACAGATATCTCACAGATTAGGAGTATTGAAAAAGTAAGTGTGGAGGTGAATAAGAGGGGAAAACAACCGATTGTGTACATAAATATTACCGTAGCAGCCGAATTGAAGATGGAGTACTTCACGAAATTGATCAAGAAAACCTGTAAGCACGCTACTTCTGAGGAATTCGGAACACTTGAAGACAATAAAGGAAAGACTGCAGTAGTGGAACACACCTCTGCAAATCCGATTTCTCCGATCCACGTGGGAAATCTTAGAAATACCATTCAAGGAGATACGTTTGCGAGGATGTTGGAGAGTACGGGGTATACAGTGTACAGGCATTACCTGATTAATGATGGTGGACTTCAGATTGGATTCACAGTAATTGGATACAAGATGCTCATGGACAAAGGGCTGCGTCCAGCAATCAAGTTCGATCATTGGTTAGGGCAGGTATACGCTATTATGAATCTTCTGTACAATTCTCAGAAAATCAAGAAGAAGTTTTCCCACCTCAAGCTTAGTAATAACATATCCAAGATCACAGTATCTGATGTAAAATCAATATCTGAATTCATTGAAAAAGAGATTAGAACACTAGATAGATCTGTGGAAGAGATTCAGCACGAAATATCAAAAATCATAAAAAAGAAGGAGAAAGCACATAAGAGGAGGGATATTGCTCAGGAAAAGAGGATACGAACTAAACTATATGAGGAGGAAAAGGACATTGAGAAGTACTATCGCACAGATTCAGATCTTGCGGAGAGGTTTCCTAAAGTCTATAACCTACTCTACGAATCAGTAGGGGAGATTGATCTGATACAAATGACATCAGATTTCCTCCTGAGTTACGAAACAGGTGATGATAAAGAGATTGTAAAGCTCTTTAGAGAGATGGCGAATTGGGCCCTTGAGAGCTTCAGGTGGACACTTAGGAGGTATAAGGTGCGTTTTGATTCCTTTGATTTTGAGACGGATGTTTCCTGGTCTAATCGTGCAGATGAATTTCTCATTCAGCTGTCCAAGACAGAGGACTGTAAGATTGAAGGGAAAGCAGCGAGATTCAGGTACAGCAGTCATCTAATGAAGGCTTTCATGAAAGACCTTGGTCTCTCGAAGAGTGATCTAAAGATCAGGGGAAGTGTCCCAGATCTCCAACTATCACGTGCAAATGGAACTGCATTGTACGTCATGAAAGATCTTGCATATTCTGTACAGAAATTTGAGACCAGGAATGCAGATGTTGTGTACAATGTCGTAGGTGAGGAGCAAACCCTTGCTCAGTTCCAGCTCTTACCTCTTCTCTATAAACTAGGGTATCAGAAGTACGCTAAAAATCTACACCATTATGGATACGAGATTGTGAATCTTGTTGGTCGGACGATGAGTGGAAGATTAGCAAGATACGTTACTGCTGACCAGTTCTTTGACGAGACATTTGTGAGAGCGAGAATGGCAAAGCGAGCGAGTGAGGAAGAAAGAGGTGAGACACCCCCTCAGTCAGATGAAGAATTCAAGGAGGAAGAGAGTATTCTGACAGCTGTCACACTTGCAACTACAAGATTCCCACTGATTGAGACTTCTCCGTCGAAGAGAATCCAACTCGATCTCGACCGTGAACTGGACATGAAGAGGAATTCTGGTCCCTTCATTCTTTATGCGCATGCGAGGACAATTGGCATTCTTCTCAAAGTCCCTTATGAAGAAAAATACGCTGATTACTCCACACTGTGGAATAATCCAGAAGTGAATTCCATCATTATGCACTTACAAGAGTTCGAGGATGTCCTCCGGAGAGGTGTTTCTGAGATGGATCCTTCCAAGCTGACTGATTGGATTTTTAAGTTGGCACAGTATTTCATGAAATTCTACGAAAAAAATCAGATCATGCGGGAGCAGAACGTGGCTGTAAAACATGCAAAGCTTTCTGTCGTAAGAGCAGTGAAGAATGCACTTATGAAATCTATGTCTATCCTTGGCATACCCGTGACTGAACGAATTTAAGGAATTTAAATACTACCTTCTCAGATCTTGATTACATGTTTGCTAGATTATTCAATCGGAGAGTAAAACAAATCCCCCCGGTTTATCACCCAGGAATTAAAAAACAATCTACTATCCCTGTGGAGAGGGTGGAAACGATAATGGTGATGGATAATGCAGGATTCCTTCTTGGTTCATTTACCCCTGAGTCAAAAATAAACAAGGAGACGGATAATGCTCTGATCTCCATGTTTATCTCTGCAATCTCCAATTTCTCGAAGGAACTCTTTAAACGGAATGATGGTGCATCAATCATGATCAATAGGGGAGAGTACCTTATCTCATTGGAAAGTAACAACAGAATATGTGTAGCCTTTATCGGACAGTACGACCCAAATCGTCTCTACAAAAAATTAGGAGTGTTGCTTCGAGAAATCGAGAAGCTCTACACTAAAGTGGACGAACCAAACAAATTAGATTGTGAAGAAGCGATAGTTGATATAATTAAAAAATCATTTCTGTGAATATCACATAGGAGGCATTCCACCAGGAGGCATGCCTGGTGCACCAGCATCTCCACCCTTGGTTGCGATGACATCATCAATCCTGAGAATCATCTCTGCTGCTTCTGCTGCTGATCTCAGGGCCTGGTTCTTAACACGAATAGGTTCAAGAACACCCTCTTCGAACATATCAACGATCTTACCAGTCTTGACATTAATACCAAATCCAAGATTGCCCTCTGTATATGCAGAGGTAAGTTCTGCAATCTTATCAATCGGATCAAGTCCAGAATTTTCAGCAAGTGTGGATGGTATAGAAAGGATAGCATCTGCAAATGCTCTGATAGCAAGACGCTCCTTGCTTTTCTCCTTTTTAGCAAGAGTTTCTAGCACTTGATTGATGTGGATCTCAGGAGCTCCACCACCAGGGATGAGTTTTCCATCTTCAACGACATTTCTGACGACAGAAAGGGCGTCTGTTATGGCTCGTTCTGCTTCATCAGTGGAGTATTTTGAAGCACCTCTAAGCAGAATTGTGACCGCTTCAGGAGAGGGGCAATCCTCAATGTAAATGTAATCATCATCACCAAGTTTGGACTCGTAGACTTTCCCTGCAGATCCAAGATGTTCAGATGTGATCTCATCGAGTGATGAAACAATCTTGCCCTTGGTTGCCCTTGCAATCTTCTCCATGTCACTCTTCTTGACTCTCCTGATGGCAGTAATGCCTTTTTTAGCCATGAAGTACTGTGCCATGTCGTCAACACCCTTCTGGCAGACGACTAAATTTGCACCCGTGGCAGCAATCTTGTTCACCATCTCTTCAATAATCTTCTGCTCGTTATCGATAAATCCTTGGATCAGCGAAGCATCAGTGATTCTTATCTCAGAATCAAATTCAGTCTTGCTGACCTCAATGTTCGTATTGATTAGTGCAATCTTAGCACCTTTGATCTCCGTGGGCATACCGGGGTGAAGTATGTCTTTGTCGATAGCAATCCCCTTGATAAGGGAACTGTCTTCAAGACCCTTTCCCTGCTTTTGCAGAATCTTAATATTGTCAAGATTGGCAACTGTCTTGCCGTCTTTATCTTCTTTAATATGGAGAACCGCATCGACAGCCAGAGTTGCTATGTGCTCCTTTGCAGTGTGCACACTCTTGCTGTTGAGAGCAGTAAGTGCGATCTTCATGAGTTCCTCTCTTGAGAGAGTTGCCCTATGAGAGATCTTATCGAGAGCCTTAATTGCAGCTTCTGCGGCCTTCTTGTAGCCACTAACAATGACGGTTCCATGAACTTTTCTCTCCAAGAGTTCGTCACCTCTTTTGAGGAGTTCTCCAGCGATAACTACAGCAGATGTAGTTCCATCTCCAACCTCCTTGTCCTGGGACTTGGATACTTGAATGATGAGTTTTGCTGCAGGATGCTCTACGTCGAGCTCCTCGAGGATGGTCGCACCGTCATTGGTGATTACCACATCTCCCAAGCTATCTACTAGCATTTTGTCCATCCCTCGAGGGCCGAGGGTGGATCGAACAGCCTCTGCGATTGCAGTTGCTGCTGCGATGTTATTTTTCTGGGCTTCTCGCCCCGTATTTCTTTCAGTATTGTCCTTGAGGATAATTACCGGTTGTCCTTGCATTACCATTGTTGGAACACTCCAGTTAGCAGAAAGAATCTGCTACACGATAAGTGTAAGTGAGAGGACTGATTTTAATAACTCGCGATTGAGTTCAAAATCAGTGGAGGTGGAATCCGTAGGAGAAATTATTTGAACAAAACACCCAAATAATTATTTGAAGAGGAAAACTCCTATATCATCACCAAGGCGAAGAGAACATGGTGTTTAAGGAAGTATTCGACTGGCTATTCAAGGATGAGAATCTCTGTGTGATCCACTCACTACGAGATTCTCATGTTGATCAGGCACTTAGCTCTATGCTGAAAGTAGTTTACGGTTCAGAGCAAGTTCTCATCCTTGATCTCGATGGGAGAGTACAGATAATTCCCAAGAACTGGCGACTGATCCAGATCTCAGGTATTAGAGAGCAGATATCCCACACCATTGACCTCCACAAGTATGTTAATCCAAGACTTAAGATGGTTTTCATCTCTGGTTTCCCACGTATCTACAAGGATTTCGAGGGATGCAAGCACTTAAGGATGCAGAGAGTATAAAGCAGGCTGCTTTCTTCATGTCACTCCTGCGTGAGCTGTCAAAAGAGGTATTTGTGCTGATAAAAACATACCAAACGTCAGAAGGTCTTCCATCCTTCAGTGTAGCAAGTAATTACTACACTGAAAACATAGTGTCAGTCAAGGAAGTAGAAGACTCAATTGAGTTCAGTAGGAAGGGAGAGGTGAAATCTATTTAAATTGGCTTCCAAGTATATATTGGGAAATCACTGTTTTGCGCCCATCATTGCTGAGATTGAGAAGAATGCAACAAATACGATAATCCATCCAGGGATGGCTTTATAGTAGAATCTAGTAGTATCATTGTAATCCTTTGCTGCTTCCTTTGTAAGGTAAAGTCCAAATGCCCCAAGGAACATCAAAAGACCTGCAACAACACCTTCAAGGAGGAACTGCCTGTCTACACCCTTTGCTATAAGAGCAATATTGTTCTTGGCATCACTAGCGAATGCTATTGGGTTATTAAGAACGTTGTACACACCACCAATGTAAATGTAAAAAACACTAATGTAGATCAGAGAATAAATCACCCAGTTTGGTACAGACGTCGGGAATGACATCTTAATCTTTGAGAAAGAAAATTTCGGTTTTCGGACTACAAATACCCAAGGTACTTTGGTCATTAATATCCTCGATTATCGTGGGTATAAATTATTTCCCCTATATTCAATTCACAGATGTAGACTATCGCGTATTCTCAGGATAAAATTAGATGAGACTCTCATTCAATTCCTTCAGACGTTCGAGGATGCGGTATGTCTCAGAAATATTAGTCTCAGAGATGTTCCCAACCACAAGCGATCTGGGGAGTATAGGCATGGAAAAAAGCTCATCAATCATTCCAGAATGAGTAATTCCACCACCATATATCATCTGGTCGAGGATTCTTCTTCCATCTGAGATTCCTGAGAGGACATGCGAAATTGCCGCCGTGCCAAGGAATTTTTCACCAGATCCTCCCTCAAAATATAGCCATTTTAAATATTTTGAACGTGATGCCTGAATGAATCGTGTTGAAATTTTCGAAAAATCAAGATTAGTGTCACTCTCTGCACGTTCTGCAGCTTTTCCACCCATAGGATGATAGGCAAGCGGGATGACCCGAAGTCCTACAAATGGTCTGATAAGCGTTGCTAAGAATCGAGATTTGAACTTCAACCAAGTCCTTTTCGAGTTGATCGGGTAGGAAGCGAAGGTGAACTCCGGACCAGGGACGAGGTGAGATGCACTGCTAGGAAAGAATCCAACGCGAGAAGTGAAACTCTTCGACATCCCTTCTGTGAGTTTGGGGATGGGGGGAAAGTTTAGGGAAGAAGAATTTCTCAAAGCAATTTTATTGAACATTTGCTGGAACTGCTCCTTCTGAATATCCCGCTCAGAAGCCCCAAGTAGATAGTAGCAGGATTTACTCTCATCCCATTTGAGGAACTCATAAAATTCTTCAGAATAGAGTTCTAACTTGGCAGGATCACCAAGAATTCCCAGATAAACCTGATTGTTCATTCGTATTTTCCGAGGAATCTTGCACTTATTAAGAAACCTGTATGGCCTACCATACGTGTTGCAGGACGGACAGCATTCTCCTTGATCTCAATTTCACGCTCGATCAACTCGATAGCAGAAATATCAGTAAAATTA
>Ga0114931_10002827_pt1 | contig 22088 bp, 15 predicted proteins | sample 2SBtaG_FD_89579 | JGI IMG/M metagenome (GOLD analysis project Ga0114931, IMG submission 89579) | Deep subsurface microbial communities from Kolumbo volcano to uncover new lineages of life (NeLLi) - 2SBTROV14_V59a metaG | ecosystem: Environmental > Aquatic > Marine > Volcanic | place: Kolumbo... | reverse complement strand
GTGTTAAGACGTTGCTCTCCGAGGATCGAACGCTCGGCGCGATCGCTACGCAACTCAATGAAGACGGCTTTCATCCACCGAAACGATCTTCAACATTCTCCGCGGGTATCTTGACTCGATTCTTGCGAGATCGTGGCATTCGTACGGGTCGGTTACCCAAGAGCGTAACGCATGAAAATCACCTTCATGCTGACGAGTGGTGGCTGGCGAACCTGGCTGCGGAACTGTCGATGCCGATCGCAACGCTACACCGTTGGCAACGCGTCGGCTGGGTGACTTCACGCAAAGTCACCCAAGCAGGAGGCCGCTGGGCAATCTACGCCGACGCTGATGAACTGGTTCGCCTACGTCGACTTCGCAACTCGCCACGGGGCTGGCCTCAACCCTACCCAACGGAACTGATTACGCCGAAACAAAAAGCCGATAACTAAAACAGCAAGCAATGCTAGTATCGTAAAAGTGTTTTCTTAGGAGGTATTATGATTGGCACATTGAAGTCACTTTCCATGATAGCAAACAGCATCTCGGATTGGGCGAAGCGGAGAACCGCAAAACCAAAGCGGTCCGTCGCACGGTTCCGACCGGTTTGCTGATGTACAGCTTGGTGGTCCTGTGGTATGAGTGCATCCGAAAGAAACCGGCGCCTCGATTGAGAAGATGGGCCGGCAAAGATCATGCGTCGTTCGCCGAAATGCTGGCCGCGTTGCGAACCGACAGTTTAGCCGAATTCAAGAGAAAACATTTATCAACACCCGGGATTCCAGCGGGTATTCATAAATTCCTCAAACCCCTGGAATACCTGATCGCACTCGCTGCCTGAGTGCGAAAGTCGAACTTAGTAAAATGAGTAAAATCCAAATGACGACCCTAAAATCAAAAATTGACAAAGCGCTAGATTGGAAGAATATTGCCTTCGATTTTGCCTTGGCCATCCGATTTATCAATCACAGCTTCTCGGCCACCGGTGATCACATTATTGCTAAAGATAAATTGTTTGCCTGCTAAGAGGGCCGCTGTATCGTTATCGCTAAAGCGACAACTAGTGATTACATAATTTTCGACTTTGTCATTTTCGATGCGGACTGCGGCACCATGATTGTGCCAAAGCGTGACTCCGGTCAGCGTGAATGACCCCGCTTCGACACGAAGTCCATCCCCGCGACCAGGCCGATTGAAAACACCGCCGTTTCCAATCGTACCGCCGGCGATTGTTAACAGTGCCCCGCCGCCAGGAACCAGAACCTCAGTTTTGCTTTCCATCAGTATCTGTGCCTCATCGTTAGACACACACCAGCAGCCTGCGATGCTCACATAGGCCGTGTTCAAGATATGAATGCCGATTCGACCCGCATCAAATGTGGCATGGGTGATGAAGAGTTCCCGGTTGAGCACTCCATCTTCAGAGCCTGCTTTGAGTGCGGTGTCAAATAGACTGAAATCAGTTGTGACGATGTGAACTCCGCCATTTCCCCCCATTAGATTCACGCCGATGCTGCCTTTGGCAATCGATCCATCCGACATGGGAACAGCTACGAAGCGCCCGCCGAAAATTCGCACTTCGCAAGCATTACTTGCATCACCCAGCTTTATACCTGAACCACCAGCGGGTACGTCCCAGATGCAGCATTGATCGAAGCAAATGGTATCTGTTGAACCAATTATTTCTATGCCCGTTCCACAGGTCGCGCTGCCACTCTGTAATAGCAAATGTTGAAACAGACTTCTGCGGACCGTACCGCGACACAGAATGGCTGGAGTTTCTGGCGATTTGTCTTGCCCTACCGATTGAATGCAGAGATCGCGAACCGAAGACTCTTGACACTGAACCCCCTCGTCCCAAACCAACAACGGTTCATCATTCTCATGCAGCAGGATAGAGCAGCAGCCATCGCCGACAATATCGATTCGTTCACTTGAATGAACATGCAAAAATTTCGTAACCCGATACTTGCCGGCAGGAAGGTAAATTAGCCCTCCTTTTTGCTGAATTGCCTGATCGATCGCCGCCTGAATTGCAGCCGTGTCGTCGGCAGTCCCATCACCTATCGCGCCAAATTCTTTGACACTACTGCCTTCTCGATTTAGTGCTCTGCCGTTGGTGGGCCCCTGAGCAAAGGACATGTTCGTCAAGCCAACTGAACCAGCCGCAGCGACCGATGCGGCACCACACAAAGCGAGCATCTCGCGTCGCGACTCTTTGGGATCGTGCATAGAAACATCACTATTTAGGGCTGGAGATCAAAATTTTTGGTTTGCGTTCCCTCAACAACATCGTAAGTCAGGCCACTTCGAGTGACGTCTTTGTACTTGTCCGGAATACGTACAAAGTGCTTTGGGTCATAAACGGGAGTCCCTGCATCTGTGCCGGTAGGAGGAACCATCATCGGGGAAGGTGGATGCGAAGTGACGGTGATTCTTGCGCCGGGGCCCACTTCCAAACCAGTTATCGAGTAGTTCCCTTCCTCGATATTCCCAGAAGCCACTTTCCCGTTTTGGCTCATGAACGCAATCGTCCCGCTTGGGATCGGCGATTCTTGAAACGTGACCTGCCCCGAGATACTTCCAGTTCCAGCCCCGCGGTTACACCCATTGGTTAACGTTAAACACACTAGCGCAAGCAGCGCTGAGCTAAAATGACTTCGCAGCATGTTTTGATTCCTGCAGTTTTTCATCAGTACGGTGGGATGGTTTCCTCCCCATTGGCCGTACAAAGGGCCCACCAAACTTTTCCATCTAATGCATCGGACAAAACTTGAACACTTGCATCCCCCATGCTTACGTTCATTGCTCCGGGATGAGGCGTTTGTGCCACACGTGGATTGCAAGGTCCTCCATGCTCATATGGCCAAGGAGCGCTTTGAAACATGGACGTGGGGCCCTGTTCAAAAGCGGCAAAGGTTGGCTGCCAGTAGTCGGTCCAGTCCCAGCGAGCCCACATGGTACCGCCATCGATTATGGCACTTGCTAGTGGCCCTGTTGAGTTGCAATTGGCATATTTTTCTGCAAAGAAAAGCGTACTGGAAAGACCATCGCCTATCGTTCTGCCCAGATCTGCTCTGCCTTGCCAGTTCTGTACATTCGCTTTGAAGCAGACGTTTGTGACTCCCACACCAGTCGGGTCTACCGAAAACACTTGGTAATTCGAAGCATAACAACTGCCCCCCCAACCCCAGTTGGGAAGCACGTAGGGTTGAGATTCGTCGGAGGGACAGATGAACGCGGGGATTTCTTGCGAGCCCAAATGCCTGCGACTATCGACAGTGCCAGCTTTTTGGGTGTAGCTGCATGGATAGGTTTGGTTAATATCGGTGCTAATTCGAGCAAGATCGTAAATGTTATTGAGCTCGATTTGGGGCAGTAAATGGAAAAAAATGGTGCCAAAACTTCCTGATTCGTTATCACCCGTCCAGCCAAACTGGGGAGGCAAATTTCCAAATCCGCTTTGATAGTTTTGGACCGCCATGCCGATCTGCTTCAAATTATTTTGACATTGGGCACGTCGGGCAGATTCTCTTGCTGCTTGCACCGCCGGCAACAATAACGCTACCAGAACGCCAATAATGGCAATCACCACTAACAACTCAACCAGGGTAAAGGCCTGACGACGTTCGCCAATGCGGAACCGCCTCTTCGACGCAATCCTACTCATGCGGTCGACTCCTATCTGAAATCTATAAAAAAGCGGAAAGGACTTCCCCCCTGCTGAACAAACTACTTCTGGTAAGAAACGTTGGCAATGCGACCGCGTGAGTAGCCTACCAGAATTAGAGCTAAAATCACAAGTTGTAGAGCGGTTGATGGTTCAGGAACAGCGACGCTTCCTGCGGCAAGTGCTGAGAGAGGAGTGACCGAACCAAAGGTACTTTCCCAAACGGCGAGGTCCGCCGCATCCACAATTCCATCATTGTTTGCGTCGCCGCCCGTCGGAGCCAGGCTTGAGAAATTTCGTTGCCAAGTGAGAAAGTCAGCTCCGTCCACATCCCCATCCGCGTCGAAGTCTGCATCATCTGCCAGACGGAGCACCGAAATGTCATCGATCAGATAACTACCCGTAGACAATTGATTCGTAATTTCGTCCCAGACCCGGAATCCTAAGTTGATGAATGAGACATTTGCCGGGACGGTAAAATCGAACAAAAAGTCTCCATAGGCACCGGTGCCAGGATCCACAAGCTCTGCAAAGAAATCGGTCACAAGGGCTCCGCTTGCATCGTGCCCCGCCATGCTCACCCGCAAACGCGTATCTGCCGAGGGAGCCGACACATTCTTTGCCGAAAACGAGAGCCTCAAATCCTCACCTGCGATCGTGGGAATGCGTTCCGGCTCGGTGTCCAGGCCGATGTCGCCAAACGGCGTGTTTGAGACATCTAACAAGACGGCACTCGCACCGCTGTTAGCGTCGCCGCTCAGAGTGGCCGATCCTGCACCGTTGGGAAGTGTTTGGTCGAAGAAGCGCCAGTTCCGGAGACTGGTCGTCGAGTTTTCAAAGCTGCCGTTGATCATGCGATTCACGCCAGTGGTAGCATCTACGAGCGTGACATTATCGAATTGGACTGAGCTATCGACCGTGCCGCCCAGGTCGAGTCGAACACTTACCTGTCCGCCCGTATCCGATTTGGTGGCTACGCCGAAAGTTTCAAAGTTCGCGCCAGGATTGAATGAAGTGGCTCGATTAAATCCGGTATTAGCAAACTGTATCAGTGCCCCCGCCAAGTTCGTGCCACCAAATTGACTGCCATCGCGAGCGTCGAGGGTCAACTTGTAAATCCGCTCCTCGGGTAGAATGGTTTCCCGTAGTGAGGGGTCATCTTTATCAAAAGCCGAATCCGCACCCACGGGAGACGTGCGTACCAACTCAATGCCTTTGCCACTCTGCCCCGCCGCGCTGGTGACCGTCGCGATGCCTGTAGCGCCGCCCACTCCAAACGCCCGCCAGCCAGTAATCGTGGTCGAGTCGATCACATCGGTTCCCCCTGCTGTGGTGCCTTCTGGATCGATTTCAAAATCGCCATTGAACAGGATGTTGTTCGGTGCATTCGCACTCGAGACGTTGATGGCTTGAGTAATTTCTTCGCCGAAGCGAGCATTCCCTTCCTGCAACATTTGCCAATGATTAGTGAAGTTCCCCTGTACTGCTGGGGCGGTCACTTCCACATTAAAAGTAATCGGTCGGCCACGGAAGACGCCGCCATAAGTTGGTATTTCATTGGTCGCATCATCAATCGTGGTCCGGCCAGGGCCAAAGACTTGGGCATCGATCAATTCGTTTTGACCAAGCTTGTAGTTATCTGCTCCCGTCCAACTGAGATCGCCATCATTGCGCACCACGACTTTCGCGATGAAGGTTTCGCCCGGTCGCATGTTTGTTGGGATATTGTGCCACAAGATCGTGGAATCCAAGTCGGGCGTCTCGTTGAATTGCCGCGCCCCTTCGGCAGTGGTATCGATATACTCGCGAGGGTTATTAGTATTCGACCAAGTGTCGGTGTGGGTGCCTGGGTTCAGGGGGCCAATGATAGGTGGTTGGGCCTCTGCCGCGTAGATGCCAGTACTTTCGTCGTATTCGTTCCAACTCTCGATATACACCCGGTCGATGCCGATGCCGACATCCTTGTTAGCGATCACCTGATTCCAAGCGTTGGAGAAATTAGTCCCCCCATCGCGAGCTAAAAAATCTCCCGGGGTACGAATGTTCTGATCCCAATAGCCGGGTTTGAGTTGCACGGTTTGCAGGCCGTTGAAGGTCGTGGGATCGTAGTAATTCTGACTTTGAAATTGGACGACCTGCTCGTCTTCAAAGCTAAGATCGCTGCCTTGGGTGGCAGTCATGTAAATGTCGTTGTTGAAATTGGGATGCTGGGCAGCAAATTCGGTTTGCAGCCGTGTTTGCAGGTCGGCTTTGGTTAGTGATCCAGGGTTAGCAAAAACATTGGTGTGCCAAATATCGAGAGCTGTGCGATTGTCAATTTTTGTCAGATAGGAATCGGCAAAGGCATCGGTATTGACGCTGTAATACTGATTGTAGAAGTCGATGTAAGGATTAGCAACAAAATCCTTTCCTGCGACGGTGGCTAGGTCGGGAGTGATGCCGAGCACACTAGTCTCGATTACGCCATCAAAGAACGGCGTCACTTTAGGAACGTTGTATCCTTCGCTGCGAAGGTCGCTCATTGCTTGAAAAAAGTTAGTACGCGATACTTTATAGCCAAGTGGAGGCACATCTTCCGATAGAAGGTGTACGTTTAGAGTGTCGATATTGGCCGACATGATTTCTTTGATTTGACTTTTCCAGAACGCGGAGGTCCCCGTCCAAGACGGACGACCGCCCAGCGGCTCCCAAGCCCCGTCCAGTTGGCCCGTGACGGCACCATACCAAAGGAAGACGCTCGTGCTGACAATATTGTCGTTCAGGGCAAAGCCCTGGCCTTCTCGTAGAATCGCGTTCGGAGGACCCTGGGCAATCGCACACGGCATGCTCGAAATACCAAAGCCTATGACGATGGCGACTAGTAACAACCCGCTCTTTGATGTTCTCATGTCTAAGCCCTTTTCTCCAGCAGGATAGGTATAACTAGCATGCAAGTCGTACGGTATAAAAGCAAGCTCAATAGCTGTTGTACAGCCCTTTTCAAATCAATTGCTAATAGTTTCGAAGACTTAGTGAAGATACGAGGAGGAGATTCCTCCTCGTATTCTTTTACAGTTTTAATCAGGCACTACGTCGGCGAAGCGATAACAGCCCAAGCGAAGCAAAACCCATAAGGAGGATACTTGTTGGCTCAGGGACTCCAACGACAGAGATGTCATCAAGTAAATAGGAGCCTGTAGAGGCAGCGCCGGCTGCGTTGAAAACACGAAACCCTAAATTCACGAATGCAGTACCTGGAAGCAACGTGTATTCAGTCGAGAAAGTTGAGTAGGAGGAGGTACTGGGGTCAAAAAGCCCCGGAGTCAAGTCACCCAAGTGTGCGCCTCCGGAATTGAACATCGCCAAAGAGGTGCGAATCCTCGAATCGGCAGCTCCCGTAACTTTCTTTGAGGCAAAGTCAACACGGAGCGTCTCTCCACCCAAAGTAGCAATCCGAAATGGGTCGAGATCGAGGACCGAATCGCCCGCTGCGTCAGTTCGAGTCAGCAATGCTGCCGCACTTCCACTCGCTGCGTCTGGGTCAAGTGCAACGCTGCCAGCGCCACCAGCGACTGAAACGAAGCGATAATCAAGGACACGGGTGGCAGAATTTTCAAACCCGCCATTGATCATTCGATTCACGCCAAGTGTTGCATCAACGAGATCAACATTGTCGAGATATGCCGATTGCAACTGATCGACGCTGTAGCGGAGAGCAAGCTGATCTTCGCCAGCAGCAGAGGAGGCGGTCAGGCCGGTTGTCTCCCAGCCGGCTTGTGGATCGATGCCCTGTGCACGAATATTTCCACTAAAGGAGCCTCCGCTAAAGAATTGGGTGTTGAGCACGAAATTGGTTGCGCCGCCATGAGCACCGCCGTCTCGAACATCGACAAGCTGCTTGTAGACACGAGGTTGTGTGGAAATGGCAATTCGATGGGCGTCACGGTCTAGGGCAGAGTCGGCCCCTCCAGCGTCCCTCGATAGCTGAACGCCAACTAAGCCTGAGTTTGCAGCAGCAGCTTCGACAGTAAAAGCTGCCGTAGCTCCGCCAACGGCAAAAGCACGCCAGTCGGTGATTGTCGATACATCAACAAAATCAGTTCCCGAGGCTGATGTGCCAGCAGGGTCTGCTTCAAAACCTCCGTTGGTAATAAGATTTGCATTTGCTGATTGAGCCGCACATAGTGCGGCACAGGCAACTACAACTCCTAACGTTCGCTTAACTGCTAACATCTTCATTTGCACCTCCCGTTTTGAATAGCTATGTGTGAAAAGAATCCTATCCCAGCAAGTCAGGCGTCCTGCCTAGGGTGATGGCATCGGGGTGTAAACTTTACTACTCCCTCGTCTACAGCTCACGTCGACAGAAAATATGGCTATTTCTTGTCGTTATTTCGCGGGCCCTCTGAGAGAGTTGTTGGCCTGATCAAGCCGACTAAATCACCGTAGATGCCACCGCGTCAAAACGTCAGGATATAGAGCCAAATGTTATTTGTCAACAATTTAGGCCGAATGATTGTTATTTTCTTTTTATCTTCTCCCCTCTTCAGCGGTGCGTATTCTCTGGGAGAAATAGCGGAGGGGTTGATGGGCAAGCCACGGAGCTGCCCCGCAGGCTGCCAAGGCACGAATTAGAGGGAAGGGGTTCTTAAGCGTGATCGCTGACTCTAGCTAGGTGGGATCTTGACTCTAACTAGGTGGGATGTTTATAATTAACACTCTTTGGTCAATCGTTTGTCTAGTAGTGTTTGAATTGAACTCTGTTGGCGAATGGAGGTCATTCGTGCTGTAGCACGCCTAGGTTTTTGTATTGAGCCGATTTGGCCACGCCAAAAAGCGTCTGAAAATCGCTATTGCGGAAAGCAACTAACATGAAAAAACGTCACCAGAACATTCTGGATCACCTGGAAGAAAATGGTGCTTGTTCTTACCAAGAGTTTAGCGAGCAATTTGGAGTCACCGTGATGACAATTCGCAGAGATGCGGATTACCTAGCAGGCAAAGGACTTGTAATCAAAATACTTGGTGGAGTCCAAAAAGCCGGGGCCCCTTCTTACTACTATGAGTCCTCTCTGCAATCTCGCGTCAATGTTAATAGTGTGGATAAGTGCCGCATTGCTGAGTCGGCGGTCGAATTGGTCAGCCCAGGTAAGACACTGTTTCTGGACGGTAGCACTACGTCTCTGCATTTGGCGTCGTTACTCGCTGAGCAAAAGAAGGGCCTCACGATTATTACCAATTCCGCTGTGACCGCATTGGAGCTTTCCAAAAGCAGCGAGAACATGGTCGTCGGGATTGGCGGGCAAATTGACCGAGATACGGCCTCGTTCCTGGGGCCATCTGCAGAGGAACAAGCCAGCAAGTTTTTTGTTGATATTGCTTTTATGTCTACGAAGGGATTTGTCCCCACCGAAGGGACTTTTGAGTCTTCATTTGGCAACTTGCGAATTAAGCAGCTGATCGTGTCCCAGGCCGCAGAGTCGGTCTTGCTGGTCGACCATACAAAATTTGGTTGCCGAGCGTTATGCAAGGCGGTTGATATCTCTGACATTGGGATCGTTGTGACTGACGATACCACTACCCAAGCTGATTTGGATCTACTTTACAAGCAAGGGAAGGAAGTTCGCATACCAAGCAAAAGACTCCCTGCCCGCAAGCATAAAAAGGGTGAGGTTGTCGATGTCACTTGAGCCAATCACAGAATTGATGGCGCACGCCAGGAAGAATGAATATGCAATTGGCTATTTCGAAAGTTGGAATATCGAATCGCTGCAAGGCGTGATCGACGCCGCAGAACAAACCCGATCGCCCATCATTATTGGGTTCAACGGCGAGTTTCTTTCTGATTCCAAGCGACGAGCTGAGGAACGACTTTCCTGGTATGGTGCTCTCGGAAAAGCTGCTGCCGAATCGGCTAGAGTACCTTGCGGGTTTATTTTTAATGAGTGCCCCAATGTTGATTGGGTCCTGAATGCTGTGACCGCAGGGTTTAACCTTGTAATGCCAGCCGATGCCAAGGCCAAACTCGCAGAATACCAGCAGAAGGTACAAGAAATAGTCGAGTACGCACATGCTCATGAGGTTGCGGTTGAGGCTGAGATCGACGAGCTACCATTTGGCGACGAAGAAAATATTCTTGCAGGTTCCGACACCCAGTTGAGTGTGAATGGAGTCGCAGTTGCTCCGAAACTGGATCGGTCGATCGGAACGAATCCTCAAATTGCATCCAAGTTTGTTGCGGAGACCAAAGTTGATTTGCTTGCGATCAGTGTTGGAAATGTTCATGTCAAACTTAACGGACGATCTGATTTAGATTTAGAGCGAATTGCCAATCTTCGGCAGGCGATTGAAGTGCCCTTGGTCCTTCATGGAGGCACGGGGATTTCCGATGCCTCGCTTCGAGAAGCGGTTGCTTTGGGTGTTGCCAAGGTGAACTTTGGTTCCTACCTCAAGCTTCGCTACTTGGCTGCTGTGCGGAACGCGATTGAAATATTGGATGGCAATCCACACGCGATTTTGGGTAGGGGCGGTCCGGAAGACGCTATGGTTGCCGGGCGACACGCGGTGCTTGAAGCCGTTCTGGAGCGAATCGATCTCTTAGGCTGTTGCGGAAAGGCATGATTCGTGTGCAAGGTCGGATGTGCCGGTATCTTGGTCTCAGACTTGTTCTGTGGCCCTATTCCTAAGTTTCCCCGCGAGGGGCAACTTGTCGCTCTTGATCAAATGCCGTCGGAAGTAGGTGGGTGTGCTGCGAACGTTGCCATTGACCTTGTCAAGCAAGACGTAGAAGTCAGTATTCTAGGCTGTCTGGGGCGTGACCCTGACGGGGCTATGTTGCAATCGTGTTTGGAGAGGCATGGAATAAATTGCGAGAATCTTGTTCAGACGACCTCCCACGCGACTAGCAAAACGGTAATTCTTCTCGTGGAAGGGCATGATCGCCGTTACTTTCACATGGTTGGGGCTAATAGTGAGTTCACAGTCCAGGATATCGATCGGAGTTGGCTAAAAAGTCTGGAAGTTTTTTACCTAGGCGGGATTTTCTCAATGCCTGGAATTGATCTTCGAGAGCTTGCTGAACTGCTTGATTTTTGCCGAGCGAATCAAGTGACTACCGTAGTTGACGTAGTCATTCCACAGGATTTTGAGGGGAACGACGCGTTGCGAGAAATCTTGCCTCATGTCGACTATTTTATGCCGAATGACGAGGAAGCTAAGCTGATTACAGGTCAAACGTCGCCACTCGACCAACTTCGTTGGTTTAGCAACGCGGGATCGCATGCCGTGGTTATTACGAAGGGGCACGAGGGGGCAGTCGCGATGCATGAAGGGGAAGTTTGGCAATCCAGTGCTTATCAACTACCCGCAATTGATCCTTCAGGAGCAGGCGATGCATTTGCTAGCGGGGTTGTGTTTGGACTTTTACGCCACTGGGAGATGTCAAAGCTGTTGCCGTACGCCAGCGCAATCGGCGCTTCGGCTGTCCGAGCCGTAGGAACAACCAGCAGCGTATTCTCTTCCGAAGAAGCGATGCGATTCATAGAAAACAATCCACTTGATGTCGCGAGCAGCAGATTCGCTTAAGCACACTGCTAACTTACAGGAAATTGAAATGGACATCGAAGTGACTATGCCAGACCTTTCGACCACTGGTGGAGAAATTGCGGTCCTCAAATGGCTCGTTGAAGTTGGCCAACCCATCCGGCGGGGACAACCACTGATGGAGGTCGAAACCGACAAGGCAACCATGGAAGTCGAATCGGTTGAGTCGGGTACCATGAAAAGCCAGATTGCACAGCCAGATTCCGAAATCGCGGTTGGAGAAGTCATTGCTATTCTGGAAGTGAAGGACTCTATAAAGAAAGCTGCCGGCTTAAAGCCGGATGAAGACTTGATGAAATCATTGCTTCATTCTGCGTCGAACGAAGCCACGAGCCAAACTCGAAGCCCTGTTCCGAAGGTCCTCCCGCCCGAAACGAAGCCTGAGGCAAGGGGAATGTTTGCGAGAAACCGCCAAGCGGTCGAGCCTTTGAGTCTGAGTCTCACGTTGAGCAACTCGCAGCGAATTGTGGGGCGCAGGATGCAACAAAGCAAGCAGTCAATTCCACACTTCTACTTGCAGACTTCGGTGAACGCCGAGGCGATGATCTCGCAAAGGGATACAGCTGGCGAAAAGAAAATTGCCTGGGATGCCTTTTTTGTTTGTGCTCTGGGCAAGGCTTTGAAAGATTATCCTCGCATGGGCTGCCGTATTCATGAGGAGACCTTAGTGCCGGAGCCCTCTGGGGCCGTGGGTGTAGCCGTTGATATTGACGGCGATTTGTTTGTCGTACGTATTGTTGATGCTGCAGAGAAGCAGCCTCTAGCTGTTACCAAAGAACTTTGGGACGCTGTCCAAAAGTTAAAGCAAGGTGATGCGGGATCAAAAAAGCTCCAGCCCGCTGGGATAACAATTACCAACCTGGGCATGACCCAAGTCGAAACGTTTTTGCCCATTATCAGTCCCCCGGAAGCTGGAATACTCGGGGTTGGCAAAGTGATGCCGCAGGTAACGGCATCGGATGGCGAAATTGGAATTGAACATCGGGTCGGGCTGACGTTGGCTGTGGATCATCGAGTCGTCAATGGAAAGTACGCCGCCGATTTTCTTGGTCGCCTTGTAGAATACCTTGAAACTGTTTGAGAAACTTACGGGAAGAAATTATGACTGAACTAGTATCCGACATTCCTGTTGAAAACCTTCAGGCCTACAGCCAAGAATTTCTCCTGGATTTGTACGAGCAGATGGTAAGAATTCGCGAGTTCGAGGAAGGAGTCAAATACCTCTTCTTGAAAGGCTCGATGCCTGGAACTATCCATCAATGCCAAGGACAAGAAGCAACCGCAGTTGGAGTCTGCGCAGCACTTCAGAAGGACGATTTCATTACTTCCACGTTTCGTGGGCACGGCCATGCTCTTGCGAAAGGGCTGACCATGGAAGAGATGCTCAACGAGCTGTACGGTTCCACAGCCGGTTGCTGTGAGGGAAAAGGCGGATCGATGCACATGGGGAATATGGCAAAGGGAATGATCCCCGCGATTGCAATTGTTGGTGGAGGCATCCCCATGGCTTCGGGCATGGCCCTTGCTTTCAAGATGAAAAAGACTTCGCAGGTGGTCGCTTGCTTCTTTGGAGATGGGGCAACCTCTGAAGGGGCTTTTCACGAGGGAATCACCTTGGCAGCGATTTGGAACTTGCCGGCAATTTTTGTTTGCGAAAACAATCTTTACGGAGCCTCGACCCGAGTAGATAAAATCACCCAGTTAGAAAAACTTTCCGACCACTCCTGTTCGTATGGCATTCGTGGCGAGACCCTCGACGGGAACGATGTACTTGGGGTCTATGAAGCTGCGGCAAGAGCCGTCGATGAATGTCGCAGCGGTTGTGGCCCAGTTCTATTGGAATTACTCACTTACCGCCGGACGGGGCACTCTCGTCGCGATGCTTGTCATTATCAAGCATCGGAGGAAAAGGACTTTTGGTTCAAGCGAGATCCTATTGAGTTACTTGGTCGAGCACTAATGGAGTTGGACGGCATAGATGCACCGCAGCTCGAAGATATTCGCGATCGAATCGTCGAAGAATTTGACCAACTCGCGGAGGCGGCAAAAAATCTGCCTGAGCCCGACATGCAAGAGCTCACGACCGACGTATTCGCTTAACACCTCCTCACAACTTTCAAAAAAATATCAGGGTACCACTATGGCAGTTGGACAAACAACCAAGCGGCTGAGTATTGCGGAATCTCTTCGAGAGGCAATTACCGAAGAGATGCGGCGTGACAAGAGCGTTTTCTGTATTGGCGAGGACATCGGTGTGCCGGGGGGCTGGGGAGGCGCGTTTACGGTAACGCTTGGACTGGAAGAGGAATTTTCGGATCGGTTGCTTGATACGCCGATTGCGGAACTTGGATTCTTCGGCGCTGCCATTGGTGCAGCCATGATGGGAATGCGCCCAATCGCCGATGTGCAGTATGGCGACTTTTTGTTCCTGCCAATGGATCAAATCGTCAACAATGCGGCCAAAATGTGTTACATGTCTGGTGGCGCCGTAAAAGTGCCACTAGTGATGCGAGCGCCGATTGGCGCAACGGGGCGAGGGTCTCAACACGCTCAAAGCATGGAACGGTATTTCATTGGTGTTCCTGGTTTGAAAGTGGTTGCTGTTTCTAATGCCTACGATGCCAAGGGAATCTTGAAGGCTGCGGTGCGCGACGACAACCCGGTGCTTATGTTTGAGCACAAGCTCCTCTATGGTTCCAAAGGCGCACGAGCTGAGTCTGGGGCGGTCGATGCCACGAGCGAAATTCCAGACGAGGATTATGCGGTCGCCTTGGACAAGGCCAAGGTAAATAGAGAGGGCAGCCAGGTGACGATTCTTGGGTGGCTGTTGATGCACCATTACGCAATGCATGCTGCAGAAACCTTGGCCGAAGAGGGCATCGACGCCGAAGTCATCGATGTGCGCAGCCTCTCGCCTTTCGATTACGAAACGATTGGCGAGTCGGTCAAGAAAACTGGCCGAGTTGTGATTGTGGAAGAGGGGCCGATCACCGGTGGAGTGAGCGCCGAACTGGCTGCTGGCATCATGGAACGGTTTGGCGAGAGTATGTTGGCACCGGTCAAGCGAGTTGCTTCTCCTGATGTGCCGGTACCTTTTTCGCCCGTGTTAGAGAACGCTTACCGCCCCGATCCTCCTCGCATTGTCGAGGCGGTAAAAAACATCATTCAATATTAGCTTGTGAGGACTCAAAGATGTTGACTCAGGATGTAATTACCTCAAGACAAAAACAGGCTGCCGAGCTTTTCGACAAGGCTGGCATCTACGTCACCGAAGACGAACAAACATCGATCGAGATCGCTGACTTCGGGCTCGACGACTTTGAGACGACGGGCCTGGGGGTCTTGGTTTATGTGAATACCGATCGCTGCTGTGCGAAAGAACTCGCGATGTGGCCCGGCCAAACCTGTCCCGAGCACATGCACCCGCCGGTCGGCGACGATCCTGGTAAAGAAGAAACATTTCGCTGCCGCTGGGGGACCGTCTTTCTTTATGTCTCTGGCAAGCCAGCAGAAAACCCAGCCTGCCAGCCGCCCGGGGATAAGCAGGCGTACACCGTCTGGCATGAGATCCCTTTGCAAAAGGGCGAGCAGTACACGATTGGCCCCAACACTTTGCATTGGTTTCAAGCCGGAGAAGAAGGGGCGGTTGTTTCTGAATTTTCAACCCGCAGCACTGACGAGAACGATATTTTTACAGACAACAACATTCAGCGGTTACCCGACTAGTGACCCATTCTGATAGATTGCATGTCAAAGGGGTTCGCACTCAAAAAGAGATTATTTTTAAGAGGCATCTAGGCTTGCTATGTCGAAGAACCAACTAACTGCTTATTACGTCTCGAGTACCCACTGGGACCGCGAGTGGATCGAATCGTATCAACAGTTTCGCTATCACCTTGTCGAGCTCATGGACGAAGTGATTGAACTGTTGGAAGGAAAGTCTGATTTCCCTTGTTTCGAAAACGATGGCCAATCGATTCTGCTAGAAGACTATCTCGAAATCCGGCCAGAGCGCACGCAGCTGATCCATGAGATGGTGCAAGATGGGCGTATGCGAGCTGGCCCATGGTATACGCTGCCCGATGAAAACATTCCTACGCCCGAGGCATTGATCCGAAACTTGGAAGAGGGCATCCGCGTTGCGAAAGACTTTGGCAACGTTTCGCGAGTAGGATTTGTTTGTGATATTTTTGGCCACGTGTCGCAATTGCCGCAGATTCTGCGCGGGTTTGACATCGACAATGCCTTTGTCTGGCGTGGCATGAACGAAGATACCCACGGAGGCGTATTCTGCTGGCGCGGCGCCGACGATAGCGAAGTGGTGTCGTTCTGCTTTGGTCCAGGCTGGGGATATGGAGCTTATGCTCACGATATACGACGCTGCTACGAGGTCGATGAAGACTATTCTCTTGAGGCCGCTTTGCCACTTCTGATCGACTATGTGCAAACCCAAGATAAACGAACTGGGCTAGGTATCGCTTTGCTGTTTGACGGTGTCGATCACATGCAGGTTGAGCCCACGACTCCTCAACTACTCGATCGATTGCGAGAACAGTACCCCGGAAAGATCGACGTAAAACATGTCGGGCTCACCGAATTTGCGGAAGCGATGAACGAGCATCGCGAGCAGATTACCAGAACGTTCCAAGGCGAGTTTCGCGCCCCGGGTAAACTAGATGATGCCTGTTTCGTGATTCCTGGGGTACTGAGTAGCCGAGTCTCTCAAAAGATAGCAAACCGGGCTGCCGAGGCTTCGCTGCTTCGCTGGGTTGAACCATTTGGTGCTCTAGCGAGTTGGCTGGGGGGACCATCCTATCCACATACGTTTCTAAGAACGGCTTGGCGATTTCTATTGCAGAATCATGCCCACGACTCGATTTGCGGATGCAGTCCCGACCACGTGCATCGAGATGTCGATTTTCGTTTCGAGCAAGCAAGCACGATTGGCAACAAACTTACCACTGAAAGTCTCAAGGCCATTGCCAACCGCATCGACACGGGCGAATTGGCCAAAGATGAATTTTCCATCGTCCTGTTTAACCCAACCCAATCAACCTTAGAAGGCCCCGTCGATCTCGAGTTAGCTTTTCCTGCAGACGACAAAGAGCATCGATACGACGAGTTTTTTCATTTCGAGCCCAAAGTAGCTTTTCGACTCTTTGATGTGGAAGGTAACGAAGTCTCTTACGACTACTGTGGTCATGTGAAACAACGGACCAGCTTTGTGCGCCCTTGGGGTAAAACACCGCAAGTACAAACGTCGGATGTTGTCAACGTTTGTGTCCCAGTTTCCATTCCTCCGCTGGGCTACACAACACTTCTTTGCAAACTCTGCACGAAACCGACTCGTCACCCAGGAGGAAATTTGGTTAGCAGCGATCGTGTGATCGAAAACGAATTTGTGCGAGTGGAAGTTTGTGGCGATGGGTCAGTCACGCTTCTCGATAAGACGACAGGCCAGACGTACGAAAACCTGCTTGTCTTCGAAGAACGAGCTGACATTGGCGATGGCTGGTATCATGGAGTGGCTGTTAACGACAAAATTATCAGCTCGTCTTCCTGCCCAACTGAAGTAGCTCTTATTAATGATGGAGCTCAGAAAGCTACCCTGAGGGTCACGCATCGAATGCAGGTTCCCGAAGAATTTGAATTTGGAAACCTAATGCAACGCAGCCGCCATACCAAGGTGATGGAGATTCGTACCGACTTAACCGTACGATCGGGGAAGGGGCATCTCGAGGTGTGTACATGCATCGACAACAATATTCGCGACCACCGCGTCCGGGTCTTATTTGACACAGGTGCACAGACCGATATGTATCAGGCCGATTCGGCATTCGATGTTGTCGAACGTCCCATCGGGTTGCCTGAAGACAATCACACCTACAAAGAGTTGGCTCTCGAAACAGCACCTCAGGCCAGTTGGACTGCTGCTTTCGACGCGCAACGAGGTTTGGCCGTGGTGGCTCCTTATCTTTCCGAAACAGCGGTTCGCGACCTGCCCCAAAGACCTATTGCATTGACCCTGCTAAGAAGCTTTCGCCGCACTGCAATGACCAATGGCGAAGAAGGGGGACAGAGCCTCGGCGTGCACAAATTTTGCTACGCTCTTGTGCCCTTCAAAGGACAACCTTCAAGGACGCGTTTGGCTATTCTTGCCCAAACCATGTGTGATGGCCTTCGGACGATTCAAGTAAGTAGCAAAGACCAAGCAGGAGTCGAGGTCCGCCAAGCTCCTCGGTCTTTAAGCCAGTTGACTTTCCAAGACGGTAACCTGATTGCTACTTCGTTCCGGCTTCGTCCTGATGGGGAGAATCTTGAACTGCGTGTCTATAACCCTGGTGAAGAAACGGTAGAAGACTTACTCACTTTCCTACCTAAGATTCTCGCAGCGACAATGACCAACTTGGAAGGAATTAAAATCGAAACCGTGCCCGTCCAAGACTGCCATCAGATCCGTCTGCAAGTTCCTGCAAAACGTATCGTAACCCTTGCCGTTCAAATCGAGTCGTTTTCTCCTGCAAAAAGTCCCTAGTTCTCTGGAGTGATGGCTCTTGGTACTACTGCGCTAAGTCATTGGAACCACGACGATGCGACGAACACCGCGTCATACTACAAATCCAGATCAAACGATGTGAAACGGACGTTTTGTTGGGTAAGCATTTTGCAGGGAACAACTTGTCGGCCTGTTGATCGAGGCAATCATTGAAACCCAATATTTCTAGCTCAATTTCGTTGTGCCCGTTGTGCCCGTTGTGTCGTCGTAGTTCCACCTAGCGTTGTAGGATGAGGGACCACGAACAATCCCTCTACTGAGCATCTCATCTACCGCAGAAAACGGGCATGGCCACGCTTAATTCTCTCGACTACTCGATCATCGTCACTTATCTGGCGGTTCTTCTCGCCTTTGGCGTGTGGCTGCAGAAGAGGGCGGGCGCCAGCATGGAAGACTACTTCCTGGGGGGCAGGAAGATGCCTTGGTGGGCGATGGGCATGTCTGGAATGGCTGCCTGGATGGATATGATAGGCACGATGATCATCGTTTCCTTTCTTTACATGATCGGCCCAAGAGGATTGTACATCGAGTTTCGTGGCGGGGCAGTGCTCGTTCTAGCATTTCTCATGTTGTGGGTCGGGAAATGGCATCGTCGCTCTGGGTGTATTACGGGTGCCGAGTGGAATATTTTTCGCTTCGGCTCAGGAACCTCTGGAAAGCTCGCGCGTGCCGTGACGGCCGTTGCGACGATCGTTGTCTTTACCGGCATGCTTGCCTACATGGTCAAAGGGGTTGGCTTGTTCTTGTCGATCTTCTTTCCTTTCTCGCCAACCGTTTGTGCATTGGCACTTATCGTCGTTGCCACTCTCTACACCGTTGCCTCCGGTTTCTACGGCGTGGTCTACACCGATGTCTTCCAGTCCATCATCATTCTAATCGCCGTGGTGGTCGTCTCGTTGATGGCTTTCTTTGAAATCAATCAAATGGATGGAAACCTCTCTGAGCTGGCCTCCGAAGTCACCGGAAATTCTTCCTGGACAAGTACAAGCCTTCCCTGGCAGACCACGATGCCCAAAGGCTACGAGATCTATCAAAATCTTGGGCTCTTCACCCTGTTCTACCTGTTGCGAAACGTGATGGCGGGATTAGGGTCGGGTGCCGATCCGAAGTACTTTGGAGCAAGAAACGATCGCGAGTGTGGGTTGCTGACTTTCATGATTGGCTGGCTGACGATGTTTCGTTGGCCCTTCATGATGGGAATCGCCGTGCTTGGCTTGTTTTTTGTTAAAGAGGCGATTCCCGACCAAACCGTTCTTGAAACAGCCTCTGAAACTATCCAAGCTTCGCTAGGCGATATCGCCCCCAATCGTTGGGAAGACACTATTGCAGAAATCATTCACCACCCGGAAAGCCATGCTGAGTTGGTCGATCAGCTCAAAACACAAGTCGGCTCCAACAACTGGCAGACCAAATTAAAATTGCTGAGCTATCAAGGAACGGTCAACCCCGAGCGGATTTTGCCCGTTGTTCTTTTAACCAAGATCCCGATGGGGCTCCGAGGTTTGATTTTGGTTGCCTTGATCGCTGCCTCAATGTCGACCTTCGATTCCACCGTCAATGCTGCGACGGGCTACTTTACTCGCGACGTCTACCAAGCCTTTTTTCGGCGTGCCGCGGGCAATCGAGAACTAATGTTCGCCAGCTACCTATTTGGAGTTGCCATGGTCGCATGCGGCTTCGCATTGGGCTACGGCACGAAGAGTATCAATCACATCTGGGATTGGTTGGTGATGGGATTAGGCGCTGGGGTGGCAGTCCCCTCGATCTTAAGACTTTATTGGTGGCGATTCAACGCCGGTGGTCTCATCATCGGAACCATCGCTGGAATGTTGGTCGCCGTCATTCAGCGATACCTTTACCCCAACATTAACCCCATTTCAGGGTTTACCGTAGTCACCAGCATATCTGCCATAGCAACTATCGGCGGCGCCCTGTTGACGAAGCCTACCGACCTAAAAGTGCTAACGAAATTTTACGTGAGAACACGCCCTTTTGGGCTATGGGGCCCGTTAAAAAAATCGTTACCAGATGATGTTCGCAAAGAAATGGAGCAAGAGCACCGCTACGACATCATCGCATTGCCATTCACTATGTGCTGGCAAGTGTCGCTATTCATGCTGCCTATGCAATTGCTTATCGGGGCGTTCCCTGATTTTTGGATAACACTTGCGATATTCCTCGTCGCTCTGACAGGAGTGTACTTCTTTTGGTACCGCCGCCTCCCTGCCGCAGATTAGAGAGATTGTGTGTGCTAGCGCTACTTTCTGATATTCCGAAAACGGATACCTAGCGTCCCACGAGGCACATGTGTTAGCGCTGGCGGACACGCCTCCTCGAACTGCCAAAGAAGACTGCCGAAAAATCCCCATAGTCCGGCACCAAAGGCGAGGACCTCCCTCCCCCCTCTCCTCTCAAACATTCACTTCACTAGTTGCGAGTATCGGGGCAATCGACCGGGAAATCACTCAGCAAATATCCGATTGATTCGATCCGCCCAGAGAGTTGAAAAAGCAGAAGTTGTTTGAAAACACGTTGGCCATGACGGCGTCCACCAAAATCCCCCAGCCACCATTCTGAAGGGCCATATTACTTTCTAGGTGATTGTTGTCGCTGCCGCCAGTCAGACTAAATCCATTTCCACCGTTACGGAACGCAAAATTCCGTATCGTCGTGTTGTCGTCGCTATTGTTGTAAGCAAAACCATCGTTCTCGTTGCCTTTAGACCAATTCCACATGAGCGTGTTGTCATTGCTCTGGACCAGAGAAAACCCATTGTTGCTATTTTCATACGCCAGATTGCTTTTGAGCGTGTTATCTTCGCTGCCTCGAATCAGAGAAAATCCATTGTCGCTATTGCCGGTAGCCCAATTCTTTGTGAGTGTGTTATTGGAACTGTCACTTAAGAAAAAGCCATCGTCAGCGTTTCCACTGGAGCTATTATTCTTAAGCGTATTGCCATCGCTACCACTGGTGAGGGAAAAGCCGTTATCGGTGTTTCCAATAGACTGATTGCGATAGAGCACGGTTCCGTTGCTTTGTCGAAGCGAGAAGCCATCGTTGCCATTTTCGTAGGCCAAATTGTTCTTGAGCGTGTTGCCATCACTGCCTTTGGTGAATGAGAAGCCATCGTCGTTGTTACCAAGGGCCTTGTTGCTCTTAAACAGGTTGTTGTCGCTGTTGCGAAGAGAGAAACCATCGTCGGCATTGCCGATGGATCGATTGCCAATGAACGTGTTGTCGACCCCGTTGATAAGGAAGCCGTCACCGATTCCGTCACCAAAAGACCCGCTCGCGTTCTGCACGGTTAATCCTCGGATCGTCACGCCATTGGCGTTCACCTCAACGCCATTCTCATTGCCAGCATGCAAATCTCCATCGACAACTGGGTTCGAGTACCATTTCGCTTCTGTGATCGTCAAGTTGTCTGTATTGACAACAAATGGGTCGTAGGCACCAGCATGTACTTTAATCTTATCACCTGGCGAGGCAACATCTACCGCTTCTTGGATTTGTCCATACAGATTATCTCCTGGGATATTCGCAGTAGGGTCTAAGATGTCAACCGTCAGCGTGGTCAGCATGGCACGTAGCTCAAGCGGCTCGAAGGTAGGCCGCCTATGATTAAGTGGACGTGCAGAGGAGGTTCCAGGAAAAAAACTTCGGCGAGAAAACCAGTTGGTGAACATAAGAGGCCCAATTGTGTTTTAGTGACAAAGCTGAAGAGGAGTCTTGTTAGATTGACAGGCAGCTGTAAACAAATACTTAAAATTTTGTTTCCTGGGCTTGTTTCCTGGGTTCGCTTTTTGGGCTGTGGGCAGCGCCCACCTTACGCATAGAACTAGCCTGTGATGGTATCTTGTCGTGATAGAACAGCTAGGGGAAAGATGGGGGTAGTCTGGGGAACAGCTAGAGAACCTTAAATTTTCTCGTAACACCCCAATTGTGACTGAGCCGGTCAGTCATTTTGGCCCAGACCACGTAGCCATTCTTAATACGTCTTCAAACAGCCGGGGCATGCTTTTAGACTTGTCGGCAGAGGAGAATTTACGAACTTGACTCGCTATTTCCGATGTTTCGCACTTTCGGAACCCGACGAGTAAGCAAGGGATGAAGCTGATAACCGTGTTAGGCAAAGCACGAAAGACGCCCTTTTTTCAGAAATGGGCCCAATGACGAAACAAGAAATACGGTATTTCATGCGAATACTCTCGCATCGCTCACGTTCGTTTTTTCGGATTTGGGCATTTTAGAATTCGTCATGCCTTATCCCTCGCTGACGCGTCGGGTTTTGAACCTAAATAC
>Ga0114931_10002826_pt1 | contig 22094 bp, 16 predicted proteins | sample 2SBtaG_FD_89579 | JGI IMG/M metagenome (GOLD analysis project Ga0114931, IMG submission 89579) | Deep subsurface microbial communities from Kolumbo volcano to uncover new lineages of life (NeLLi) - 2SBTROV14_V59a metaG | ecosystem: Environmental > Aquatic > Marine > Volcanic | place: Kolumbo... | reverse complement strand
TTATTATTTTCTTTCTGATGGTACTCAAGCCAGTATGATTATAAATCGAAATATTAACTAAAGATGAATCCCAATTATTATTCTCACGGCACAAGTAAATTAATCTTTTTATCTTCGGATATTTTAATAAGGTTATTGACTTCTAATCCTTTCATGTCCCTTGATTGCGTTTTTGTAGTCAACTCATTATAGAGTGCTATATACCAGGGTTGTGATTGAACTTTTGATAAATCATGAATTAAACCATGAGGTAATAAATTATTTATTATCGTGTATTGCCTCATATTAATTTTCTTTTTTTGAAAAAATGAATTTAACAAATTTTGATACAACATAAACGCAATAATCCTGTTTACGCGATCATGCAATTTATTAATAATATCTAGTATTCCATTAAGAAATAATTCAATAAATACCATGTTTGGAAATTTTTCTTTTTTAATTTCGGCTTTCCTTGCTAAATTAAAAACTGAAAAATATTCATCAATGTTTTCCAGATAATATCTGGATAATGCGTAATGCGCATACTTATAACCTGCGCATTTTAATATTAACATCTCAATAACTCGTCCCACACGACCATTACCATCCCAAAATGGATGGATGCGCTCAAAATAATAATGCGCTAATGGCGCACGGATTAATGGGGATAAATTAATAACTTCCTCGCTATTTATCCATTGCAAGTAATTTATGATTAAAACAGTTATATCATCTCTGCATTTAGGGGGTGTATAGATTCCGCCATGTTCTGTATCTCCCACTTTCGTCAATTGTCCCTTCTTATTGTCACGATATTGCCCTGGTTTATTTTGCGGGTGCGATAATCCGTCAGTTATAATAGCGTGTAAATCGATAAACATTTCTTCCTGTAAATGTAAAGCTACAAACGGATTTTTTGATTGATCTTTATTCTTATTTAAACAGTACTCAGCAAAATTCCCGGCTTTATCATAAGCTTTCTTAATATTATCAACACGCCTTTCTTTCTCGTCCCTGATTTTTCTGATACCACTAATCACGTCTGCTGTTTCAGCTTCAGTTAATGTTCCTCCTTCAATTGTATTTGTCCCAAATACACTTGATACAAGAACTTCTTTTTCCAGCTTCGTTGCTACATCTGGAATAATCGGCATACTCGAAAACCGTGCGTGCGCATCTTCAACGCGCTCAAGCATCGGCTGTATGTAATCTAAATCGATACCTGACTGAAATGTAAAAACGCCAGATCTATGCGTTTCTACTCGCAACATGGGATCCTGTCCATATTTATGTCCAAATAATGTCCTAAATAAAAATGACAATATTAATCATATTATCAAAAACTTATAATAATTATATAACTAATTAATATGGGGAAAATGTCCATATTTATGTCACGAGATTAGCTAACTAATACTGCTAAATCAAGAAGATTTTTAAGGGAAAGGCTTAAGGTTTATTTAGTATTTCTGAAGGCTGAAGAACCGTTAAATCAGATTATTTTGACACACATAATAAATATTGATTGGTTAATAGAAACCACTCATTGCCGCAATGATAAGATACAATGCACCATGAGCCGCTTAAGTCAGTAAATTAATGTAAATATATGCCTACAGAATGTCTCTATATAATTTAGCCCTTACTTTCTGAAGATTCTGCATAGAATTTATCAAGCTCATTTTCAAGACTATCAAGTTTCTCTCTAATATTGTCTCCTACGTATAACTGGGGCATTGATGGCTTAAGATTCTCCTTCTTTTCTCGCTCAAGAATTGATTTTTTAGCATTTTCAAATGCAGATATAAATGAGTAATTATTTGATAACTGTTCTACAAATACTGCTTCCCCAAAATATGTGAAATCACTTTTGCTCCCACAACCGAATGACGTCCGATCCTGAGAAGATGCCGTCATAATTAATGTATTATCATTTTTTAATGGATCTATAAAACCACCTGAGTAGCATGATGAAACAAGTAAAACGCGCCATTTGATTCCAGCCTCGTTCAACATATTTTTCAGATCAACAGGATTTACTTGGTTAAGCTTAAGAGGCCAAAAACGAACGGAGAGTTCATGCGTCTTTGATCCATGACTCGTCAAGTATAAATAAAGTACATCTTCTTCAGGATCCATTATCTTGCCCATATGCTTTAGCACCTGGGACAAATTCGATTTTGTTGCTAAAGGAGTAGCATCCATGGTCTTCAGGTTATTTATGAGAGAGATAGACCGACCTTCTGTATCGAAACTCTCATCCATTAAATCCCGTATATATTGTATCTCTTTCATAAAAACATCTTCCATGGCATAACTACCAAACCCGATAAAATACATATCTGTAATATTTTTCCGGCTTGGCAGAAGTTTTTTTCGAAAATTGTCCATGAATACTCCTTGTTTGTAATAGATATCCTCCTGATTAATTTTTTCGTAGGCCGCTAGATATGAATTTTTCTTTTGTTTTGCATACCAGAATTCACCCGAGCTTAAATAGATATTTGGAAGAATGGCGATCGCTATATAGATCACTGAACTCAATATTGTCTTTGAATAACTCCTTTTTGTGAGATGAAACAGAATGTAAAAAACTACTGTCATGCCCCAAAAAATATAAAGATAATATAAAGTACTTACATCTAGAGCAACGATGAACAACAACCAAGTGATAGTAAATATGGGGAAAGTGCTATATAGTAAAATTAGAAAATACAGTACAACATTGTTATCCTTAGCTAACTTCGCAGTTATGAAGGCAATAAGCAAAATACCGAGTAAATCAATGCCAATACCATTTATCCCATAAATATTAAATTCAGGATCAGGCAGGTAATATATATATCCAGCGCTAATTACAAGAAGTGTGTTTAGAAGGAATAGTAATACAACCTGATCTAATCCTCCCCTGTACTCTGTCAAGGCTGATTTTCGAAATAACGCAAGTTTGGTCCCATTGATTACATTAAGGCGCAATGTCACTAATTCTGATCTTAAATAGTCACGCATATTTCTCTCCTTGAAAAGGATCACAATACTCAAAGACTCTTAAATTTTAGTATATAGTTTCCTTAATACATGCTTATATGCTTGAAACTGCCAAAAAAACAACCAAAAAGTGGTGCTTTTCCACATTTTCAATAAATATACTTGGTGATCACCTATGGCCTACAACGAAAATCTTGTCGAGAAGGTGAGGTCTTTGCTCAGGCGACGCAAAGGCATTACTGAGAAGAAAATGTTTGGCGGTATTGCGTTCATGCACCATGGCAATATGAGCTGTGGTGTGACTGATGATCGTTTGATGGTGCGTGTGGGTGCTGATAATTATGAAGCCTGCCTGAAACGAAAGCATGTCAGGGAAATGGACTTTACTGGTAGACCACTAAAAGGTTTTATCTATGTCATGCCCGAGGGTATCAAACGAAGGGATGGCTTACAGCGTTGGGTTGAGACGGGCCTAAGCTTTACTAAAACCCTGCCGAAGAAATAAATCCTTGTGTGGGCAAAACCGACCAAGACCACCACACATCTGGTATTTGCCTTGCTGACATCAACCTATATTGTGTTTGCCGTTCGCCCTGAGAAACGTGACTTGATCAAGGCGCATCCAGAATATGCTGATTATCGCAATGAAGTCCCCGCACTCATTCCGCGATTGTTTGGTGGAAAATAAGGCTAACCGGAATCTGGCACAGTCGCAGTAAAACCAAAAGTGTAAATGTAAAAAGGGGCAGAATAATCTGCCCCTTTTTAATTAATGAGATCTAGAGAAGCTAATAGGCATCTTAAATCTGGATTACTGGTAGCAGCATGTACTACCGACTCATACTTAAACATTGAATAATACTTATACTTACCCATAGGCTTGTTATAACCAGATTTTAACTGACTTAATCTCGTCTCTGCCTCACTTGATAAATTTGGTATTGTCCCATGATAGTCGTCACAATGTTGCAGTAAAAATCCCTCGTGATTTGGTCTCTGCCAAATAATTTTAATATCATTTCTATTACATAATTGTATTGCCGAATTTCTTTCCTCAGCATCAGACTCAACGCGATCTCTATCGATTAGTATAAATCCTTTCTCAATTGGGCTACGATTATCTTCTCTAGCATATGATTGCACGGCTATGTTAGCCATGGAAAGAACACCCCCTCCTTTAAGATCCTTGGTTAATATGTGAAATGCTTTATTTTTTTCATCACACAATATTTTTAACCATTGACTATAGCCAACCTCGCTTTTTCCCTCGCATCCAATAAAAATGCGCTTTCTCTTTCGCAACGGTGCTGAATTCATTTATTATACATTTGGAATTGCACCATATATCCCACTTAAATATTTAGAAGTAAAATTTTCATTTCTGCGGACATCTTTGATTTCTTTTAATCCATAAAAATGGGTTTCACCCTTAATGCTTTTTTCAGTAAAGTATATTTCTTCTTTACATAGATCTCGCATTATAGTTGCATTGTGTGCGCTGAAAATTAACTGTGCATCATATGGGTTAGCGGTCTTATCATGAAATAGTTCTACAATCTTAGGCATCAAAATAGGATGCAAATCCGCATCTAATTCATCTAGTACTGTTATACCTCCTGTACGTAATGACTTTAATATGTATGGTAATAATATATACATGGCTCTGGTGCCCCCTGATTCAGCCCAATACATTATTGGATTAGATAATCCAGCGTGATGAAACAATGGGCTTATGCCATTTTCGTCATCCCTTAAAAGTACAGACTCTATCCCAAAATCTGCCCATTGGATAAACTCATTAAACTCGACAAATATATCTTTGTTTCTGTGGTAAAAATCTGTCGCCAGTTTATGAGAGTTACCATGTATTTTCCCAGCGATATTTACGTTGGTGAAAAGACACTCAACTGCTCTAACAATTTCCAAAGAAAGCCTATGATTAAACTGCGCTAAAACTGATAAAACAGATGTGTTTTTACGTATTTTTTTCTTAACTGGATCCCTGTTAGGTAATTCAAAATCTTCTGATGATTGGATTTTGCTTAATTTTCTAATAAAGAGAGTTTTACTCTTGCCGTTTAAAGACCTACTAAGTGACTCATATACGACTTTACCTTCTCGTAAATGCAATTCATATTTGTAAATATAGTGATCAACATGCAACCTTTCAGGTATACAAAACTCTACTTCGAATATTGTCGGTACATTCTCAACATCTTTTGAATAAAATTTCCAATAAAGAGGCTTTTCGTCTGCTTGATATAAGTAGGATTCAGTTATAAAGTGCTTTAAAAAAACAAGAGCTTTTAATATATTTGTTTTACCTGAGGCATTTGCACCAAAAATTGAAATGACCTTTGGTAAGCGCGTATGCTGCCCACGCATAGCGAAATGACCATCAGGAGCCGTTGCGTTTCTTGCAACCCTAAAATTAATATCCTGGCGTGATTTAATTGAGAAAAAATTTGATACTGAGAATCCGTGTATCATAGAGGCATTTTTAACATATAATTGTTAAAGTAATATGAATATAAATTGATTATTACCCGAATTACACTAACTTTAACAAATTATTGTTGAAAATCAAGGAAAATTGCTCAATAAGATATAACTTACTGAATAATATATAATTAATGACGACAAAATTTCTTGGGTTACATATATTACATATAACCAAGATTCGGTGCCAGCCAGCGTTCTGCCTCTTCCAGGCTGATGCCTTTACGCTTCGCGTAGTCTTCAACCTGGTCCTTGTTGATCTTGCCGACACCAAAATAGCTTGATTGTGGATGGCTGAAGTACCAGCCGGAGACTGAGGCGGCCGGGTACATGGCAAAGCTTTCGGTGAGTTTCACGCCGGCGTTTTTCTCTGCATCAAGTAGTTGCCAGATAGCGGGCTTTTCCAGGTGGTCAGGGCAGGCGGGATAGCCGGGTGCCGGGCGGATACCTTTGTATTCTTCCTTGATCAGTTCATCGTTATGAAACGATTCACTTTTGGCATAACCCCAGAATTCCTTGCGCACACAATGATGCAGGCGTTCAGCAAACGCCTCTGCCAGTCGGTCAGCCAATGCTTTCAGCATGATCGAATGATAGTCATCGTGATCTTCTTCAAAACGTTTGATATGTTCTTCAATGCCGATGCCGGCAGTTACAGCGAAGGCGCCGATATAATCGGTTAGTCCTGTTGTTTTGGGCGCAATGAAATCAGCCAGGCAACGGTTAGGTTTGCCCGGTGGACGCTCGGTTTGCTGGCGCAGATGATGCAATGTGATCGAGTTGCCCGGATGATTTACTTCGATGTCATCATCATTGACCTGGTTCGCCGGAAAGAAACCGATAACGCCCTTGGCCGTTAACCATTTTTCATCAACGATCTGTTTCAACATTGCCTGGGCATCGTTATACAGTTTCTTCGCTTCTTCGCCTTTTTCTCCATCATTGAAAATTTTCGGGTAACTGCCCTTGAGTTCCCATGTATGGAAAAACGGCGTCCAGTCAATGTAATCAACCAGTTCTGACAACGGATAATCGTCAAATACTTTGGTGCCAGTGAACGTCGGCGCGGGTGGGTTATAGCCATTCCAGTCGATACCGGTTTTATTCTCACGTGCCTGTTCGAGGGTTAACCATTTGACCTGTGCACGTTTGCCCGCATGCGCTTCACGCACCGTTTCATATTCATCTTTTGTTTGTTGAACGAAGCCGTCTTTGTTGGCTGCGCTGATCAGGTTCTGCGCCACACCGACCGCGCGCGAGGCATCCTTGACCCAGACCGTTCCGTACTGATAGTGCGGGTCAATTTTAACAGCGGTATGTGCTTTGGACGTGGTCGCGCCACCGATTAATAATGGTACGACAAAACCCTCGCGCATCATTTCCTTGGCCACGTGAGTCATTTCTTCCAGTGATGGTGTAATCAACCCCGACAAGCCGATGATGTCTGCGCCTTCTTTTTTGGCAACATCCAGAATCTGCGTTGCCGGCACCATGACGCCGAGGTCGATAACTTCAAAGTTGTTGCACTGCAAGACCACACCGACAATGTTCTTGCCGATGTCATGCACGTCACCTTTGACCGTGGCCAGCACGATCTTGCCACTGGACTTTGCACTGCCGTCTTTTTCCTGTTCAATGAACGGCATCAAATAGGCGACCGATTTTTTCATTACACGTGCCGACTTGACCACTTGCGGTAAAAACATCTTGCCGGCACCGAACAAATCACCCACCACGTTCATGCCGTCCATGAGTGGGCCTTCGATCACCTCAATAGGACGATCAAACCGGGTGCGGGCTTCTTCAGTATCTTCTACAACATAAGTATCAATGCCCTTGACCAGCGCATGTTCCAGACGCTTGGCAACAGGCAGGCTGCGCCATTCGAGGTTCTCTTCTTTGACTGCACTGCTGCCATCGCCTTTGTATTTATCTGCTATTTCGAGTAAGCGCTCGGTCGCATCAGGGCGACGGTTAAGAACCACATCCTCAACACACTCGCGCAGTTCATCCGGCAGCTCATCGTACACTGCCAGTTGGCCCGCATTAACAATACCCATGTCCATGCCGGCCTGGATGGCGTGATACAAAAACACGGCATGAATAGCTTCTCGCACCGGGTTGTTGCCACGAAACGAGAATGAGACATTGGAAACACCACCGGAGACCAACGCATGCAACAAGCGTTTCTTGATTTCGCGCGTGGCTTCGATGAAATCAACACCGTAATTGTTGTGCTCCTCAATACCGGTTGCGACGGCAAAGATATTCGGATCAAAAATAATATCTTCCGGTGGGAAGCCGACTTCTTCCGTGAGCAGTTGGTACGCACGTGTACAAATGGTCACCTTACGCTCAAGCGTGTCGGCCTGACCTTGTTTATCAAAAGCCATTACGATTACGGCCGCGCCGTAGCGACGCACCAGCCGGGCCTGATGAAGGAAAGCTTCCTCACCTTCTTTCATGCTGATGGAGTTAACAACCCCTTTACCCTGGACGCACTTAAGACCGGCTTCAATTATCGACCACTTACTGGAGTCGATCATGACTGGCACTCGCGAGATGTCCGGTTCACTGGCGATCAAATTCAGAAATTTGACCATCGCCTGTTCACCATCAAGCATGCCTTCGTCCATGTTGACGTCGATCATCTGGGCGCCGTTTTTCACTTGCTCACGCGCCACGGTTAATGCTTCGTCATAGTTTTCTTCCAGGATCAGGCGTTTGAATTTGGCCGAGCCGGTTACATTGGTGCGCTCGCCAACATTCACAAACAGCGAGTCCCTGGTAATGTTTAACGGCTCCAGTCCTGACAGACGAGTGGTGTAATCGTGCTTCGGCACTTTACGAGGTGAGTACTTGCTCACCGCATCAGCAATGGCACGAATATGATCCGGCGTCGTGCCGCAGCAGCCGCCGACTATATTAAGGAAGCCCTTTTGCGCCCATTCCCCGATTTCTTTCGCCATAGCTTCCGGTGTTTCATCATACTCGCCGAACTCATTGGGCAAGCCGGCATTGGGATGAGCATTGATACAGCAGTCTGAAATACCGGCCAGCTCCTCAACATGTTGACGAAGTTCTTTCGCTCCAAGCGCGCAATTAAAACCGAAACTGATCGGCTTGATATGACGCAAGGAATTCCAGAAAGCCTCGGCGGTTTGCCCGGACAAGGTACGCCCGGAAGCATCCGTGATCGTACCGGAAATCATGACCGGCATTTCCAGAGACTCTTCCTCAAGGCAGGTTTCGATGGCAAATAAAGCAGCCTTGGCATTAAGTGTGTCGAAAATGGTTTCCACCAGCAGAATGTCAACATCGCCTTCGAGTAAACCACGGGTCGCTTCCATGTAAGCATGCACCAGTTCATCAAACGACACATTGCGGAATTCCGGATTGTTAACATCCGGCGACATGCTGGCTGTGCGATTGGTCGGGCCAAGGATACCGGCAACAAAACGCGGGCGTTCATCGGTACTCGCTGCTTCTGCAGCAGCCACTGCGAGTTTGGCTGATTCCAGATTCAATTCATAAACATGATCTTCAAGCTGATAGTCAGCCTGGGCAATCGATGTAGAACTAAACGTGTTGGTCTCGACGATGTCGGCACCGGCATCAAGATAAGCATTGTGAATATCACTAATGATGTCAGGTCGAGTAAGTGACAACAGGTCATTATTGCCCTTCAGATCACAAGCGTGATCGACGAAACGTTCACCGCGAAAGTCCTTTTCCTCAAGCTTGTACCGCTGGATCATGGTGCCCATGGCGCCATCGAGGATGAGAATGCGCTTGTCGAGTTGTTGTTTGAACTTGTCCATTGCTGAATTAAAAATAAAATCGCCGGCTATTGGCCGGCGATGGCGATTCTAACATGGTTACATTTTAACGTTTATATAGACTACTGACTAATCAGCCGGTTCCACCATGAGAATATTACCATCGGCAGCAACCACTTTAACCTTATGGCCAATGTCACGATCAGCGCCAGCAACTTTCCAGATGGTGTCATCGACCTTGACCTTGCCAACACCATTAACAATGGCTTCAGTCAGGGTAAATACCCGGCCAATATTCTGCTCACCGCGGCGGTTGAGCGTCGGACTGTCCGTCTCGATGGGATGTTTTTTGAAGAACATCTTGGACAACACAATACTCGCCACCGACAGCACAGCGAAGATCATAAACTGGTTTTCCCAGGTCAGCGACGGAATGAAATACAGGACGGCTCCGACCACCCCGGCGGCCGCCCCTATCCACAGGAAAATCGCACCCGGGGCAAACATTTCCAGGATGACCATGGCCAACCCAAAAATGAACCAGTGCCAAAAGGTCAGGTCTTCCATCACGATGTTCCCTTTTGTTTGTCCATGGCATTTTTAGCCAGTTCGGCAATGCCACCAATAGCACCTATCACACCAGAAGCTTCAAGCGGCATGAACACCAGTTTCTCGTTATTCGACATGGCAATATTCTGTAGCGCCTCAACATACTTGTTGGCGACAAAATAATTGAGCGCATTAATATCACCTTTGGCAATGGCCTGTGACACCACATAGGTCGCCTTGGCTTCGGCTTCAGCCAGGCGCTCACGGGCTTCAGCATCACGGGAAGCTGCTTCCTTACGACCTTCGGCCTCGAGAATGGCGCCATGCTTTTCGCCCTCGGCCTTGAGAATTTCAGCCTGACGCTCGCCCTCGGCCTCCAGAATCACGGCACGTTTTTCACGCTCGGCCTTCATTTGCCGGGCCATGGAATCAACCAGATCCCGCGGTGGTGAGATGTCCTTGATTTCGATACGGGTGACCTTGATCCCCCATGGATTGGTTGCATCATCGACCACGTTTAACAACTGGGCATTGATGGTATCCCGCTGGGATAGCAGTTCATCCAGGTCCATCGACCCCATGACAGTACGAATATTAGTCATGGTCAGGTTCAAAATGGCGAGCTCCATCTGGTTGACCTCATAAGAGGCCTTGGCCGCATCCAGCACCTGGAAAAAGACCACACCGTCAACGGTAACCATGGCATTGTCACGGGTGATGATCTCCTGCGAGGGCACATCGAGTAACCTTTCCATCACATTGATTTTATTACCGATACGGTCGATAACCGGCAAAATCAAATGAAACCCGGGCTTCAAGGTGCGCGTGTATCGACCAAGACGCTCGACGGTATATTCAAAGCCCTGGGAAACGGTCTTGACGCCCATAAACACGATGAGCAAAGCCAGTACCACCAGTACGCTAGCAAACATTGAGAAGCCAAAATCAAACATGTCATTCTCCTTATCTTTTTGTTTTTAACATCCGGCAGACATACGATTCACTGATGATACCGTGTCACGTAGCCCAGACCCATCAAATGTTGGCTTGATCCGAGACCCCTCGACCCTTTAACGTCTGTCATTTATCCGGGTTCCTACATTTGGTACATATATGATGATATACGGGTGAATATCACCCTGATTAAGGGATAATCAGCTATTAATAATGATAATATTCCCACATAGTCCGTTAATTATTTATAGTGGTTATTAAAACTTATAATCAGCTATTAATATGGGTATATGTGGGTTTATATGGCTATTTCAGACATTTAATCAGCGACTAGTGGATTTTATTGTCATAATACCGGTAGGATAGCCCTGAATTATCATTATCCACTGGATGTTTCCTGCCTATGCTTCTGATAAAACACGACTCTGCGCTGGAAATTTACAAATGAGCTGCCACAGTATAAGGTATGCGACCCCTCGTAGTAGAATGGCAGTATAAAGCCGGATATTTGTAAACGTATAGTAACCAACAAGAAGAACATGATTTTCAGAAACCTGACGTTGTTTATTTTTGCTGTTGTCTTGTCACAGGGCGCTTGGGCGGTATCATCAAGTTTTGACCGAACTATCTCAGGATTGCAAAAAGAATGGGCCTATATACATTTCAAAACACCGGTTGAAGTACAACCGGCGGCTTATGAAAAACTCCTGATACAGGTTAAAGGTGTCGCCAAAAAGAACTCAAAAGCGGCTGAGCCACTCATTCTGGAAGCGCTGATTCTCACCACGCACGCCGGCACCATTGGCGGCATTGAAGGCTTTAACAAGGTCAAGGATGCCAAAGAACTTCTGGATACCGCCGAAAAAATCAATCCGAAAGCAATGGAAGGCACCGTGTATACCGCGCTGGGCAACCTCTATTATGAAGTACCTAGCTGGCCTATCGGGTTCGGTGATACAGAAAAAGCCGAACAGTATTTAAAAAAAGCACTCGACCTTAATCCAAAAGGTATCAATGCTAATTACTTCTACGGTGATTTCCTGGTCGAACAGGGGCGTTATGAAGAAGCCATCATCTATCTGACTAAAGCGAGCAAAGGCAAAATACGCAAATCAAACCGTATTATTGATGAGGGCCGCCGTAAAGATGCCAGGAGTGCTCTGAAACGTGCTATTGCCGAGCAAAATGAAGAACAGCTCGATGGAATGGAAGGTGACCTGGCAGCAAATCAAGAGCCGCCTGATTAAACCCGGAGCCACCACCCTGATCATCTACTGGATGATTTAATCGGTAGTTTCCTGGCTTGATTATTTTTCTTTTTGTAATCGCTTGAGGAAAACTTTCATTTCCCTGGCTGCCTGAATATCTCCCTTTTTTTCAGCAACCTCAATGCCACGCGTATAGGCATCAATCGCTTCCTTTCGCCGGTTCAATTCGGTCAGTACCTTGCCGTATATTTTCCATGCCGCCGAATATTCCGGATCATATTCCAGCGCATGAACAAGATGATCGGCCGCTTTTTCAAAATCCTTTTCGTGATACCAGGCGTTGCCTAATGAATAACGCACCAGCGTGTTGTCCTGGCCAGCGGCCAGTAGTGCTTCAAAATTATCTATAATATCGCTCATTGAGTCTTAGTCTCCGCGAACCAGCCTCAACTATCAACGTGTGTGCTGTGTGGTTTTGAGCACTCACATGGCTAGAACTCACATAAACTTATCCATTCCTGCGTAGTTGTGAGCTACGCAACAAAATAACAAATCCTTTGTTGTTGGGGGTTATCTTTGCCAGAGTATATGCAACTATACAAACCGGACATAAGAATTATCTTTTCCAGCAGAGGGCACAACCAGGTATGTTGCATAGTGAAAAATTACCTTCTCCAGAAGGGGGCACAACCAGGTATGTTGCATAGTGAAAAATTACCTTCTCCAGAAAGTTGGTGTGAACAGAACGAGAAGCGTAAAAATTTCGAGTCGACCAAGCAGCATGGAAAAACCCAATACCCATTTGGCAAAATCGGTTATTGACTGATAATTAGCGCCGACATCACCGAGACCTGGGCCAAGGTTATTCATGCAGGCCGCCAGCGCAGAGAAGGCAGTTATCTGGTCCAGTCCTGTCGCCATCAATGCCAGCATCATGATACTAAACGAGGCGACATAGGCGGCAAAAAACCCCCACACTGAATCAATAACGCGGTTGGATATAACCTTGCCGCCAATCTTGACATGCATTTGCGCATTTGGATGGACCAGCCGGGCCAGTTCGCGCATACCCTGTTTGAGCAACAATAGAAAACGAATCACCTTCATACCGCCACCCGTTGAGCCGCCACAGGCGCTGATAAAACTGATGAAGATTAGCAGCACGGGCAAAATACCCGGCCACTTGCTGTAGTTTGCGGTGGTAAAACCCGCAGTTGTACCAACTGACACGACCTGGAAAATGCCATGATGTATCGCATCGGGCAGTACGAAAGTGTCGCTCCAGTACAAATAGGCAATAACGATAACAGAAGTCAATCCCATGACTGACAAGTAAGCTTTTACCTCCGGATCAGTAAAGTAGGGATGCAAACTGAAATTGCGCCAGGCCACAAAATGCAAGGCAAAGTTGATAGCGGCCAGCAACATAAAGAAGACGGCGACGGTCTCAATCAGCTCACTATTAAAATAACCAATGCTCAAATCATGCGTTGAAAAGCCACCGGTGGAAATCGTAGAAAAACTATGTGCCAGTGAATCAAATCCACTCATACCTGCCAGCCAGTAAGCAATGGTGCAGGCTATTGTCAGGCCGAGGTAGATATACCACAGCGCTTTGGCCGTTTCTGTGATGCGTGGTGTCAGCTTGGTGTCTTTCATCGGCCCCGGGGTTTCAGCACGATATAATTGCATGCCACCCACGCCGAGCATGGGTAGTACTGCGACGGCCAGTACAATAATACCCATACCCCCCAGCCATTGTAATTGCTGGCGGTAATATAAAATGGAATACGGCAGCGAATCGATGCCGGTAATCACGGTAGCGCCGGTTGTTGTCAGCCCGGACAGGGATTCAAACAACGAATCAGTAAATGTCATGTGAGGTGTTTCCGCCAGCATGAACGGTAGTGCACCGAAAACAGACAGTACAACCCAGAATGCGACGACAACAATGAAGCCATCACGTAATCGCAACTCTGCCCGATGGTTGCGTACCGGTAACCACATGACCAGACCAGTAATGACCGTCAATCCAAATGCATATAAAAAAGCATCGGCAGCTCCGTCACTGTATATCCAGGACACCAGGACGGGCACCAACATGGTGATACTGAAAATCATCAGTAACAAGCCAGTCACACGTAATGTTGCTGTACGTCCAATCATCGGTCTTGGTTCAGGTCATTCCTGTTGTTGTGTTCTATCGGAGAGATATTGTTGCCGGCACAGTAGTGAAAAGCACTAGAGAAAAGTCACGCCAACCTGGAACAGGCGCTCCACTTCAGGAACAAGATTTTTATCCACCAGGAACAGGATGACATGGTCATCCGCTTCAATAACGGTATCATGATGAGCAATTATCACTTCCTCACCACGAACAACAGCACCGATACTCGCCCCCGCAGGTAATTTGATGTCACTGATGTTGCGACCAACTACCCGGGATGAGTTATTATCACCATGCGCAACAGCCTCTATCGCCTCTGCCGCACCTCGTCGCAATGAATGCACAACCACAACATCGCCGCGACGGATGTGTGCAAGCAAACTGCCAATGGTTGCCTGTTGTGGCGAGATGGCTATATCAACAGCGCTGCTTTCAATCAGATCAACATAGGCGGCACGATTGATAAGCGCCATGACTTTACGTGCGCCCAGTCTTTTGGCCAGCATGGCTGACATGATGTTAGCTTCATCGTCATTGGTCAGCGCACAAAAAACATCGGTGTTCTCGATATTTTCTTCGATAAGCAATTCTTCGTCGGAAGTATCACCTAGTAGCACAATTGTTTTATCCAGCTCCTCGGACAAAATACGGGTGCGATCAAAATTGTGCTCAATGAGTTTGACCTGAAACCTGTCTTCAAGTGCGTGCGCCAGGCGGGTACCGATATTGCCGCCACCGGCGAGCATGACGCGTTTGACCGGTTTATCCAGTTTGCGTAATTCGCGCATCACCATGCGAATATTTTTCTTCGCAGCAATAAAAAAGACCTCATCATCGACTTCAATGACCGTCCCGCCTTCTGGCGCGATCGGTTTACCACGACGAAAGATCGCGGCAACACGGGTTTGAATGCCAGGCATATGTTCACGTAGCTCATGCAACTCATGACCAACCAGCTGACCACCGTAGTAGGCTTTCACTGCGACCAGTGACACTTTGCCCGAAGCAAAATCGAGTACCTGCAACGCACCGGGATGTTCGATAAGTCGCTGTATATAGTCCGTCACTAGCTGTTCCGGGCTTATTAATACATCGACAGGCATGGCCTCCTGTGTGAACAGCTCATTGTGTGCCAGGTATTCAGCGGCACGCACGCGGGCGATTTTGGTGGGGGTGTGGAACAGAGTATAAGCGACCTGGCAAGCAACCATATTGGTCTCATCACTGTCAGTGACAGCGATAATCATGTCTGCATCTTCTGCACCTGCACGGCGTAATACCTCAGGATGGGAAGCATGTCCAACAACGGCGCGTAAATCGAGACGATCCTGCAATTCCCGTAGCCGTTTACTATCTGTATCAACGACAGTGATGTCATTGGCTTCGCTGGCAAGATTTTCTGCCACCGAGGAACCAACCTGACCTGAACCGAGTATGATGATCTTCATGTTTTTATATTACTTTCCGCCGTCAATCTTTTTAGGATCGATGCCGAGAGCGCGTAGTTTCCTGTACAGATGCGTACGTTCAACGCCAGTTAGTTTAGCCACCTTACCGACGCTGCCCTCCGCCTGCCGCAATTGATACTCAAAATAGGATTTCTCGAAGCGTTCCCGTGCCTGTTTCAAGGGTAATGCATACAGGGCTGACACCCCCGTCAATTCCTGTCGGGTCTCATCACCAAGAATGGTTTCAACTTCATCAAGGCTGATCTCATTACTGCTGCCAGCGATCAACAGCCGCTGTACAATATTATCCAGTTCCCGGATGTTTCCAGGCCACGAGTAGTTGCGTAACCGGTTCTGGGCTGCGACAGAAAATGCGCGGTAGGGCAGGCCATCTCGTTCAGCATAAAGATTAACAAAATAGTTCAATAGATCGGGTACATCTTCTCTGTGCTCACGCAGCGGTGGTACATAGACAGGCACAATATTCAGTTGATAATAAAGGTCTTCGCGAAAACGCCGGGCGTTCACTTCCTGCTCAAGGTCGCGTGCTGTCGCGGCGACCACGCGCACATCGATCTGTACAGGCTCGTTACCACCAACACGCAGAAATGAACGTGCTTCCAGCGCACTGAACAAACTGGCCTGGGCGGCAGGACTCATGTCGGCCACATCACTGATAAACAGGGTGCCGCCATTGGCCTGCTCAAGGCGACCATAATGAATGCTGCCATTAACTTCTTCGCCAAACAATTCCGTGGCCGTGGTATCGCCCGCTATCTGTGCAGCGCCGACTTCGATGAAAGGGCCATCCCGGCGCGTGCTGTTACTGTGAAGAAAACGGGCACAGATGTGTCTGCCGCTGCCGGATTCACCGCTCATGAGTACGCTGGTGTCATGGTGGGCGATACGCTGTAACTGCTCACGCAATGCATGCATGACGGTACTTTTGCCAAACGGTTCTGACATCGGTTCGTTGTGTTGGCGCAGACCAATGTTTTCCTGTTGCAGGCGAACAGCTTCCAGAGCACGCTCGACCGTTAGCAGCAACTTGGCCAGCGTCAGCGGTTTTTCCAGATAGTCATAAGCACCCAGGCGGGTGGCTTCGACTGCGGTTTCCACCGTACCGTGACCCGACATCATAACGACAGGGACTTTGGCGCCGCCTTCCTCCATCCACTCTTTAAGCAGGGACACGCCATCAATGTCTGGCATCCAGATGTCGAGCAGAATCAGATCCGCACGACGGTCTCGGCGCGCCTGACGGGCTGTTTCACCATTTTCTGCAGTGCGTACTTCGTAACCTTCATCCTCAAGGATCTCACGTACCAGTTGCCGGATATCCGGCTCATCATCAATAACGAGAATATTGGCTTTTGTACTCATAAATTAACGTGTCGGTCTTGCTGCCTTCAACATTAGTGTGCTGCCTCAATACTAGTACTCTAACAAGTTTGTAAGGACTATGGCCATTCGCTGCGAAGCGTGCCTTACCCTGGACGCTGACAGACCAACTGAACCCGTCAATACAAACTTGTAGGAGCACTCACATGCGCTACTGACTCCAGCGCTGTTCGTTCTGAATCTGTTACCGGTAAGCGGATAACAAAACAGGCGCCACCAGTATCACGATTGCTGGCCCAGAGAATACCACCATGCTCCTCAATTATTCTTTTCACAATTGCCAATCCAAGCCCGGTACCTCCGGTCTTGGTGGTGACATAAGGTTCAAAGATCCTGTCCAGAACATCCTGTGGAATACCACTGCCAGTGTCTTCAATACGTATTTCTACAAAGCGGCAGGTCGCTTCTTCCATGCAGCGAGTACTGATACTGATACAACTATTAGTAGCATCATCCAGCGCCTCAATCGAATTTTTAATGAGATTGTGTAACACCTGGCGAATACGGCCATCATCAGCCTTGATCCCCGGCATGCTGGCATCGAGCTCAACTTTGAACGCAATTCCGCTTTCACCGCCACGATAAAGATCGAGGACTTCATCGACAAGATTATTCAGATCCATTTGCTTCATCTGTAATTGTGGCGCTTTTGCATATTCGGAGAAGGCATTGACCATTTCCTTCATGTGATCGACATGCTGCACAATAGTATGAGTGGACCGATCCAGCACACCGGCACTGTCGACATCCATCGTGTCGAGGTATTTGTGGCGTAGACGCTCGGCAGCCAACCGGATCGGAGTCAACGGGTTTTTTATTTCGTGCGCAAGTCGACGGGCAACCTCACCCCAGGCCGCATTGCGTTGTGCTTCTACGAGGGTTGTGATGTCATCAAACACGATGACATAACCTCCTGCCGGCAGAGCTGCGCCCCGGCACATGAGGATCTGGCGGCCATTAGGGCCAAAGATCGTAATTTCAGTGCGCCATTCCTGTTGTGTGTCAGAGAAATACGGGTTGAGCGCATCGACAAACCGGTTTAAATGCGGGCTCTGCTCACCCAAACTACTCATTGGCGAACTGATCAAGCTGTTCATGCTTACCCCGAGGATCTGGGTCGCAGTTGCATTGGCGGTACGTACCACCAGATGAGTATCCAGGCTCAAAACGCCGGAAGACAAATGTGTTAACAGCGCCTCCAGATACGTACGCTGCTCCTCGACTTCCCGCTGACTGCGTCTGGTATCGTCACGCGCCATGGCTATCTTGCGCGTCATATCATTAAATGATTGCACCAGAAAGCCCATTTCATCATTAACGGCTGGCTCAGGTAATCGCTTGCTGTAATCGCCTGCTGCCACAGCCCGCGTACCTTCAGCCAGGTTGCGAATCGGGGCAGCCAATTTACGCGCTGACAGAAAGGCCGCCCATACGGCGGTCAACACAGCCAGCAGCAAGACAAGTGTGAGAATGAGTGTAAAACTGTTCTTGAGTTGCGAACGAACATAGACCAGTTTATTGTATTCGGTGTAACCTGTCTGCACGCTGGTGGCGAGCGACGCCTGATAGTCAGCAACAGGAAACAGTGATTGCAGATAAAGTGCTTCCGCCATTGAGTCTATGCTGGGTACCCTGACCATAGCCCGTATATACAGGCCCCCATTGTTGATCGGGTCGAGTCCGACATAACTCCTGCCCTGGCGCATATAGGACAACAATGAGTCGCTTGGCCGGTTGGGCACGATCGCCGTCGCATCCTCACTACTAACTGCAATGATGCGATTATTTGTCATTAATGTCAGTTCATAGGCCCCACTTTTTATGCGCAGATCATTTAACATGATCGCAGACACTATATCCGGTATATCGGCAATCTCCACACTCATCGACCCTGTCAGCTTCAGTTGTTCACGCATGCGATCGTCAAGTGCCGAGCGACTCAGGCTAAGCGAATCCTGCATAGCTTGATCAATGCGAACGTCAAACCAACTATCGATGCCCTGATGCAGAAAGCCAAGTGAAAAATAATAGACGATAGATACCGGCACCATCGCCAGAATGGCGAAGAATACAACCAGTCGAAGTGTTAGGCGTGTTCCGGCCACACCTTGACGATAATGTTTTATTAATCGAAAGATATTGCCACTGATCAAGCCGACCAGCACGACAATGCCGGTGGCATTGATGACCAGAAGCGCCGAATACATCTTGCTAAACTGTGCAGAATCATGGGCGGCTGATGAATCCTGGGTGGCCTCGCCCATAATGTACAATGACACCAGAAGCAGTCCGAATATAATTGCGATGGGTGTAAATCCGGAAAATAGTCGTTTAAGTGTGGTCGCGATCATTGTAACCAGTTTGTTTGTTTCGAGATTCATGGCTTCAATGACCACGTATACCAGTCACTGGACAATCGCCAGCTGGGGGTAAACCACGCCCAGGGACGCAACGGGGCGGGCAGTGATTCAAGGTCAAGACGGGCGCGGATTTTACCCCGGTATTCCTTGTCGGAACTGAGCAATTCCCGATCCAGAATCGGCAGATTATCGATGGTCCCCATTGACGAGACGGCCGTATATCTTGAAGGAAAACTTTTCCTGGTCCCACTATTGAGATTTTCAACAATGTATTGTTCTGCCAGGGCATGGTAGGCCAGCCGGTAATGCTGCACGAGGGTCGCCACGGTTTCATTCCACATATAGTTGCGCACGCCTTCCACTTCAATATATACCTTTATATCCAGCGGAACACCGTTTTCCAGCGCCTCCAGCGCCTCCTTGCTGAACTCATAATCCACTCGTGCACTCATGTAATATACTTCGTCAACAAGCCGGGTCCATGCGCTCCTTACTGTAAATCCTTCCTTCTTGTCCTGGCTGTAAGCATCGGGCAACAGCACGACCACAAACAGTAGTATCAGTAAACCTGTCCATTGTACTTTTTTTAATAACAGTCTTTGCATAGAGATGATGCCAATTATCTGGTGCTAATGTTTACGTAACTTTGCATAATAAAACCCATCCATGCCCTGCTCACCTGTCAGGATCTGCCAACCCGGCTGACATTGGCGGCCAAAACGCATGTTCAGCTCTTCTTCCTGTGCATCTACACAAGTAGCCATGAAAGCTTTCACAACCTCTGCATTTTCATCAGGCAATATCGAACAAGTCGCATAAAGCAACAAACCACCCGGTGTTAACAGTGGCCATAATGCATTCAACATTCGTGTCTGTTGTGCTGCCAGTAAAGCGATGTCCTCCGCTTTGCGCAGTACTTTAATATCTGGATGACGGCGAACCACCCCGGTGGCGGAACACGGCGCATCCAGTAAAATCCGGTCATAAGTTTCGCCGTCCCACCAGGCATCCGGCTCAGTGGCATCGCCTGTGATCAGGTTTGCCCTCAACTGCAATCGCGACAGGTTTTGTCTGACCCGTTCAAGTCGGCGACCACTGACATCAAGGGCACTGACATCGGGTGAAACATCACCCATTGAAGTCATTGTTTCCAGAATATGTGCCGTCTTGCCGCCGGGTGCCGCGCAAGCATCCAGAATGCGCTGACCTGGCTCAAGTCCCATTAATAAAGCAGCCTGCTGGGCTGCACCATCTTGGACTGAGGCCTGACCGTTGTCAAAACCGGGCAATGCACTGACATCGGCTGGAGCCTCAAGCTGGAGCCCCGATACAGTATGAATGATGGGGCTGGCCGCAATGTCTGCTCCTGCCAATTGTTCCAGATAATCTTCACGCGTTGTGCTCACAATATTGACTCGCAATGACATGGGTGCACGAGCGTTGTTGGCCAGAATAATCTGCTCCCGGTCATCAGGCCAGGATGATTTGATAGCGGCCAATAGCCAGGCCGGATGGGCACTGTCCGCAACCTCATCCTGATCAGCTCGATAGTTGAGCGTTTCCATGTCGCGTTGAAAACTGCGCAGGACACCATTCACCACCCCCTTTGCCCAGGCCTTGTCCAGTTGAGCCGCTACCGCGACCGTTTCTGAAACAATGGCGTGCGCCGGGACACGCATATAAGCCAGTTGATAAAGACCCAGCATAAGCAAGCAATGAAGGGCACGATCTTTGGCTTTCAGCGGCCGCTCCAGTAACAAACACACCAACACTTCAAGTCGAGGAGCAAATCGCAGTACGCCGTAAGTCAGCTCCTGCATCAATGGCCGCTCTGACGGCTTGAGTGTTTCTACCATCTCCGGCAACACCGATGACAGGGATCGACCCTTGACGATCACCTGATAGAGCGCATGAACGGCGGCAGTGCGGGCGTTTGGATTATTTTTCAACCGGGGAACCGATGCTTTCAATGGTTACTCAACCAACATTATTCTGCTGTGTTAAACCTGATGCCGCTAACGTCATGGGCATTAATAAACTCGGCGACTGACATGGGTCGTTTGCCCGGTAGTTGCATAGTCAGTAAACGCAAAACACCGTCACCGGTACTTACATCAACACCCGTTGCTTCTGTCCGGATAACGCTGCCTGGAGGCTGGTCGCTCCTGTCATTGATGGCCATCGCTTCCCAGATTCTAAGCCGGGTCGCATCACCGTCCTCGTCATCACCGAAAGTGGTCCAGCTGACTGGCCATGGATTGAACGCACGCACACTGCGCGCAATAGCTTGCGCTGATGACGCCCAGTCGATGTGCGCTTCGCGCTTGTCGATCTTGTCAGCATAGGTGGCTTGTGTTGAATCTTGCGCTATCTGCATCAAAGTGCCCTGGCCCAATTGGTCGACCACAGTTATCAAGGCATCAGCACCGAGCATGGACAACCGGTCATGCAGACTGGCAGTCGTGTCCTGGGCTGTTATCGGGCAAGTGACCTGATAGAGGATATCGCCAGTATCCAGGCCTTCATCCATTTGCATAATGGTGACCCCGGTTTTTTCATCGCCGGCCAGCACGGCCCGATGAATGGGCGCCGCGCCACGCCAGCGGGGCAGAAATGAAGCATGGATATTAAGGCACCCCAACCGCGGTGTTTTCAGCACAGCTGCTGGTAAAATCAAGCCATAAGCAACAACGACCATCAGGTCCGTCTTCAGTTCGGCCAGTATTTTCACCGTTACGTCATCGAGCTGTTCGGGTTGG
>Ga0114931_10002825_pt1 | contig 22094 bp, 20 predicted proteins | sample 2SBtaG_FD_89579 | JGI IMG/M metagenome (GOLD analysis project Ga0114931, IMG submission 89579) | Deep subsurface microbial communities from Kolumbo volcano to uncover new lineages of life (NeLLi) - 2SBTROV14_V59a metaG | ecosystem: Environmental > Aquatic > Marine > Volcanic | place: Kolumbo... | reverse complement strand
CTACAGGCAAAAGCTCGAGCGGGTCCGGCATGCCTTCGCCTCCTCGCTGGCCAGCGTCGAGCGGATCGAGATGAGCGCCACGCAGAGCGCCGCGCGCGCGCGCGTCGCCGCGGTGTGGAATGGTCATGCGACCGAGGCGCAGGCACTGCTGGCCAAGGATCCGGCTGCGAGCGACGATCGCGGGCTCAGCAGCCTCGGGCTCGAGCTGGCCGAGCTCAGTCGCCTGGACCACCTGCGCGAAGCGCTTCAGTCCCTCGAGCGCGCCACCGAGGTCGAGAACCGCCGGCGGCGCGCCCAGGCCCTGGGTGCCGGCGCCCGGCTCGAGCGCACCAACCGCGCGCTGCTGATCGCGGCGTTGGTCTCGAGCCTGGTCATCGGCACCCTCACCAGCCGCTCGATCAACCGTTCCCTGGGGCGTCTGATCGCCGCCGCGAACGCGGTCGCCGATGGCCGCTTTTCCTACCAGCTCGACACCGGTGGGAACCATGAGCTGAGCCTCGTCGCGCGCGCCTTCGACGCCATGACCCGCCGGCTCGAAACGCTCGATCGCATGAAGAAGGACTTCGTGGCCCGGGTCTCCCACGATCTGCGGGCACCGCTGGTCGCGATCCAAGAAAGCACCGATCTGCTGCTCGCAGGGCTGGTCGGCCCGCTCGGCGAGCAGCAGGTGCGGCTGCTGCGCCTGAACCGTGAAAGCGGTCGCCGCCTGGGCAGCCGCATCGCCAACCTGCTGGCACTCTCGCGCTTCGAGGCAGGTGTCTTCGCGCTCGACATCCGGCGCCACGAGCTCGGCGAGCTGGTGCGTTTCACGCTGCGCGAGGTGCTGCTCCCAGCGCGCCGGCGTGGCCTGTCGCTGCACGTGGACCTGCCCAGCCGGCCGATCGAGGTGCGCTGCGACCAGGAGCGTATGACCCAGGTGCTCGAAAACCTCCTGGACAACGCCATCAAGTACACGCCACGCGCAGGCCAGATGGAGGTCGCGGCCCGCGCCAACCCCGGACCACCAGCCGCCCGCGGCTCGCACCAGAACGATGAACGCCCGCGCCGGCCGTGGCCTGCGAGCGGCCATATCGAGATTCTGGTCGCGAACAGCGGCCCGGGCATTGCGCCAGCAGACCGCCAGCGCGTGTTCGCCTCTTTCTACCGCAAGGGCACAGCAGCGGCCACCAGCGGCTGTGGCCTCGGCCTGGCCATTTGCCATGACTTGGTCGCGGCCCATGACGGCGCGGTGTGGATCGACGGACGTTCGGGCGGCGGCGTGCGCGTCCATATCGCCCTGCCCTGGCAGCCTGCGCCGGCCATGGACACGATCATCCCAGCCGCGTCCGGGGTCCCGCGCGCCACGGCGGGCAGCCCCTCGAAACCCCGGCTGGAGCCGCGCCGATGAGCGCCAGCCAGCGGCTCGCTGTCGCGGGCATGGCGCTTGTGGGCATGGGCTGGATGCTCGGCTGCACCCTCACCCGGACGCCGCAAGAGGCCGAGCGGCTGTTGCTCGCCGGAAACCTGCCACGCGCCGCCGAGCGCTACGAGCAAGCACTGATCGCTCGCCCGCGACCGGCCCGTGTGGAGCAGGCGCTGTACCGCCTGGCAATTCTTTACGCCAGCCCCGGAGAGATCCACGACCTGCGGCGCAGCCAGTTGCGCCTGGCGCGCCTGCTGCGCGAGTTCCCGCACGGCAAGCATCGCCTCGAGGCGCTGATGCTGCGCGCGCTGATCGATCAGCTCTTGCCAGCCGAGGCGCGCCTCGCCGCCGCCGAGGCAGAGGTTGCGACGCTCACCGTGCGCACCGCGGCCTGCCAGCGCACCAGCCACGAGCTGCGCGAGGATCAAGCCGCTCTGCTGTGGCAGGGGATCGAGGACTCGGCATCGCGGCAGGCCTGCCAGCAGGCCGTGGCCACGCTGCGCCGGCGGCTGGCGGAACGCAATCACGAAATCAAGGGCCTCAAGCAGGCGATGGTGGCGTTGGAGCGGTTGCGGCGCATCGACACCGAGCGCCAACCGGGCGGTGGTTAGCCCGCCGCCATCGAAGGCGAAAAAAGAGAGAGTCCGGGGCGCCCCCGCCCGCAGGCGGAGGCTGCCCCGTGGCAGCCGACGGCGCGCCGTTCACGGGTCGGACGGGAACCCTGGGCACGCATTTCCCCGCGGCTGCGCATCAAGAACGCGCCGTGATGGTGATCCCCCCTGGACACCAACTCCGGCGCGGCCGAACGCAACCATCGAATTGCGGACGACATCAACGAATGAGCTTGCACGGAAGGAAGGGTTGCCTCGCTCCGGCCTCGAACACGCAGGGTGCAAGGCCACACCGGTAGGTACGCACAGCCGGCCAAGGCAGGTGGGGCGGAAGGTGTCGATGGATACCTCACGCCACGGAAAGACAGCAAGGAGCGTGCCAGACACGGTTCGAAGCCCACAAACGGCCACCCGAGCCGTTTTCGCGCCTTTCACGCCAGCCATCACGCTCGGCAAACACCGGGAATTGGGGAAAGTTTCCCGGGTCGGGCGGCTCGGATAGCATGAGAGCGGAACCCGGATCAACGCCGTCATGATGCGATTTGCTTTTCACCTGCGCAGCGATGCGACCGCAAGAGCCCGCCCTCGGGCCGCCCCCGGCCGGAGCCGGACCCGCGTTTCGCAGACGGGTGTCTGGGTTGCGGCCGATCGCCCAGCAGGCGGCGCATGAGGCTGCTCGTGCGCCGGGTGCGCACCACGCTCGGCGAACGCGATCTGCGCATCGCCGGGCGCAAGATCCAGGCCTCGGCCACCGGCCTGGCAGCGCGGCGACGCGAGCGGGTGCTCGATGGCCGCGGCATGATCGCCCTGCCAGGACTGATCAATGCTCATGACCATCTGTCGCTCAACCTGCTACCGCCCCTCGGCACGCCGCCTTATGCCAGCGTCTACGCCTTTGCCGAAGATGTCTACCGCCCCGAGGAAGCACCCCTCAGACCGCTTCAGGGCGACACCCGGGTACGGGATCGGCTGTGGTGGGGGGCATACAAGAACCTGATCGCCGGCGTCACCACCGTCGTTCACCACGATCCTTTCACCCGCCGCATCTTTCGCCGCCGGTTCCCGGTCAAGGTGCTCCGGCGCTACGGTTGGTCGCACTCCCTGCGCTTCGGCCCGGACCCTGCTGCGGCCCACCGTGCCTGCCGCGGGGCACCCTTCATCATCCACGCCGCCGAGGGCGTCGATCCGGAGGCGGGCAGCGAGATCGATCGGCTCGATGCGCTCGGCGTGCTGGCGCCGGGCACGGTGCTGGTGCATGCCATCCAAACCAGCCCGGCGCAGCGCCAGAAGCTGGCTGCGTCCGGCGCCGGTGTGGTCTGGTGCCCACATTCGAACCTGCGGCTGTACGCAGCCACCGCCGCGATCGACGCCCTGCGCGCAGACGGCATCCCGGTCGCCTTGGGTACCGATGCCACCATGAGCGGCGCCTCCACCCTGCTCGACGAGGTGCGCGACGCCCTCGCCACCGGCCTCGCCGATCCCGACCAAGTGCTGGCCATGGTGACCGGCGAGGCCGCTCGGTTGTTCGGCTTCGGCGATGGCCGCGGCACGCTCGAGACCGGTGCGCCGGCGGATCTGGTGCTGCTGCCAGCAGGCGACGCCAGCCCGGCCGAGACCCTGGCCACCGCCGGTCCCGCGGACATCGCGCTGGTGCTGGTCGACGGCGAAGCGCGCGTGGCAGACCCGGTGCGCGCCGAGCATCTCGGCCTGGCCGCGCCGAATGCCTGGATCGACGGCGCCCCCAAGCACCTCTATGGCGACCTCGCTCGCCTGCGCGCACGCTTGCTGGCGGACGCGGGGCCTGAGGCTCTGGCCGCGGGTGCCCTATGGTGCCGCTTGACCAGCAGCGAGCAGGCAGTGCCAAACGGCCAAGACCCTGACCGCGAGTGGGGCTGCTAGCACCAGCCCCTGCTATCCTGCGCCGGTGCTCGTGCCACGCGACCTGCTGCGCCGGCAGATGACCTTGCTGGATCACCGCATCCGCACCCTGCCGGTGCTGGTGCTGATGCCGCACAGCCGCTGCAACTGCCGCTGCGTGATGTGCGACATCTGGCAAGCCAACGCACAGAAGCGAGAGCTCTCTGTCGAGGATCTGGCACCCCACCTCGCCGATCTCGGCACGCTGCGGGTGTCGTGGATCGTGCTCTCGGGTGGCGAGGCATTGATGCACAAGAACCTTTTTACCCTCTGCAGGGCCTTGCGCACAGCCACCGGGGAAGGGCTGCGCTTGACCCTGCTGTCGACCGGATTGCTGCTAGCCGCCCATGCTGGCGAGGTGGTGCGCACCCTCGACGAGGTGATCGTCTCGCTCGACGGCCCGCCCGCGGTGCACGATGCGATCCGCAACCTGCCGCGCGCCTACGAAGGCCTGGCCGGGGGGGTGGAGGCGCTGCGTCGCGCGCGGCCGGGCTATCCGCTGCGTGCGCGCTGTGTGCTCCAACGACGCAACTTTCGCCACCTGGGTGCGATCATCGACACCGCACGCGGCCCGCTCGGCCTCGACAGTCTGTCGTTTCTCGCCGCCGATGTCTCCTCCACCGCCTTCAACCGACCCGTGGGCTGGGATGGCGCACGCCGCGACGACGTGGCCCTGTCGGCGGACGAAGCCGAGTCCTTCAGCGAGCTCGTCGAAGATGTGCTGCACTCTCATCAAGACGCGTTCGAAACCGCTTTCGTGGCCGAGTCGCCCGCGCGCATGCGCGCGCTCGCCCAGCACTTGCGTGCCGCTGCCGGCCTCTGCGACTTCCCTCCGGTGCGCTGCAATGCGCCTTGGACCTCGGCGGTGATCGAGGCCGACGGCCAGGTACGACCGTGTTTTTTTCACCCGTCCTATGGCCGGCTGGCCGACCAGCCGCTGGCGACGCTGCTCAACGCACCGCAGGCTGTGGCCTGGCGCCGCAACCTCGACCTGGCGAGAGACGAAACCTGTCGCCGCTGCGTTTGTACGCTCCACATCACACCCTGGCAACGCGTCGGCGGCCCAGAGTGCACCTGAGACCCCGGCCGCCGCGCGCACGGTTCCAACCATGATCCTTCTCTACAACCCGTTCAGCACCCATTCGGCCAAGCATCCCCTGCCGATGTCACTCTTGGCGATCGGCTCGATGCTCGAAGGGCGCTACGAGTACCGCATCGTCGACGGCAACTTGGATCCCGATCCGGTGGCCACGATGCTCGCGCTGGCCCGTCACCAGCGGCCGATCGCGATCGGCATCACAGTGATGCCCGGTCCACAGCTCGCTCGCGCGGTCCCCCACAGCCGCGCACTCAAGAAAGCGCTGCCCGAAGTGCCGATCGTGTGGGGAGGCTACTTCCCGTCGCAACACCACCAGACCGTGCTCGAGGACGGTGCGGCCGATGTCTGCGTGCGCGGGCAAGGCGAGCACACCTTCCTCGATTTGCTCGAAGTGCTCGAGCGCGGCGGTGATCGATCGACCGTGCGAGGCATCAGCTACCGTCTCGATGGCAGCGTGCACCACAACCCGAATCGCGAGCTGGCCGAGCTCGACAGCCTGCCCGACTGGCCCTACCACCGCGTCGACCTCGAGCGCTACCTCCATCGCCACTACCTCGGCCAGCGGGTGGCCACCCACCAATCCTCCTATGGCTGTCCTTTCGCTTGTAACTTTTGCGCCATCGTGTCGATCGTCAACCGCCGCTGGATCGCGCAATCCCCGGCTCGTCTGGCCAGCGTGCTGACGCGCTGGCACCACGACTTCCGGACCGATGCAGTGCAATTGCACGACATGGACTTCTTCATTCAAGAAGCACGGGTGGCCGAGTTCGCTGAGCGCATCGAGCCCCTCGGCATGCGCTGGTGGGCGCTGGGGCGTGTCGACGAGCTGATGCGCTACAAGGAGAAGACCTGGCAGCGTATGAAGGCGAGCGGGCTCACCATGCTCTTTTGCGGCGCCGAGGCCGGTGATGCCGAGGTGCTTCGGCGCATGAACAAAGGGGGCAAGGTCTCACCCGAGCTGACCCTCGATCTGGTCCGGCGCATGCGCGCCCACGGCGTGGTTCCCGAGCTCTCATTCGTGCTCGGCAACCCGCCCGATCCGTGGGCAGACATCGAGCACACCATCGCCTTCATTCGCCGGGTCAAGCAGGCCAACCCAGACACCGAAATCATTCTTTACATGTACACGCCAGTCCCCCAAGATGGCACCTTGTGGGCGGAAGCGCGGGCGCTCGGCTTTACGTTTCCCGACACCCTCGAGCAATGGATCTCTGGGGATTGGAGGGATTTTTCCCTGCGACGCGACCCGCGCCAAAACCCATGGCTCAACCCGACGCTGCAACGCCGGGTTCGCGACTTCGAACGGGTGCTCAACGCCTACTACCCGACCACCACCGACGTTTCCCTGCGCGGTGTCAAGCGCGCGCTGCTGCGCGGTCTCGGCGCCTGGCGCTACAAGCTGCGCTTTTACCATCAGCCGCTCGAGCTGCGCGCATTCCACCGCCTCTTCCACTACCAGCGACCTGAGACCGCCGGGTTTTAGCCCGCACCGAGGCTGGCGAAACGTCGCGACGAAGCGCACGCCGCCAACGCCCCGCGCCGCCAATCGCCATGCGCATCGGCATCGTGACCCCCGGCATCAGCGCCTCGGAGCAGGATTGGTGCATTCCGGCGCTGCTCGACCTGGTGCGGGGCGTGGCGCAGCGCGACGAGGTGACGGTCTTCGCCCTGCGCTATCCGCACCAACGCACGCCCTACGAGCTGGCCGGCGCGCGGGTGATTCCCTTCGGCGCCGGCCAGCGCCGCGGCTTTGGCCGGCTCGCCATGTGGGTCCGTGCTTTCGTCGCCCTGCGCCGCGCAGCGCCGCGGCTCGATGTGCTGCACGCGCTTTGGGCGCACGAGCCCGCCCTGCTGGCGCTGGCTGGTGCCCGCGCTTCGGGCGCGCCGGTGCTGGCGTCGTTGTTGGGCGGCGAGCTGGTCGATCTGCCCGCGATCGGCTACGGCGGCCTCAGCGAGCGCGGCAACCGTCACTTCGTGCGTCACACGATGCGTCACGCCACGCGTTTGAGCGCGGGCTCCGAGGGCCTGGCCCGCATGGTCCGCGCGCGCGCCGGACGACGCTGCGCACTGCTGCCGCTGGGGGTCGACCCGAGCCGTTTCCATCCCCACGGCGCAGCGCATATGCTGGCCGGAGATCCTGCCTTGCTGTCGGTCGCCTCGCTGGTGCCGATCAAAGACCACGCGACGCTGCTGGCAGCCTTCGCGCGCTTGCACACGACGCTGCCCGCGGCCCGCTTGCACCTGGTCGGCAGCGGACCCCTGCGCAGCCGGCTGGCAACCTTCGCTGGCCAGTTGGGCATCGCGCGCGCGGTGCACTACCACGGCAAGGTCGACCACGGGTCACTGCCGGAGCTCTACCGTGGCGCCGATATGATGGTGGTTGCCGCGCGTTTCGAGAGCCAATGCATGGCCGCCCTCGAGGCCGCTGCTTGCGGCTGCCCGGTGCTCGGAACAGCGGTCGGCATCGTGCCCGAGCTGGGCGGTCCGAGCGTCGAGCCGGGCGACCCCGAGGCGCTGGCCAGCTTGCTGGCCTCGGCCTGGGCCGAGCGCTTTACCCTCGAGGGCCTGGCGCGCAGCCAACAGGCCTGCGTCACCGAGCGCTTTGGCCTCGAGACCTGCGTCAGAACCTTGCGCGCCGTATACCGAGAGCTGGCGCGAGATCACCCGACATAGCAACCCGTGCCGAGGGCGGGGACTTTCCATGCTGCCCGCAACGCGCGTTCGCCGCATCGGTCACCAACCTGCGCGGGAGCTATACTCGCCCCTCTCGAGCCGCTTTCCGCCGCACCCAGGAGCGCCACCTGCATGAGCGATCATCTGCGATCCACCCTCGATCCCGCCCAGCGTGTGCTGATGGGTCCCGGCCCGAGCATCGTGCCGCCGCGGGTGCTCGCGGCCCTCGCCAAGCCCACACTCGGCCACCTCGACCCAGACTACCTGGCGATCATGGATCGCGTCGGAACCATGCTGCGGCGCGTCTTTCGCACCGAGAACCGACTGACGCTCGCCATCTCCGGCACCGGCAGTGCGGGCATGGAGACCTGCGTGGTCAACCTGATCGAGCCCGGCGAACGCATGGTGGTATGCGTGGCCGGCGTTTTTGGCGCGCGCATGGCCGAGGTGGCGCGGCGCGCCGGCGCCGACCTGCGCGTCGTCGAGGTGCCCTGGGGCGAGGTCGCCAGCGCGCAGCAGATCGCCCAGGCACTCGATGAGCACCCGGGGACCCGCGTGGTCGGCGTGGTGCATGCCGAAACCTCGACCGGCGCGCAGCAGCCGCTCGAAGCCATCGCGCGAAGGGTGCGAGACGCTGGTGCGCTATTGCTGGTCGACGCCGTCACCTCCTTGGGGGGCATCGAGCTGCGGGTCGACGATTGGTCGATCGACGCCTGCTACAGCGGCACCCAAAAGTGCCTGAGCTGCCCACCAGGGTTGGCGCCGGTGACCTTCTCACCCGCGGCCGAGGAAAAAATCGCAGGGCGTACGGCACCCGTCCGGAGCTGGTACCTCGATATGAACCTGATCCGTGCCTATTGGGGCGGCCAGCGGGCCTACCACCACACCGCGCCGATCAACATGACCTATGGACTCCACGAGGCCCTCGCCCTGGTGCTCGAAGAAGGCCTGGATCGACGCATCGAACGCCACAGCCGCCACCACCGAGCGTTGCGCGCCGGGCTCGAGGCCCTCGGCCTGGGCTACATTCCCACCCATAGCCTGAGCACCCTGAACGCCGTGTCCGTGCCCGCCGGGGTCGATGACCAGCGGCTGCGCAGCCGCCTACTCGACGATTGGGGCATCGAGATCGGCGCCGGCCTGGGGCCCTTCGCGGGCAAGGCATGGCGCATCGGCCTGATGGGGGAAAGTGCCCGCCGGCGCAATGTCGATCTGCTGCTCGGTGCGCTCGGCACGCTGCTCCGCGCCGAAGGTCTCGCGCTCGACCCCGGCAGCGGGCTCGCCGCCGCGGCGCATGTCTACTTGCACTGGGCAGCGTAGGGCCTGACCCTTGCCCTTGTGCGGCGCACCAGATTGCCCTTCGCGTCGTAGCCGAAGAGTTCCAAGGTCCCGACGGGAAAGGTTTTCGAAGTCAGTCGCTCGAGCTCGTCACCGGCCAGCGAGGTGGTGCAGCCGTTTGCATCGAGCACCGATTCCAGGTTCGCGCCCGGGCCCTCGGCTCGGATCTTGCGGCTGCGAACACGGCGATTCAACTCTCGGCGTTCAGGAGGCGAGATCACGATGCGACGTCCCTTCTTCATAGCGCCAGGGCCTACCACTTCCGAAGCACTTGCGACGGTCCACTGGGAGCCTGTTGCAAACCGACGGATGGTGCCTTGCGGAGCGCCGCGAGGGGCCTCTAAAGGCGTGTTCGAAGACGAATACCCGTGGGTCTTTGTCGAGAACGTAACGCAGCGAGAGCCTCGCGCCGCCCACGAGGCGCCGTGCGCGCGATGCGCAACAGGCTCCTAGGGTGTGACCGCCAGCGGGTCGCCGCGGCCGATGCCGAGCAGCCCTGCTTCGAGCGCGAAGCGCACCAGGTCGGCGCGGCTTCGAAACCCCAGCTTGTCGGAAAGACGGAAGCGATAGGTTTCGACGCTCTTGACGCTGATCCCCAACCAATCGGCGACCTCGCGGTTGGTGTAGCCGTAGGCCACTGCCTCGAGCACCTGCAGCTCGCGCCGGCTGAGCTTGGCCAGCTCTTCTTTCAAGGCACCGCCGACGCTCGGCTCCCGCGGCAGACCGCCGGTGGGCACCTCGATGTACGAGCGCCCGGCTTGGATCTTCCGAATCACCGCCACCAATTCGGCATGCGCCAACGCGTGGACCACGTAGCCGAGTCCGCCGAAGGCGAGCACCGAGCGCAGCAAACGGAGATTGCTGTCATCGAGTGCCAGCACCACCGAGCGGGTGGCGGGCTGACGCTCGGCGATCTGGTCGAGCGCCCGCAGGCCGGCACCGGCCATGGTCGGATCGAGCACCGCGATGTCTGGTTTGAGCCTTTCGACCGCCTCGACCACGGCACCGCCATCGCCGATCTCGGCGATGACCGTCATGTCATGTTGGGCATTGATCACCGCCACCAGCTCCGCCCGCAGATGTTCATTGTCTTGGGCGATCAGCACCCGGACCTCCGGTGCAGGCACCGGCTGCTTCGTTTCGCTTGTTTTCACTCGCATAGTCACATTTCCAGGGCGCATGGTGCGATGCCCTGCCGGCGTCTGTCTACGCACCCCGCGTCGATCGCGGCGTCCTGGACCGATTGGGGCGGGATCGCCCGACCATGCTATCGCTTCTGCGCCGCTACGCCTAGCCGTGTCCGGTGAGTCCTGGCGAGTGGTCGGCTATGCGCGGAGGCCGGGACTCGCGTAGGATCGCCCGGCGCGGGCGCATGGGCGGCCGGAGGTTTGACCATGAGCAGCGATCCATCTTTCCCACCGCACAGCGACGGCAAACGCGTGGTGGTGGCGCTCGGCGGCAATGCCATCACCCGCCACGGGGAAGCCGGCCTGGTCGATCAGGACTATGCCAACCTGCGTCGCAGTCTTCTGGGCGTCGTGGACCTGGTCGCGGCCGGCTTCGAGGTGGTCTTGACCCATGGCAATGGACCGCAGGTGGGCAACCAGATGATCCGCGTGGAGATGGCTCGAGACAGCGCACCCGATCTGCCCCTCGACGTCATGGTCGCTGACCTCCAGGGCGGCCTGGGCTACATGATCGAGCGCGTGCTGCGCAATCAGCTTCTGGGACGCGGCCTCAAGACGCCGGTGTGCACGCTGCTCAGTCTGGTCGAGGTCGACCCCGAGGACCCCGCCATGACGCGGCCGACCAAGTTTGTCGGACCTGCCTACGATGCCAGCGAAGCCCGCGCGCTCGAGGCCGAGCGGGGCTGGAAGCTGGTCGAAGACCGCGGCCGTGGCTTCCGGCGGGTGGTGCCGTCACCACAGCCGAAGGCGATCGTGGAACGCGATTTGATCCGCACCCTGACCGATGCCGGTGCGCTGGTGATCGTTACCGGCGGCGGCGGCATTCCCGTGAGTCGCAGCCCCACCGGCGACCTCAACGGTGTCGAAGCCGTGATCGACAAGGACATGGCGGCCGCGTTGTTGGCCTACGATGTCGGGGCCGAGGACCTTTACATCCTGACCAGTGTCGAGCACGTGATGCTCGACTTCGAGACGCCGGAAGCGCGGCCGTTGGCGCGTGTCGAGGTCGCCGAAATGCGCCGCCATCTCGACGCCGGGCAGTTTCCCGCAGGCTCGATGGCACCCAAGGTCGAGGCGGCCTGCCGTTTCCTCGAGGCTGGCGGCAAACGCGCGCTGATCACCGACATCTTCGCGCTCGGAGCGGCCCTCGAGGGACACACCGGCACCTGGATCGTGGCCTAGGACGAGCCCAGCCGATGGACCTGGCCGCGCAGAGCCCGCAAGGGTCGCTCGCCCTGCTGGCGCTTTATGCCGGTACCGCCCTCGGCGTTTCGTTTCTGTGCTCGCTGCTCGAAGCGGTGCTGCTGTCGGTGCGGCGGGTCGAGCTGATCGGTCGCGCGAGCGCGGGCGAACGCGGCGCGCAGCGGCTGCTGGTTCTCAAGGAAACGCAGGTCGATGATGCGCTGGCCGTCATCTTGACCTTGAACACCATCGCCAACACCATCGGCGCGGCGCTCGCCGGTGCCGAAGCTGGTCTCTTGTGGGGTGGCGATCGGCTGTGGTGGATCTCGCTGGTGTCGCTGTTTACCGCGCTGCTGGCCGCTGGGATCCTGATCCTTTCCGAAATCGTGCCCAAAACCTTGGGGGCGATCTATGCCTCCCACATGGTGGGCTTCGTGGCGCGGACCATCCACCTGATGATCTTCATGCTGCGCCCCGTGCTCTTTCTCACCCGCGGGGTGACCCGACTGCTCACCCGCGGCAAGGGTGAACCGCCCTCGACCTCGCGCGGCGAGATCCTGGCCATGGTGGCCATGGCGGCCCGCGACGGCGGTCTCGGTGCCCACGACTCGCGACTGCTGGCCAGTGTGCTGCGCTACAACGAGATCGTGGTCGACGACGTCATGACCCCACGCACGGTGGTCACCATGCTCGCGCAGTCGCAGACCGTGGGCGATCTTGTGTCGGACGAAAGCAGCCTGGTGTTCTCGCGCATCCCGCTGTTTGAAGGCAACCGTGACCGGATCACCGGCTACATCTTGCAGCGTGAGGTGTTGATCGCAGCCACCCGCGGCATCGACCCGCAGACGCCAGTCTCGCGCTTCTCGCGCCCGGCGGTATTCATCCCCGAAGGGCAACCGGTCGGACGGGTTCTGAGGCGCTTGATCGAGCAGCGCGAGCACATGGCGCTGGTCACGGATGAGTATGGCGGGATCAGCGGCCTGGTGACCCTCGAGGACCTGGTCGAGACCACCCTCGGCGTCGAGATCCTCGACGAATCGGACCGTGTCGTCGACCTGCGCGCCGAAGCGGCCAAGCTGCGTGAGCAGCGGCTCGAGGCTGCGCGCGCCTGGCGCCGATCGCTGGGCGTGGCGCACAGCGCACCGAGCGCGGAGCGGGAGGCTCCGGAGTGAGCCGCGGCGAAGCTCTGGCGCTGGCGGCGATCGCGCTCGCCTTGGTGCTGATCCCGGCGGGTATCGACCAGCCCGGGCTGCCGCTGCTGCCGCGCGGCGACGAAGCAACCTACCGCCTGATGATCGACAGCTTGCTCGAGGACCATGACCTCGAGGTCGAGGCTCGGGATCTGCCCCGTCTGTTTCGCCACTTCCCGTTCGCGCAAAAGCCACCCGTGATGCTCGCCCGGCGCGGCGACAGCTTGCACTATGCCCCCCACCCACTCTACCCGCTGGTCGCGGCACCGTTCGCTGCGCTGCTCGGCGCTGGCGGACCGCTGATGCTCAACGGCATGTTGCTCGCCCTTTGCCTGTGGCTCGGCACACGACGCTTGGCCGGCGCGCGATCTCGGCCCGATGGGACCCAAGGCGGCGACACCCAAGGCGGCGGACTGATGGTGAGTGCTGCATTCATCTTGCTCTCGGGCCTTTTTGTCTATGCTTTTTATGTCCAGCCCGAGGTGCTGGTCGCCACCCTGGTCTGGCTGGCGCTCGATCTCGCCTGGCGCGTGCGCTTGACGCCTCGCTCGGCTGCCGGTGCCGGGCTCGCCCTGGCGCTCGCCGCGGCGCAGGCGCCGATCACTGCGCTGGCAGCGCTGCCGATCGCCTTGCGCTTGCTCCAGCGCGCCTCGCGACGCCAATGCGCCGCCGGCTTGGTCTGGGCGCTCGCAGGCGGCTTGCTCGGCTTCGCGCTCAGCGCCGGTATCGAGCGATGGGGCGACGCGCCGGGTCCCACAGTCGCGCCGGGTCCCACAGTCGCGCCGGAGGATGTACGTTTCATCGTCGAGATCGACAATCCGCTCACGTGGCCCTTGGTTCCTGCCGTGCCCCAGGCACAAGCCCGCCAGCCCGCGATCAGCAGCCGCATCCACACCCTGGGCAACCTGCTCTGGGGCCGGCATTCGGGCTTTTTCGCCTACTTCCCGCTGGCGCTCCTCGCACTCGTGGCAGCCGCCGTCAACCACCGCCGCCCAGGTGGCGATGCGAGCCCTGACACCTCGAGCCGCGACACCTCGAGTCGTGACACCCCGATGTTGGCCACCGAGCTTGCCCTGCTCGGCGCCTTCCTCGCCGGCCTGGCGCTGACCACGCTGGCGCTCGCAGGCACTGCCTGGACACCGCCGCTGGCAGCCGCCGGCGGGTCGCTGCGGGCGCTTTTCGCCATGCCCGGCAACCGCTTTCTGGCCACGCTCTATCCTCTCTTTTTCTTCCTGCTTCGCCGACCACCAGCCTACCTCGCCACCACCGCCAGTGGCGGCCTGGCCGCGGTGCTTCTCGGCGCACTGCTGATCACGCCCTTCGGCATGCCCGTTGAGGGCAGCAACGCGCAATCGCATGTGCGCGGTTGGCCCCTGCGCCTGCTGCCGCTGGAGCTCGCCTGGCTACCGTCCCTGCCTGACTTCCGAGGTCTGCCGGTGGCCGGTGGCACGCTGTGGGCACGACGCGACGAAAGCGAGCTGCGTGGCGACAGCGTGGCGGTGCTCGGAAGTATCACCAGCGAGCTGTGGCTCGAAACCCATCGGCCACTCGCCGAAAGCCATTGGCTGCTGCTCGAGCGCGCAACCCAAAACCGTGTCGCCTTGCGCTTCGGCCGCGCCGAGTGGCTGCGAGACGACCCCCGGATCCCGCCCGGAGGGCTGCTGAAACGCGTCGATCTGATCCCCGGACCACCAGCACAGAGCATGCTGGGCAACCACGGCCAGCGTCGCTTCTTCTATCCGCTGCGGGTACAAACCCTCCACGGCGAACGTCGCCTGTGGCGCAGCAAAGAAAAAGACGACATGTACATCGGTGCCGAGCTGACCTTCCTCGGCGATGACGCCTACTTGGGACAGGATGTCTACGCGCTCGCCTGGCTCGGCTGCGGCGCGCCGCAGCGGGTCACTGCTGGCGAGGAGCTGATGGCCCTGGCGCGCGTGCGCAACCAGAGCCCATTGGCGTGGCCGGTGGTGGGTGCGGCCCGCGTGCGCCTGGCCGCACGCTGGCGCCGTGGGGATGCCAGTGAGGTCCCGGGCACCGCCCAACGCGCCGACTTCCTCCATCCGCTCGAGCCGCAGCAGTCGGTGGCGCGCTGGATCCGCGTCCAAGCACCCCAAGCGCCTGGGCACTATCGTCTCGAGATCGAGCCGGTGTTCGAGAACGTCGCCTGGTTCAGCGATCGCGGCGTCGCCCCTTGTCGCATGGAGATCGATGTCGAGGCTGCGCCACCGCCGTGAGGTCGCCATCGGGCGCTCGGGCGCCAGGCCCAAGCACACAGTGCCTCGGCACCCGATTCAGCCTGCAGCGCTCAAGGTGCCAGCAGATCGAGATCTCGGCGCAGGAGATCGATGTGCAGCAGATCGTGGCCGGCGATGATGCGCCGCAGCAAGGAGAGGGGGATCTCTACCGCGGCATCGGCATGCCAGCCGGCGCGCGCGAGCACGGCATCGGGCAGCCCCTGCCAGAAGGCCAGGTTGACCTCGCGCGCTGCACGAAACCGTGCCAGCCACACCTGCGCCTCGTGCTTCGCGGGCTGCTGGAGCGTAACCCAGCGATCCTGGTCGATGCCTGCCAAGGTCGGCCGCGGCTGGTCGCAGAGAATGGTCCGGGCCCGGAAGCCAAATACCCATTCCATGTCTGCCAGGTGCCCGAGCGCCTCGAGCGGCGACCAGGCATCGGGCTTGGGTGCCCGGGCGAGATCGACCGCAGGGGCAGCGGCGATCAGCGCTTCGAGGATGGTGGCGGTTTCAGCCATCACCTGCAAGGGGTCTCGACTGCCAAGAAGTGCCAATTGCTTGTCGAGAAACGAGTAACTTGGATTCTTGCTCGATGTTGTAGGCATGGTTTCTGATGTTCTCCTTCGCTTAGACCCACGTCCTCACATCGAGATCGAGCCCTTGCGAAAATCGCTGCTGCCAAGCAGCAAGTTGACCAACACGGGCCTGCCGCTGCGGGCCACGCGCTGGGCCTCGGCGAGCACGGCGGGGGTGTCTTCGATCCGTTCGAGCAGCAGTCCGCAGGCGCCAAAGCCTTCGGCCACCCGGTGATAGTCGCAGCGCGCCAGCTCCGTGCCGCACGCATCGCCCAACATCTCGACCTGTTCGCGCGCGATCTGTGCCCAGCTTCCATCGTTGCCGACGACACTGATGATTCCCAGGCCGTGTCGCACGCAGGTGTCGAGCTCGGCCAGGCTGAAGGCACAGGAGCCGTCGCCCCAAATCAACCAGATCTCGGCGTCGGGGCAGGCCGCCTTGGCGCCGACCGCGAAGCCACCTCCGACACCGAGGGTCCCGAACACCCCCGGATCGAGCCAGCGCAGCGGCTGGCGCGGGCGCAGGGTATAAGAGGCCGTGGCCACGAAGTCGCCACCATCGGCAACCAGCAGACTGCGATCGTCGAGCAGCGGGTCGAGCTGGCGAAAAAATGCCAGTGGGTTGATGAACTCGCCGGGCGCGGCCGCACGGCGGTCGATGTCCGCCTCGCGCGCAGCATCGTTGGCGCGAAGCTGATCGAGCCACGGCTCGAGGCCTTCCGACGCGCGCGGCGGTGCACCAGCTCGCTCCGCGCGCAGCGGCGCGACCAACGCCTCCAGCACACGCCCGGGGGCTGCACGCACACCGATCGCCGGCCGACGATTCTTGCGCAGGTCGCAAGAATCGAGATTGATCGACAAAAGGGTCGCGCGACGCGGGATGTGGCGACCATAGTCGAGACGAAAATCGCAGGCTACACCCGCCAGCAGCACCACATCGGCCGCAGCAAGGGCTTTGCGGCGCTGATGGCGCAGCAGAGATGGGTGACTGGCGCCGAGCAGTCCGCGGGCCATGCCGGAAAGGTAGACCGGCACGCCGAGCGCTGCCACCGCCCGCGCAACAGCAGCCACCCGCGCGGGCTCGAGCACGGCCTGGCTGCCCACCAGCAGCACCGGCCGCGCGGCCCGGGCCAGCGACCGGGCCAGACGCCGGAGTGTGTGCACCGACACCGGTGACTGTGCCGGGGCCACGATCGACGCGGGTGGTGGCGCGTCGCCGCGGGCAAACAGCCGATTCAGGTGGTGGCCAAGATAGGCACGCTCGAGCCGCGGGCCGAGACCGCGCGGCGGGTGCGCCTCGGGACCCATACCGTACAGGTCCCGGACCATCGACTCGGGGTACAAGAGGTCGACCGGGCATTCGACGAACACCGGACCTGGAGTGCCCGCACGCGCCGCGAAAAAGGCACGGTCGATGGCAGGCACCAAGTCACGCAGCCGGCGCACGCGTTCCAGGTGCTTGACATGGGGCGCCAGCAGGGCCCGTTGGTCGATGTCCTGCAAGGCACCGCGGCCTTCGAGGATGGTGCCGGTGGCGCCACCGAGCAGCACCAGCGGTGATTGCGCCATCTGCGCGTTCTTGATCGCGGTGATGGTGTTGGTAACGCCCGGCCCCGCGGTCACCACGGCCACCCCGACACCACCGCGCAGGCGCGATGCAGCATCGGCAGCGAAGGCCGCCGAGCGCTCGTCCCGGGTATCGATGACGCGGATACCGCGCGCCTTTGCGGCCACCAGGATCGGTGCAATATGGCCACCGCAGAGGGTGAAAATATTAATAACACCATGAGCCACCAGGGCATCAGCGACCTGTTCACCGCCGCTCCGCGTCATGGTTGCTGCGCCCTCATCCGCCTGCCAACACGTGCCGTTGGGGAACGAAGCATACGAAGCTGCCCCGAAAAACCACCCGCTCGCCGCAGTGCACCGTCACCTCGACCGGATGCTTGCTGCCTTCAGCAGCGCCGGCCCGGGCTTCGGCCCGCAACGTCTCGCCGCAGCGAACCGGTGCCAGAAAACGCACCTCGGCGCTGCCCAGCACCACCGTCGGCTGGTTGATCGCCAGCATGGCCGCGTGATCGGCGAGCGAGAAGACGAAGCCGCCATGCACCAGACCGTGGGCATCGGCGCGCATGGTGCCGGTGGTTGTCAATTCGACAGCGGCGAAACCCGGCCGCAGCGCGCAGGGGGCGCCGCTGAGCGTGGGATCGATCGCTCGGTGGGTCAAAAGACCCGCGAGCCGCGGCCGGCTCACCTACGGTGCACCCATGTGCGGATAGCGGATGTCGAGCGCTGGCACGAAGGTTTCCTTGATCGAGCGCTGTGAAACCCAGCGGATGAGGTTAGATAGCGAGCCTGCCTTGTCGTTGGTGCCGGAGGCTCGCGAGCCGCCAAAGGGTTGCTGGCCGACCACCGCGCCCGTGGGTTTGTCGTTGATGTAGAAGTTGCCCGCGGTGTGGCGCAGCGCCGCACTCATCTCGACGATCGCCTGGCGGTCGCGGGCGAAGATCGCGCCGGTGAGGCCGTAGGCGCTGCCGGTATCGCAGAGTTCGAGGGTATCTGCGAGCTTGGCATCGTCGTAGACGTAGAGGGAGAGGATCGGGCCGAAGAGCTCGACGCGCATGCTCTCGTAGGTCGGATCGAGCGCCTGGATCACGGTCGGCTCCACGAAGTAGCCCTGACGGTCGTCGGTGCCGCCGCCGAAAATCACCTCGGCGTGCGCCGAGTTGCGCGCATGCTCGATCGCGCGGCGGTGGTCAGCGAAAGCCTTGGCGTCGATCACCGCGGCCATGAAGTTCCTGAAGTCCATGGGCGACCCCATGTCGATCGAGTCGATGTGGCCAGCCAACCGCTCCCGTACGGCCGGCCATAGGGACTTCGGCACATAGGCGCGTGATGCAGCCGAGCATTTTTGTCCCTGGTACTCGAAGGCGCCGCGCACCAGGGCCACGGCCAGCGCATCGACCTCGGCCGAGGCATGGGCGAAGATGAAGTCCTTGCCGCCGGTCTCACCGACCAAGCGCGGATAGCTCCGATAGCGGGCGATGTTCTCGCCCACCGTCCGCCACATATGCTGAAACACTAGCGTCGAGCCCGTGAAGTGGATGCCGGCGAGCTCCGGGCTGGCGAGCACCGGGTCGCCGACCGTGGCGCCGGATCCGGGGAGGAAGTTGATCACCCCATCCGGCAGGCCCGCCGCCTTGAGGATCTTCATGATCCCGTAGCCCGAAAGCACAGCGGTCGAGGCCGGCTTCCAGAGCACCACATTGCCCATCAGCGCTGGCGCGGTCGGCAGATTGCCGGCGATCGAGGTGAAGTTAAACGGCGAAACCGCGAACACGAAGCCTTCGAGCGCCCGGTACTCAACAGCGTCCCAGATACCGGGTGCGGAAGCCGGCTGCTGTGCGAGAAGCTGGCGCAGGAAGTGGGGATTGAAACGCCAGAAATCGATCAGCTCGGCCGCCGCGTCGATCTCCGCCTGGTAGACGGTCTTCGACTGGTTGAGCATGGTGGCGGCATTGAGCCGATCGCGCCACGGTCCGGCGAGCAAATCCGCAGCCTTGAGGAAGACCGCTGCGCGGGCCTCCCAGGCCATCTCTGACCAGCCACCCCAGGCCTCGGCGGCGGCGCGGCGGGCCTGCTCCACCTCGGCTGCGCCCGCCTGATGAAAACGGGCCAGGCAGTGGCCATGGTCATGTGGGCAGATGGCGGTAGCCATGCGTCCTGTCCGTACTTCCTTGCCGCCGATGATCAGTGGGATCTCAAGATCCTGATTCAACGTGGCGTCGAGCTGCGTGCGCAGCGACGCCGTCTCGGCCGAGCCTGGGGCATAGGCGCGCACCGGCTCGTTGGCCGGCACCGGCACCTGGATGATTCCATTGGGCATTCGAAACAACTCCTGTCGGGGAAAGCGAAGGCCGGTTCAGCAAAGGCTCGATGGTAGCCGCTCGGCAAGCGCGGCGCAATGCGCACCCGGCCTGTCACGCGAGAGCTTGCGGGCGCGCTTGCCGAGCGTCAACGCTTCCGCGCGGCAAGACCAAAGAGCACCAGGCCGCTGATCATCAGCAACCCGCCGAGCGGCGTGATGGCACCCCAAAAACGTGGCGCGCCGAGCGCCAGCGCCGCCAACGTGCTGGTGAAGATCGCCGCACCGATGCTCAGGCACCAGGGCGCGACAACCAGCGCTCGCGATGGCGGGACTTCGCTGCCACGCCGGGTGAGGCCGATCGCGATCAGCGCCAACGCTGCGTACATGGCGTAGCGTGCGGCCGTCTCCCACAGCCCCAGCGCATGGGCGTCGAGACGCGCTCGCAGCGCATGGGCACCGAAGGCGCCAGCACCGATGGCAACAGCGGCGGCGTAGGCGCCGGTGGCGATCCAGCTTCGCCCGCTCACGACGCGAGATCGCCCAACCGCTCGACCGCCCGCACGTCCGCACGCGCGATCACCAACCGCCCATGCCGCGGCCAGACACCGAAGCGTGCTGCGCGCGCCAGGTAGGCATCCTTGTCGGGCTCGCCCGCGCCCGGCCGGTGGATGTCGGCGTCGAGCACGATGACTTGATGATCATCGATGTCGTCACAGCGCCCGACCACGGTCCCGCCGTCCGCCAACTCGACCACCACCGTGATGCCGTGCAGCGCGTGCTTGTGCTGATGGAAGGTGCCCATACGCGCTCAGGCCGCATCCGCTGCGCAATGCTGATCGAAACAGGCCCGGAGGTCTGCCGCCACCTCCTCGGCAGCGCGACCCTCGATCCGGTGGCGCGGCAAGAAGTAGACCAATTGCCCGTCCTTCAACAAGGCCATCGATGGGCTCGAGGGTGGGACGTCGGCGAAGCAGGCGCGGGCGCGGGCGGTGGCCTCAAGGTCCTGACCCGCGAAAACCGTTCCCAGGCGATCGGGCCGGACGGAATGCTCCAGTGCGATGCGCAGACCCGGCCGGGCCATGCCGGCCGCACAGCCGCACACGGAGTTGACCACCAACAAGGCGGTGCCGGCACCGCGATTCACCCAAGCATCCACCTGTTCGGCGGTCATGAGCTCCTCGAAACCGATCGCCGTCAGCTCTTCTCGCATGGGCTTCACCAACAAGGGACTGTAGGGCATGAAGGACTCTCCTTGGCAAGCGCGGCCGCCGTGCGTCCGCGAATGATGTCGAATCAGCACATGCAGGCCGATGCGCTGAGGAGCGCGTCCGGGAACGGCGCGCCCGGAGATTCTACGCCATCTGCTCGCTGTGGATGCGATGCAAGAAGCCTGTGCAAATCGATCGGAATCTGGGACAATGCCGTCATCGCGTCGATGTCGATGTCGATGTGCGGCATCGATAGGATGCCAAACGCTGGCGAATGGTAGGCCGGATTCGTCAACAGCGATACCCGCCCCGGGCTTGCTGTCGGATCTCGGCGAAGCTGGGAGTAGGTGTAGGTACCATGAAGATCACAGCCAACGAAGCGTTGGAGCGGGTTTTGCGCGAGCTGACCACAGAGCTACGCTCGACGCATAACATCGGCTCCATCGAAAGACGCGTAGGCCGCAGCCGCGGTTATTTCAGCAAGGTCACGGCGCGCAGATGGCGCATCAGCCTGGATGTGCTGCTACACACCCTCGAAGTGCTCGACATCGACCCGACCACCTTTTTCGCCAATGCCTTGGCCCAGCCGCGACCGGACGAACGCTCGCGCTATCACGCCTTCTCTCGATTCCAGCGCAACCGGCCGGGCACCGGCATGGGGTTGCCGGGCCGTCGGCGGCCGCGCGGCGGCCGGCGGTAGGCGCGGGCTGGGACGCGACGCGTGCGCCCGGCGACCGTAGCTGCGCTGCGCGCCCTCGATCACCGTTTCTACCTGCGGCACGCTGCCGGCTTCGCGGGCAGTCGCCGCCTGCCGTGGCGCGGCTGGACGCGGGCCCTGGCCGATCTGCGCGCGCCCTCCGGCACGCTGCGTGTACTCGACGCGGGCTGTGCCCACGGCCGGTTGGCCACCTACCTGGCCGACCGCTACCGCGACCGGAAGATCGACTATTGGGGACTCGACGCTTGTTTGCCGCTCTTGGTGAGGGCCCAGCGAGCGCTCGCGAGACAGCCGCGTCTTGTGGTGCGACTCGCGGTCGGTGACTTGCTGGCGCCGCTGCTCAGACCACCAGCGATCCAGGAGCCTTGCGGGGGCTTTGACCTGATCGCACTGTTCGGCATCCTGCACCATATCCCCGGGTTCCGCCATCGCTGCGCGCTGCTGCGCCGGCTGGCTGCGCTGCTGGCGCCGCAAGGCCGCCTGGTGTGGACCGCCTGGCGCGTCGAGCAACAGCCGGGCTTCGCGCGCAAGCGGATCACCTGGCAGGCCTACAATGCCCGCGCCAATGCCCGCGCCAATGCCCGCGCCGAAACGCCGATCGATCCCCGCGACCTGGAGCCCGGCGACCATCTCCTAGGCTGGGGCGATGACCGCGAAACGCCGCGCTACTGCCACGCCACCAGCGACCGCGAAGCCGAGAAACTGAGCGCCTGCACCGGCCTGGTCGAAGTCGACCGCTTCGAAGCCGAGGGTCCCAGCGGCGACAGCAACCTCTATCTGGTCGCCACCGGCCAGGCAGGGTCGGCCTGCTAGGAGCCTGTTGCGAATCGACGGATGGTGCAAAGCAGAGCGCCACGAGGGGGCTCTAAAGGCACGTTCGAAGGCGAAT
>Ga0114931_10002824_pt1 | contig 22096 bp, 14 predicted proteins | sample 2SBtaG_FD_89579 | JGI IMG/M metagenome (GOLD analysis project Ga0114931, IMG submission 89579) | Deep subsurface microbial communities from Kolumbo volcano to uncover new lineages of life (NeLLi) - 2SBTROV14_V59a metaG | ecosystem: Environmental > Aquatic > Marine > Volcanic | place: Kolumbo... | reverse complement strand
GGTAGGCGTAGAGCACCCCGAGGTAGGGCCCGAAGGCGCCCGTCCCGAGCTGGGCGTGGTCGTCGATCCGCTGACCGTCGAGCTGGGCGTTCACGGGCCCGGTGGGCAGCGTGCTTCCGCCGAACACGCCGAGGTGCTGGCGACTGCGCTGGTGCAGGTCGGTGTGTTGCCACAGGAAGTACCGGGCGCTGAGCGACACGTCCCCGATCCCGATGGAGTCGACTCGCTCGGGAGCATCGCCGCCCTGGAGCTGCCAGACCTTGCGCTCGAAGGGGACGTGCACGACGAGGTTCAGGTCGTTGGTCGGGCTGTACACGCCGATGCCCTGCAGGGTCGCCTGGTCGAGGTACTCGGTCTCGGCCGGGTTCTCGTCACTGGAGGCGCTGGCGGTGAGCCACTGGAAGCCCAGAGAGACGTGGACCGTGTTCGCGATCGCCTGGGCGTCGACGGCGTCGGCGAGCGGGTCCCCGCAGCCGCACACCGAGCAGGCGTCGGCGGGACGCGCGAGGACCAGGCCGACGAGCAGCAGGACGGCACGAATCGGTCGCATGGGGCGCTCCTCGGATGGAAGGTCGGACCGTAGAGGATCGACTACCCGTTGTCTGGCCGTCACAACACGATGTTGCACGATGCTCGACGGCCCGGACGGGTGACGGGAGTCGGTGACGCCGGTCGCCGAGTCTGCGTCACATGGGTATCAACCGGCAATAAATCTGACATTTCGTCCGAAGCGGCTGGCTTCGATCGGGCGGCGGGTGACGGAGGTCCGCCGGCCCGGCCACGGGCGAAGGCCCGGTTTCGGTTGGCATGGTCCCTGCTCGGGGGGGCGGCGGAGGGGACATGGGACCGCTCGGACGGCTGGCCGTGGGGGTGTTGATCGGCGTGGCTCTCGCGCCGTGGCTGCCGCCGGCGTGGTGGCCGTGGCTCGGGCTCGCGCTGGTGCTCGCCGGGCTCGGCGCCCTGTGCCGGTGGGTGCCTCCCGTGGCCTTGCTCGGGGGCGTCGCGCTCGGGGGGCTCGCGGTGGCCGCGCTATCCCCGGGGCCGGCGCTCGCGGGCCCGGTCGCGGTGCGCGGGGTGGTGGTCGGTGCGCCGGTCGGGAAGGTGGCGACGGTGGCGGTCTCGGCGGTGGCGCGGCCGGGCCGGGACTGGCGGCCGGCCACCGGCCGGGTGCTCGCAGTCCTCGACCCGCCGGCGCGGCGAGGGGCGCGGCTCGTGCTCCGCGGGCGGGCCGGTCCGGTCCCGGAGGCGCTCCCCGGGGCACCCGACCCGGTGCGGGCCGCCGTCCGAGACCGGGTGAGCACCGAGGTCCGCGCGGCGGCCTGGGCGGATCTCGACCCGCGGCCGCCACGGGCGGATCCCTTCGCCCGGGCGCGACACCGCGGGGTGCTCCGAGCGCTGGTCCTCGGGGACCGGCGCGACGTGCCCGCCGCCACCTGGACCCGGCTCCGGCGCACGGGGACCGCGCACCTGCTCGCGATCTCCGGGTTCCACGTAGGGTTGGTCGCCCTTGTGGTCGGGCTGGGGGTGCGCGTGCTGCTTCGGGCCGCCGGCGCGCTGGTCCCCGCCGGGATCTCCGAGGCGCCCGCGTGGGGGTTGGGCGCCGCCGCCGGCGTGGCCTTCGCGGTGGCGGTCGGCGCGCCGCCGAGCGCGTGGCGGGCAGCGGCGCTCGTCGCGCTCGTGGCCGGCGCGCGTGCGACGGGTCGGGCGGTCGTGCCCCTGCGCCTGCTCGCGGTGGTCGCGGCCGCGCAGGTCCTCGTCGACCCGGCCGCCCTCGGGACCGCGAGCTTTCAGCTCAGCCACGGCGCGGTGCTCGGCCTGATCCTCGTCACACCCCGCCTGCTCGCGTGGGTCCCGCCCGATCTGCCGCGACCGCTGGCGGTGACGGCCCGCAGCCTGGCGGCCACCCTGGGCGCGCTGGCCGGCACCCTGCCGGCGGCCGCGTGGTGGTTCCAGGAGGTGGCGCCGGCGGCTCCGGTGGCGAACCTCGTCGCCGGACCGCTCGTGGCGTGGGGGATCGCACCGCTCGCGGTGGGGGCCGTGGCACTCCCCGCCCCCCTGTCGGGCCTCGCGCTCCGCGGCGCCGACGCGCTGGTCGGGCTGCTCCTCGCCGTTCTGGGGCCGCTGGAGCACGCGCCGCTCACCCCCGCGGTGGGTCCGGTGGGTGCGCTCGCGCTGCTCGGGTGCCTGCTCCTGCCGCGCAACCGGTGGCGGATCCTCGGCCTCGCGCTCGTACTCGGGGTCCGCGGCGGGCCCCGTCCGGGGATCACAGTGCTGGCCGGGCGGGGTCAGGCCGTGCACGTCGCCTTCCCCGATGGCCGACAGTGGTTGATCGATGAGGGTTCGCCCTCCCGGAGGGTCCTCCGATGGCTTCGGCGCGAGGGGGTCGCGACCCTCGACGTCGCCGCGTGCACCTGGCCGACCGAGGACCACTGTGGCGGCCTCGTCCCGGTGCTCGAGGGCCTTCCGGTGGGCCAGGTCTGGCTCCCGGCCGGGGCGGCGCTGCCCGAGGTGCGCGCCGCGGCGGCCGCCAGGGGGGTGCCGGTGCGCGAGGTGCCGTCCCGCGCGGGGCTGCCGGTCGCGGGCGGCGGAGTGCTCGTGCCCGGCGACCGGGACGGGGGCGGACGGGCTCCGGTGCTCGTCGTGCCGCGCCACGGGCGTCGTGGGGCCTCGGCGCCGACGTGGCTCGACCGGGTCGGCCCGACGCTGGCCGTGGTCGCCACCGACCCGCTCCACGGCCTCCCCGCCCCCGAGGTACTCGCCCGGTACGCCGCGCGGGGGATCGGCCTGTTTCGCACCGATCGGGACGGCACCGTGCAGATCCGGCGCGCCGGGACGTGGTGGCTCGTGCGGACCTGGCGCGGGGGGCGGGGCTGGCGGCCGGCGGGGGCTTGGCCGGTGCGGGCCCGGCCGGGCTCAGCCCTCGCGGGCGGCGGTTCGGGCACGGCGCGCGTCCCACAGGAACACACCGAGCGCCGCGATGGCGACGAGGATCGACAGGCCCTGGCTCGTCGACAGCGTGTGCCCGAGGAGCGGCTCGAGGAACCAGCCGCGCGCGTCGCCCCGGAAGGCCTTGGTGATCGTACGGAGCACCGCGTAGCCGAGCAGATAGGTGAGCATCACCTGCCCGTCGAAGCGCTTGCGCGCGTAAACCCAGGCGCACAGCCCGGCGAGCGCGAACAGCCCGGCCGCCTCGTACAGCTGCACCGGGTGCAGGGGGACGTCCAGCGGCGCGGCCGATCCCGGGTCGGTGAAGGTGACCGCCCAGGGCAGGCTCGTCGTTCGGCCATAGCAGCAGCCAGCGGTGAAGCATCCGATCCGAGCGAAGCCGTGCCCCAGGGGCAGCGCGGTCGCGACGATGTCCATGAACGCGTAGAAGGGGATGCTGTACCGCTTGATCAGCCAGGCCGCGACGGGCAGGCCGAAGAGCAACGCCCCGTAGAACACCAGGCCGCCCTGGCGGATGTTCACCCAGTCCATCGGCCCGTGCAGGCGGCCCCAGTCCTGGAACACGAAGACCGCCCGGGCGCCGACGACCGCGGCGAGCGAGGTCCAGAAGATGATGTCCACCACCCGGTCGCGGTTGAGGTACATCGCCCGGGACCGCCGCAGGATCACGTAGGAGGCGGCGAGGAACCCGAGCGCTCCCATCACCCCGTAGGTGTGGACGCCAAAGGAGCCTAGGTGGAAGAGGATCGGATGCATCGGGCCACTCTTATCCGCCACAGGACGAAGGCGACGACCGCGCTCGCCAGGCCGAGGGCCTGCGACGTCGACAACCAGCCGCCGAGGTACACGCCGCGCTCGGCGTCCGCGCGGAAGATCTCCAGGATGGAGCGTCCGATCCCGTAGAACAGCAGGAAGGCGAGGAAGGCCTCGCCGGCGACGCGCTGCCGTGCGCGCCAGGTCGAGAGCCCGACGAACAGGAGCAGCGCGAGCCCGATGGCGTACAGCGGCGCGGCGTGCACCGGCACCGCCAGCAGCGCGTCGGGCAGGGTGCCGCGGTGGTAGTAGCGGATCGCCCACGGGACGGGCCTGCCCAGGGGGAAGTCGGCGGGCTGGCCGAAGCAGCACCCGCCGCCCAGGCACCCGAGACGCCCGAACACGAGCCCGAAGGGGGTCGCGACCGCGAACCGGTCGAGGAGCGCCCACGCGTCGAGGCCGCGGTGGCGTGCGAAGGCGACGATCGCGAGGAGCCCGCCCACCGCGCCGCCGTAGAAGACCCACCCGCCGGCCGGGGAGAAGGCCGACCAGGGATGCTGCCAGTAGAAGGCCGGCTCCTCGAGGAGCACGTGGGCCGCGCGGGCGCCGACGATCGCCGCGGGGACGGCCCACAGCGCCGCGTCCATGGTCTGTCTGGGGGCCGCACCGTCGCGCAGGGCCTCGCGGCGCAGCACGAAGGTGGCCAGCGCGAACCCGACCATGAGCATCGTGAAGTAGGTCGGGAGCCGCAGCGTGTCCGTGTACAGCAGCCAGGGATGCAAGGGGTACCCCGGCCTGCCGCGCGGTGGCTCAGGCGCGCTCGGCCGGGTTGCGGCCCTCGGCCGGGTCGGCGTCCTCGGCTTCGGCCTCGGCCTTCTTGCCGTCGAGCTCGCCCTCGTCGAGGAACAGGTAGTGGACGATGAACAGCCCGACACCCACCACGAGCGCCGAGTCGGCGATGTTGAAGCTCGGGTATTCCGCCGGCAGCCCGAAGCGGTGCATGAAGTCGATGATGTGCGGATTGTTCGAGTAGAACCGCAGGAAGTCGGTGACCTCGGACTTCACGACCCGGTCGATCCCGTTGCCGATGGCCCCGCCGAGGATCAGCCCGAGCACCACCGGCAGGAACTTCAGCCTGTCGGCGAGCTGGCGCTGCATGTTCGCGATGATGATCGTCGCGACGATCGTGAATCCGATGAACAGGGCGTTGTGGTACTCGAAGTCGCGGAACAGGCCGACCGCGGCGCCCGGGTTCTGGGCGTGCACGATGTCGAAGAAGCCGGGAATGACGTGGATGGCGTCCGTCCCGTACTTCAAGTGGGTGAACACCCACCACTTGGTGGCCTGGTCGACGGCGATGGTCGACAGGGTGACGGTCCAGAACCAGACGTTCTTGGTCTTCAAGTCGTGCTCGCTTGTGTCCCGCTTCCCTAGCCGGCGGGCACTGGCCGCGCCAGCAGGGTGACCCCTGGTGTGCATCGCCCCCTCCGGTTAGGCCCGACACCCTTTCGAAGCCGCTTGGAGACGAGATGATCGAGCGCGACGAGATGCCTTGTGACGTGCTGTTCGTAGGTGCCGGTCCGGCCGGCCTCTCCGGCGCCATCCACCTGATGGACCTCGTGGCGAAGCACAACGCCGCAGTCGGCGAGGGGGCCGAGGGCGAGCCCATGGAGGAGCCGATGGTCGTCGTGCTCGAGAAGGGCTCCGAGGTGGGCGCCCACCAGGTCTCCGGTGCGGTGGTCGATCCGAAGGCGCTCGACGAGCTGGTCCCCGACTGGCGCGAGCGCGACGACTTCCCCCTCGAGCGCTTCGTCGAGCGCGAAGAGATGGTGATGCTCACCGAGAAGGGCAAGATCAAGGCGCCGTGGATCCCGCCCGAGGTGGTCAATCACGGCAAGCCCATCGTCTCCCTCGGCAAGATGTGCGCCTGGCTCGCCGGCATTGCCGAGGAGAAGGGGGTCAACATCTTCCCCGGCTTTGCGGGCACCGACCTGCTGTGGGAGGGGGACGCGGTCGTCGGCGTGCGCACCGGCGACAAGGGCATCGGCAAGGATGGCGAGCCGAAGGACAACTTCGAGCCCGGCATGGACCTCCAGGCGCCGGTCACCATCCTCGGCGAGGGCCCGCGCGGCTACCTCACCCGCAAGGTCATCGAGCGGCGCAAGCTCGACGCCGACTCCCAGCCCATGGTCTACGAGATCGGCGTCAAGGAGGTCCTGGAGCTGCCCGAGGGTCGCGTAAAGGATGGCTGGGTGGTCCATTCCATCGGCTACCCGCTGGACAGCGACACCTTTGGCGGCTCCTTCGTCTACAGCATGGGCGGCGACCGGGTCTGCGTCGGGTTCCTCGTCGCACTCGACGCGAAGGACCCGATGATGGACGCCCAGTACCTGCTGCAGGTCTTCAAGCAGCACCCCTACATCCACTCGCTGATCGAGGGCGGCAAGGTGGTCAAGTACGGTGCGAAGGCGGTCACCATCGGCGGCTGGCCCTCCGTCCCGCAACTGTACACCGACGGGTGCATGCTGATCGGCGACTCGGCGAGCTTCCTGAACCCGATGCGCATCAAGGGCATCCACCTGTCGATGAAGAGCGGGATGCTCGCCGCCGAGGCCGCCTTCCAGGCCATGAAGAAGGGCGACGCGAGCGCCGAGGTGCTGAAGACCTACAAGGAGCGCCTCGACCGGAGCTGGGTGCGCCGCGAGATGGAGCCCGCCAAGCGGTTCCACGCGAACTTCCAGGGCGGCCTGTGGGGCGGCCTGTTCAAGACCGGCCTGCAGTACGTGTTCGGGTCGGGGTCGAGCACCCCGAGCTTCCCCGCCGACTACGAGCACATGCAGAAGCTGTCGCAGTACCACGGCAACGCCCTGAACCCCACACGAGAGAAGCTGGAGTTCGACGGCGAGTTCCTCGTCGACAAGCTGACCGACGTGTACCACTCGGGCACCAGCCACGAGGAGCAGCAGCCCGCGCACCTCAAGATCGTCGACACCGAGATCTGCGCGACCACGTGCAAGGAGGAGTACGGCAACCCGTGCACCCGGTTCTGCCCGGCGCAGGTCTACAACATGCGCCCCAACGAGGAGACCGGTCGTGAGGAGATGGAGGTCGACTTCGCGAACTGCGTGCACTGTAAGACCTGCGACATCCGCGACCCCTACCAGGTGATCACCTGGGTCCCACCCGAGGGCGGCAACGGTCCGGAATACGGGATCCTCTGACCGGAGATCCTCGCCCCTCGGCCCCCCCGGGGCGATCAGGTGAGGATCGGGCTCGGACCGGACCAGGTCGGGTCCGTGTCGACATCCACCTCGGCGGCGAGCCGGTGCCACAGGCCCCAGAACCAGCGTCCCACCGGGTCGACGGGCGCCTTGCCCTGGCGGTTGTCACGCAGGAGCCGGCTGACGCTCACCTCGGCGTAGTGGTGGGCGGCGAACAGAAGCAGCAGGTCGCGGTGGCTCATCTGGCGCCCGCGATGGCGGCGGAAGGCGTGCCGTAGGTTGTTGTGGCTGGACAGGACGTGGCGTAGCAGGGCGCCGCTGACGGGCTCGGGCCCGTCCCGCGCCGGGGTGCCCCACCACACCCGGGCGGCCCGGGCTTCCCACCGCTTGCCGACCTCCGCGAGCTTGTCGCGGGCCTCCTCTTCGGGCACGCCGATCACCCGGTGCACGTGTGCGACCGTCTCCGGGGCGTGGGCCCAGTCGAGCAGCGGTCGCAGGATCCGCCGGAGGTGCCGGGCGAGGTCGTACAGGGAGAGGTCCTCGACGGTCGTGCGCGGCAGCGCGTGGGCGTCCTCGCGCATCAGCCGCGCGAGCATCTCCGCGTACAGGTGGGCAAGCATCGTCGTCGCGCGGTCGGTGGCGTAGGCGTCGAAGGACGCCTCGGGGTTCTTGACCTGCAGCCCGCCGTCCCGCACCTCGAGGAAGTCCTTGACGTACAGCTCGTTCGCCGCGAGCGGGCGGGTGAGCCAGGTGCCGCTGCCGTAGGCGGCCCCGAGGTTCGCCATCGGCGCGACGCCCGTGATCCGCCACTGGTCGTGCGCGAGGTAGGTCGTGCACCCCTTGCGCGGCAGGATCGTGACCATCCGGTCCAGCAGCTCCACGACCTCGCCGTCCGAGGCACCGATCCCGCGCCCGAGGGCGCGCCGCAGGCCCTCGTCGACGTACCGGCCCTGGAAGGCGGCCATTGGCGAGAAGGTGTTCACGTCGTCCGCGGGCAGCCACCCGAGGTAGAGCGAGGCGACCGGCGGGGGTGGGTTCTGGTCGATCACCGCGTAGAGCTGGGCGCCGTAGTAGACCCACCCGATCGAGCCCTTCTGGTCGAGGGGAGCGGCGGGGAACAGCGCGTGGAACAGGGTGCGCGGGTCGCCGTGGGGCATGTCGAAGCGGCGCCACAGCCACTGCATCGCGCGGTGCTGCTTGAGGACCGTGCCGACCCGCCGATCGACCTCCTCGCGCAGCTCGTCGAGCTCCCACTCCTCGAGCGCGAGCACGCGCTTGATCACGTCCATGGGGAACACGAGAGGGTAGTCGGACTCCGGCAGCTCCGGGGGGATCAGGTCCTCCGTGCCCTGCCACCGCGGCGCGCCGAAGGTGATGTCGAGGTGCGGCTGGCAGAACACCGCCATGGCCAGCGGCACGGACACCGAGCGCGGCGGTGGACCGGGTGCATCCTCGTTGAAGGTGCTCTGGATCTGGGTCTTCAGCCGCTCCACCAGTTCGAGCAGGTGGACGTCCAGACCCTCCCGGGCGGCGCCGCTGTGCAGCGCCTCCCGCTTCTCGAGGCCCCTGGCCAGTCGCCGGAGAAGTCGGGCGGCATCCGCGGTCTCCCTCGACGTCAACCCTTCGCCCTCCACGCAGGTAGGAGCGAGGGTAGCAGGCGGGACGCCCCGGCGCGACCGTCCTGTGATCCGTTCGTCGTGACGGACCGTGACAATTGATCGCCGGGTACGTTGCAATGCGCGACGGGCAGCGACGTAAGAGGAAGCGACCGCCTCCCCGGCCCTCCACACGGTGTGCCGGAGCCGCCGGGCGGATCGGATTCGGGGGCATTCACCCATGCGATGGTTCACCTGCGCTGCGTTCGTTGTCCTGGTCGCGTGCAGTGCCGGGCCGGGCCACTCGGGTGGCCCCGATGGTCCCGGGGGCCAGGGCGAGCATCCCGAACCCGATCCGGCCGTGGTGGTGCAGGTGAGCAAGGTCGGCACCGGCTCGGTCGCGGACGACCTGGTGACGAGCGCGGTGGTCGAGAGCGAGCGCCAGGCCGACCTGTACCCCGAGGCGTCGGGCACGGTCGTGGCCGTCAAGAAGGACGAAGGCGACGCGGTGAAGAAGGGCGAGGTCCTCGCGGTGCTCGACAACGTCACCCTCGACGCCGGAGCCCAGCAGGCCACCGCGTCTCTCGAGAAGGCCAAGAAGGACTTCGAGCGGATCAAGATGCTGCACGACCAGGGCGCGGTGAGCGACAACGACCTCGCCGAGGCGCGCTACGCGCTGGAGCAGGCGCGCACCTCGGCGCACGAGGCCACGCGCTCCTTCGGCCAGACGCGGATCACCGCACCCTTCGACGGCGTAGTCGCCGCGCGGGACGTGCGGGTGGGCGAGCTCGCGACGAGCGGGCGGCGGGTCTTCCAGGTGGTCGACCTGACCTCCCTGCGCGTGGTGGCGTCGCTGCCCGAGCGCGACCTGCGGCGGGTGCACGAGGGGCAGCCCGCCCGGCTCGTCTCCGCCTACCACCCGAACGTGTGGACCCAGGGCACGGTGCAGCGCATCGCGCCCGTCGTCGACCCGACCTCCGGCACCTTCCGGGTCACCGTGGGTCTCGACGCCAACCAGAACGCGCTGCGCCCGGGCCAGTACGTCTCCGTGCAGCTCGAGGTCGACCGCCACCAGGACGTCACGGTGATCCCGCGCAAGGCGCTGCTGTACGAGGACGGGGTGCCCATCGCCTACGTGATGGCCCCCGCGCCGGACAAGAAGCCGGAGGCCGAGGAGTCCGGCGACGCCGAGAAGGGCGGGTGGCTGGCGAGGCTGTTCTCCGGCAAGACCCGCGCCGGTGACGCGAAGAAGAAGGACGACGCCGAGGCGGGCCCGAAGTTCGTCGCCCAGCGGCGCCTGCTCGACGTGGGGCTCGTCGACAGCGACTGGGTCGAGATCGACGGTGGGTTGTCCCCCGGGGACGAGGTCGTCGTGGTGGGCCAGTCCAACCTCAAGGACGGCGCCGAGGTGCTCATCCCGAAGATGAAGGTTCGGCGCCAGGCCGAGCGCGACGCGAAGGCGAAGCAGGAGGAGGGCAGCGCCGACGCGGGCGCCGGGAGCGAGGGGTGAGCGAGGAGCGCCCGCTCGCGGCGGTCTTCCGCCAGGTGGTGCTCCACCCGGTGGCGGTCACGATGTTCTCGGTGGCCGCGCTCGTGTTCGGGTGGGTGTCCTACCAGCGGCTCCCCCTGGAGCTGATGCCGGACGTCAGCTACCCGACGATCACCGTGCGCACGGTCTACGAGGGGGCCGCGCCGCAGGAGATCGAGCAGCAGGTGAGCCGCCCGGTCGAGGAGGCGCTGGCCACGCTGGACGGGCTCGTGAAGATCGAGAGCCGCTCGCGGGCGGGCAGCTCCGACGTGCTGCTCGGCTTCGACTGGGGCACCGACATGAGCGCGGCGGTGCAGACCATCCGCGAGAACCTCCAGACCACGCAGCTTCCCGCCGAGGCCGCTCGGCCGCTGATCCTCCGCTACGACCCATCGCTGGACCCGTTCCTGCGGGTGGCGCTCTCCTTCGACCCGGAGCACCCGCCGGCCGACCCGGACCAGGCGCTGTACACCCTGCGCGACATCGCCGACCAGGAGATCGAGCGCGATCTCGAGGCGATGGAGGGGGTCGCCGCGGTCAAGGTGCTCGGCGGCCTGCAGCGCGAGATCCACGTCGACGTGCGCGAGGACTGGCTCGCCGCCCGCGGACTGCGGCTCGACCAGGTGCGCACCGCGCTCGCCCAGGAGAACATCAACGTCGCCGGCGGCTCGATCATGGAGGGCGACACCGAGTTCCTCGTCCGCGCGCTGAACGAGTACCACAGCGTCGACGAGCTGAAGAAAGTGCGGATCCGCCGTGACGATGGCGTGACCGTGCCGATCACGGACATCGCCAAGGTCTACGAGACCCACCAGGAGCGCCAGGTCGTGAGCCACCTCGACGGGGTCGAGGCGGTGGAGCTCGAGGTCTACAAGGAGGCCGACGCCAACGTGGTCGAGGTGGCGAACGCGGTGAAGGCGCGCCTGCTCGGCAGCGGCAACAAGATGTCGCCCGAGGTGCGGGCGGCCAAGGAGGCCAAGGGGCCGTCGGTGCCCAAGCCGGGCGGCATCAAGGGCTCCCTGCCCGACGGGGTCGTCCTCGAGGTGCTCGACGATCAGGCCGCGTTCATCGAGCAGTCGGTGGACAACCTGCGCGACACCGCAATCCTCGGCGGGCTGCTGGCGATCCTGGTGCTGTTCCTGTTCCTCCGCGACTTCCGGAGCACCGCGATCATCGGGCTCGCGATCCCCGTGTCGGTGATCTGCGGGTTCGCGCCGCTGTACCTGCTCGGGGTCAGCCTGAACCTCATGTCGCTGGGCGGCCTCGCCCTCGGGGTGGGGATGCTGGTGGACAACGGCGTCGTCGTGCTCGAGAGCATCCAGCGCTGGCGCGAGCAGGGACTCGACCGGGTGGAGGCGTCGGTGCGCGGCACCTCCGAGGTCGCCGCCGCGGTCACCGCCTCGACGCTCACCACGGTCGCGGTCTTCTTCCCGATCACCTTCGTCGAGGGGGTCGCCGGGGAGCTGTTCGGCGACCTGTCCATCGCGGTCGTCAGCTCCCTGCTCGCGAGCCTCGTGGTCGCGCTGGTGCTCGTGCCGACCCTGGCCGCGCTGCGGCTGCGCCCGGGGCTCGAGGCGGAGGCCCACGAGGGCACGATGGGGCTGCTGTCCGAAGAGGCCCCCGGCCGCGCGATGGTCGACGCGGTGGTGCTCGAGCCCACCGAGCAGCTCGCGGCGGGCCTGCGCTGGGCGGGCGAACGGTGGGGGCGGCGTCCCGCCGCGGCCTACATGGCGCTGCGCTACGCGGGGCGGGTCCTCACCCGCGAGGTCGTGGTCGCCGGGATGGCGATCTCGGCGCTCTTCGGGCGGCGGGTCACTCGCTACGGCGGCGGGATCGTCCGCCGGGCCGCGCGCGCCGCGATGTGGGTGGCGGAGCGGTTCGGCATCGCCTACGGGCGCTTCGCGCGCCGCTACGAGCACGCGCTGGCCTGGGCGCTGGGCCGCACCGGGCTCGTGCTCGGGCTCGCGCTGCTCGTGTTCCTCGGGTCGCTGCGCGCCGCGCCGTGGCTCGGCACCCAGCTCCTGCCCGAGGTGCACCAGGGCAAGTTCACCGTGCAGGCCGCGCTCCCCGTCGGCACCCCGCTGGAGCGCACGGTCGAGGTGATGCGCCGCGCCGAGGCGGTGGTGCGCGACAACCCGAACGTCGCCGCGGTGTACACGAAGATCGGCACCGACCAGGCCGCCGACGCCGACGCCGACGAGGGCCCCTACTCGGCGCGGATGCGGGTGCGGCTCACCCCGGGCGGCGACCTCGCGGCCCGTGAGGACCGCGCCATGGCGCAGGTGCGCGACGCCCTGCACGCCGCGGTGCCGCAGCTCGACGTCTCCCTGGACGCGCCGTCGCTGTTCACCGTCGACAGCCCGGTCGAGGTCGTGCTCTACGGGTGGGATCTCGACGACCTGCGCCACGCCGGGGACGTCGTCGCGGCCGGGATGAAGGGGGTGCCGGGGCTCGAGGACGTGCAGTCGAGCCTCGTCAAGGGCTACCCCGAGGTGCGGATCCGCTACGACCGCGACCTGCTGAACCGCTTCGGCCTCGACCCGGGCACCGTGGCCCAGCGGGTGCGCGACAAGGTCCAGGGCGTCGCGGCCACCAAGATCCGGCGCGGGGACGACCGGATCGACCTGCGTGTGCAGCTCGTGCCCTCCGACCGCGCGAGCCTCGCCGATCTCGAGCGGATCAACGTCAACCCGAAGCTGAACCCGCCGATCCCCCTGTCGGCGGTCGCCACCCTGACCCAGGCGGAGGGCCCGAGCGAGATCCGCCGCGTCGACCAGCAGCGAGCGGTGGTCGTGAGCGCGAACCTCCAGGGCCTCGACCTCGGCGCGATGTCCGCGCGGCTGGACCACCTGCTCGCGGGCACGACGCTGCCGCCGGGGCTCACCTGGAGCGTCGCCGGCCAGTCCACCGAGATGCAGCGCTCCATGGGCTCGCTCCGCTTTGCGCTGCTGCTGGCGGTGTTCCTCGTCTACGTGATCATGGCGAGCACCTTCGAGAACCTCGTGCACCCCTTCGTGATCCTGTTCTCGGTGCCGCTAGCGCTCGTCGGGGTCGTGCTCGGGCTGGCGCTGTTCCGCCTGCCCGTGTCGGTGGTGGTGTTCATCGGGATGATCGTGCTCGCCGGCGTCGTGGTGAACAACGCGATCGTGCTCGTCGACACGGTCAACCGGCTGCGCGAGGACGGCATGGGCCGGCTGCGTGCGCTGCAGGAGGGCGCGCGGCTGCGGCTGCGGCCGATCCTGATCACCGCGCTCACGACGGTGCTCGGCCTGGTACCGCTCGCGCTGGGCTTCGGCGCGGGCGCGGAGATTGAGCAGCCGCTGGCGGTCACGGTGATCGGCGGGCTGCTCTCGTCGACCTTCCTCACCCTGCTCGTGATCCCCGCGGCCTACGCGGTGGTGACCCGCCCGCGGCGCCGGGCGGCCGAGGCGCCCTCGGGCACCGAGGCCCCGTCGTGAGGCGGTGGCTCCCGGCGGTCGCCTATGACCACCCGGTCACCGTGTTCATGGGCTTCGTGGCCCTGCTGGTCATCGGGTGCATCGCGTGGATGCGGGTGCCCGTGCAGCTCATGCCCTCGGGCTTCGAGCTGAACTACCTGTGGGTGTGGGTGCCCTACCCCGACGGCTCGCCCCAGGAGACCGACGAGGATGTCGTCGCGCCGATCACCGCGCAGCTCGGCACCGTCTCGGGGATCAAGCACCTCGGGAGCCGCGCCAGCCGGGGCTCGGCGAGCTTCGACCTCGAGTTCTACCAGGGCGTCGACATGGACGTCGCCTACAACGACGTCATCGACCGGATCGAGCGCGCGATGCCCGATCTGCCGAGCGACATCCAGAACTACGGCGTGTTCAAGTACAACCCCGATGACGAGCCCATCGTGTGGGCCGGGGTGTCGATCCCGAAGGACATGGAGGACCCGTACGCGGTGCTCACTCGGGTCGTGAAGCCGCACATCGAGCGGATTCCCGGGGTGGCGGCCGTCGACGTGTGGGTGGTGCCCCAGCGCAGCGTGTACATCGACTTCGACCGGGAGAAGGTGATCTCGCACGGGGTCAACCTCGGCGCGCTGCAGAAGCGGCTGTACGCCGACAACTTCCAGATGAGCGGCGGGAAGATCCGCGACGAGGGGCGCGAGCTGTACGTGCGCTCGCTCGCGAAGATCGACGACATCGACGCCCTGCGCCGCTACCCGGTCAAGCCGGGGGTCGTCCTCTCGGATATCGCCAAGGTCCACCTGCGCCCCGCCTGGTCCTACGACATCAACCGGGTCGACGGGAAGGCGGGCGCGGTGCTCGCGATTCGAAAAGAGTCGGGCGCGAACGCGGTGAAGACGGGCACCGCGGTGGTCGCCGCCCTGGACCAGCTCTCCGGGACGGACCGGGTCGGCGGCGCCGGGTTCCACGTGTTCTTCAACCAGGCGCAGTTCATCCAGCAGAGCCTGTCCAACCTCACCTGGACCGCGCTCGCCGGCGGACTGTTCGCGGTGATCATCCTGTTCGCCTTCCTCCGGGAGTGGCGGATGACGCTGCTGATCTCGGCGAGCATCCCCTTCTCGCTGCTGATCACCGTGGGCGTGCTCTACTTCCGCGGCGATACCCTCAACGTGCTGTCGCTCATGGGGCTGATGCTCTCGGTCGGGATGGTCGTCGACAACGCGATCGTGGTGATCGAGACCATCTACCGAAGACGCGCGGAGGGCGCTGGCGTGCGCGCGGCGGCCATCGAGGGCGCGGCCGAGGTGAACCTGGCGATCGTGCTCTCGACGATGACCACGATGGTCGTGTTCCTCCCGATCATCCTGATCAGCGACGACGCGAACTTCAGCTTCTTCATGGGGGTCATCGGGTTCCCGGTGATCTTCGCGCTCGGCGCCTCGCTGGTGGTGGCGCTGGTCTTCGCGCCGCTGGCCACGCGGTACATGGGCCGCACCCACGTCAAGCCGGACCCGGCGTGGCTCGCGTGGCTCAACCGGTCCTACCAGCGGCTGCTCCGCTGGGCGCTCACCCACCGCGCCGACGCGACCGCCGCGCTGCTCGGGCTCGGGCTGCTCACGATCGTGGTCCCCGTGCGCGGGGTGAGCTGCTCGCCCGACGCCCGGAGCAACATCAACGACTTCGTGGTGCGCTACACGGTGCCACGCCAGGCCGATATCGGCCGCCGCTACGAGATCGTCCGCGAGTTCGAGGACCTCGTGCGCAACCACCAGGAGCAGTGGGGTGTGCGCGTGTTCCGCTCGCGCCTTCGGGACGGCGAGTTCGAGGGCCGGATGTGGGTCTACCTGGACTCCGAGGCCTCGGCCCATCGCGACCAGGTGATCGCGAAGGTCCGCAAGCACCTGCCCGAGGACATCCCCGGGGTGCGTGCGTCGGTGGGCTGGGAGGACCAGAACACCGCCGGGAGCAGCAACTCCATCGAGGTCGACGTGCACGGCGAGGACATGGCGACCCTGCGGGCGATCTCCGAGGAGGTCGCCCGGCGCCTGCGCGGGCGTCCCGAGGTGCTCGGCGCCCACGCCGACCTGTCGACCGAGGGCGCCGACGAGATCCACCTGGTCGCGGACCGCGACCAGCTCGCCCGCTACGGCGTGAACGCCGCCACCGTCGGTCGAACCGTGGCCTACGCGATGCGCGGCAGTCGCCTGCAGCCGATGACGCTGGGCGACCGCGAGGTCGACGTGATCTCCGGCTTCCGTCTCGAGGATCGCCGGGACATCGAGACCCTGCGCGACTTCCCGATCTTCTCGCCGGCGACGAGCTCCATGGTGCCCCTGCGCGCGCTCACCGACACGGTCGTCACCCGGGGTCCGGGCACGATCCGGCGCTCCGACCGGCGGACGAGCACCAGCGTCACCGTCGACCTGGCCAAGGACGTGACCACCCAGCAGGGCTTCGCGCTGGTGGACGCCGTCACCAAGGACATGGCGCTGCCGCGCGGCTACTCCATCGGTCGTGGCGACAAGTTCGCCGACCAGCAGTCCGACAACGCCGCCCAGCTCCTCGCGCTCCTGCTGTCGGTCACCTTCGTGTTCCTGCTCATGGGGGTCCTCTTCGAGAGCTTCGTGCTCCCGTTGTGCGTGATCACCACCGTCCCGATGGCGATGCTCGGCGCGGTGTGGGGCCTGTGGGCCACGGGCACCACCGTCGACCTGATGGCGGGGATCGGGCTCGTGATCCTCGTGGGGGTCGTGGTGAACAACGGGATCGTGCTCGTCGACTATGTCACCCAGCTCCGCGACGAGGGCGTGGACCGCACCGAGGCGCTGCTCGCCGCCGGGGAGCGCCGGTTCCGCCCGATCCTGATGACCGCGCTGACCACGATCTGCGGCTTGATCCCGATGGCGGTGGGCTCCTCGAGCTTCATCGGGATCCCTTACGCGCCGCTCGGCCTCACGGTGATGTCCGGCCTCGCCTCGGGCACGGTGCTCACCCTGCTCTTCATCCCGTTCCTCTACGCCGTCCTCGACGACATGCGGGTCGGAGCGCGCCGCTGGTTCGCCTGGGTCCGGGGATCCGGGCCCCGAGGAGCCGCGCCGGGCCTGGCGAAATAGGTCGATACCCTTTGTGACGTCCAGAGGACGCCATGTCCCGCACTCTCGCCCCGCTCGCCCTCGCCGTATGCCTGCTCGCTGCGGCCCCCGCGCGAGCCGACTCCCGGCCGATCACCTTCCGTGACGCGCTGACGGAGGCCCAGAAGGCGAACCCGTCCATCGCCCAGGCCGATCTCGGGGTCACCTCCGCCGAGGAGGGGGTGCTCTCGGCCAACGGCCTGTTCGACCCCAACCTCGACTCGAACATCAACTGGAGCCGGCGCAAGCAGACCGGCTACTTCCAGGGCTTCCCCTTCAAGTCGGTGAGCCAGGCCTGGGACTTCGGGGTGGGCGTGTCGGGGATGGCGCCGACGGGCACCCAGTACCAGCTCGAGACCTCGCTCGACTACAACTACTCGAGCTACACGACGCAGTTCAACCCGAACGTGTCGCCGTCCGAGAGCATCGAGGACGCCTACACGAGCAACACGAGCGTCTCGATCACCCAGCCGCTGCTCCGCGGGGTGACCCTGGCGTGGAACCTGCACAACATCACGCTCGCGCGCTCCGGGTTGAGCGTGGCGCGGCTCTCCCTCGAGAAGACCCGGCAGGACACGCTGGCGCAGGTCGCGCAGTCCTACTGGACCTGGGCTTACGACGTGCAGGCGGTGCAGATCGCGCAGCGCCAGGTGGCGACCGCCCAGGAGGCCCTGCGCGTCGGCAAGCTGCAGCTGCAGTCGGGCCAGATCGCCCCGGTCGAGAAGACCCGCCTCGAGGCGGCACTCGTGCAGGCCCAGCAGAACGAGCTGACCGCCGAGGTGACGGCCCAGCAGGCCGGCGACGCGCTGCTGCTGCTCATGGGCGAGGCGCCCGGTCAGGACGTCGTGCCGGCCACGCCGCTGGGCGAGGTGCCGCCGCTTCAGCTCGACGTGGACAAGGCGGTCGAGGTGGCGGTCGCCCAGAACCTCGATCTGGCGGTGCAGAAGGCCCAGGTCGACAAGGCGCGCGCCGAGCTGACCTACGCCAAGGAGGGCCGGCTGCCGACGCTCTCGGGGGTCGCCTCCGCCGGGCTCGGCGCCCAGGCGAACAGCCTGGGCGGGGCCTACTCGGGGCTCTTCGGCTCGGATGCGTTCCCCTACTACAGCGTGGGCGGGCAGTTCAGCGTGCCGCTCGGCAACCGCGCGGCCCGCGGGCAGGCCGACCAGAGCGAGGTGAGCCTGCACCAGGCCCAGCTCCAGCTCCAGGATCTCGAGCGCTCGGTGCGCTCCCAGGTGGAGCACCAGGTGCGCCTGCTCCAGCAGGCCGGCCGCCGGGTGGAATTGGCCGACGTCAACCTGCGCCTCGCCAAGGAGACGCTGGCGGCCGAGGAGGCGCTGGCCAAGGCCGGACGCGCCATCGAGAAGGACGTCCTCGAGGCTCGAGCGAGCGCGTTCCAGGCCGAGGTGGACGCGGCCAAGGCGCGCGCCGATTACCGTCTGGCACAGACCGAGCTGTTGCGGCTCCAGGGGCAGATCGACCTGGCCCTCCCGTGATCCTGGAGCCGACCGGGCTACACTGACTCCGGATGAGGGTTCCAGCCACACCGCCCGACATCAAGCCGTTGCTCCCCCGCTACCTCGAAGCCGGCGAGCACCGCAGAGTCGTGCGTGCAGCGGGCGGTGCGACCCCTGGCGGCCGCTACCTGCACTGGGACCAGCTCCGCTACCGCGAGCTCCCCGCCGGCCTGTCCCGCGAGGAGTGGTGGCTGGGGATCAAGCTCGCCCGCTCGCCCCTGTATCGGTACTTCCCGCTGCGCTCCCGCGATGGTGAGGAGTTCGTGATCGCGCTGCTCCCCACCGTCGAGTTCGCGCTGGACCGGATCGACGACGAGACCCGCGGGGTGGCGGCGGTCGGTCGCCGGGGGCTCGGCGAGGCCGATCGCGCCGAAGCCCTGATGGAGGAGGCGATCCACTCGGCGCAGATGGACGGTGCCGCCATGGGGGTCGAGCAGGCCAAGGCGCTGCTCTACTCGGGGCGGGCGCCCCAGACGCGCAGCGAGCGGATCGTGTTCGACACCTGGGACGGCCTGCAGCTCGTGCGCGAGGTGTCCGACGAGCCGCTGACCCCCGAGCTGTTCAACGAGCTGCACCGGGCGATCACCGCGCGCACCCTCGACCGTGGCCAGGCGGGCCGCCTGCGCCAGTCCCACGAGGATCCGCACGTCTACACCCTGCGCGGCGAGGAGCTCTTTGCGCCGCCGGTCGCCGACGAGCTCCCCGAGCGCCTCGCCGACCTGTGCGCCTTCGCCAACGGCGAGAGCCCGGACTGGGCCGTGCATCCGGTGCTCCGCGCGATCCTCGCGCACCTGTGGGTCGGCTACGAGCACCCCTTCGTCGACGGCAACGGGCGCTTCGCCCGCGCGCTCTTCCTGTGGGCGATGCTCTCGCAGGGCTACCCGATCTTCGAGCACCTGCCGCTGTCGCGGATCATGCGCCGCGACAAGAGCGCCTACGAGCGCGCCTACCTGTACACGACCACCGACGGCTTCGACGCGACCTACTTCGTGCTCCTGATGGTCGAGACGATCGCCGAGGCGCTCGACGCCCTGGACGGAAACGAGGAGCAGGTCGAGTCCGTACCGGTGCGCGTCGTGCCGCAGGCCGAGGAGGAGCCCACCGAGCTCGCCTTGCTCCCCGCGGGGATGACCATCGCGCCGCTCTCCGAGAAGCACCCGAACGCCACCCTGATCGAGCGGGCGATGCGCGCCGGCGGCACCCTGAACCAGCGCCAGCTCGCCCTCGTGGAGCGCGCCCTGCGCCGCCCCGAGGAGATCGTGACGATCAAGACGCACCAGGAGCGCCACCAGGTCGCCTACGAGACGGCGCGCCTCGACCTGCAGGACCTGTACGCGCGCGGCCTGCTGATGCGGTTCCGGGTGGGGCGCTCCTGGGAGTTCCAGACGGTGCAGGACGTGGCGGAGCGCCTGTTCAAGTCGGTCCGGCACTGAGCTCCAGCACCGCCGCGAAGAAGCCGTCGGTGCCGTGGGTGTGCGGCGCCACCCGGAGCAGGTCGCCGCCGAGGCCGTCCGCCTCCGGGAGCACCGCGCCCAGGGGGACCCGCGCGAAGCGCGGATGTCGGTCGAGGAAGGCGTCGACCACCGCGTCGTCCTCGGCACGGAGCACTGAACAGGTCGCGTAGATCAGTCGACCTCCGGGTCGCACCAGCGGCGCGGCCCGGTCGAGGATCGCCCCCTGGAGCGGTGGGAGCCGGGCCACCTCCGCGGCGTCGAGGCGCAGGCGGTAGGCGGGGTGCCGCCGCAGGACGCCGGTGCCGGTACACGGGGCGTCGACGAGGACCCGGTCGGCCCCGCCGCGCAGCGCGTCCAGCGGCGCGGGCAGCGGTCCGTCCTCGGGCAGACGCACGGTCTCGGGGGTGCGGTCCGCGCCCGCGCGCCGGCGGAGCGTGGCAAGGGGGGCCTCGCGGACATCGGAGGCGACCAGGCGCTCGACGTCGGGCGCCTGGGCCAGGGCCAGGGTCTTTCCGCCCGCGCCCGCGCAGAAGTCGACGACCACTCCGCGCGCGTCCACCGCCTCGGCGACGAGCTGGCTCCCCTCGTCCTGGAGGATGAACAGCCCGTCGCGCCATGCGCGGGTGCCGGCCAGGTTCGCGCGGCCCTGCACCACGAGGCCGTCGGGCGCGAGGCGGGTCGGCGTGGTGGCGATCCCCTCCGCGACGAGGCGCGCGGCAAGGTCCTCGCGGGCGATCCCCGTGGCGCGCAGCACCGCCAGCGGTCGCTCGGCGCTCGCCGCGAGGAAGGCACCGGTTGCGTCGCCGAGGCTCTCGGCCAGCGCTGCGCCCAGGGCCGTGGACACGCTCCCGGCGCACGCCACCGCCTCGGCCGCCGAGAGGCCCCGCAGGGACTCCGCGAGCGCACCCGCGAGGTCGGTCACCCGCGCCAAGGGCGGTGGATCGTCTCCCCACGCCGCGCCCGCCGCCTCGGGGGGGAGGCCGTGCAGCACGAGCCACCCGAGCCACGCGGCCGACGGCTCGGTCGTGTCGAGGGCCGCGGCGAGGGCCGCCGCGAAGCGGAGCAGGTCGTTCACGCCGTCGGCGACCAGGCGTCGCTCCCGGCTGTGCAGGTGGCGCGCGGCGCGCAGCCCCCGGCGGAGCACCCTGTCCGCCCCGCGCGGGTGGGCGAGCGCCTCGGCGTACAGGTCGAGGGCGGCGGCGCGCACTCGACCGGGCCCGGCCGCCTTGTGCAGCAGGCGCGGATCGACGTCTGCGACGGGCCGCGGCAGCGCGGCGAGGAGGCCGTCTACCACTTCCACCAAGAGGAGCGCTGGGGCTTCAAGAGCCGCTCGACCCGCTCGTAGATCGGCAGGCTCGCGTTGAGCTTGTGCGCCTTCTTCAGGTCGCGCTTGGCCGAGACCGCGTCGCCGTCGAGGGCCGCGAGGCGGGCACGGTGCGCGAGGAGCGCCGCGGACTGCTCCACGTTGTCGCCAGCGCGCTCGAGGATCCGCGCGACCTCGTCGTCGCGCAGGCCCGCCTCGAACTTCTCGCACAGCTCCTCGGCGACCTTGAGCGCCAGCTGCACCGCCTTCGGGTTGTCGGACTCGAGCACGATGCACGCGTCCTCGGCCGCCTGCCCCTCGCGCTGCATCTCGATGAGCAGTCGCGCGCGCTCCGCCCGGATCACGTGCTGGCGGGGATCCTTCTGCAGGGCCTTGTGGAAGGACTCGGCGGCGGCGCCGATGAACCCCGAGTGCTTCTGCTGCTGGCCGAGGCTCGCCCAGGCCAGTGCGGAGGGATCGGGCTCCTGCTCGACCCAGGCGCGGGCGTCCTCGAGCACGTACTTGGGCTCGCCGATCGCCGAGAGCAGCCAGATCCGCAGGGCGCGGGCGCGATCGCCCTGGCCCTCCTCGTTGTGGTAGGCGGCGGCGGTCGCGAGCTTGAGCGCCATCAGGCGTCGCCCGGCGCGACTCGCGGCGCGGGCGGCGTTGAGGAGGTTGTGGGTCGGGGCCACCATCTGGCGCAGCTCGTCGTGGACCTGCAGATCCTCTTCGCGGGTGAGCCCGCAGTTGCGGCACACGTCCATCTCACGCCGGTCACCGCAGTTGACGCAGTTGCCCGCCATCATCGGAGCGAGCGGCGCGTACCAGTCCTCCTCCATTTCAGGGTGCCCACAGTTCTGGCACTGGAAGACATCGACCGGCACGTGGCGGCGCAGCGTGACCCAGCGAAGGCTGTTGGACCCGCACTTGCTGCACACGACTTCGGACATTTCGCCTCGCGCGCTTGCCGGGCCCCCCCCGGCATAGAATGAAGGGTAACGGCCGGAGCCGGCCCGATGCCAGCGCCGTCCCGCCGGTCCAGCCTATCAAAGCGATGGGCACCGCGTCGCCCGTGGTGTACGACGAGGGTGCCCGAGGAGTGCGCGGCGAGGCCCAGAGCGGCGGGGCGTCGCCCGTTCGGGTTCGGGGACCGATGTTCGCGCGGCGCGGGTCCGGGGTACAGTCCCCGGGATGCGAGAGCGGCGCCAGTTCGCGAT
>Ga0114931_10002823_pt1 | contig 22098 bp, 17 predicted proteins | sample 2SBtaG_FD_89579 | JGI IMG/M metagenome (GOLD analysis project Ga0114931, IMG submission 89579) | Deep subsurface microbial communities from Kolumbo volcano to uncover new lineages of life (NeLLi) - 2SBTROV14_V59a metaG | ecosystem: Environmental > Aquatic > Marine > Volcanic | place: Kolumbo... | reverse complement strand
GTGCCACCCAAACCACCATCAGCAAGGAGTACAGTTCTAGAAGAAAGAGAAATATTATCTATGAGTGAAACGATTGTAGGATTACCGGCCTCACCAAAATAATGTTGACCAGGTTGACCAGGTAGACCACCAGTACCATTAATTACAGAGAGAATGAATGAATTACCGACATCGTTACTATCTAAATCAATAGAGGAATAAGCACCAGAACCACCGCCAGCACCACCCTTATGATTACAACTGATACTAGAGCCACCACCACCACCACCGACAGCAGAGATATGAAGACGGATGAGATTAACAGGTAAAGGAATTTGATCAGTAGTATCAATTATCTCGATGGTAGTGACGACAAGAGATTTAAGTAGATCGGAGACCTGACTGGTGTCAGCGGGGATACCAGGTTCACCAGGAGGACCTTTGTCACCAGGGGGACCTTTGTCGCCAGGAGGACCTTTGTCACCAGGAGGACCTTTGTCACCAGGAGGACCATTGTCACCAGGAGGACCATTGTCGCCAGGAGGACAATTGTGACAACGTTGTTCTTTCATACAAAGATGCCGGTGACAAGATTCGTCGTCATCATCAACCCGATGGGGAAGATATAGTTTGTTAGGTTTAAGCTCGAGTAGAGACATGTTATAAATTTTATTAATCAATAAAATATAAATTTGATAATACTACAAATATTAGTTTTAACAATTCTGATATATCAGTTGATCGTTAATAGAATACCATGGAAGAGAAATATAATTTTCAATCTGATCAGTTATAATAAAGTACCTACTAACTAGTTAGACTAAAAGCACCACTAAACATTGGATGTATTTCATCTGATTAGACCAACCATACGATACATATTTCATTGAACAAAAAATGATCGATAATTAAAATTTTAAGAAGGTGTGTAAACTGGTGGTGTACAATACCCAAGGTTATAGTATATAACATGACCGACTTATCTGAATCTGTCACCGAGCCGCGCCGAGTATTGGCCTCAATCCAACTGGTTGGTCCAATTTACGATCATCAAAATGCTCACTCATTGGTGTTAGTCAACATTTTGGGATGGCAAATTGTGACTCGAAAGGATGAAGTAGAGCCCGACCAGCCAGTTGTCTATTTGGAGATTGACTCTCTGCTAGATCCTGAGGCCAATTGGTTGTCAGAAGGATTTGTTAGCAAGGCTGGCAAGAAGCAGGGTAGGTTTCATGTTCGGACTATCAGGATTAGGGGAGAATATTCTCAAGGCTTGATTGTGCCTCTTAATCAGTTCGAGGATGGTCTCCGACAGCGTCTAGAGAAGTATCCAGCCGGTTACAACGTGACTGAGATTTTGGGTGTTAGCAAGTACGTACCACCCTTGATCAAGGGAAAGATGACGGGCAAGCGCTATGTGACTGGCCAATTTCCATCTCATATGGTGTGCAAGACGGAGGAACTGCGAGTTCAGAGCAATCCACATCTTTTAGACCTACTAGTCGGTCGACCGGCTTACGCCGCAGTCAAGATGGATGGTACGTCGGTGACGTACTTGATAGATGACCATGACGAGTTTGTAGTTTGTTCTCGTAACTATTCTTTGAAGAGGCCTGATGACATATCAAAGTTTACACAGGCTCAACCGTACTGGCCAGTTGCATACCAATATAGTATTGAACGATTACTGAGAAGTTACCAAGAGAACCATGACATGAGGTTGGCTATTCAGGGTGAAATTTGTGGACCAAGTTTCATGCGCAACCTGATAGGATTAAAGACCAATAGACTCTACGTTTTTAACATTGTTAGTATTGACAATCATAGAAAGCTGAACTACCAACAGACTGTCAAAGTTTGCAAGGAATTGGGATTGGAAATGGTCCCGGTAGTTGAAATCTATGACAGCTTCCCGGGGACTACCATACCGGAGTTGTTGAAGATGTCAGAAGGTAAATATACTGGTACTAAGAACCCTAGAGAAGGATTAGTATTTAGATCTCAGGATCAATTACTATCATTCAAGGTCATTAATAATTCCTATCTTATCAAGATAAAGATGTAATTAAATTTTAATTCTCTATCTTTCAATTAATCACCACCAATTTAACAGATTAATCGCAAGATGTGTGGCCTAATTGAAAAAAAGTTTGTTTAATAATAAGCAAACTTATAATATTCTTATAGACTAATATAACAATCAGACCGATACCTATAGACATCGCCATGGCCATACTGATTAGACACTAACCGGGCTTTACCAACTAAGTAATTGAAGTTATAGTGAGTGTGGCCACAAATCCAAAGATCGACTTTTTCCAACAAATCTTCAGAATTAGAAACAAAAGCAGGATTCAACACGTCACCTTGCCAATGCGGGGACAAACATCTTTTAGATGGTGGATGATGAGTCACTACTATTATGCTGCTGTGTGGATCTTTAATGTTGGTAATTATTTCATGGATCCAATTTCGAGACACCTTGTGACATTCGGTAGTTAATTCAGGACTCAAACCGACCACATATTTATATTCTGACATGGCATTGCGACAGATATCCTCATGATTAGTCAGATCGGTCCAAAAGGTTGCACCTAAGAAATAGTAACATTTGCCAGTTATAGATTTGTGGCAAACCATGCAGTCATTCAAATAAGTCACACTAGTCCGGGAACACAACTCCTTCATTATTTGCTCGGCATCCTCCCACATAAAACCAAAGTAATCATGATTACCAGGTATGTAAAATGCATGGGACCAATTATCCATTATCCAGTAAAAGAAACGTTCCAGATTAGGATTACGGAGATCGCCAATGTCACCAGCTAATACTAGCACAGCATTTTGAACAGGTTTGAGAATAGCACAGCATTTTGAACAGGTTTGAGAATAGCACAGCATTTTGAACAGGTTTGAGAATAGCACAGCATTATTTAGTAAAAAATTTTACCAATTTTCTCCCAGTAGTTGAATAGATAACTTGAATTTGTGTAGACTCAGTACAGCATTGTTAAGCTATAACTAGTACTAACATATAACTGGAACTAGAAGTAGTATACATACAACTAGAAGTTTGAACAAAAATACATGACACTTTACCAAAGGGTAATATGGTATAATTTCTAAAACACAATGAATAATAATCTGGCTAGGTGAATCAAAGAACCACAGAATTAACGAAGTCGATTATAATGACTTATTTTATCTATAAATATTATATAATTCCTATCTACTTCAGAGTCATAATCAGTGAGTAGATAGGAGTTGTGTCTCTATAAATACCACAGGTCTTCAGGATCACCACCGGTGAGTTAATAATGGATATTAATCATGTTTGACATTGTAATATAAGTGGATGCATTATTGAAGTACAAAGATATATCGGTAAAAATTACAAAGCATTAACTAAAAAATATTTTTTTTATAAAGTGAAAATAAAGGGATTTTCTAATAAGACATCAGAACTGGTATCAGTCTCACTATCATAACACAAACTACAGATGAATATTTCTTTAAGCAGTGGTTCAAGAGGTATGCAACAAGTGAGGATGTCCAGTGCAGATTCATCTCGAATATTAACCCAGCTTTATGGGTACCAGGTAGCCAATGCCATCCTGGATAACAACATCAATCATGTTAAGAATTGGATTACAATGGGCTATGATCTTTCAATTATTGGTAACAATAACGATAATCTCACTTATGCTGCTGAGCATCCAATACTTCTGCTCCTGCCCCCACTGTACCGTAAAAACTTCGACCACCATAGCCACCGTTAAGTTCTTTACCGGAGAGCTGGTAGAGTCTCTTATTATCAACGGTAATCATAAGGATGCTGAAGAAGCTATTTTTCGAGGAGCATCAACTGAATATTATGGTCGAGGATGGTTATTATATTTTGCCAAGCAGCGTAATATTAGGGAGTTAGCTAACTATCTAGATAAAAATGCTTATCTAGGGACCAAAGATAACTGGACAGATCTACTCAATTGGGGAACAAGTAACGACTTTCAAGAATTGGTACAATACGTTATTGATAATAATAATGATCTCAGCTACAGAAATATAGGTGACTATGATTTTGTTATTCTCGAAACAGCTGTCTCTGAAGGACGGACACATATTGTGAATATGCTTCTCGACAATGGTTATCCAATTAACTTTAATATTCTTCCACGTTTGTACGCCATCGCACAAAAAAATGGCCATAAATTAGTTATTAATGTACTCAATGAATACTTTAACAAATCGACTGCACAACGTCTTAGTAAACGCCTCATCGAACGCCAAACACAGCAGATTAATTAGTATAAATGCCAACAAAAAGAGACCTGAGAGTAATTATCTTCAGCCATTAAATTTGCAACAAACGCCTGTTACAAGCACAATTTGTTTGTTGCAAAATTATGTTGAATTATGTTGAATTATTTGAGCAAGCTGTTAGAAATAATTGGTACAGTCAAAAAAATTGATTTGATTATTATCTAAATACGGAGACATAGTCTTCAAAAGTTCGGACAAAGAGCATTTGGTTCGACTGTGAACTAACATAAAGTACTATGACCCATCCGCATCTACCAGCCGGAACCATTGTTTCACCTAGGAGTTTAACACCGTTGAAACGATCCAATAGCCAGGTAGAGACTAACCAACACATTACTGATCAAGAGAAATACAGGATCAGTCCGTTTAGCAATAATCACAATACGCAACTTACACCGACCGATGAAACTATTGACAAAGCCGAAGAAGATACGTCTAAATTGCCTTACATATTGGGTGATCCTATCGCTGAAGGTGGTTATGGTGTTGTTTATAAGGCAGAGTTATGCACATGGAATCAGAAGCGATCCAAAACGGGTCATGTCAGCATGGATGATTTGAAGCCAATCGGTAAGTTTGTTGCAGCCAAGCTGATTGTATCTAAACCTGGTGACAAAGTCTCAGTTGGCCCATTGCCTGAGTTGGATGTCATGTCTCGCTTTGATCATCCCAACCTGATGAAGGCAAATTCCGTTACTCAAGTTGAGTTCACTGTGCCTAAAATGACCACCAGAGGCTATCATCCAACTCGCTGCCTCAGCATTTCCATGCCATTAGCCGAGTGCGATGTTAGCAAATACATGCTCGGTAATCTACTGAGTTTCCAACAAAATTTGACCATCATGTGGCAATTAATGCAGGCTGTCAAGTTCCTACACGACAACTATATCCTACACTGCGATATTAAGCTGGAAAATACCTTAATTATGAGTAAGGATCCGCTAATTCTCAAGCTGTCAGATTTTGGTCTTTGCAAATACACTGATCACCGCGGTCAATATCGGTCTGAAGATCAGTTGATCACATTAACCTACCGACCTCTAGAAGGGTTCGGAGACAAGCCGATTTATGGTCGAAAGTGTGATGTTTGGTCAATTGGTATGTATTTCTTGAATCTGCTCCTCCGAAAGAAGTTTATTCATCCCAATGTCTCATCCGATAAGGCTGCAAAAGAATTTATTATTGCAACTTTTTCTGATCATATGCGCAAGCGCTCGCTGGCCAACTACCTCAAGACAACTTCCCTGAACGACAGTCAGAACGAGTTGACTATCAGCTTCTTGGATCGAGCCTTATGCTTGATGGCCAGTCGTAGAGCGGATTTGTCGGAGTTGATACTGCATCCTATTTTCGATCAGGTTCGTCAACCAGTGGTTGGCATCTGTCACAATCCTGTTATGATTCCGCTTCCCAATGAGAAGATCATGCCTAATGTGTACCTGGCCATGGATTACCTTATCCAGCTTTGTGTGGCACGTGATCCTAAGGCAGAGACAGCGTTTTTAGCCTTTGATTTGTTCCAACGTTCTTTGATTTACATCCATTGCTTGCAGGATCACTTTAGACATTACCCCCTGCTGAGTTGGATCGATAATTGCTCCATGTTGGAACTGCTGACGCTGGGTGCAGTAACAGTGTTTTGGATCTCAATCAAAACTGTGGAAGACATCTACACTAACATTAAAACTATTATTGCATTGGCAGGCGGTAAATACAGTCCCGGTCACATTTTGGAGATGGAACGGCAACTCCTGGTTGGTCTGGATGGCGCAATTTACCGCAATACACCTTTCAACAATAGTGTTAATTGGGATCATCTAGTCGGCGAATTTGATGCTATGACTAACATATTCCTTTACCGATACCGTCTACCAATTGTGAGACTAAATTTCCAACCCTCTGTTCAAGACCCAACTCATGATGTTTATCTGGCTCGTTTTAAACACATTTATCAATTCAGCCAGTACTACCAACTGAGGAATCATATCTCAGTTGCTCAAATCGGTCATATCGGTGCCGACCAAACTGGAACCGTACAACGTATGATGGCTTCAAACCGATTCCACATTGACAGGCAGAGCTATGTCCAATGTATGACTCCTGCACTTAATTAGTTAGTAGAAATGTCTTATATTACAAAAAATAGTGTATTGCAAAAAAAAAGTATATTGTAATATATTACAATATATCTTATATTACAAATACTATGCGAAATCGCACACGTTTACGAAAACCTATTATTACTTATATACTAATAATTAATAATAGCTTGATAATTAATAATAGCTTGATAATTAATTATCAAGCTTGATAATTAATAATAGCTTGATAATTAATAATAGCTTGATAATTAATAATAGCTTGATAATTAATTATCAAGCTTGATAATTAGCAGGGACCAAGCATAAGTGCAGTTGGTGTGAATGTACCTGCTTTGATATTAGCGACATCAATCAGTTGGCGAGCTAAATCGTTGTAAAAAAGATAAAATGTGTCTAAATCAGTGCATAACCAAGTTGGTTGTAGGGCCGGCATCATTGCCTGAAGATTATAGTTAATAAAAGTCACGTTAGTGATGTACATAGTCATTTTGTCATTGGAACCACCAGTTAACATGCTAAAAATAGGCGACTGAGATGTATTAATGACAGAGGTGCCTGGAATGTTGATGTCGAAGGTGCATTCCTTGAAGATAAACTGGTTCTCTGAATTTCCACCCACATTGAGAACGATAGCTGGTGTGGGAGCAGTGGAAATAAAATCGACCCTACTAAATACCCAAGCCGACATAATATTACCGGGTATTTCATCGTCAGGTGCCTGAAGAAAGTTCCTGATGAGATAAGCGGCTTCAAAGCGACAACCAGTAACTTTGATGAAGCTGGCAGTTGTCCGAGTCCATAAGTTAGCAAAAATAGTAACAGTAGTAATAGAAGCACTAGCACCAGCCGAGAAGGAGTTAGTCATATCGAATATTTCTAGCTGGACATTGCGTATAATATCGTTGGCTCCAAACACAATAGTCTGAGGTGGTCGAGCTAAGATCCAACTGATAGTTATGAAATAAAGACGAATTAATTGGATGTTTCGGATGAAGAATAAAACGAACGGAATTTCACCGTCGATAATCATTTCGAAGTGGCAGTTTTGGTACAGACTAGAAGTTTGAGATGAAGCTTGATTTAGCCAGAAAAAGCTGATCACATCTTCACTACTACTAAACCGACAGATGTAGAATTTACAATCACAGCAGGTAATAACACCTTGACTTCCTTCTGATCGAATAATCTGATTTCTTGTTAACTGATTATAGTTGAAGAAAGAGTCTCTGAAATATAGAATATCATTCTTAGTTTCGATACGGAAGTTTTCGGTAAAGGTGCACTTGCAGAATGACGATGTATCGGGGCGGTGGCTTTGCTCATTGTCGGCAAAGTAAGTAGAGTTGTCATAAGTATTGCTTTCAAATGTGATACCGGTCCAATAAACATTCCCCGAGATCCGACCGCTCCCTGAGAATAATACCGAGTTGTCACCACCACCAACACCCTATATGGTTAAGATCTTGCGAGGATCATTGGGGAGGATGATATCGCACAACTTGTAAACTTTGCTGCTTGGCACCACCAAAATATTAACGGCATCATAGTTGTTATTGAGCTTATCTATAGCTGCTTTAACAGCATCACAAAATACGGTGAAGACACAACCCTCAATGCCATCGGCGTCAGTTAGAAACTCACTCAACTTACCTTGCGGACCCAATACGATTCGAACCTCATTATCCTTACACTCAGTTATTATACCGCAAGTACCTAACATACTAAATTCACCGTTAATAGTTCCAGTTCCGTCGTTACACTTGATGCTAGTAATTCCATCTCCAGCGGGACCGGTATCACCTGTAAATCCTTGGGGACCAGTGGGCCCAGTTGGTCCAATTGGTCCGATGTGCCCGATTGGTCCAATAAAGGAATCACCTTTTTCACCTTTTTCACCCTTAACTCCATCATTTCCATCTCGACCCCGTGGACCACGTTCACCCTGAGGTCCACGTGGACCTCTCTTACCATCTTTACACACTACTTTGGTTCTATATTTAATTTTCTCGCATTTGCATTGATTGTATCCGCATTTATAGCAGCCATGTTCATCTTTCCTACCATAGCTACGATGGCTGCCGTAACTGCTAAGATCCGACATATTCTTTATTTTACAATTTTATTTTTCTTGGACTTATTTCATACTACTAGATTATAGCTTTGTTAGTTTAATTGTAAAGGCACATATGTTCACCTTTAAGGCGTAATAGATTTAATAATAAACCATATAATTAGGCGCTAATATCTCTTTTCTAACTATTATAAACGGAAAACCTCTGATAATAGATAATATCTAGTTTTTCAGTATATTTTCAACTATGAATAATCTTGGCAAACAATCAAACATTTTGATAACAGGTATTTGTGGTTTCATAGGCAGTCATATGGCCAGACAGCTAACAAGGCTGGGTTATAATGTGTACGGTGTAGATAGAATATATCGTCACGAACAAATTTGCGAAGATATATTCTATGGCCTCGATTTGACAGCTGACAACGCTGTTGTTGAATTGACAGATCTGCTGAATAAATATAAAATAAACATAGTTATTCACTTGGCTGCCTTGATCCAAGTTGGAGAAGGAGAGCAGAAACCAGACCTGTATTATTTAAACAATGTAGATGGAACAAAAAATGTACTGGAAGCGATGCGTATAGCCGGAGTAAAACAGTTAATCTTCTCATCAACTGCTGCGGTCTACAAACCAGTTGATATGACTGATGATGATGGTGATGAATTAAAGTCTGATCCTATCTCTATATCACCACGTCATACTGATCACAATAAGTACCGTGATCTGATGATGCCGCCTGTTTCAATATTGAAAAGAACTCTGAAAGAAACTGATCCTGTCGATCCTATTTCAGTTTATGGTAAGACCAAACTAAGATGTGAGCAAATAATAAAGAATTACTGTGACAACTATTCATTTCAGGCCGTTATATTTAGATTCTTTAATGTGGCAGGTGGCAAAGAAATATACAAGAAGCCTATACATCTGATACCAATTTTAGTTCAAAAAATATTTATGAAAGAAACATTCACAATCTTTGGCAAAAACTACCCTACGCGGGATGGTACCTGTTATAGAGATTATTTACATGTAGATGACCTGATAGAAGCAGCGGTGTCTGCAATTAAAAGATGGGACAGATTAGTATTTATGCATGGTTACAATAATATTGGCGATAACCTATTGTCAACAATGCTGACCGAGCAGGTTACAATAATAAATGACAGCAACACTAATGGTGACAGTCCTATAACTGTTGACCAGTCTGAAAAGAATGAAGAAGACATAGTTTTACAAAATTCTGATACTAATTTGAATGATGAGGAAGTTTGTAAAATTCTTGGCGACCCAGATGTTGAAAGTAGCTTATTCCGGGTATATAATCTTGGTATGGGCATTTGTTTTAGCGTCCTTCAAGTCTATGCTCAAGTTGGGTCTCACTACCAAGTCGACTACGCTGACCCTGATGAAAAATGTCGGTTCGGATTCGAGTTTAAGGATCGACGGCAAGGTGATCCACCTCTGTTATTGGCCAATGTCATGAGAGCACAAATCGAATTAGAATGGTCAGCCAAAAAATGTTTAGATGCCATTATCACTGATACTATTAGGAATATGTCTTAAATTATCTAGTAATAACTATAAAGACCACAGGTCTTCAGGATAACTACCTGTGATTTTTAAAATTAATCAATCTCACAGATTGACTAAACTAATTACTATATTTAGTACTAAAAACTATGTCAAATAAAATATAATATGGCTCAATATCAGCCTTGGTTAGATACTTCAACTGATCCTACTATTCAGCTTTTGGTTCCTAATAATCGACTAGATAATCTATCTCTACCCAACCCATTGGTAACAGTTAGTAATTTTGATACACAGATTAAAGAGGGCAATAGTCCTGTCGATACCTCGCTGGTCAATGTCACAAATCTGAAAACATTACAGACAATGGAAAGCTATCTAAGCTTGTCATGTGGATTAAAAATTTTGCAATCTGCTAACCCATTCAAAGCTATTTCTAAGTCCTTATTTGTTGATAACTCTGGTATCGAGATCGCCAATCTAGATGCTCTATACAACTTTAGCCAGACCAGAGGTGGATTACTAGCACCACTGAGTCCTGATCCTATAGTTTACTGTCTGTTGGGTGGAGCTCCAGGTGGTGTGGGCCAATACATGCAGTACAGATTGCCAAATTCGTTCGGTTATGCAATGAGTCTGACCTCTGAACAGGGAGGTCGACCGTGGGATCACAATCATCTTGACAAACGCGTACTTAGAATCACTGACGGTGAAGATGGTACTGGTGATTTAATATCTAATGCCGATTGGATGGCTCACTGGATTAAAAACGATGCCACTATCAGTGGCAATGTCACACCTGCCAAACTCAGGAAAGATAATTTGGGTGTGGACATAGTAATCGGTCTAGCTTATCTGGATCGGACAGATGATTTATCTAGAGAACGAGATAATTTTAAACTTTTAGTAGCCCAATCTCTGACCGCATTACAAGTGCTGTGGCCTGATGGCACTATGATTTTAAAGTGTGTTGGTGCCAACACTAGAGCAACAGCTGACTTAATAATCATACTAAGTAGACATTTTGAGAAAGTCAATATGATGCAGCCACTGACTATGGACCCGTCTTCTGATAAGTTCTATTTAATCTGTCAGAAATTCGTTAAGCAACCAATAGTAGATAGCACTGTCAATCTATTGAGAGAAATTCATGAGAAACAAAGATTGGGTCACTCTGTCGCCAAATTGCTAATGGTTCCTTCACCAGAAACAGATCTTAGTATCAAACATTACAATAATTTGTTTCTGCAGCGCAGGTTATTAGTTTTACAAATAGTCAAGGATGTTATTTTGTTGATAGAGAATGGTCAAAAAGAACAGGCACAGAAGGTATTAAATAAATTTGTCCCTCGATTCAATTTGTATAAGACTAGCATCTTTTGGAATTTACCGTCTTAATATGATTAAAAATCACCTGATGTGATTCTGAAGACCTGTGGTCTTTGTTAAAAAACAGTCAAACTGACTGTTTTTTTATTCTGTGGTAAATCTCTAACCATTCCAGTTTGTAGTCGAAATGATGGAGGGTATGGCAAACGTGAAAAGTTGTTCAGAATCGTATTCTTTCTCTGCTGCTTGTTGGCTAGAACCTGTCTTAATGATTAATTCCTTTGACCTATTGTCAATGGTCTTGACATCCAGCAAGGAGGTACCAGTCAACCAAGGATGAGTAAAAACATCATTGAGAGTACACCGACTGGCTGGCGACTTGTCCAACATCATACCTACTAGACTCTCCAGTTCGGAGCTGATCTTGTAATGATGTTTGTAAGGTTCATTACAAACTTGTTTCTTGATCAAAAATATATTGCCTCCATGCCAAGGAGGATACTGGTTGATCAAAATAAACAATACCACACCAAGTGCCCACACATCGCTCTTTTCGGGGTCGTACACCTCACGCTGATAAATCTCGGGAGAAATGTACATCGCCGAGCCACGTTGGATATTCACTTTCTGACCGGTTTTGTATTTTATGCAGAATCCCCAATCAGCCAAAACAAATTTATCCTGCTTATTGTAGTACAGAATGTTCTCTGGCTTGATATCAAGGTGTGCGACACCGCATTTGTGAGAGTGAATAACGGCATCTAAAATCTGTATGAAAATCGATTTTAATTCATCCTCCGTTTGACTCTTCTTCCAACTATCAACCATGTCAAACAGATCACAACTTGCCCACGGTGTTACGATGTAGACTAGGTCGTCTGCAGCTGGCGAGTATTCAGACAGAGAGTATGGAACAGGATATCTGGAAGAAATGGCCCAATAGTCAGAAAGTGACAGGATATTAGGATGAGATATGTTCTCCAGTGCCCATATTTCATTCTTTATCAATTCCTTGTCTTTTTCTCGTATTTTAATTGCCTTGATAGCAACATGGTAATGGTTGACCATATCAATAGCCTTGTATATTTGACCACATGAGCAGTCAATCCTGTTATCCCGACCAATACGGTGAATATAACGATTATTGAAAATCATTAACTGGGGATTGCCCTTGATTATCTTCACCGTAGGATTAGTGTCTTGCGAGTGGACAGTAGATTGTTCAGTTTGTGTATTGATATTATCTTGTTTGTAATCCTCATCACCATCGGATTTAATCCTTTCCCACTCATCAACGTAATGCCGGAAACTGGATGACATTGATTGCTGTTCAATATCAAATAACCAACTATGCAGTTTTCATGGCCAAATTAATACTTTAGATTGATCAATTTTTATATTAAGTATTAATTTGGCCTTAATATTATATTGACCAAAAATTTTGATACATTTATTGTTATTTTTCTTTTTGACTAAACACTATGACTTTTATCATGGATTCTGAGCAGGCATGCCCTCTGGGTCATCTGATCGACTTTTATGGCTATGATCAACCTACCCAACGTTGTACCGTTCAATGCCATAAGACCTGGAAGGTCGATCCTTCACTTTTTCAGTATTATTGTAGGGAAAAGTATTTTAAACACGGATAATACAGTAATAGACCGTCGATGTTGTAATGCAGGTGGATCTAGTGATATATCTGAGAATATGTCGCTAGAGTTATTACAAGGTCAAGGTCATCATTTGTTGATGTCAGAGTTGGAAATGGTACAAGGAAGATGGATGGTACCCCCGGATTGGTTAACATTAAATCCTAATGGCTTAGTTACCGCGGTAAGTGTGACTCGGATCCGTGGTGCTTATGATATCTTAGATGTAACTGAGGATGCCGTCATAGGGCTTATTAATCGTAAGTTACATGGACTAATTCGATCTGCTTGGTCCTGTATTTGGAATGACCCTGTCCAATATGGTGTATTGCATGTCTGGGTACCTACATTAGACTGGGCTAATTTCGTGTTAGACTTTAATTACAAATTAGTAGTTGATGCTTTAGACATTAGCACTATACAAAACATAGACATCGTGCCAATTTTGGCCTGGCCTGATCACCCAGCTATAGCACAATAGTGTGGATTATGGATAGCAGACTATAAATCACCAAAGATGATCCTGAAGATCACAGGTCTTTCTAAAAAAACTGACAAGCCGTGTTTGTCAGTTCTTATTTTCATTATGTGGGTTTTGTCCGGTAGCAAGTCATTTTTTTCTCCATAATACCAACAATTGAAGAAGCAGATGTGACCAATGATTAAGATTTTATATTCCATATTAGTTCTGTATTGGTTAATCATATCACAGATAGATTGCAGTTGTTGATGGAAATCCATACACCGTTTCATTAATTCAGCTTTAGTCTTTGGTATAAATTCATATTCTAATTCTGAAGAAAACAGTCTAACATAAAAGACTTGAATTCCCTTAATCTTGGTACTATTTGTAGTCGGTCGTAAGTAATTTTGAAATTACATATTGTCTGCAATGCCCTGTTAAGCGGTGAACATAGTACTAAATCAAAATTACCAACTAATTTGGCGGCTTGTTTATAACCCAAATTACTAAGTTGTAAATATATAGAATTAGAATTACTTTCAACATGTATGGTGAAGTGAATTTGACATGTATGGTGAAGTGAATTTGACAGCAACCTGTTTTTAATCCAATCACCGGTGGATCCATTTGTGATAATTTGTGGTCAGTTTAGAACAAAAAAAAATACATACTAAAAGAATAGTTATCAAAAATTTACATCATGGACCTCATTCATACCCCACTGGGTGCTACTATTTACAGAAAGTCAAATGCAAATGAATCTGGTGTAAACATCCATACCTATGTTGAGCCGACTCTGGGTAATGCCACTCATGTTATTGAGGGGCCCAAGAGTTTGATCTTAGTCGACTCGCAGTATTTTGTATCGGCAGCCCGTGATTTTCGGCAATATGTTAATATGATTGATAAACCAATTGCCCTGATGATTATATCTCATGATCATCCTGATCACTACTTTGGACTGTCGGCAGAGTTTGACGATGTCAAAGCAGCAGCTCTGCCCGATGTTGCGAAGTCGATCAAAGAAGAAGGTCCAGAGACACTAGTACAGTCAAAGATGACCTACGGTGATCAGGACTTACCAAACAGCGTTACTTATCCTAAGTACTTTCTGCAGCCTGGTCGTCAAACCTATGAAGGTATCGAGTTTGATTTGAAGAAAGTCATGAATGCTGAAGATGAAGAGCAATTAGTTATCGACTTGCCTGGTTTGAATACTATTATTATACAAGATTTGTCTTACAATGGCTATCATGCTCACTTGTTTGGCTATAATGAGAAGAATCCCAAAGCCTGGAACCCTGCCAGTTGGTTGAATGCAATCCGGTCCCTGACTGAGACCCCTCGTGGATATGTACTTGTCGGACATGGTGCACCCACTAACATGGATGTGTTCAGGATCAACATAATTTACTTGACATCGGTCAATAGTTTGTTAAATTATGCCAAGAGTCCGGAAGAATTCGCAGAATTGCTGTTCTATATGTTCCCAGATTTGAAGGGACGAAAAATTGTGGATATGTACCGTCCTTATTTGGAACAACGTATGGCATGAAATTAGTACTGATAAAGTAATTCTAGATAGAATTATTTTAGTGATCTACTGATAAAGTAATTGTAGATAGAATTATTTTAGTGATCTACTGATAAAGTAATTGTAGATGAATTATTTTAGTGATCTACTGATAAAGTGATTGTAGATAGAATTATTTTAGTGATCTACTGATAAAGTAATTGTAGATGAATTATTTTAGTGATCTACTGATAAAGTGATTGTAGATAGAATTATTTTAGTGATCTACTGATAAAGTGATTGTAGATAGAATTATTTTAGTGATCTACTGATAAAGTAATTGTAGATGAATTATTTTAGTGATCTACTGATAAACTGATTGTAGATAGAATTATTTTAGTGATCTACTGATAAAGTGATTGTAGATAGAATTATTTTAGTGATCTACTGATAAAGTGATTGTAGATAGAATTATTTTAGTGATCTACTGATAAAAAGTGATTGTAGATAGAATTATTTTAGTGATCTACTGATAAAGTAATTATAGATACAATTCTTTTAGTAATCAACTGATAAAAGAGGAGTAAATTGATCTAAATAATCACAAATTGTTTTTGAAACAAAGATGGCTACACCTAGCCAGGATAAATTGCCAGACACAAGCTCTCAGCCAGTTCTCAATACTGCCCTGCCTATTATTTATACTACAGAACAACTAATTAAACTAGCTCAACCTGATTCTAGTCCTAATCAAACCCGCCAATATACTCTGGATAGACTGGCCGCTGCTCATAATCATTATGTACATGGTTTGGTGGCTCAGATACAGGACAGGATGTTGGCGATGGTCAGTAAAGAACTGCAACATCGCCATATTCAACACAAAGAAGGTAAGCAGCCTGGTAAGTTATTAAGCGACTGGTTCACTGTCTATTGTGATCGAGTGTCCTACGTTGGCATGGGAGATCGCTATCTCAATATATTCAACAATTATGACCCTGAGACAAACTTAGTTAGTCGTACTATACATAAAGAAGCGGGATTAGATATGAACCCAATGTCTGAGGCCATCGAAATATTGCGAAGTTTTGGATATAAAATAGAAGATGTTACTAATCCATTGAAAGGACAGCGTCTAATCGTTAAAGTATACTTCCCTGAAGATCTAAAGAATACATTATTAAACCGAGAGTATGGCTGGATCGAGGTCGGACGAGGTCAAAGTCGTTAAATATATACAATTTTATAACTTAACAAGACATAACCAGTTAATTGTAACTGGTTATAATTAACTGGTTATTTTCTATCAGTAGTCTAGTCGTCAACTCAGCTGCTTGAGACCTCTCACTAATCTGGATAGAGAAGGTGCACCACTACTACCCTCTACTAAATCAATACCAAATCCAGTCTGATCTATCTTCACTAATCCAAAATTTCGTTTACACACTAAATTGTCATATTGTATAGTATAGCCTTTTACTTGTCTAGTTGATGACAGCATGGCTCTTCTAGACAGAGTCTCATAAATAAAAGGATAATTAGTAATTGGTGTGGACAATAGGAAAGGTATTTTCAACTCATCACCATTAAAGTCATTAGTAATATAACCAGTACCACCAATGTGTAGATCACCAAATACTAACAACAGGTGTCTCTTGACCTCATCGGGACCAATGTAACCATTATTTTCAATTATCCATTCAAACAAATCATTGTATACTCTCTTAAGTTGCTTAGAGCTAAACTCACCAGTAATTTTGCCCCATAATCCACTAGATCTCGGTAATAATGCCTTTGGAAATACTAGTATGACTCTGCGCGCTGCTTTTTGTTTCATTATCCCTATTATCTCTAGCCATCTTTGTTGAAAGAACTGCTTATTATTAATAGTGCTAATCCACTCTGTCACTATCATCAGTAAATCACCCCACTGACGAACCAAACCGTAACCACCAAGTTCAATCGGTTCTTGATAATTGACAAGATCACTAACTGTTAAACCTCTTGCATGACTTAGTACTAAGTCATCTATATTAGAAGACCAAGTAGATCCTGTTTCAAAGCTCTCTGACCTAATTATTTCTATCTGGTCTAATATTGAATTATCATGACCACTGGTCTTCAGGATCACCTCCGCTGATTTATCCTTTTCATTCACACATTCACCTTTTTCAGATTCAACCAAATCTAGGACATTACTATTATCAAACAATGGTGTCCTCTCCTGTAAACTAAATAACATATCATCATTTTGCAATTCAGTACGATCCAGTCTGTCAGCTGAACTGTAAATGACTTGACCACAGTCATAATCTACTCTCAGTTGTCGTTGATAGCGATTAAACTGATCTATAGCCATGGCATTGACAGATTTTTCATCATCTGGGACTTCTTGGGGATATTTGTTTTTAAGCTCGTGATCATCTGGAACAGTTAAATTACTACAGTGTGCCCATACTTCTCTACTTTCGGGACTGTAGTTCCAGGTTCTACGATATACTTGTCTCATAGTATGAGTAGCTAACAGGAATTGTCTTTTCTTGATATATTTCTCAGCTCGATTATATGCATCATCTAAATAAACATTGTCACCTGTTCTTAACACTAGATCCGGTTTAATTGTGGCCATTCTACCAAATAGATTGACACCAGCTTGTAAGACTGGCAAATCGCAAGCGCAAATAGCTATGGTCTGTGGTCCTTGATCGGACATTGTTGTGAAACTGTTAGTAGCCAATATATCTTCAGCCTTCGTCAAACACTCTTCTCGATCATTGGCATTATGTATCTCATATTGGTCTAATTTTTCAAAACTCTGTCCTGAATCGAGATCTGACTTGACTGTTAATATTTCATGCCAGTATATCTTGTAACTAGTTTGTGGTACAAGGTTAGTTAAATGTAGTTTAACTATGCTGTCATCTCCGGGTCTCAAGACCCCACGATCCACCACTTTTTCTTCTGGCTCAGAATCTAACGGTACTATCATAGTATCTGATGATATTTTAAGTTGAATGGAGAGCTTAGTTGATAACTTGACTGGATAAGAACCCATTATAGTAGTTAATCTATATTTAACTGGGTTTCTTATTTCAGTTATTATTATAGCATCGGTGTTAGTTACTTCACCTAAACACGGTGCTAATAAGAATGTTGTTTTCTTTGTAGCCATATCAGTACTATCTAGTAGTGCTGACCACGAACTATGTTTGACTGATATAATATTATCCCTTTTACAGACATATATTATTCTTGATCTAACAGACATATATTATTCTTGATCTAACAGACCTATATTATTCTTGATCTAACAGTCCTATATTATTCTTAATCTAACAGACCTATATTATTTTTAATCTAACATAACTATATTATTCTTAATCTAACATACCTATATTATTCTTGATCTAACATACCTATATTATTCTTAATCTAATATACCTATATTATTCTTGATCTAACATACCTATATTATTCATAATCTAATATACCTATATTATTCTTGATCTAACATACCTATATTATTCTTAATCTAACATACCTATATTATTATTCCAATATTTTTATTTAAATATCCTTGTAGTAAAGGATATTTAGAGATTAATTCATTTACGTTGCTCGAGTGACCTATCCCTGTTTGCTTTCCACTCTTCAAGCCAGGTCTTACCTGTCTGACTGCGGTAGCTGGCATCATACCAAAAGGCATCCCAACGCCTAGCAAAATTCTCTACCTGAGCCTTGTTATCGATGTCAATTTTATCAATATCATACAGTACGTTCTCTTTCATCTTGCGGGCTATGAAACGAGCTAGAAGATAGATTAAAGTATCCATGCCCAAAAAATCGGCGACCTTAATAAGTTGAGTCAGCTGGTACATGGGCTCCGGCGGTGAGATGCAGGCAGTGTTGTCCTCTAAGATAAGTTGGAACCATTTCTCCTCCCATTCTGGAATGTAGTAGTTGTCCTCCTTCATTAGTTTTTGCTCTTCCTCAGTGTAAACCTTGCCTTTGACAGGCTTGTCATAATCGGTGACAAGGGTACCGTTCATTACCTTTAGTTCATAAAAATCTCTACCCAGACGGTACATGATCCAAAAGTACAGGTTGTACATAGTTCGCTTGTCGAATGAATTGCCCAGCGGGAATTCGTGGCCCATCATCTCTTGATCCGCATATTCGAAGAGACTTGGCTCAAGATCTTGCGAAAGATTATTTAATGTCTGAGAGAATATAGCAGCCTTACTTGGAATGACCACGCTGATCTCAGGATGAGTTGCAGGGTAAAGCTTAAAAAATACGTCCATTATATAGTATACAATGGCTGGTTTTGTTATTAAAAAATTTTTTTTCCACGTTCAATATTTACTTCAGTTTGCCATTAATAGTATAAATTTTATTTGATGGTAAGACTACGGGGATAATAGGTCGAATTTTTGTTTTGAATATAGGTTCGGTTTGAACTAGTTTGGGACTAGTAGCTATTTCAAACGCGTTATAAGTGTCTTCATTCGTAGCATTATCAAAAGATGAATGTTTCTTTTTAATTTGGTGTTGATCTGCTTCGTATAACGACTGATTATCTTGTAATGTTTGGTTAGAAACAGAATCAGAACCGTCCGGATCCTGACTTTGGTCAGAATCATATTGTGCCGGAGTTTCATAACAACTAGTGATTGGTTGTGTCTTAATATTGCTGGAGTTACGAAGAGATGGTCGACTGGGTTTGTCATGATTGCAAGATGATCGATAAGGCATGTCCATCCTTCGCATTATCTGAACTTTACCATATGACATCAAATTAGCAGGACTAGATTTATTAGATAGTGGTGGCCACTCGTCGTTGTTAAAGACTGGACTGTCATGATTGTAACGAGTGCTGGATATCAATGTAGTTGGCCTAAATAACTGTCGATAACAACTAATATTGGTTCGATTGCCAGGATATGCATTCCTGAACAAAATTCTATGACTATATATCCCATAGTTTTGTGTTTTTCCTTCTTCTTGTGTAATTTTTTGTTGGACTATTGATGACGGTTGAACATTTTGTTGTGCAGTTTGTTTTTCAACCTCTGACAGATTGTGGTTAGTAGTATTATTTATGATTGATTCGGATGACGACTGATGTACGAGTGAATTTTGTTCTGTACTTTTGGATTTATTATATTTGGTATTTGACAATATCACCGATCCTTCTAAATAATCACTTATTGAATCAATAGCAATAGTGTCATCATGACCGGAAGTTGTGACTTCGTTGCATCTATTACACTCTGGTCTATGATCGGGACTTTGTTGGATTATTGAACTATTTATATCTGAGACTACTGATGATAATGTATCGGAGTGAGTTAGGTAATTTTCTGGCGAGTTTTGGTAACCTAAACGACCCATCCAGTAAATGCAGCTCCTCATTAGGTAACTGTGGGTCTTCTCATTAAATCTAATACCTTGTTTGAGGCGCTGTTGTAATTTGTAACCCATATCGGGTTGACTAAACACTTTATCATTTAACCATGTCAATGCAAACACTATCGACGAGGTTATTTGGGAATTGTATTGTTCATCGGGCAGAGTTAATGTTTTTATGCTCAATTCGGGATCTACAAAGAAGTTTCCTGTCTTTTTGATGCTATGGCTTTCAGACTCTGATTTCGCCATAGTGAAATAGTTGTATACTCCCTATGTATAATATATCTCTTTGGAAGTATATAAGTATTTCTTTTTAACAAACAGACTATTCTTTTAGTAAGACCACAGCTCTTCAGGATCGTCTCCGGTGATTTATATATTAATGGACAAGACTTCTGTTGATTTAACAACACAAGTCACTGTTTATCCTATTATGCTCTGCTCATTTTCATTTCAATTTGTAGTAAAATAGAATTATTTAATAATTGACTTAATTAAAGGTTCTCTAACTAAAATTAAAATATCCATCACTCTCTAGTAGTTATGACTGAAACCTATTCTGAATACACGACCCAGACTGAGCAGATAGATCAAGATTTTTTGCAAACTAAATGGTGGATTTTGTTAAATTGTCCTCAAACTAGTAAGAAATGGCTTAACTTCAGACGTGCCAGACCAACCGGTTCAGTTGTAGGATCGATATCGGGCCACAATAACTATCCCGATCAAAACCCTGCTGACCAACTACTGTACATGTCTGGTCAGAAGAAAAAGGTATTTTCTGCTACGTCCCTGGCTCATATGAAACGAGGACGTGATTTGGAAGATGGTGTCAGGATGAAGTATATGCAAGCTAATGGTTTCATTGCTATTGAAATTGGATTAGCCCTGGCCACCTGGGATACTAGACTAGGTGCCTCGGTTGATGGTGTAGTGATTAGTCCTCAGAGATTAGATTTGGTAGATAATACCACACCATGGCAACAATCACCTAAGATAGTCGATTCCAATACCACTGGCATGGCTCAGATAACGTACTGGGCTGAAGGTATATTAGAAATTAAGTGTCCAGCCAGGATGTATAACTAATTATTGTAAAATTACCATGCCCAAATTACTTGTAAATACCAATTACCAACCACTAATCAGATCAATCAAGATTCTGACATCTGGAATCATCACTACCGGCACGTTGTACAGACTTATTTCGATCAAATGCAGCAAGGTATGGCTATCCTCAGAAAACCATGGTGTGATTATGTGGTTTACTCTGATGGTCAGATGATAATAAATAGAATACCATATTGTCATGCTTACTACGTTAAACAACTTTTAAATCCTGTCCAAGAGTTTCTGGATCAGAGATTGGATCCTATCTTGCCTAGTGGATATAGGGTTCAACTACCAAAATGTCGGATGATTGGAGTTGAATTTCTGAAGACTGACTAATTTACATACTACAATAATTGTTTCATCTACTATAATAAATAATCATGATTGTTTTACCTTCTATAATGATTGTTTACCTTCTATAATGATTGTTTACCTTCTATAATGATTATTTACCTTCTATAATGATTGTTTACCTTCTATAATAATTGTTTACCTTCTATAATGATTGTTTACCTTCTATAATGATTGTTTACCTTCTATAATGATTGTTTACCTTCTATAATGATTGTTTACCTTCTATAATGATTGTTTACCTTCTATAATGATT
>Ga0114931_10002822_pt1 | contig 22104 bp, 19 predicted proteins | sample 2SBtaG_FD_89579 | JGI IMG/M metagenome (GOLD analysis project Ga0114931, IMG submission 89579) | Deep subsurface microbial communities from Kolumbo volcano to uncover new lineages of life (NeLLi) - 2SBTROV14_V59a metaG | ecosystem: Environmental > Aquatic > Marine > Volcanic | place: Kolumbo... | reverse complement strand
TGCGCACAACCGCGGGAAAACCAGTCGGGCACATGGATACTCCCGGAAATGATACAAGCCTATTGCAAATTGCATGACCTGGGCTACGCGCATTCGGTGGAATGCTGGTATGATGGTCAACTAGCCGGAGGGCTGTACGGGGTTGCAGTCGGCAGGGTATTCTGCGGCGAATCCATGTTTACCCGCCGTCCGAATGCATCCAAAGTCGCTTTCGTAAAATTGGTCCAAGAATTGGACGCCTGGCAGTTTTCCCTTATTGATTGCCAGATGGATTCAGCCCATTTACGAAGCCTGGGCGCCGAGTTAATCGCACGCTCACGGTTTTGTCACTTTTTAAAGCAGGGCGATATGGAGGAATTCCGCGGAAAATGGTCTTTCCATTCACAGGTGCAATAGCGTGAAGGTTCCCGTGTCGAAAACGCCGATCAGTAACTTTTACCTGTCCAATTCACACACGTGCAGCTACCTGCCGGGACGACAGGCCATGGATTTGTTTGTGGATCCCTATGCGCCAATCGATACGTCCCGTTACAGCCAGCTGATTGCCCGCGGCTTCAGACGCAGCGGTAAATTTTTCTACCGTCCCCATTGTCCGGCTTGCGACGAATGTATCCCGTTGCGCATTCCCGTTAAACAGTTTCAACATCGGCGGGTGCATCGGCGGATCTGGCAGCGCAATCAGGATGTGGAGGCCCGTATTGTACCCACCGGTTATATGGATGAACACTACCAGCTATATAGGCACTATATCACAACCCGGCATTGTGGCGGCGGTATGGACAAACCGGATGTTGACAGCTATATCTCCTTTCTTTGCGATAGCAGTGTGGAAACCGCCTTTATTGAATTCCGTATTGACAAACAGTTAGTTGCCATCGCTGTCACGGATTGGTTTGACCATGGTTTATCGTCCGTTTACACGTTTTTCGACCCGGATTTAGGCGCCCGAAGCCTGGGTGTATATTGTATTCTGTGGCAGATTGAGGAAGCCAGACGCCGGAAACTACCGTTTGTTTATTTAGGCTACTGGATTCGTCACTCAAGTAAAATGAATTACAAGACCCAATATCTTCCCGCCGAGATTTTTCGCCACGATCGTTGGTTATCCATAAATTCAAAAGCCGATATAGAACAAATTCTTAGATAATATGTTCTGCATCGGTACGGAACTTTTGTTACCATCTCGCCTCAGAATTCATCTGACCGATACGGCGCAGGTAAAGAAATTTCGGTAAGGGCCGAAAACTCATTAACGTGATTATCCGTACTGATGATGTAATTAATATTGCGCATCAAATGAGTTTTTGGTATAGGTTTAGCTTTTTTACGGCTGGGAGAAGTTGTTATGACGAGCAATAACAACACCGAACCTCGGACTCGAATCGTGCCCTACCAAGCGGAAAAAGGTGAGGAATATATGAACGACCGCCAGGTTGCTCATTTTCAAACCATTTTGAACAATTGGAAACGCGAGTTGATCGAGGAAGTGGATAAAACCGTTCACCAAATGCAGGATGAAGCCAACAACTATCCTGACCCTAATGACCGGGCCACGCAGGAAGAGGAAATCACTTTGGAACTGCGTACGCGAGACCGGGAACGAAAATTAATCAAAAAAATCGATGAAGCCCTGACCATGCTTCACACGGGCGAATACGGTTACTGCGAGAATTGCGGAGAAGAAATCGGCATTCGCCGACTCGAAGCCCGGCCGACGGCCACCCTTTGCATCGATTGCAAAACCATGGACGAAATCCGCGAAAAACAGCGGGTCGATTAGTTTACACAAGCCGTCGGAGGCGCATACGCCTCCTGACGCGTTTCTCTGCCTTTTGGCCATAGCCGGTCAAATCACCGCTATGAATCATTTAGCTGCCTGTCGGCGGGTATTCCCGATCACGGTATAATTTCCACAGACTCTGTGGTGAATTAATCCTGCGCTGCAGACCGGACGGGGCAGCCAGTAGCCTGGATATGTCACAAATCATCCACTGCGAACCATTCAGAGCCTGTCTACCAGCATGTTCTTCCTTTGGTCCATACGGTTGGGTATGCTTGCGTACTGAATCGTCAACATCTTAGTAGAAAACCTCGCGACAACGCATATGAAATGGCCGGGATAGGTTCAACAACTGTTTTACCTTTTTACCGGGTTGTGTATGCTTGGTGCCACTGACCACGAATTTCCGGCCGGTTATGCGGACTCGGGTTGATAAAGGGAGCATACATGAGCAACGAAAACATCGATTCCATCCTCCACGAGCAACGATTATTTCAACCGTCCGAGCATTTTGCCGAATCGGCCGATATTGATCATGACCGCCTGCAGGCGCTGCGTGACAAAGCTGACAAGGATATGGAAAGCTTTTGGGCAGAGCTTGCCCGTGAGCAAATCGCCTGGCACAAGCCCTTTGAAACGGTCTTTGATGCATCGGATACGCCCCACTACCGTTGGTTCAGCGATGGACGACTGAATATTTCGTATAACTGTATCGACCGGCACTTGGACACACAGGCGGGTAAAACGGCGATATTGTTTGAGGGAGAACAAGGGGATGTACGCCGCCTCAGCTATCAGGACCTGCACGATCATGTGTGCCGGTTTGCCAACGGCCTCAAGGCCAAAGGTATCGCTAAAGGGGACCGAGTGGTCATTTATATGCCCATGGTACCTGAAGCCGTCATCGCCGTGCAGGCATGTGCGCGGATTGGCGCCATCCATTCGGTGGTGTTCGGTGGATTTTCCGCTGAGTCGCTTAAAAACCGAATTGAAGACGCCGGCGCCGTGTGTGTCATCACTGCCGACGGCGGTCACCGGGGAGGGAAAATCGTGGCATTAAAGCAGGCCAGCGATGACGCCCTGTCGAGCGGTTGCAGCAGCATTAAACACGTGATTGTGCTTAAACGCACTGGCCACGCGATTAGCATGCAACCAGACCGGGATCATTGGTGGGACGCCATTGAGCAAGATCAAGCCACTCATTGCGAGCCCGAGTGGGTGGACGCCGAACATCCTTTATTTCTCCTCTATACCTCCGGCTCCACCGGCAAGCCCAAGGGTATTCAGCATAGCAGCGCGGGATACCTGCTAGGCACGATCATGACCATGCGTTGGGTTTTTGATATTCAACGCGACGATTTGTTCTGGTGTACGGCCGACGTGGGCTGGATAACCGGACACAGTTATGTGGCGTACGGTCCACTGGCCACGGGTGCCACCGTCATGATGTATGAAGGGGCCCCTACGGTACCTGACGGCGGGCGATTTTGGAGCTTATGTGAAAAGCACGGAATTACCATATTCTACACCGCCCCTACCGCAATACGTGCCCTGATGAAATTAGGCGATGATATCCCCGCGAAGTACGACTTGTCTGCACTGCGTTTATTAGGCACGGTCGGTGAGCCCATTAATCCAGAGGCCTGGATATGGTACCACCGCGTAATCGGCAAAGAACGCTGCCCAATCGTGGATACCTGGTGGCAAACGGAAACCGGCGCCATCATGATGTCACCGGTTCCCGGCGCCATGGCCACAAAGCCCGGTTCTTGCACCCGTCCGCTGCCTGGTGTTTTTGCCGATATCGTCGACGAAAACGGTATTTCGGTGGAACAGGCTGACAAAGGCGGATATCTGGTTATTCGCAAACCGTGGCCTTCCATGCTGCGAACCATTTGGGGGGACGACCAGCGTTATATCGACACCTACTGGGCCAAATTCAACAACCGGTTTTATGTTGCGGGTGACAGCGCACGGCGTGACCAGGACGGTTATTTCTGGATCATGGGACGCATCGATGATGTCTTGAATGTATCCGGTCACCGTTTGGGTACCATGGAAGTGGAATCCGCATTGGTTGCCCATGAACGAGTTGCAGAAGCCGCTGTTGTTGGACGTCCGGATGAAATCAAAGGTGAAGCCATTGTTGCCTTTGTGGTATTAAAAGGTGAACGGCCTGCGGCGGACTCCACCAAGGTGTTGACTGAAACCTTGCGCCAATGGGTGGCCAAGGAAATCGGCGCAATCGCCAAACCGGATGATATTCGCTATGCAGACAATCTTCCGAAAACACGCTCCGGCAAAATCATGCGTCGACTGTTACGCTCCATCGCCCGAGGAGAGGAAATAACCCAGGATATTTCCACCTTGGAAAATGAAGCGATTGTGCAGCAATTGCAGGGCAAGGTCTAGTGTCGTGTCTCATATAAAACGCACATTGTGAAGAGATAGACTTGATGGTTGCCTAAAAAATCTATCTCGTCCTACGGGAAACCGCTCAAGGTGCGATTGCTGCGTTCCAGACCTTGGAAAGGTGACCACCATTCCCGGCGCTCTGCGCCTTGCACTATAAGGAGGTATACAGCATCAGGAAATAGCGGCCTGTCGGCTTAGGCGGCTGGCTGGAAATGATTACCCGGCAAGAACCCGGTCACTTTTCAAGGCATGCGATGAAACCATCCCTGATCGTTCGACTGCCGCATCCCCGCGGCAGACAGTCCATGCAATGCGACCGGAGCCTTCCCGCCAGCGCTTTGTACGGCTCCCACAACGGATGAAACAGCCGGGCCGGTGATCAGCCGTGCTGGATCGGGGTTACGATTTTTCCCATGCGGACATGTCCAAATTCAATGCCACCAATTCGACATCACTTGCCGCCATATCGGCAATGTCCACCCGGCAACGCCATACACACGCAAAGGTTTTATCGGCGGGTTTACATAACAGGGTATCAAACGCGGGATGCACACTTTTTTTTACATTCCCTTTGACGATATTTATTTGCGGCTGAAGAACCGGTATGGTGAAGAAATCCTTCCCTTGAGGAGAAAGGTTCTTGAGCAGCACCTTTTCGCCGCCTTTCAGATAACCCGGAACCTGCAGTTCGGGCGGAGCCGCGTTGTAAAACAAACTCTTAAAATCCTCTGGCATGGCCGGCGCACGCTGTTCCTGCCACGGATCGGAAAAATCCCCGGCAAGGTTCATTCGGGGAGCCCAAGACTTACACAATGGCGTCAGACCTACCGGTGGCGGCCTGTCATTCCACTCTGTAATTAACCTGTTTGGATCCTCAATATTGGGCAACGCTACACCTTCCGCATTTTTTTTAGCGTTATCGCTTAAAAACCCCTTGCCGACTGGGTTTAAAGGACTGACTTCACCGCTTTCAGGATCTTGCCCCCCATAGGCCCGACCATAACTCAGTGCCATTTCCGTAAACGGTTCCGGACGACTGCGTCCCAGGCCGCCAAACATGCCGCCTTTGGTCCAAACCCGATCACCAATCACATTCAGGGCATGCTGTACGGGTCCCACTTGCACAGCCACATCAAGAAAAGGTACCTTTTTACCGTTGCTTGAATAGGCCTGCCCGTCGATCAGGATATCCCCGTTGACCTTATAGGGTGCGGTATCAGCCTCAAGCTTGGCGGCCAGGGATTGGGCCTCGGGATCCGGCTCATCCGCGTATATAAGTGGAAGCTGCTGTTCCAGCGGACTCACGCTTCCGTTCTTGTCATATTGAAAGCTTGCTTTAAGCATGATGATCAAGCGGAACTTGTCACGCGCCGCGGCAAAAGGCAGTGTTTCAAAAATAAAAGGCGTTTTGTTTTCGATTTCCATGATTAGACTTTATTGTCAAAAAGGCAATGTTATCGGCAGTCCCTATTCTAGCATGAGTTGATTTTCCACGTTTTTCACCAAAATGTGAACCGTGTATTATTTTTAATCAGGTAAAGGCCCTATAATCCTTCGCAACGTGATCGGAGAGCCAACCGCACAAATAACAAGCCAGCATGTTGAGCGTAAGACTTGGCATGGTATGGGGCCCCGCAAACCGTAGGAGGCCACCGGCAATCCAGTCAGCAGAATACAAAACAACACGGATCAGGCACTATCGAACAATAACATCCCATCAACTGCGATACTTAAACGGGCGGTGAACTTACCGCCCTTTTTATTTGCTTATCGCGCTATAATCGGCAGTATGCATGGAATTGTACCTCCGGATCCGCAAACCAATGTGTCGGAAATCGTTTTTGCCGTGGTGTTTGTACCCAAGCGCAGTCGTAAACGCTTTTCAGCCAACTGCGTGCGCCCCGTAGCGGATGCGCAAACAGCGTTGGCGCAAGCCGACCCGGAGCGGAGGTATTTCGCGGCCCGTGTGGTTGGGCCGTCCAAATCCTCTGAAGGTCAGTTTCTTTATTATTTACTCGAATGGCTTTGACGCTGCTGTGCGTCCTTACTCGAACGGGCGATTGCCACATATTTTTTCTTGATTATCATAAATAGGGATTGCAGTTTCCATTTGTAATGCTCTGCCGCCAATTCCAAAATAGGCAGCAACTTGTAAAGTAAAATCGGCAGCGATGCGCGTACCCGATCTTTGTCTCCTTTTTTTAGTAATTGTAACGCTTCGGTGATATCGGTTACCGCTTTTATACGCTTGGCCTGGCGCTGCCTCTCTTCAAAAACTACTTGGTTGCCACCGTTCGCCGAAGCTATGTCGGCACGTCTCTGCGCGAGTTGAAGCATCGCGTGAACGTCACCGCAAGTGTCCTCGCCAAGAGACGCCAGCCCTTGACTGACGCTAACGGGCATGGATATATTTTCAAATTGAAACCGGCTGCCGGTCAACAGCGCTTGAATTCGTTGACATAGCACCATGACCGAGTCCCTGCCGGATTCCTGTGCAAGAATCGCATAGTGACCATTGTCCAGGGCTGTTACGCTATCTTCGCGACGGGTAATTTGTTTGAGTTGATCAGCAATAAACAAATGCATTTGATCCACCATAGTCGGTGAATGCATTTTGAGTATCGCGTCTCTGCGATCCATCAGGATATACACCAGTGACAGAGGCTTTTCATGCCTTTTCGCGAAGGCAAATGCCTGCTCGGCATGTATCATAAAAAACTTGCGGGTTGTGAGCTGGGTTTTGGGATCAATGGTGGCGTCGGCCGCCAAGGTGCGACTCTGTTCCTGCAAGGCCCGATTTTCCAACGTGGCGCTTACCTGGGAACGAACCCGAGCCAGTAATTGGGCCCGCTCCGGCGGTTTGACGATAAAGTCCGTGGCGCCAGTTTCCAAAGCCAACTCGCGAACGGATTCTTCCTCGGCACCGGTAATCATGATAATCGGTATGGCGCATAGTTGGTCGTCCCGGCTTGCACGAAGCTTTTTAATGAGTTCGAACCCGTCCATGACCGGCATATTGGCATCGGTCACCACGACGGCAATATCCGGTTGCTCCGACAGTATGTCCCAGGCTTGTTGGCCCTCACCCGCCTCCAGCACGTTAAATTCAAATTGCAGGTATTTTTTAATGGTTACACGCATCATGCGTGAATCGTCAACCACCAAAACTTTTGCCTGTTCGCTATTGTTTTGCATAGGTAAATCCCATTGCTCTGCACCAGTTATACCATTTGTATCGGCTATGATTCCAACACGTTTTGCCCTCCACAATATATTTATTTAGTTGTTTAAAAACAAACATTTATATAGCAAGCCCCTGTTTTCCCCCGAACCAATCCGCCGCTGACTTGCGCCATCATGCCCGGCACCGGCAAATTCGGCGAATTTTGCGTTACGTCGCGTTATCTGCGCGCGGCTTCAGGGGGAGCTGTCATGCTGGCTGAGGTGCAGTTCACAGGATGGCCAGTAGACGGATGCAAGTCCACTCAGATCATAGTAAAGTACTGACTTTGCTTATTCGTCACACCTCCATGTTGAAATATTATATATATATATTCCTGCTGTTACTTGTTCAAATCAGCCACGCCGACGTCATGGGCTACCTGGACCCCCGCACCTTGGCAATGGGGGGTACCGGCGTCGCCTCGGCAAACAGCAGCAGCGCGGCCTTGTATAATCCAGCCCTGCTCGCCACCTATGACAACATTAAAGAAAAAAACAAGGAAGGGCGATTGCTGTTTCCCGCTGTCAGCGTTCGAGTCACCAATCTACTCAATGGCATCAATAATTTCGAACAGCAAGACTACGAACGACGGTTGGGTAATGCAGTGGATACCTATAATGCGGCTCCCAACGCCACCAACGCTCAAGGCGTCGTGAATGTCGCCGACGATTTACGCTCCACCATCAACGACATCCTTGATGATGACTATATTGCCGACGTCTATGCCGGTTTTGTGATTGGATTGCCCGGTGAATTTGAAGGCGGAAGTTTTTACCTTCACCGTCGCCTGTTTGGTCGCGCCAGTGCTTCGGTATCCGCTGCGGATCGCGCCATCGTTGATGACTACATCGCGGGCTTACAGTTTATTGCCAGCGCAGGGTCACAAGGTCAGGCACGACCCGGTATATTTAACAACAACACGCTGGTGGACCGCTCCAATGATTTCACCTCTGATGCTTCCATCCGAGCCCTGGATGTGGTCGAGGCCGGCATCGCCGCCTCCAGCGAGTATAAACTGTTCGGGCGTTATTACTATTTGGGATTCACACCAAAATTTCAGATTATAAAAGCTTACGATGTTTTTGCGAGCGCCGCCACAACCAATGACATACCACAACGCACCGGCAGCAAGCTTAAACTCAATTTGGATGTGGGAATGGCCACCGATTTCGGGCCCCGAAAGCGATTGGCCATCGTGGTGCGAAATCTGTATCCCCACGATATCTATACCTTGCCGGGTAACCGCATTCGAATCCGTCCGGAAATGCAAGCCGGCTATCAATACCGGTACCAACGACTGACGTCCGCCGTGGACATTGACCTGATCACCAACAATATTTTCAATTTGGGAAAAACGCAGCATAATCTCAACGTGGGCTTGGAGTGGCGCGCTACTGAAAGCTTTGCCCTGCGTGGTGGTTACCGTCACAACATCAGTCAGCCCAGTACCTTGGGACCATTTTCTTTGGGCCTTGGCTGGCTTATCAAGCGTGCCGTGATGGATTTTGCCGTGGCCTACGGGGAAACGGAAATTGGTTTCGCACTTCAATTTGGTATTCGATTTTGATTTTCAACGAGGACCAAAAATCACAATCATTAACCGATACACGCAGCGCTTAGAAGGGTGCTTACAATCCAAAACACCTTACCGGTCTACTCGTCTCCACGAGTAATAAATATATCCGTTGACTTGCTGTTTTTATAGAAAATTTCCATCATGGAGTTAGTCCAATTGAGCTTCTCGCTGAAATTTTCAATAAAGGTTCCGGCGTCGTCCAATGATGAGTGACTAATTTCAATCTTGCACAGCGATTGGCGGCATTGAGCCGACACAAGCCGTGCTTTTCCGGCTGCCTTCGGTGCGGCTATGTGAATTTGCTGCTCGGCAACATTGCTCCACTGCGCATCGCTTTGTTCCTGTGACCATTGTCGAATCAAATACTGATGCCGGGTAAGTTGCCCACCTTCACGTGCTGGCGTTTCCGATATGGTATCCACAGCGGCCGGCTTAGCGGCGTCTGCCCCAGGTTGCACAGAAGACTTGGCGTTATCTTGTATATCCATGCGCTGCATATCTTTACTTAGTGCACCAAACTCCTTTTCAAGCATATGTAACTGTTTTGCCATGTCTGAAACCCGGGCATTGAGCTCTATAATGGCTGACTTGACATTATCTTCAACCATGGGGACTTGCGATGAGCGGCTGCCACCCAATAAGAAATAAAGGGCAATGACTGTAATAACCGCAGTAAGAATGCTGGTAAGGCCGACAATTGCGGCTATCTTCGCGGACAACAAAGTGTTAACTGTATTATTTCCCTGCATTGATAGCCCGGGTGAACAGCATCATTGCGAAACGTTGCAGGCTAGAAATCTGCGTGATAATTATCATGACCAATGCTAAGGCACCAATTCCTGTACCCGGTAGTTGTTCAAGAGTGGTAAAATACAGGCTTGGTGTCAAGCACGTGTTTAACGTGCTATGCACTTTATTGGATTATACGTCACGACAATGGTAGAGTGTCGTCTGGATGGCTTTCAGCATATGTATGATTTAGTGAAATTATGAAAAACCCTATAAATATTATAAGGTTACATCAGGTTATTTTGTTTGGGTTATGCTTTATCACCGCCCCTCAAATTGTTGCCCAAGAAGATCCCAATCTGGAATTCTCCCTCGGAATGGTATTTACCCACTTCGATAATCCGCTTCGGGACACACCGACCCGAAACCTGATATTACCCTCAATGAATTTTACCTATTATAGTGAACATTTTTTCATCGATGAGGAGGTCGGTTACACCCTTTGGGAACGGGAAGACGGGGTCATTAATCTAATCACATCCTTGAATCTTGATTTTATTTATTTTCTGGATACCGGGCAAACGCTGGATGAAATCAGCTATCGACGACCCAGCGTGTTGGGAGGTGTCGAACTGCTGATGTTCCCCTTGTGGGGTGAACTGCAAATCCAGTTACTAAACGATATAACGGGTGTTCACGACGGCCAGGAATTTGTGTTCAGCTACCGTACAGAATTCGATTTCGGTAAATGGCAAGTCGTGCCAAAAGGCGGGTTTCACTGGAAAAGCAGTCGCCTGACAAATTATTATTATGGAGCCCATGACAATGACGGCGGATTTCCTTCTTACAGTACGAATGCCGCTATCAATTGGTTTGCTGCTTTGGATGTTGAATACCCCGTTGAATACAACTGGATCATTGGTGGCTTTTTTCATTTTACGGACTTAGCATCTGAGATCGCCGAAAGCCCCATTGTGCAGAAAAGAAGCACTTTCACCGCGTCTGTCGGCGTTAAATATGTTTTCCGCTGACAACCTCGTCTTAAGCCTATTGCTGTCGCTGTTGATCATGCAACCTGCACTCGCGGAGGTGAATTCTGAAGCACAAAAGAAATTTGATGCGCATTTGAAAATTCAACCAAACCGCTGCGCCTATTATTTTAAGGATGATTATTGCTTTGCCAAACTGAGTATTCGATGGCACACCGCACAGTTGGACAACTTTTGTGTCTATGAAGGCGAAAAGAAAATCTATTGCTGGGAAAATCGCAGCCGGGCAAAATTGCGTATCCAGGTGCAATCCAAAGAATCACAAGTCTTTTACCTCAAACACGGTGACACCATTATCGACGAGAAGGCGTTGACTGTGGTGAAAATCACCCGCAGGTTGAAAAAGCGTCGCCGCAGGCCTTGGCATTTATTCTGACGTTGAACAGCCACACAAACACAATATTTATTTTAAAATTCAATGGGTTACAAAGGCTCCTTCTTTTGATTAATAATTTGTCTACACGCGAAGCTGATCGATAGGCTAAAATACCGACACCAATATTGTTGTATCTAATTGAGACCAATGGACTTACGCGTATTTTTAGTCGAAGACGATGTCAGGCTGGCACAACTCATTAAAGAGTATCTGGGTAAACACGGTATTGAAGTTCACGTAGAAAATCGCGGTGATTTTGCGGTTCGGCGTATTCTCAATGTTAATCCAGATATGGTCATTCTGGACCTGATGCTGCCCGGCAAAGACGGTTTGCAGATATGCCAGGAATTGCGCACCCAATTCAAAAACCCCGTGATTATGCTAACAGCCAGGGATGAGGACATGGACCAGGTTCTTGGTTTGGAAATGGGCGCCGACGATTATATCACCAAACCTGTACAACCCAGGGTATTGCTGGCACGAATTCGTGCGCTACACAGGCGTACAGACAGTGCGCATGACAGCGCTTCGGGTGCCACCCAAAAACTTACTTTTGGTAAACTTGAAATCGATACTGCGGCGCGTGAAATTCGATTAAATGAATTGACGGTTGATCTGACAAACAATGAATATGAGTTGTGTTTATTATTAGCCAATCACGCCGGAGAAGTATTAAGTCGCGAACGAATTTTGGCCCATACCCGAGGAATCGAATATGACGGCCTGGATCGATCCGTGGATGTACGAATCTCCCGGTTGCGAAAAAAACTTGGCGACGATGCCGAAAAACCCTATCGCATAAAAACCATATGGGGAAAGGGTTACCTTTTTGTCGCTGACGCATGGGAGAGTGGCTGAGTGAGCCGCCTTTTTACCAGACTGTTTTTTGTTGTCGTATTAACATTATTCATTGCCAGTTGGAGTCTGGATTATATCTTCGAGCGCTACGTGGAGGAGCCGGTTGATAAATCCCGCCATTTATTGGAACAGACCATACGAATGGCCGTGTACGCACTGAGCGAAAAAGCCACCGGGGAATTGGAACCCCTGTTCGACAGGCTTCAGAAAAATATGGCGGTACCGGTAACGCTCGATCCCATGGAAGAGTGGGAGCTTCCCTTGGAAGATCAACAAATGTTGCAGCGTGGTGAAACCATTGAATGGGAATCCGAGCAAGGGCGGCTGATGCTAATTGGGCTGAAGCAAAGTGATAAAATACTGGTATTCGGCCCGATACCCGGAAAAATCAAGCAGAAGTACTTTGAATATATGCTCCTCGGTGTCTTTTTATTGATCCTGGCCGGTGCATTGATGCTGTGGATATGGCCGCATTGGCGAAACCTGGAAAAGCTCAGTGCCGCCAGTTTGGCATTCGGTCAAGGCAACTTGGGCGCCCGGGCGCAGCTTTCCGATAATTCGGCCATTTCCGAGTTGGCGAAAACATTCAACAGCATGGCTGACAGAATTCAGACCCTTATTCAATCCCACAAACACTTAACCAGCGCGGTTGCCCATGAATTGAGAACACCCATTTCCCGCATTCGATTCAGCCTGGAAATGTTGCAAAGTGCGGACGACAAAGACATGGAACGGCACCTTTCATATATGCATCAAGATGTGGATGAACTGGATAAACTCATTGCCGAAATGATGACATATGCACGACTGGAACGCGGCACACCGCCCATGAAAATTCAAAGCCTGACGATTGTCCCCTGGCTACAGCAGGTACTGGATCGTACAAAAACCGAAGCAAGTACCAAGACTGTCGCATTTCGTTACGATGAACAATTCGAACAGGTCAATGTTAAATGCTACGCCCCTTACCTGGAACGGGCCATCATGAACCTGGTCAGCAATGCCATGCGCTATGCGCAGGCAAACATTGTTGTCGAGTTTGTTTGTAGGGACAAGCGCTGTTGGATATTTGTGGACGATGACGGACCGGGCATTCCTGAAAACAAACGCGAACAGGCACTATTACCGTTTACTCGTCTAGACGATGGCACCGAAGCGAAATCACTGAATTTCGGGCTGGGTCTGAGTATCGTGGAGCAAATCGCTAAATGGCATGATGGGGTTATCAGCATTGAAGAGTCACCACTAAGCGGAGCACGATTTATTTTTTCCTGGCCATGTCAAGCTGATCTGTCCGCCAGTACGGAAATTACAACCGACGGGACAACGGTGGTCTGATTCGCGAACTGGTCTATAGTATTGTTTTTTACAAGGTTGAAACAAAATTTTTTCTTGCAAAGATTGTTTTGGATTGCTATATTGAAAATCCACCGTCAAATAGTAGCAACCAACGCTGCTAACCCAAAGGCCACGCTTAAAGCGTGGCCTTTCTTTTAGAGACATTAATGACCACATTTTTTACACGGCCTCATCGGGAAGCCCTTTTTAAATGAGGTTTTTTCTTCTTGGATAAAGTCAGGTAAGGCGATAGGTGGGCTGGTGGGCTGACACAACCTGACACAGGGGGGCACACGCCTCAGATACCCAGTTCTATGTCGACAAGATCGGCGGCGGCATCCCCGCCATGGTACCCGTGTTACCGTGGGCTGCTTGAGTAAATTCATCTAGCGAACCCTGGGTAATTAATTAATTAGCGTCATACATTCCTTGCGATAGCGTTGCACTGATTGTTGCAAGTGGCGTATACAATCCCAATGTTAACGCCATCAGCAATCCATTTGTCAGATAGAACCCCGCCATTTTAGGAACTGACATTTCACTGACAAAATGGTGTGTATCAACGTCTGTGTCATACCGTCGGCATGATAAACCCCAAAGTCAACATACCCGCCAGCGGCCATAGCACAAAATCGTACTTTCGCCCATGCCGAGTAAATACCAAGCGTAAGCGCATCGAGTTGAGCTGCACGCTTAGCAGTTTATTAACTAACTATCCAAACTCGGAAATATTCACTCCCCCTTGCCCGTAAACGAAAAAGGCAAGGTATTAATCCGCGGATTGTCGTTTCCCGGGTCAGTTCTCACATCACTTAGCCAATTTGCCTCAATAATTTTGCTATCGACCATCGATGACGTGTCATGAATATGCCTGTCAACGGGCAACTCAAAAATGTCAAAATACTGACTCTTTGGGAAACCAGTTCATCCCTTGATTCGTCAAAAAATCGGCGTTTACCGGGGTGAGTTAACGTTTACCCATCAACCAGATCAACACGGAAATTACGATGCTTATGACAATCATGGTTGTCATGGGAAAATAGAACTTAAATCCGGGCTGTTCAATGACAATATCGCCCGGCAAACGGCCAAAAGGCAACTTGATTAGCCATGGCCAGACAAATCCGGCCACAACCAGTATGAGCCCCACGGTAATAAGAATTTTTTGCACAGAATCCCTACCTACGGATTAAATGGTATCCTCTTGGGATTGCTGACAAGTGATACATCGGCTTGCTGCGGGTTCCGCTTTTAAGCGATTAAAGGCTATGGATTTTTGGCAGTTAATACAGACGCCGTAACTGCCGTTCTTTATTCGCTGCATGGCAGCATCGATGACCCTGGTTTCCTTTACCAAATGGTTTATGGTAATCAGATTAATATCAGAAAGTAAATCGGCCACCGATTGATCGCCGGTATCATGGACGCGCCCAGCCATGTCCGCATAGTGTTCATTGTCGGAATCCGCCAGCGCCTGCGCGATATCCTGTAATAGCCGCTCTTGTTTACTGGTTAAAAGAGACTGGAGTTCGCGAATTTGCTCGCGGGATAGTTCAGCATTCATGACCGAATCTCCTGTCAATTGAATTCCCTATTCGTTAGACTATAACACTTTTATCCTATCTAAATCGAATAGCATGATTGTTTTCGATCATCTGGCTGTACTTTTACTGGTCGGCTTTTTACCATGGCAAAGCTATCTGGCGTTTAACAAGATTAGCGCCATGGTCAATGCTGATGCGTCCTTGAAGATACCCCTTTACCTCAACGCCGTGGTATCCATGTGGATGGTTACCGCAGGAGTCATGTTGATTGTCTGGTTTTCCGGTCGCGGGACGGCATCGTTGGGCTGGCATAGTCAAACCCCCGAACAGTGGATACTGGGCATTGCCTTCAGTGTATTTGGCGCCATTGTCTTATACTGGCACTACCGTTGGACCTTGCTACTACCCTCGCGGCTGATGAAATTCAGACAACGGCACCAGCACCTGCTTATATTACTGCCACAGATTAAACGACACATGCAATGGTTTATTATCCTTGCCTTGACCGCGGGGATCTGCGAAGAACTATTGTTTCGCGGATATATATTTTGGTATTCGAAACAGTTTTTACCCCTGCCGGCAGCGGTATTTATCACCAACCTGATATTCGCCTGGTGTCACATCTATCAGGGAAGCCGTTCAATGGGTATTATATTATTATTGGGAGTCCTGTTGTCATGCAGTTGCTTATTGTCCGCGTCACTTTGGCCTGCCATGATTCTGCACTCACTTGTCGATTTGCATGCGGGTTTTTTGGGTTGGCGCAGCTTCCAAAACGAAACCGGTAAATAGTATAATATTATCATATAGTTATACATTTTATGTATTACCGTCAAATAGCCTGAAAATCAAATAGCCTGAAAACAACGGGAATGTTGACACGGGGAACAAATCATTCATTATAATTACTAAATGGTTCAATCCAACGCTTTGTATATTGAGAAGCCCATGATACGCCTATTACCGCTTGTTGCACTTTCCGCTATCGCGTTTTTACTTCCCTGCCCCCTATACGCCGACGATTTACGCCAATCCTATCCACTATTGGCAAAAACCGACATAAATGCTCTCAAGGAAAAAGCCTATCACGGTGATGGTGAGGCTCAATTCAACCTCGCTACCGCCTATGGACGAGGTTTGGGCGTGCAGATCAACCATAATGAAGCCTGGGATTGGATTATTAAGGCGGCCAACAGCGGATATGCCGAGGCGCAGTATTGGCTTGGATACAGTTATTTTTATGGCTATCGTGAAAAAACTAATCGAACTACGGCCCTGGAGTGGTATAAAAAATCGGCCGATCAAAATTTTGTTAATGCCCAATTTATGGTTGCTTATATTCTCGATTCCAACGAGTTTAAAGATATTCCACGTCAACCCAAAGCGGCGGTAAGCTGGTACTCCAAAGCCGGCAACCACGGACACGCCGAGGCTGCTTTCCGGTTGGGATGTAAATCGTATTTTGGTATGGATGTTGGAAAAGATTTGGTAATAGCTAAAAAGTGGTTTAAAATCGCGGCTAAAAACGGCGATCCCGTAGCAAAAGAATTTATCACTAACAAAAATGACGTGATACTTCAGTCCCACTGCCGATAGGGTAAGCCATTGGCATACAAGCGATGCCCATCATAACTCGTATGTTCGAATTTCCAACAAGTGCTTGTTCGGGTCAAAAAAGTAAATCGTTTTACCCAAACCTTTGGCACCATCCTCCTCTCCCGGTCCGGTTTGCTCTCCCACGGTATGATAGCTGTCGCCGTAGGGAATATTTTTTGATTTGATGATACTAAATACCGCATCAAACTCTCTGTTGGGTAACGCAAACGCATAGTGGGAACCACCTTGCGTACCCCAAGGCGCCAGTTGAAATGTCAGCTCCGGTGTAATACGCAATATAGTGAAAGGGCCGGACGCTCCATCGCTTTTCACACCCATCACATCGGTCCAAAAAGCCACCGTCTGTTCCACGTTGTTGACATGGACAATGATGTGATCTAACTGAATGTGCTGCATATTAACTCCTATATACTATATACTATATAAATAAACACCCGTAAATCAATCTCAACTGTCCGGTAAAAATACTGTTTTTCATGCAATCCACATGCGGACCATAACGTTTCAACATTTTTGTAACGAAAAATGCGTGGGTTCATAGACATGCGTGGCGAAACGGCGTACCACTATTTTTTTCAGCAGCAAGTTACAAGTTAGAACAATGAATTATTACTGTAGCGATCGTAAACCAAAGCCGCCGACTCCACCCGGGCATGGGGACTTAGCTGATGTTCCCGAATATCCTCCCCATCCAACAAATGCAATACGGACAACCCTTTTAATACGAGATAATCGCTGATTAAACTCCGGTGGCAGTTTTCCGGAAGACGTTCGGCACATAACATAGCCGTATTGGCTTTCATGGCTAAATTAACCAATTGAATCGATGCTCGCTCAAACGAATCGCTTTCCATATGGTCGGCGAATCCGCGCATGGCATCGACTTTCAAGGCATGATGAGGTGAATCGGACTTTGGATGACGGCGCCCTCCCAATTGCCTGCCAGCCCAGTGATAAATAAATCCGCTTTCTTCCAGACTGGCGCGTAAATCCTGCTGATTGTATTGTGGATGGCGTTTGGAACCCGGTGTGGCACGGATATCGACCACAACTTGTATATCCGCAGCGGTTAGGATTTCTACCAACTGCGGTATATTTCGATTACTGTGTCCAATACTAAAGAGCCTGATAGTTTGTTCTTGCATAGCAGATCATTGGGACTTGGCGTGCATTCTATTATACTGGAATTTTCAACCAGCCAATAAACTTAAATTTCTATGGATATGTTTTGGACACCGCCCATGTAAGGAATACAACTGCCTATATGATGACCCGCGAACAACTCATAGAGAAAATAGAGGCCGAAGTCCAATGCACTGGAAAATTCACCCGTGTACATCAATTATCGGCCGAAATTATCGCCTCGCTTAAACAGGTTCCCAGACAAGAGTTTGTCGGTGAATCGGAAAAACCCTTTGCCTTTGAAAATCGTCCGCTTCCCATTGGCCAAGGGCAAACCATATCCCAGCCCTATATGGTTGCCATTATGACGGCTTTGCTGGAGCTGCACCCCGATTTCCGCGTCCTGGAAATTGGCACCGGTTGCGGCTACCAGGCAGCCGTGTTGTCAAATCTGGTGAAAGAGGTTTACAGTGTGGAACGCCTGCCTTCCCTGTATGAGTCGGCGCGAAAGCGCCTGCAACAGCTGGGTTACCACAATATTCGCGTTAAACATGGCGACGGCTATGCAGGCTGGCCTGGCCATGCGCCCTACGACGCCGTGATAGTCACCGCGGCAGCCAGAATCTTGCCGGTTGCTTTGGTCGAACAACTCAGACCGGGGGGATACTTGGTAATTCCCATCGGTGAACAATTTGATCAGCATTTGAAGCGGGTTCACAAATCAAAATCCGGCGAAATCCATGTTGAGTCATTATTACACGTAGCATTCGTACCCATGACCAAAGGTTGCATGGAATAATGCCACTATCGACATGTCAACGATCCAGTCGATTTAGGGCCCTCCTCTCTCCCTGCCTGGCCGCCATGCGATACCAGTGCATAGCTTCGGAAAGATTTCGCCCAACCCCATCGCCTTGTTCATACATAAGGCCCAAATTATATTGTGCCGCCGCCACGCCTTGCCGCGCGGCTGCCCGATACCAACGTACGGCTTCGCGATAATTTTGCGCGATCCCCCGTCCAAATTGGTACATGGTACCCAAATTGTTCTGAGCCTCGGCGTGGCCTTTTTGAGCGGCTAATGTCCACCATTTGACAGCACGGCCAGGATTTTTCCTTGTGCCTTCACCTTTGGCAATCATCAGACCCAGACTGTTTTGGGCCTTTGTATCGCCATGTGATGCAGCGCGACGATACCAACGCAAAGCTTGTTTATAGCTTTGTTGCACTCCTTTTCCATAACGAAACATGTAAGCTAGATTGTTCTGCGCCCCACTGTGCTCTCGCATGGCTGCTCGCCGGTATAATTCAGCAGCCCGCTGAAGGTCCTTGGATACTCCTTTTCCGGTTTCATACAAATACCCCAATCGGGTCATCGCATCGACATTATTCGCCGATACCGCTCGTCGATACCAACTAACAGCCAAAGCCATGTTCTTTCCGACACCTTGGCCGGTTTCATAACGCGCGGCCAATTGATACTGGGCATCGCTGTCTCCCCGATTGGCGGCTTCCTGCAGAGGACTTTTCGAAATTTTGGGGGAATACGGCGGCATCGGCAAGGGATGCTCCGTAGGCTGTAAAAGGGCTTGAATACGAAAATCACCCCCCTTATCGATAGTCCTTTGAAAATATTGTGGTTGAAAACCGAATTTACTGATCTTGACAGGCAATTCTTGCGGTACGCTGCGTTCAACTATTAAAGGCGTATGGCCTACGGCTTTATCGCCAATAAACACCTCGGCATGACCCGGCTGGCTGTTAATATGTAACCTCGCCATCACCTTTTTAGGTGCCATGGGAGGGGGGCTTCTATCCTCCTGCGCCGGCGGAGCCGGTTCGACACTCACCCCGCCTGAATGTTGCTCAGATGGCGGTAAGTCGACTGTCGCTAATCGCGGTTCAGCAGGCGCTGAAGGGCCTTGCGGGTTGCCTGGCTGTGGAAGCGAAGAAGACTCCGGCTCTGTTGCTGTGACTGGCGGCGCTATCGGAGCCGACTCCTCCGGTTTCGGTGGCGGCGGCACTTCCGGAGACAAATCAGCGGCGCTTCCAGCCACGCTGTTCGCAGGCTGAACTGACCGGAATTGATACGCGGCGCCGGCGGCCAAAACCAAAACGGCAGTCAGCAAACCCATCCACAACAAACGACGGTTTCCTTTACCCGCGACAGCTTTGTTGGCCGCCTCCGGCAGCAGTGTCGGGGAAAATCCCTCGGCAGGAGGATCGTTTAAGGGCTGTCCCCTCAGTTGCAGTCCCCACAGTTGCAAAATATCCCTTACGGTATGTGGACGATTTTCAATGTTTGTCTGCAGCATCCAGTCGATGCTGTTTAGAAAATTTTCGCTGTAGCGGCCTTTGCCAATAGTGGCAGCAGGCACCATGGGATCACCCTGGCCACTTTGTATGCTTGCAACGCGTGCCACCGACTCGTTGGGTGCTACCATGTGATTGATACCGTAATAAAGAGTGGCACCGACGGCATAGATATCCAGCCACGGCCCCGGGGTTGCGCTGTGGTATTGTTCAAAAGGTGCAAACCCTGGTGTATACAACGCGGTTAATTCGCCCATCGCCAACCGGGCCGCTCCAAAGTCAAGTAGCATGGGCCCGCCCTTGTCACGCAAATAGATATTCTGCGGCTTGAGGTCGCGATGTAAATAGTTATGTTGATGCACATAACCGAGACCTTCCAAAATGGGCTTAAACAGGGATTTAATAACCCTTTCGTTCGGACTGGGATTATCCTGAAACCATTGTTGCAGGGTCTGGCCGGGAATATATTCCATGACCATATACGCGGTCTGATTACGTTCCAACAGTCGCAATACATGCACAATCGCCGGATGACGAAATTTCCTTAAGGTTTGGGCTTCCTCAATGAATTGTTGCAATCCATTTTTATAAACCGGACTTTCCTTTTCCTGATGCAGCGCAACCGTCACACGATCCTCACCACGTACGGCGAGTTGACGGGGAAAATACTCTTTGATAGCAAGGGTGGTTTTCAGGCGGTCCTTGCTGTCCACGGCTTTATACGTAATGCCAAAACCGCCAAACCCCAATACCGCCTCGATCGTGTAGTCATCCAACCGGTAACCGGCGGAAAGTGCTGTCATGGCTCTGCGTTAACCTGAATGATTATGAATAAAACGATAGCATATCAAAAAGCGCCCCGGAAACGGCAATTCTAACAGAGCCCGGGCCGTCACACCTGTCAAGCTCAATGTAAGCCTTTGACGCAGGGGCGATTATCCCCATGATGTCCCGAAGTAACCGCCGCGCCGACAACGCTTAACAATTGGCAAAGGAATGTAATAGAATACCCGGCCAGGAAAGTCAGGTTTTGTATCATTGTCAGTGTCAAGCGATTCCTGAATAATGAATTAAGGGCAACGTATTTTCGAACCGGGCGAGCCTCATGCCACTGGAAGAGGTTCTCGGCTCGGCAAACGAAACCAGCGCCTACCAGGTGTCATCCACAGAGCATTAATCCATGGCGTGCAAATAAACCATGCATGAACCGCATAAAATAACCCAGCTGTTGCTGGATTGGCGCGCCGGTAACAACGATGCACTGCATCGCATGTTACCGGTAATTTACGACTCTTTGCGTGCAGCGGCAAAACGTTGTCTGGCGCATGAAAAACCCGGTCACACACTGCAGGCCACCGCCTTAGTCAACGAGGCCTATTTACGCCTAATCGATACCGACATTACGTGGAAAAATCGCGCTCATTTTGTCGCTGTGATGGCCCGCGCCATGCGGCGTATTTTAGTTGATTATGCTAAAAGTAAGAATCGTCAGAAGCGAGGCGGATCTCAAACATGCATTACACTTTTAGAACTGCACGGTATCACTTCCGGACCCGGTCCCGACGTATTGGACTTGGAGGATGCTTTAAGCAGACTGGAACGCTTGGATCCGCGTAAGGCTCAGGCTATTGAACTGAACTTTTTCGGCGGACTCACCTATGACGAAGTGGCCGAAGCGCTTGACATATCTGCCGCGACCGTGGACCGGGAACTTCGTCTGGCTAAGGCTTGGCTGGTTAAAGAACTTCGGCACGGTGATTCCCCATAATCGTATTCTAGAGCCCCAACCGTCATTGCTGATCGTCTTTGGCCGTAGACACAATCGGTGTATTCATCGACTTTCAAAAAGGGCAATTCCGCAATCAATACCGCAGCTTGACCCCGCCATGACGTACAAGGTCATGGCGATGCTGAACAGTACGCTCAAATAACGCCTGATATTTTTTCAATCGCGCATTCTTGATACTTGATACCACGGCACTGACAAGCGCGGATTTAGCGCTGACAGAACGTACATTTCTTAATCACCCATATAACAACAGGTTATAATAATAGCCAGGACCTTACAATGGCGCTCGAATTACGATCTGATATCATGTATGGTATAGGGTTGCGGCGTACCGGTGTTATGTACTCAGTGAGTTGGAAGTTTGATCATGCGTTA
>Ga0114931_10002821_pt1 | contig 22106 bp, 17 predicted proteins | sample 2SBtaG_FD_89579 | JGI IMG/M metagenome (GOLD analysis project Ga0114931, IMG submission 89579) | Deep subsurface microbial communities from Kolumbo volcano to uncover new lineages of life (NeLLi) - 2SBTROV14_V59a metaG | ecosystem: Environmental > Aquatic > Marine > Volcanic | place: Kolumbo... | reverse complement strand
TATGACCTGCAGGACAGAACAATGGAAATCAATCGTATCGCGGCGCAGATTGCCCGGCGTGCGGTTGAGAATTATGAACATATCAAACCGCGATTTGTCGCCGGGTCGATGGGGCCGGGAACCAAACTCATCACCCTGGGACAAACGGATTTTGATACGATGTATCATTCTTATTTTGCCCAGGCTCAGGGACTGATCGAGGGCGGTGTCGATCTTTTTATTATTGAAACCTGTCAGGATTTACTGCAAATTAAAACCTGTATTCTAGCTGTTCAGGATGCGATGAAGCAAAATGACGCCCGGCTGCCGATCATTGTTTCGGTTACTGTGGAAACGACGGGTACGCTTTTAATCGGCAGCGAAATCGGAGCTGTGCTCGCCGCATTGTCACCGTTCGACATCGACGTCCTTGGTATGAATTGCGCGACCGGTCCCGACCACATGCGGCCTTATGTAAAGCAAATTTGCCAACAGTTCTCCGGCCCGGTTATCGTTCAACCGAACGCCGGGATGCCGCAAAACGTGGACGGCGAAATGGTATATACCCTCAGCATTAAAGATTATGTTGACACGCTGGCAAGCTTTGTTTCCGAACAAGGCGTGCAAATCGTTGGCGGCTGCTGCGGTACTTCACCTGATTATATTTCAGCTTTACGGCAAAAAATTGAAAATATCGAACGGAAACAGAGGAACCCGCAAATGCCCTTTTCGGTTTCCTCGCTTTTCAGCCCGCAAACGCTGCGCCAGGACCCTGCGCCGTTTTTTGTCGGCGAACGCACCAATACCAACGGCAGTAAAAAATTCCGTGAGCATCTGCTGAACAATGACTGGGACGGAATAGTCAATATTGCACGGCAGCAGCAAAGTACCGGCGCACACGGACTTGACCTGTGCGTTGCCTATACGGGGCGCGACGAGGTGGCCGATATTCAGGAAGCGGTTAAACGGATTGTTACCCAGGTTGATCTGCCGCTTTTTATTGATTCGACCGACGTCAATGCAATCGAAGCTGCGCTCAAACTTATCGGTGGGCGTGCCGTTATTAATTCTATAAACCTGGAAGACGGCGAAAAACGCGCACATGAAATTTGCGCTTTGGCGAAAAGATACGGCGCAGCACTTATTGCCCTGACGATTGATGAAAAAGGTATGGCGCATAAAGTGGAGAAAAAAGTCGAGATCGCGCAAAGAATTTACGATATTGCCGTGAATCAGCATGGTCTTCATCCGCAAGATTTAATTTTTGATACGCTCACGTTCACGCTGGGCAGCGGCGACGAGTCTCTCAAACAAGCGGGCATCAATACGATCGAGGGGATCAGAGCTATCAAGACCGCATTGCCGGGTGTTTTTACAATCCTCGGCATCAGCAATATTTCGTTCGGACTGGCACCCTATTCCCGCGAAATCCTCAATTCCGTATTTCTTGCTGAGGCCATTGATGCCGGTCTGGACCTTGCCATTGTTAACGTGAAAAAAATTATCCCGCTTTACAAGGTTGACCCTAAAGATATTGAGAAATCGCTCAACCTTATTTATAACCGCGGTGCTGAAAAACCCTTGTTCGATTTTATCGAGCACTTTGACAAAAAGGCCGGAAAGGAGCAAAAAGACGAAACACCTGATGATTCTTTGCCATTGGAAGAAAAGATCAAATCACGGGTCATACAGGGAAACCGCTCCGGGCTTGAAAAACTGCTCATGGAATGTCTTGAAAAGTATCGGGCAATACAGGTGATTAACGAGCTGCTCATCCCGGCTATGAAAACAGTGGGTGATCTTTTTGGCGCAGGGAAAATGCAATTGCCGTTTGTGTTGCAATCGGCTGAGGTGATGAAATTTGCCGTGGACAAGCTGGAACCGTTTATGGAAAAAACGGATACACAGTCGCAGACGAGTATCGTCCTTGCTACAGTTCGCGGCGATGTGCATGACATTGGCAAAAACCTGGTCGATATTATTCTCAGCAATAACGGATTCAAAGTTTACAACCTCGGCATCAAATGTGAAATTGATACGATGCTGCAAAAAGCGCAGGAGATGAAAGTCAATGCTATCGGTATGAGCGGACTTTTAGTCAAATCGACAGTAGTGATGAAGGAGAATCTTGAAGAGATGCGCGGTCGGGGAATCCATACGCCGGTTCTTCTTGGCGGCGCAGCGCTCACGCGCAGCTATGTGGATGAGGTCTGCGATCCGATTTTGCGAGCTCCCGTCGTCTATTGCCGTGATGCTTTCGACGGTCTCAAAACAATGCAGCTCATTAAAGACGGCGAACTTGAGGCGTTCGCTAAGGAAAAAAGAAAAGCACCGCACGTTACCCGAACAAAGCCGGCTAAAACATTGGAAAAGGAGGTTGTCCGCCGGGATGTTAACATTCCGCATCCGCCGTTTTGGGGTGATAAAATTGTTCGCAATGTGGACCTGGACACCGTCTTTTCCTTTCTCACTGAAACAGTGCTTTTCCGCGGACGCTGGGGATATCGCAAGGGCAAGCTCAGTCCTGAGGAATATGAATCACTTTTGCAGAATCAGGTACGGCCCGAGTTTGAAGCCCTGAAAAGGCGCTGTAAAGAAGAAGGACTTCTTATCCCGGAACTGGTTTACGGCTATTATCCTTGCAACAGCGACGGCAACCAAGTCATTGTCTACAAGCCGGAGAGGGAGGAAGAGTGGGTGCGATTTGATTTTCCGCGCCAGTCGCGGGCACCCTATCGCTGTGTGGCCGATTATTTCCTACCTGTGGATTCCGGGCAAAGAGACGTGATCGCTTTGCAGGTCGTAACCGTGGGACACCGTGCGCAAGAGGAAGCGCAAAAGCTATACAAAGCAAACGCTTACAAAGATTATCTGCTTTTTCACGGGCTCAGCGTCGAAGCCGCCGAGGCGCTGGCGGAATATCAACATCTGAAAATCCGCGAGGAACTGGATATTACGGAAGAGGATGGGACGACTGTTGAGGATTTTGTCGTGCAGAAATACCGCGGCTCGCGATTTTCTTTCGGTTACCCCGCCTGTCCCGACCTGGCGGAAAACAGAAAATTATTCGAAATATTGCAACCGGAGCGCATCGGCGTTACAATATCCGACGAAGATCAGATGCAGCCGGAACAAACGACGTCCGCTTTTATTGTCCACCATCCCCAGGCCAAATATTTTAACGTGGATTAATTGTTTTGAAAGGAGAGAGCAACATGGAAAAATATATTTGCACGAATTGCGGTTATGTGTATGATCCGGAAAAAGGTGACCCGGAAAATGGAATCCCCCCCGGCACGCCTTTTGATAAGTTGCCAGAGGATTGGGTTTGCCCGATTTGCTACGTGGGTAAAGACCAGTTTGACCCGGAATAACGGATAAAGGCTGCGTCCGTTATTCGTAGACGGGAAATTGATCTTTGCCGGATGCCGGAACAAGCATGATTGCCTGTCCGCCCTTTTCGCTCATCGCTGCTTTGAGGACAGTTTCCGGGCTCACAAGATACCTCGTTATTTTCACGTGTGTGCGCGTCTGTACCGATGGATCATCGGAATAGATCGCCGCAACATACTTTTTGCCCTTTTTTAGGAAATCAAGCGGGATGTCAAATGTTCGTGCTTGTCCGCTGTTCATACAGCCAATAAACCAGTTTTTCCCGGAGCGGCGGGCAATGACGGCATATTCGCCGATCTTGCCGTGAAGAACTTTTGTGTCGTCCCAGACCGTCGGCACTGCATCGAAAAATTCAAGCTCGGGTTCATTGCCGAGAATATTTTTTTGCAATTCTGAACTGCCTTTTTTCGCCGGCCGGTCATACCAATACAAAAACTGCCAGGGACTGTAAAGGCACACCGCTTTTGCCAATTGATAAGCATGGGTTGCCTTTTCATCCACACGGTGATCATAGTAGCAGATTGTGTTATCCGCAGCACCGGCTAACATCCGCGTGAAAAGAACGGTCAGGGTTTGCGTATTGGTTGGCGCTGTTTCATCGCCGGAAATACCTTCCTGGGTCATAAGGTTGGGGTAGGTGCGGGAGTAGCCGGTTGGCCGGTACTCATCGTGTACATCAACCATCAGTTCGTTTTGAGCTGCCTTGCGGATCGCTTCGTGCAGCCAGGCCGTCCATTTCTGTGAACCGACTTGAACAAAGCCGTATTTAAGTCCTTTAATTCCCCACTGTTTATATAATGGCAGTATTTGATCGATCTGTCTTTCCAGCGCCCGGCGGTTGACATATAAAATGATGCCGATGCCACGTTCTTTCGCGTAGCGGATCACCTCGTGCAAATCAAGCGGTCCCGGCGAACGCTTTGGATCGACAGTGATTGTTGTCGCGTCTGAAGAGTCGGCATATTCGTAACCATACCAGCCGGCATCATATTCGACGTACTGCAAATGGTGCGCAGCAGCAAAATCCACGTAAGCTTTCCCGCCGTCGGTCGTTAATGTTGTTTCGCGGATCACCTTCCCGGGTTTGATCCATGATGTCTTTTTAATGGCGCATGGATCGTTCAAATTCAAAATGATGTCATTATTTTCCAGCAATTGCCCCGGACTTTCGGCAATCATAATCACCCGCCACGGCGTCGTTAACGGCAGGGGAGAATTTACAGTGCCGCTTAACTGACTGACAAGGCAGAAAGGAGTTTTGCGAGAGGGCGAAAATTTCATACGGGCATAGTTAACAAGGCGCGCTTCGGCAAGGGCGACAAAAATGGAATCATCAATTTGAATGGTCAGAGGACGCTCGGCACCGGCATCGATTTGGCTTAGTCTCGTTTTCCGATAAATCCCCTGTGCGGTCGGTACAGACCAGGCAACATGATCGCCAAGAAAACGAAATTCGCTATTCTCTTTTGCGATACCTGCTTTGTTCACCGAATCCGTCTTGTGGATTGTGGTGCGGAAAGCGGCTCCAGAATCGTAACAGCGAAAAGTTATATCCATCCGATAGTGCGGTGACTTTTTCTGCCGCAATCTGACAATGAGTTGATTATAGTTGTCGCGGACAGTGCTGCGCTCGCCATAGACCGGGTGCCACGTTGTGTCATGGCCGCTTGTCGCGGTCGACAATATCGCCAGGCCGTTGCCGAGTTGCATTCCCGATTCCAGATCAAACCCAAGACGGGATTTCGCCAAAACAGGTTTTCCCCTGAATGAAATAGAATAAACGGGGCAGTCCTTTTGCGTACCGGTATCGTCCAAAACAAAGTCAAGTACGATCCGTCCATCCGGCGATTTGATCTGGGTAGCAAAACCGATGTTGTGGCCCCATAAAAGGAAAAAGGCAGTTAAACAAATGCAAACCTTGACGACCGATATTTTTTTATTCTCTCGCCCGATGAGTCTTTTCCCTTTGTTTTTAAATAAAAAACCCGTCATCTTGCTGAGGACGGGAATAAAGCGGGGTTACGTCACACTGAGGTGAACGGCGCTCCTGAAAACAGGATTATTGTCAAAAGACAAGCCCTGACGCCTCGGAACGATGACCTTAAATCCGATACTTGGGCTTCGTGATCATAACCCCGCCATTTTTCATATTCTATCTAATAGTGCGAACTCGATCTAATAGATAAAATTATACAAAATATGATAACAAATATCAAGGATATATTTTGCCCGAAAGCTAAAGATTCACATTGACAATCAGCCTGTTATTTTTATATTTAAAAAACAAAGTCATTTTCAACATCAAAACGCCATCTTTTAACCATAAAAACTTGAAATAAATTTTGCATTCAGAAAATTCACCACAACGTGCCAGCCGTAAAAGGCACACCAGTTTAATCAGCTATATCGCTCCTGCCGCTCCGGCAACGCGGCGGCCCGGAAGAGGCGATGAACCGTTCCTGCGGCCGGAAATCGGCTTTACTCCAAAATGGTATCATCAGGCACTGGGCATTGATTTCGGTGAGCGCTGGCATAATGATCCGGATTACCGGCGCGAAACGGTTCTGGCTATGCGTCATGAATTGAGAAGGCGTTTCCCAAGTACTCGCATCGGCAGGATCGATGAGCCGGATGCGCCGCTCGATCTGCTCACCGGCACTTTTGGTGCCTGCACTGTGGCTGCCATTTATGGCGTACCCATCATTTATGCGACGGACAACTGGCCGAACTGCACCCATCAGTATCTGAGCGATGAAGAAATCGACCGACTGAAAGCGCCGGATTTGGATGATAATCCGCATTTTCAAAACCTGATGGCGCAGGTGGCCTGGATTGCAGAAAGCGAAGGACGCGTAGAGGGTTACATCAACTGGCAAGGTGTGCTGAACAACGCCCAGCGTTTGCGCGGCGAGGCGTTGTTCATGGATATGGCGCTGCAACCTGAGCGCGCCATGCATTTGTTCGATTGTGTCACGACCACGATGATCGAAGCGGCAAAACGTCTGCATGCCCGCCAGAGGGAAACAGGAGTTGAGATCGCATTCTTTACAATGAGCAATTGTCTTGTTAATATGGTTGCAGCACAACACTATGCGGAATTGCTTCTACCTTTTGATCAGCGTATTGCCGAAGCCTTTGAATATGTCGGCATTCATAATTGCGCCTGGAATGCAAATCCCTACCTGGAATCGTACGCAAAAGTGCCGCAGTTGAAATACCTGGATATGGGTCAGGAATCCGATTTGATCCGTACGCGCGAATTATTTCCCGATACACGGCGGGCTATCATGTACACGCCCATGGATGTCGCCAATAAATCGCTGCCGGAAATTCGTGCTGATCTTGAGCGTATTGTCCGCGAATATGGCCCATGCGATGTCGTTGCCGCGGACATCGAGGCTGGTACACCGGATGCGCGAATTCTGGATTTTATTCGTCTTTGTGAGGAGATCGGCGAAAAGAAGTAATTGTATTTCATCACAAAGGCTGAAAGAATGCAAAGATTTCACAAATGCCACTTGGTTCGAGTTCAACATGAATTCGGCTTGCAAATCTTTTTTCGCTGTGCCCATTAATGGTAATTTGAACTCGATGATGCACACTTTTCATTTTACCAGTTCAAATTCCTGGCTTAATTCACCAACAGAGACTTTGAATTTTCCTGGTTCGATGATGGATTTGTTGTTTCTGCCGATAAAAACAAAATCCGTGTCCTGCAATTGAAAAGAAACAGTTTTTGCCTCACCCGGCTCCAGATGAATTTTTGAAAATCCTCTGAGACGTTTATTGGCCGGCGTTACCGATGCAACCAAATCTGATAGGTAAAGCTGCACAATTTCGTTTCCGGGGATGCTGCCGGAATTTTTAACGGTTACAGTGACACCCACACTGCCGCCTTGATGAACAATTTTCTTGTCGAGCATCAGATGACTGTATTTAAAATGAGTATAGCTCAAACCGAATCCAAAAGGCCACTGCGGGTTGTATTGCGCATTTTTTGAAATGTTTTCGCTGTTTTTATAATCATAATGAGTAAAGTCGTTAACAAAGCGCGGATAGGTGAACGGCAATTTTCCCGAAGGATTGACGTCACCGAAAAGTACATCGGCGATGGCCTGTCCGCCTTGCATGCCCGGCAGGTAAGCCATAATGATGCCCGAGGCAGCACCAACAACGCGACGAATAACTCGGCCTGCCTTCGGCAAGAACGAGAACTAGCGGTGTTCCGGTTTGTGCAACAGCTTTAGCAAGGGCAAGCTGCGGTTCGGGAAGCGTTAAATCCGTGATATTCCCTTCGGATTCACAATATGCAGCTTCGCCGATACAAACGATGGCTACATCACTTTTTTCGGCAGCTCGTACAGCGGCAGAAATATCAATTTCTTTATTGATTTCTGTACCGGGAACATAAATAACATTATCTTTGCCGATTTTATTTTTAATTGCAGCTAAAATCGTCATCTTGTCTTTTGGATACAGTTCCTCTTTGTCACCCTGCCAGGTAATCGTCCAACCGCCATTTAAGCAAGACAGCTTGTCCGCTGTAGGGCCGGTAACAAGGATTTTTATCGATTTTGTTAGCGGTAAAATATTTTTTGCATTTTTCAGCAAGGTAATGGATTCCCTTGCGGCTTCAAGGTTAACAGCCCGATGCTCCGGGCTTGCAAATTTCTTTTCCAAATCTTTGTTAGGATATGGATGTTCAAACAATCCCAATTCAAATTTCAGCTTTAAAATTCTTGCGACAGACGCATCAATTCGCGACTCGGGGACAGAACCTTCTTTGACCAACTCGATGAGCGCATTGGTGAAACTATAATCATAGGGAACCATGCTCATATCAATGCCGGCCAGCACTGCCATACGCACGGCGTCTTTGTTATTAACAGCAACTTTTTCGCGCTCATAAAGATTGATGATATCCGCCCAATCGGAAACAATGACTCCTTTAAATCTCAGTTCCTTCCGAAGTAGCTCGGTTAAATAATAATGGCTGGAATGCACGGGAATGCCGTTGATTTCCGAGGAATTGACCATCACAGTATGTACACCCGCTTGAACTGCGGCTGCGAACGAAGGTAGAAAAATCTCGCGCAACATTCGGTCGGGTATCCATGCAGGCGTCCGATCTTTTCCGGAAAGGGGGAAACTGTAACCGAGATAGTGCTTCATGCAGGCGGCAACTTTATTTCTCTCTCCGATCGTGTTATCATCGCCTTCGAGTCCTTTAATATATGCCGCCCCCATTTCAGATGCAAGATAGGGATCTTCGCCATACGTTTCCCAGAATCGTGGCCACAACGGTTGACGACCCAGGCCGAGAACCGGGTTAAAGTTCCAGGGAATGCCCGAGGCTCTGACTTCGCAGGCCGTGATTTCGCCGTCCTTTTTCATCAGTTCAGGATTCCATGTCGCTGCCATGCCAATGCTTTGCGGAAAAAGAGTTGCATCCTGAGTATAATTCGCACCATGGATAGCATCAATCCCATAAAGCACGGGGATGCCGAGCCGGGATTTTTTGGTTGCAACATCCTGTATTGCAGTGATGATTTGCCGCCACTGAGCCAGAGGATGTGCCGACGTCCCCACATTCAGGATGGAACCCACGTGGTGGCTGACAATCACATCATACAATTTGGAAGGATTGGTTTTTATCGTTCCGGACGAATGATCAATATCACACACCGTATCGAGTGTTAGTTGGGTCATCTGCCCCACTTTTTCTTCAAGAGTCATTTTTGATAAAAGGGACGCAACTTTTGCGTCCGTATCAGTTGGTTCAGCAGCAAAAGCGGTAAAAAATGATATTGATATCATCAAAAGCAAAACAGCAAGAATATTACATGTTTTTGTGTTCATTTTAAAGTCCATCCTGTTTAGTTTTCAATTTTTATTTTAGCAGTAACATTTTTTGTATTGCAGAACGTCTTTTGTTACCGCTTTGAATATCCAGCTTCACGGAAGCATTATCCGGCAAAAAATAAGAAATTGACGTTGAGAAATTAAATGGATTGGGATAATTAGGGCACAACTGAAATTGATTTAGCAAAGATTGGGATTTTTTCTTCACGCCGGTGAGTATAGATTCAATGATAAGACCATTGAGCAGTGCAAAGTCCCTATCCGCAGCAAAATGGATGTCGAGGATTTGATCCTGCACGCTTACTTTGTTTTGTACGAGATTGTAAGCCGCATGACGTCCGACCATTTCAAACAGATCAAGGCCTGTGGCGGATTTTTCCCCTTCAATTGTTATATCAAATACACGTTTGCCGCTCCCTGTAAAATAATTTTCCGCCATCATGAGGGTGACTTTGTAAAGGCCATTCGGCACACGGACTTTATATTCAACCAGTCCATGACGCTCACTGCGGTATATCATATCTTTTGTCGTATTTGCTATCGGCTGATTGTCGCCGGCATTTCCTTTTTGTCCGTCAAGATAACCGTACTCGACATTATAGTCCCATTCCTGGTCGGCGAGGTAGTCGCCAAAGGCATTACCGCCGACATTTATTTTTACGGGAAAAACCAAGGAGCGGGGCAAAATGATTTGTACATTTTCATTGGTCATGGCATTCTTGGCCGGAGAATTGTCCTTAATCCCATGGATCAAAACGCTGCAGGACCTGGATAAATCCAGGCCGGGGATCGATAATTCAACCGTTCTTTTGTCGTTTTGCAGGACAGCGCTTTCAACGGCAGTACCGGTAACAGAGTAATTAGATTTCGATTCTGCACTCTCTCTATCCAATTCTTCAGAAAATTGAACGGTCACCTTGTCAACTTCGGCCCGCGCCCAAAGGACGGAAGGCGGATTATTATCCTGAAAGCCCGGGTTGCTGTTGTCCGTCAAACAAAGGATCACCATGCCGTTCCGAAAAACAACGTTGTCGGGTGTGAAATCGCACTGATTCCCGGGAAAAGTATGCGACGCTTTTTGCCAGCGCAGTTGATCCCATGTATCAAAATCGTCTTTCCATTGCAGGGTGAAATTATTATTCGTACCGACGTTCCCGGCCTCCGGTGTGTACGACGCATAGCTGACATAGTCATAGTATGCAAAACGCGGAAGGATCGCGTCATTCCATTTTCCGGCCCAGTTGCTATATTCGGGATTCCAAATATTCATCATTATTTTTTGTGGTTTTCGTAGTGCAGCGATGTGCTCGCCGGTTTGTTTGTGTACTTGTTTACCGTCAATAAACCAGGCCACATAATCCGGCGTCCATTCAATAGTATACGTGTGAAAATCTGTGTATGGATTAAAAGAAACGAACTGGTGATGAACATGATTTTTCCGGCCCGGCGTTATTGTGTTAAACTGGACATCATCTTTATATCTGCCGAGAATTTCAATGTCGATCTCATTCCAGTTTTGGTTCGGATCGACATCATTATATGTAAAGAAGGTGGATGTTTGTCCGGCTCCGGCTGAGGCTTTGTAGCGAACCTGGAACCTTCCATAGAGAAATGATTCCTTTGTGCGCAACTCGGCACCTTTATAATTCTTTGTATATCCCGGGTTGTAAAATAAAAGAAGAGCGTAAAAGAGTGTGAGTATTTTACGGAAAATATTCATTTTTTTATCAAAAAAATCAGTTTAAAAATTTATTAGTATTTAAAAAAAATTTTTCATAAATACAAGATAATCATTCAGACTATGGCAACAGTTTTTAAAAATGGATCGAGTATCTAAGAAAGGAAAAAAATGAAGGAGAAGGATAAACAATTTTCAATCACCACCAAAGCCGGAGATAAGGGCAAAACAAGGCTTTTAAATAACAGCCGGGTAGAAAAATACGATCTCAGACCCGAGGCTTATGGAACATTGGATGAGGCATCTGCTTTTCTTGGTCTTATCCGGGCACAGACTGATTTACAGGATGTGAAAGAAGCATGTTGGGAAATTCAAAATCATATTTATTGGATTAACGCCGAACTGGCCTGCCCTGTGGAATCATTGCACTTGCTGCGAAAAAAACTCGGGCAGGACGACCTTGCTTATCTTGAGGCGTTTTCGACAAACATCGAGAGCAAAATCAGACTTCCACGCAAATTTGTCATTTATGGAGAAACCGTTGTTTCTGCTTATCTCGATGTCGCCAGAGCTGTGTTGCGGCGGGCGGAACGAAGGATCGCGCAGTTGAATACACAGGAACCGCTTCAAAATCCTGTTCTGTTGCCTTACCTTAATCGCTTATCCGACACGCTTTATCTCATGGCGCGCTATGACGAGTTTGCACACCATGTTCCTTTCGCTCATCCTGATGCAGGATAAATAACTGTTTGTAAAACCTTAATCTCAAATTGCTATCCTGACCAACCAAAAGTGCACGTCTCTTTTCTAATTCCCTTGCTTTCCAATCTAAATATTCTTATAATTACGGCAACAGGCCTTCAATAAAGATAATTTGGAGCAACAAATGGCTCGCACACAACAGGTCATCGTTCTTATCCTCGCTTTGCTGCTTTTGTCCTGTGCAGCGAACAAAAAGAAGGAAGATGAGCGAATCCGAAAAATCATGCTGAGTTCTGCCAGCTACCATATTGACAAAGCGTTTGCGGCAGCGGACAGTGGCAATTTCGATCAAGCAATAGAACACTTGCGCGAGGCTATTAGACTGGCTCCTACGGAACCTGTGGCTTTTAATAATATCGGTGCTGCGTTTTATCACATCGGCAGAATTGATTCAGCCATTCAATACTACCAGGCTGCAATTCGTTTACGCCCCTCGTACGTTCATGCCTACACCAACCTTGCCCAGGCCTATATGGTGCAAAAAAAATATGCACCGGCGCTGCTGGCCGTCAACAGCGCCATGAAATACGATCCTTCTGTTGCCAACTTGTATGTTCTTAGGGGTCTCATTTATGACAAGCAAAATCTTATTGATGAAGCGATCCTTAATTTCAAACATGCGGTTTCACTGGACTCTACGAACGACGATATTCACAACAGTTTGGGAACCATGTACTACAAAAAAGGAATGCTGAACGACGCGATTGCGGAGTATCAGAAAGCCATAGCTCTCAACCCGCAGAGCTCGCAAAGTTATTTCAATTTGGGAAATGCATTTGCGCGTAAATGTCTTTTGGATGAAGCCCTGGAACAATACAACAAAGCACTCACGATTAATCCCGATATGGTCTCTGCTCTCAACAATCGTGGGCTGGTTTTTATGAACCTTGGAGATGCGGAATCAGCACTGCGGGATTTTCGCAAGGCACTCCAGGTTTCTCCTGAATCGCCGATTGTTCCCTTTAACATTTCCATCGCAATGCACAGATTGGATTCGCTGGCGAGTGCTCTCCATTTCGTCGACACCGCGATTGAAAGAGACAGCAGCAAAGCGCTCTTTTTTATGCAAAAGGGAAATATTTTTCTCTCCAGGGGAGATGGTGAAAAAGCACTCCATGCTTTTAACAAGGCAGTAAAGATCGATCCCGACCTTGCAATTGTTTACAATAATCTTGGCAATGCCTTTGCAAAAACAAATGACCCGGACGATGCCAGACTGGCTTTTGAAAAAGCTCTTCAGCTCTATCCGGATTATTTGGACAAAAGGTACTTTTCCCGCGGCAACCTTGTTACAGCCGGAATCAGCGATTTACTCGGCGGTTGTCAGGATGCACAATCATTGGCAACGGATTACGCGGGGATTTACAACAATCTGGGGAAAACGTATTTGCAGCTTGGTCTCATCACCAAAGCCACGCGCGCGTTTAAACGCGCTGCACAAGTCCAGCCGTTAATGCCTGACGCATTTGAGAACCTGAGCGCGAGCTACCAAATGGAGGGGAAAAAGGACCTGGCCAGGAAAGCACTGGCAAAGTCTCAATTAAACCGGGCGCGAATCTATTTTTCCTTTGACTCGTTGCGCACGGCTGAAAAATATTGTCATCAAGCTTTGCAACTCGACCCGACTCTTGCGGATGCCTTTTCTCTTTTGGGAAGGGTTTATGAAAAACGCGGCAGACAACAATCCGCCGGGATTGCCTTTAAAAAGGCACTCAAAATAAATTCCGCCAATGCGCAAGTACAACTGGCTTATGGGGAATATCTTTCCCGGCAGAAAAAATGGGTGCAGGCAATTAAACATTTTAAAAGAGCTATTACACTGCAGCCATCCTCATTGTCTGCACGGCAAAGCCTTGCAGATGCGCTGACAAAAATGAATAGAGAAACAGATGCCCGCCGCGAACGCGCCAAAGTACATTTTCTCAGCGGACAAAGCCTGGAATACGCAGGCCGTTGGGATGCCGCTATGGAAGAGTATATGAAAGCTGCGGCCTTGGATTCTAATAACGCCGATTACATCGCCAGCCAGGGATTGATCAATGCGAAAAAACACCTGGACCCCGAGGCGGAACAATTATTTGCCAGGGCGCTGGGAAAAGACGCTTTGAATGCGCTTGCACTTTTTGGAATGGGTCTTGTGCGCGGTGATCAGCGGCGCACCAAAGAGGCCATTGAATTCCTTGAAAAAGCAGTCGAGCGCGATCCATCTTCAGCCCGGACCCATTACGCTCTTGCAGTGAATTATTATTTCGACGGTCAAATAGATGCAGCATGGAACCAGGTTGTTCAGGCTGAAAATTTAGGCATGGTTGTAAAACAACAGTTCCTCGATGAATTGGAAAAAGCGAAAAAAAAGTAACCGGACCACACCGGGAAACGAAAGGAGAAGATTAAAATGTATTGGCCTGGAAAACGAAATCTTGTTCCCATACTTTTTGTCATACTTTTTTCTTGCAGTACTTCTCAACAACAGAACCTGAGCAGTGTTCTTGCTTCGAATGCCAGGGTGGTGAGGCTGAGCGAAGGCGCTGATTTTCAATTCACAGAAGGACCGGTTTGGAGTAACGCCGGCTATTTGCTCTTTTCCGATATTCCCAATAATCACATCATCAAATATTCACCGGACGGAACGTTCAGCATTTTTCGGGAGAACACAAATGGGGCGAACGGGCTCATGTTCGATAAATCCGGACAGCTCGTTGCCTGTGAAGGCGAGACCGGCCGGGTTACGGCAATGGACAGCAGTGGTGAAATCCATGTGCTTGCTTCTGAATACAAAGGAAAACGCTTCAACAGCCCCAATGACCTGGTGATTGACAGCACCGGCGGGATTTATTTCACCGATCCGGTGTTTGGCAGGGGGAGAAAATTATCCCAGGATAAGGAAGCGGTTTACTATCTCCATCCTGATGGTCGAGTCAGACGGGTCATTGATAACTTGACAAAGCCAAATGGAGTTATATTAGCACCCGACGGGAAAAAACTGTTTATCGTTGATACATACAATAAATTTGTCTGGGCCTACCTGATTGACCGCGTTGGATTTCCTACTGATCCTTACATTTTCGCCGAATTGAAACTACCCAAAGATGCACAGAACAACCGCTCCGGTGCTGACGGAATTACAATTGACGCGGCGGGAAATCTTTATGTAACCTCAAGCCTGGGCGTTCAGGTTTTTAATCCAAAGGGTGATCTTTTAGGAATTATAGACGTGCCAGAAAAGCCTTCGAATTGCACGATTGGCGGAGCGGATAATAAAACTTTGTACATCACCGCGAGAAAAAATCTTTACGCCATTCAACTCAAAGTAAAAGGCGTTATGTTTCCTCTTTAAAATTTGGGCAAGATCAATGGGAAAAATTGCACAAATATGGCAGTTTCTTTTTCCACTTCTGGTGGGCTTGGTTTTTTTGTTTATTTTCGTAAAAGTTTCAATTGTGCTGCGCAAGCGCGGCGGCAGCATGACTTCCGTTCTCTTTGGTGCAACGGATGCTTTTTACAATCGCGACCAGCGAAAAGCGATCATTGAGGTAGTAGAACAAAAAAGTGATAAAAAGAGAAAGGAGCAGGAAAGCGGGGATGACAAAAACAACGAGGAAGACAAACCGCCATCATCAAAAGAAATAACTGACAAAGTATATCCTGAGAATGTGAAATATCAATAGCGATTTTAGGGCAAAACAGGAGCAATGTATTGCAGACCAATATCCTTTCGACAAATCGACCATTTAGTTGGAAGCTGTTTTTCCTATTATGGATCATGACAATACTGGGATTGATCGCGGTTATCCCTTATACATTGACTCTTCAATCCAATCTATTGGCAAAGATTCAATTGCCTATACCGCTTCCTGTCCTCATTCTTATTCAAATTTCTTTCAACAGTATTTTTATTGGTTTTCTGGTTGGAATTGGATTATTGCTTGCGAGTAAAAGTGGACTTGGACTGCCATACATGGAAAACCGGTTGCTTGGCAGACAAAAGCCTTTCGACTTTAAACGAGTTCTCATTTTTTCAGTACTCGTCGGTATCGTTTCAGCATTGGTCCTTTCTGCTTTCGATGAATGGCTTTTCCTCCCGCTAATGGCTCGCCACGGCATTTCCTTTCCCGAGAATGTAATTCCTCCGGCCTGGCAGGGGTTTCTAGCTTCCTTTTACGGAGGCATTACCGAGGAAGTCTTGTTGAGATTGTTTTTGCTCACACTATTCGCCTGGTTGGGATGGCATTTCACCCGCAAGAAATATGAACGCCCAACTCTTATCATATTGTGGATTTCCAATATCCTTGCTGCGATAATTTTCGGCCTGGGTCATTTTCCCGGCGTACTTTCAATGGAAATACCATTGAACTTCGTGGTCATCACTCGAACGCTTTTTCTTAATGGACTGGCGGGGCTTGTCTTTGGCTGGCTTTATTTCACCTATGGTCTGGAAAGCGCAATGATAGCGCATTTTTCAGCCGACATAATGCTCCATGTTTTTTTATAATTGAAATGTATCCACTCAATAATTGAGGGTAAATTAGTACCCCTTCAAAAATACAAGGGCGATTGAGTTTTACTAAACTTCTAAAGTTTAGTAAAGCTGCATTACAAACATTTATTGAGAAGATACATTGCAATGCTAATCAAGGTGATGTCCGAAGCAGGCATTTTTTAAATAAATTCTTTCAAAAATGAAAATAATTGTTTATAATATTTTATGGATATGAAAATCCGTTGGTGATGATATAGCATCAAGGTGGCGGCAGATTTTGGGAACGGGATTTGAAAATACATCTTTTGATCAACCGGCGATCACCAACAAGTGAGTCACATATTAGCCGGTCAATCCCAAGATTTATTTAATGATAATTTATGGGGTGCTTTATGAATACCTTGTTGTTAGCTGCCGCACTTATCATTGGAACAATAACACTTTATTATTTTATAAAAGTTTTATTGTATATCGCAGCTTATTTGCTTATTATTTTTATCAGCGCTCTACCGTTGTTCTTTTTATTTGGAGGAATCTTTAGGGGGCTTGAAATTGGCTATCCGCTCGGGAGTGTACCTATTTATTTGCTCTTTTTTATTGGCGCCGTTGTGTGGGTTGTCTGGATCAGAAGCAATACATTTAAAAAGATTTATGAAAAAGTTCGGCCCAAATTAAAAGCTGATGACATTTACAAAATTGACATAACAAAACTTAACAAACCACCGCAGGAAAAGAAATGAAATCTATTATTGCTTCGTTGGCATTGTTGTTATGGTTTACCTTTCTTGGTGCGCAGGAAGATGATTTCAGCATCGGGTCTATTTTCAGCTCAAGTGATTATAATGTGAAAACACTTGCCGGTGTGCAGTGGATTCCCGGGGAGGAGGCTTTTACTTTTTTAAAAAGAGATCAGGATTCCGGCGAAAAAGACTTGTGGCGCTGTGAGGCGCAGAGCGGCCAATGCTCACTCCTTGTCAGTCATACCGATCTGAACATCATCGAATCCGCAAAACAAGAAAAGCGCTTTACCCTTCCATCCTACATTTGGGCACCGGATGGCGTGCACATTCTCATTCCTTCAGAAAACGATTTATTTTTTTTCGATAGCGAAAAGAAAACACTGATACGCCTGACCGATGATGCAGCCGAAGAAAGAGACCCGCATTTTTCACCGGATTCAAAAAAAATTGCCTTTATCAAAAATGACAACCTGATTGTTTTGGACATTGCTTCCAAAGAAGAAAAAACGCTGACAACGGAAGGAAGTAAAGATATTCTCATCGGCAGATTTGACTGGGTCTATGAAGAAGAATTTTCCATTCGTACCGGATTTCAGTGGTCGCCGGATTCAAAGAGTATCGCTTATTTCAGATTGGATCAGAGCGGTGAGCCGTGCTTTCCCATTGTTGATTTTGTGCCGCTGGGAAATACTGTAGAATATACAAAATACCCGAAAGCAGGAGACCCAAACGCTTTCGTTAAAATTGGTGTTGTTGATGTAACAAACGGAGGAACCACCTGGATTGATCGAACAGCAGGGCCGGACGATTATTTTTCACGAATAAAATGGACGCCGGAGAGCAGGCAGTTGTCGATAACATATCTCAACCGCGATCAAAATCACCTGGAACTTTTGTTTGCTAATCCGGCTACAGGAAAGACCCATATTGTCTTCCAGGAAACAGTGCAAAACGGCTGGATTGAAGGGGTGCAGTCCCCGCGATTCCTCGACGATGGAAAGGGATTTCTGTGGCTTTCGGAAAGAGATGGATTTAATCATATTTATCTTTACGACATGAACGGAAATTTGAAAAAGCAAATAACGCACGGGAAATGGGATGTGCGCAATATTCTCTGTGTCGCACAAAAGCAGAAAAAGGTTTATTTCAGTGCTTCAAAATTTCTGCGCGAAGAAAATCATTTTTATACCGTTTCACTTCGAGGAAAGGGACTGAAACAGATTTCAAAAGAAAGCGGTACGCATAGCATCAATTGTTCTCCTTCCGGGAATTATTATATCGACTCTTTCTCAAACTTTTACACGCCGAGCCGGCAATCACTGTACGACCACCGCGGCAAGTTTATTAAAACGCTCAGGGAAGGAAAAGTCAAAGCATTACAACAACATCCGCTGGCGCACATCGAATTTCTGAACTTTAAAACAAGTAACGGCAATCTTTTGCCGGCATTCATGATCAAACCCATTGATTTTGATCCTGAGAAAAAATATCCTGTTCTCATTTATACTTATGGCGGCCCGGGTTCGCAAATTGTCAGCAATCGCTGGTTCGGCAGCCGTGGTTTTTGGTATACTTTTTTCACCCAAAAAGGTTATCTCATTTTTGCTGTGGATGGCCGCGGTACAGCCAACCGCGGCCGGGCCTGGAAATTTAGTTTGTATCGGCACCTCGGGGATGTTGAAATTCAGGATCAGATTGAAGGCGCAAAATACCTGGGGACATTACCTTTTGTCGACGCAAGAAGAATCGGAATTTGGGGATGGAGTTACGGCGGTTATACGACAGTCATGTGCATGCTCAAAGGCGCGGATTTTTTTAAAACCGGAGTTGCCGTTGCACCGGTTACGGATTGGCGAAATTACGATTCGATTTATACGGAGCGTTTCATGGATCAGCCGGAAGACAATGAGGATAATTACAACCAGGCGTCGGCAGCTAATTTTGCAGGCAAATTAAAAGGCAAGCTGCTTATTCTTCACGGCAGTTCGGATGACAATGTTCATTTTGCCAATACCATGCAGCTTGCGCGTGCCCTGGAAAAACACCGCAAACTTTTCGACCTTATGGTTTATCCTCGTAAAAGGCACAGCATCCATGGGACAGACGAGCGTGTGCATTTGTATAAAGAAATCACCGGCTATATTCTCGAAAATCTTTGAGTGAATCATTTGCAAGGCTTTATACTCATGCTGATACGGGAAGAAGTTCAAAGACGCGGGCATATTTCGTTGCCGCTTTAATATTATTTTTTCGCAAGGCTTCGCGAACGCTATCTAATTTATAGGCATCATCAAGGGAAATATAGGGCGACCATGCTTCATCAGCCTCGATTAATTCGATATCTACCTCGGCCACGTATTTCCCTTCGTGAATGAGTTTTGTATGTTTCCGCTTTGTCATGATTTCCTTTCCATAAAATTTTTCGACCAGAGCTTTGGATCAGGCCGATATGCAGTTATTAACACAGCAGGTGAGGAATGGCCTTTTGGGATACCCCAGACAGCATGTATTGGTTTTCCTGCTGAATCTTTTTGCAGTACTAAAACGCAAGGGCCCTTTGGAAAATTCGGATAATCTTCTATTTCTTTTGCATCAGAGACTCCTGCTAAAATTTCTTTGACCAATATGCCATCTTCGGCCAGTTCATTATAACCATGCATTGAAATTCTAACTAATCCTTGTTCTATTAATTTCAGAATTGATTGAAAGGTTGTCAAAATTATTGCCTTATACTCATTATTCAAAAGCGTAGCCACATTGATGTTGCTTAATTGCAACTAATATAAACAAAAATAACAAAAATTAAAATATTATCAAATAGAATTATCGCATTTCAAATATTATAGACTTTGTCCAACGCCGTCCCATGTAAACGTAACCCGGCTTGGCTGCGTCTTCGCATTAAATTTAAAAATCAAATTAAAACAAGGAAATAAGGCGTGATTTGCAGGAAAAGATTTGTCATGTCTTTTTTGTTTTTTCTTTTATCCATTTTCTTCCTTTCCATGCTACGCTGCGAAGCACCATTAACTCTTGTCAAAGCGCAGCTTGTAGAAACAAGTCCGGGTGTCCCTGCCTCTCTCAACTATAAAAGTATGCTGCAAGACGAGCACAGAAAATACTGGGGCATTTTTATATCCAATTATTACGGCTTTGATGAATTTTGGGTATCTTTTTCTTATAACTGTCGGGATTGGTTCAAGCCAATCTACACCGGTGTTCCGGCCAGCAAGTCCGGATACGTATGGTTTGCTTCGCTTGGTGAGATCATAATCAATGAAATACCCGGAGCACACAAAGCAGAAAATGATCAATATGTAAGAATGTTATTTGATACGACCCAGGCAAGTTTTAAACATAAACTTTCTGATCTGCAAAGTGATGGCGATATGGATGGCTTGAGCGACCTGGCCGAAAATGTCCTCTGGACAGATCCTGATTCGAATGATACGGATGGCGATGGAAAAGCGGATGGTTTTGATTCCAATCCCCTGGCCGCGCCTGCAGAGAATCCTTCCCTTCACGCACAACTCCACAAATTCATCATCGAGCAGGAATTATATTTTTTTGATTCCGATCAACTGGTGCTGGTGGAACAGGTGGACAACAAGCCGATGGAGTATGAACGTCCGTACGGGCTTGTTCTCAGCATGCCATCGGCATCCCTTGATTCTTTTGTCAATGCAAACGGCTACGGCGTACCAGTTATGACTGCTGTGGTCAAAGACACACTCAAGGCGTACAAAGTGAGTTTTCAGTTTTTCGTTTCACCCGATTCGGCCTGGGGATACGATTCGTTATACAAATGGGCAGATGGGTGGGTAGAAAAAAAACAATTGACAAATTGGGAGGCGGAAAGGGATTAATTAATTTCAAATTTCAAAATTCGGATTTCGAAATTTGAAATTTGATTTTAATTCATCGAACTTGTCATCATAAATGCGGACCATTTCTTGCCAGTCAAAATGTCGAACACCTGCCGATAACTGCGTATTTTTCATTTCGTGAAAATTTACAATCAGTGCTCTCAATTTTTCTACAAATTCCGGCAGGTCTTTATAAAAATAATCTTTATTAGAAAACGACAGTAACTCTGGATACGCAAGTCTGCGCGGCAGGAGGGGAGTACAGCCGCAATAGACAGCTTCCACGACGCTGGTACCAAAAAAATCGTGATGTGAAGTGACCGGCAGAATATCGGCACGCCATAACCAGTGAGCATATTCGGCAAAGGATTCAGCATAGCCGTACTGTATAATTTTATCTCCCAGCCGTTTTCTTGCTGCGGCAAAATCTTCCGGTGTCTGCGCAAAATTTTCCCCAATGAGAATAACCTGAAATATTAACCCTTCTTTATCCAACAAATAAAGAGCTTGAAAGAAATCCCCGGGATTCTTGTCGTATTCCCAGCGATGGTTCCAGAGCAGAACCGGCACCCGCTGTTTCATTTTCTTTTCCGGTTTGAAATGATCAAACTTTTTCAAATCAAGCCCCAGATGGAGCACGCTGCTTTTCTTCTCTACCTCTTGCACAGCATTCAATTCACGGTGATCCGGGAAATGTTTTAAAAAACGCGGCAGCTCCTTCAGAAAGGCGTTTCGATGATAGCTTGAATTAAAGAAAATGTGATCCGCAGCCAAAGCGGAAGTGAAATTGATGAACCCATAATGGTAGTCTCGATTTTGCCGGACATCGCGATCGGTTGGCGACCATGGGTAGGTTATCTGGTTTTCATGGAAATAAATGGCAATCGGAATATTCGTCGTGGAACGTCGGGCCAGGGAAAGAAATGTCGTCACATCGAGCATGTCGGTGGCCAGAATCAGATCGGGATGTAATTTCCTTTCAAGGAATTCCCGCGCCAGCGTAACAGCACCGCCATGCATCCGCCATTTCCAGAATTGTCCTTTTAATGAAAGAATTTCAACATGGTGGCGGCTGTATTTTTTGTAGCCATCTGCCCAGGAAGCATGCGAGCCGGTGAAATAGGGTTCCAGGAGGAGGATGTTCAATTTTTTCATAGTTTTTAACTGCATGTGTTATTAAAACGAAGGCGCGCGGAAAACGAAAAAGGCTCGACCTGAATGCCGAGAAATTGTTATCAATTTTTTAAATGCTCCAGCAGCTTTTCATAATCGTTTTGCGTTTTTTCCCAGGCATTGAAAAGTTCATCAAGTTCATTTTTCACGTTCTGATATTCCTTTTGCAGCCG
>Ga0114931_10002820_pt1 | contig 22106 bp, 23 predicted proteins | sample 2SBtaG_FD_89579 | JGI IMG/M metagenome (GOLD analysis project Ga0114931, IMG submission 89579) | Deep subsurface microbial communities from Kolumbo volcano to uncover new lineages of life (NeLLi) - 2SBTROV14_V59a metaG | ecosystem: Environmental > Aquatic > Marine > Volcanic | place: Kolumbo... | reverse complement strand
ATGCGGGCTTGCGAGACGGGGCGGCATTCTTTTGGTTACTTTTCTGTTGCCGTAGACAGAAAAGTGACTCGCCAGCTGGCGAAACATAAAGTATCTACAAAGTAAAAAAATTAAATCGACGTACTAAACGCCCCGTTCAGCCGATGTCACTAAGAAGTCGTCGGCTGAACGGTTTGTTAGGTTTTTAGCACCTGACTAGGAAGCACCTCGCATTGTAGCCATAAGCATGTGCATCTAGTAGCTCTTCGCTATTCTTTTACCACTGATAGCGGCAAAAGACCCAACGATAGCCAGGAGGGGCTGGTTTATGCAAAATATCACGCATTTTCTAAGTCCTCGCCTGAAGTGGGAGGCGAACTACAGAACTTGATTAATGATTAGGAATCCACTACGTTCAGTTTTCCATGACAAAGGTGTGGGGGCCCCCATTCCTTGATATATAAGGGCCAAGCCTGTTAAAGACTTGGCCCTTATTCTTTGGTCGATGGAACAGCCAAAGCTTTTACCACCGCAGCAATTTTTTCCGCATCAGATGTAGGCAGGTCATGCGGGAAATTATTGATAGTTATTACCTTTCCACCTGAAATAGGTATTGGAAACACAACGCTATCCATAGTCTTTTGTGTTATATGCACGCTATCATGAGAGCTTGGATTTACCTTAGTATTCGGTACTTTTTTCGCTGTAGCTTTTTTCTTTGTTTCTGTTGAGCTAGAGCTGGTGATAGAGCGACCTGAAGGCGAGAAATTGATAGGGTCTTTTGCCCAAGAAAGAAAGTTGGCATGAGCCCCTTTAAACCTACTGCGATATACTTTGAGGCTCGCCCCTGTAACTGATGTACCTTTCAGGTTGGCAAAGCGGTCTACAAGTTTGTCAACGTCAAGACCTTTCAGGTCAGCCTATTCGTTTGGTTCCAATATTGAAAGTAGTTGTATGCCAGTACTTCTCCAGTTGTTTGCCCTGGAAGGTTTTACAAGCCATTTTTTACCAATAAAATCAATAAATTGAAAAAATGCTTCTTCTGAAAATCTACTGTCGGCATGCATTGAATTGCACCATATTTATCTGAATAGTGCTGGCGATACTCTTATTGGATCTAAATAGATCAAAATAGATAATGTTGATGCTGGGTGGTTGTACCTCCGATAAAGCTAACCGGCGACGATGTCCCCAATAATTTTTTCATTCACTCATCGATATATGCGGATGCTGTAACTACATCTTCATTCAGCAGCGGCACAAATGCCACCGCCAGAATATCCTGGGTATCAATCTCGCCTTTCTCATTTTTATTCACCAGCATTAACTCCTGGCTCATAAACGGCTGTCCTACGGGTATTACCAGGCGACCGCCGGGTTTGAGTTGTTCAACCAGGGCCTCGGGAATATGGCTGGCGGCGGCGGTGACGATAATGCCGTCATAGGGTGCATGTTCAGGCCAGCCCTGGTAACCGTTGCCGCTACGAGCATGGATGTTGGTGTAGTTAAGGCGCGCCAGGCGTTCGCTGGCGGCTTTGGTCAGTGGCGGTACCAGGTCCATGGTGTACACGGTTTTGCACAGTAGCGACAGCACCGCGGTCTGGTAACCGGAGCCGGTGCCGATTTCCAGGATGGTGTGTTCGGCTTGGGGTGCCAGCAGGTCGGTCATCAGGGCTACGATATAAGGCTGGGAAATGGTCTGGCCATGACCGATGGGAAGCGGGCCGTTGGCATAGGCGAGGTTTTGTTCTCCTTCTGGCACGAATTCATGCCGTGGCACCTGGGCCATTACCTGCATGACTCGCGCATCCAGGGCATCTTTACCGATCCACCTGTGGGTGATGCGAACCTCGCTGTCGATGTCCGTCAGCAATTGTTGCATGCCCTTGTCAGTCCATGACTGCATTCAGCTGGTGCCTTCCTGCCAGGAGCCCAGATAATCCTGCTGCTCTGCTGTCAGGCTATCAATGTCGATACCCATGGCTGCCAGTTTGAGTCGCGCTACCTGCTGATCGAGCTCGGCCGGGACATTGTGTACCCGGGCTTCCAGTTTGTGTTTGACCTGCGCCAGGTGTACGGCACATAACACCTGGTTGGCGAAACTCATGTCCATTACTGCCGAGGGATGGCCTTCGGCCGCGGCCAGGTTCACCAGCCGGCCTTCCGCCAGCAGTCGCAGGCGTCGGCCATCGGTGAGGATGTATTCATCCACCGAGGGCCGCGGCCGGTGTTTACTCACTGCCATCTGTTCCAGTGCCGGGATATTCACTTCCACATTGAAATGGCCGGAGTTGGCCAGCACGCAACCGTCTTTGGCGATTTCCATGTGGGTCTGGTCGATGACGTGTTTATCGCCGGTGGCGCTGACAATGAAATCCGACTGGGCCGCGGCCTGTAGTAATGGCATGACGCGATAGCCGTCCATGCTGGCTTCCAGGGCACGCAGGGGATCGACTTCGGTCACAATCACATGGGCACCATGGCCTTTGGCGCGCAGGGCGATACCGCGGCCGCACCAGCCATAACCCACCACCGTGAAGGTCTTGCCCGCCAGCAGGATATTGGTGGCGCGGATGATGCCGTCCAGGGTGCTCTGGCCGGTGCCATAACGGTTATCGAACAGGTGTTTGGTCATGGCGTCGTTGACCGCGATGACCGGGAATTGTAGTGCGCCTGCATCCGCCATGGCGCGCAGGCGAATCACACCGGTGGTGGTTTCCTCGGTGCCCCCCAGCATGGCGGGGATGAGATCAGTGCGGGTTTTGTGGATTTCGCTCACCAGGTCGGCACCATCGTCCATGGTGATAACGGGCTGGTGATCCAGAACGGCGTGAATGTGCCGGTAATACACTTCGGTAGACTCGCCACGGATGGCATACACCGGGATGCCATGGTGTTGCACCAGGGCCGCGGCCACATCGTCCTGGGTGCTGAGAGGGTTGCTGGCACACAGCACCACATCGGCGCCGGCGGCTTTGAGGGTGCGGGCCAGGTTGGCGGTTTCGGTGGTGATGTGCAGGCAGCCGGACAGGCGTATGCCGCGTAAGGGTTGTTGCTGGCTGAAGCGTGTCAGCAGTTCCTGCAGCACCGGCATTTCCTGCCAGGCCCAGTCGATGCGCTGCCGGCCCTGATCGGCCAGGCCGGGGTCGCTGATATCACAACGGGTATTCGTTGGCATGCCTTGTACTCCTTCAACCTGATAATTACGGATTCAGCGTTCCCCTGCTGTTTCGCAGCAAGGCGCAGTGCGCAGGCAATGGCTAGCCCTTGTCAAGCACGGCAACGCGGCGGCGGGGCAGCAGGGGAGCGCCCTTCGGGTCAGCTTGTCAGCGCCCCTGGACGGCGTTACCCCTTTTGCCAAGGGCTGGGCCATTGCCGGCGATGCGTGCCTTGCCAGGAACGCTGACAAACTGACTGAACCCGTAATTATCAGGTTGAAGGAGTACTGGTATTCCTGTGGCATATCGGGTGGCGCCTCCGGTGGCGGTGAGTAGGGCGCTTCGTTGGGATCGCCGGGAATGTCATCGGGTGAGAAGGGTTCTTCCGATGGGGTTTCGGCAGGTGGTTCTTCCGGTGGGTTACCGGGCGGGATGTCCGGTTCACCGGCAGTGGAATGGAACATGAATGGATGCTTCATTGTTACCCCCCGGGCTGTGGCTTGCAGCAGTGTGGTTTATTTCCTGCTAACCATTTTCCGCTGGTTTGTGGCGTTATTCAAGGTTATCTATTCTTTGGCTGCGGAGTTTTAATGGGTGTGTCAACCGGTAGCCGGTTCGTCTCGGTGCACAGGTATGGGTTATGGTTTTGGTACTTTTTGTTACAAAAATAGTTGTTGTGTTCGGTGAAAAAGCGGTTACACTGAAGATGTCGCTACATTCTATCCTGGTTCTTGTCAGAAGTTTTCATCCAAGTACGCTCCTGTTGTTCCTCGTAAGATTTGTAACACGTTCCAATTTCGACCTAATATCAGATGAGGTATTCACTATGGCAACAGGAACCGTTAAATGGTTTAACGAATCTAAAGGCTTTGGTTTTATTGCTCCCAGTGATGGCAGCAAGGACGTTTTCGTTCATTATTCCGCAATCGCAAACACCGGTTTCCGTACCCTGGCTGAAGGCCAGCAGGTAACCTACGATGTGGAAAATGGACCTAAAGGCCCCCAGGCTGTGAACGTACAGGCCTGAATAATCTATTTTAATATCATGTCTGCAGAAAACCCCGCGAGTAATCGCGGGGTTTTCTATTTTTAGTCCCCAAAAAGGAGCACCCTGGTGAAAAAACTTTTTGTCGGTGGCCTGCCGCCGGTTACCACCGAAGAATCCCTGCAGGACCTGTTCGCGCCTTTCGGCAAGGTGCGTTCCCTCAAGTTGGTAAAAGATCTGTTTTCAGGTCATTGCAAGGGCTTCGGTTTTCTGGAAATGGAAGGCCATGAGGCGCGCGCTGCTATCGCCGGTCTGGACGGTAAGTCTTTCGAAGGCGGTCTGTTGAAAGTGCGTTATGAAGAAGAACGAGGTAAAGGCCGCAAGGGCCGTCGCTGAAATGCCATCTGTTATGGTCTCAGCCTGCCTGGGGCCAGAGCTTGAATTCCATGGTAATAAGCGGGATTATGAAGCCATGATCCTGCCAGCTCCTTGAATCATTACAGGAGATACCGACGCCATGTACAAGTTAATCCTGATCCGAACAGTTGTGTTCCTGCTTGTGGTTTTTTCAGGAGCAACAACTGCCAGTGAGCGGCTTCGTGTTATCCATGATGCCCACATTCATTACAACCAGGACCTGTGGCAGACATTGCCGCCCGAGCAGGCCCTGCAATTGCTCAGGGAACAGTCTATCTCGTGCACTGGTTTCCGCCACACCAACCGAAGGTGCGGAAAAACTCTGGCGTGCCGATCCTTATCTGGTCATTCCCATGTTGCGCCCGTATCACAGTCGGCGACATCGGTATTTCTGGTTTAAAGATCCCGAGCTGAAAACCTATCTGCTGCAACAACTCACACGCGTTCCTTATCGCGGCTTTGGCGAATTCCATGTGTTCGGTAAAGACATGGACCGGCGGCCGGTGGCGCAGATGATCCAGCTGGCGCGGGAACGCAAACTGGTGCTGCATCCCCATACCGATCTTGCCGGAATGGGAATTCTTCTGCACAAGGCACCTGACATCGACGTGATGTGGGTCCACGGTGGTTTCGATGTACCGATACCGACATTGGCGCAACTGATGGAAACTTATCCCCGTTTGTATATCGACCTGGCGCTTCGCGAAGGCATGCTGGATGAAGACGGGCAGTTAACGCCGCAATGGAAACAGTTCCTGTTGCGTTATCCGGATCGTTTTCTGGTGGGTATGGATACCTACAAAACCGCTCGTTGGGCGGAACTGCCGGATAATGTCAAAGCAACCCGACACTGGCTGGATCAGTTACCCGAGCATGTCGCAGATGCCGTTGCGCGCACTAACCTGGACCGGCTGTTTGCCCCCGGCGTTACCTGACTGAGGCATTTGCAGCCCCAACCACACTGGGATAACCTGCGTCCTGTTGTTAACCGCATTCCTGGATGTGTTATGTCCTTTCCTTTTATCGGCATCGACGGCTGCAAGGCAGGCTGGTTCTGCGTAGCTTTGGATGACAAGCTGGACTGGGATTTTCGCCTGCTCACCAGGCTGTCGGAACTGTCCCGGTTTGTTGCTGAGCCAAAGTCTGTCCTGATCGATATGCCGATTGGTTTTCTCGATGCAGCAACAGGTGCGCGGGAGTGTGATAATCTCGCCAGGCAGTTACTCTCGTCAAAACGTCATACCAGTGTTTTTTCTACGCCGGCGCGCAAAACCCTGAGTGCCAGGAATTACCAGGAAGCCTTAACGATTAACCGTGCCATGACCGGGCGTGGTATCAGCATTCAGGCATGGATGATTGTGCCGAAAATGATTGAAGTGGACCAGGTGCTGGATGACAATCCACACCTGCGCAAGGTGATGCGGGAATCCCATCCGGAAATCTGTTTCTGGGCCTTGAATAAAAAGTCGGCCACGCAGTTCAGGAAAAAAGAACAGCCGGGTCAGGCGGAACGCTTAGCGATATTGAAAAAATATTTTCCCGCCGCGGAGGAAGTATTCCAGCAGGCGCAGTTCCGCTATTTTCGCCGTCAACTGGCGCGGGATGATATTCTCGACGCGATGGTGAATAGTGTAACGGCGCTGCGTGGTTATCCGGATTACCACACCTTGCCGGAGCAACCGGGTACTGATGCCAAAGGCTTGGCCATGGAAATGGTGTATGCCGCCGGGAATTAAGAATTAAGAATTAAGAATTAAAAGCTTTGACACGGAGTCACAGAGACGCAGAGATGTTCGTATGGAAAATTCGTCATTCTCAGTTCTTAATTTCTCTGAGCCTCAGAATACTCGGCAATTTGAAACAACACCTGTCAGTTAAAACCCCAGTTCAATTTTGGAACGGCATCCATACTGCCTAAACGGGACAATGGACTTGAGCGTAGCCAGTCCTGTAATTTATTGGTTAGTCCTGGATCGCCCATGATCACAACATCACCTTTGGCTGCCGCTTGCTTGAAACTGGTTTCGCAGATCCATATTTGTGTCATTACTTTGAGTGAACACCGAATTAAAATGTCAATTTCATAACCAGGATCTTTCAGGCACAGGTCAACCTCGCCATTGTCTGAGATTAACCACCAGTTTTTGTTACCCCTGGGTGCATCGGGGTATTCAAACTGAACCACGATGCGATGTTCAGGGAAAATGGCAGGATCAACGGTTCTACGGATATCCCACATCAACAGGCCTGCATCCAGGTCGCCATCATTTAAATCCGATTGCGCCCAGTGATGTCCCCATGCGCCGAGTAATTCGACCACCGGTTGTAATTCCTTGACGGCCTGGGTGAGATGATAGCTATGGTTCCCCTTGCTGCCGGATAGTTTTACCACGCCTGATTTGACCAGGTGTTTTAGTCGCGTAGACAACAAGGTCGGGGACATTAAAGGAACGCCTTTTTGTAAATCACTGAAGCGAGCACTTCCTGCAATTAACTCGCGCACGATGATTAATGTCCACCGTACGCACAACAGCTGGGTAGCTTGTGCCAGGGGGCAAAACTGGCCATAGGTTTTCAATAGACATCTCCTTTGTATCGCAGGGGGATTGCTACTACAGATTCTGTACTTATGTGCAGGCTTTATCAATGCTAGATTGCACTGACTTCTATTTTCTAAGAAATAGATAGAGGGAACCGCAAATTAACTGGAGAGTAGCTATGAGCAATTCACTTTTTGAAAGACTGGATGGGAATGCCGGTATTACGGCCATTACAAACGATTTAGTAGAAGATCACTTAACCAATGCCGCTATTGCGAGTCGCTTCGCCAATAGTGATGTCCCGACAATGAAAAGCGCAGCGGCAAGTTTTATGATTGCCGGAACAGGTGGTGAGAACAAATATAAGGGAAATGATATGTTATCCACTCACTGGGTTAGTGTTGCCTGTTACCGCGTCTGGGGTAGGGGAATGGTTGCCAGCATATTCGAATCTTCGCGTGCGCTATTTCACAAAATCCCTTGTTTAATTATCGTGCAGCGGCACTGGGGTGGTGCATCGAATGGTAATCTCGGCATCGGGCGAAGTGGAGTTCTTAATTAAAAAATATATAAAACAGTAAGTTATCTGCATGCCAACGACTTTCAAGGGTTGGCATAGTACTTGTACCTCTGTTACCAGCATTCGATTTCTGTTCCTGCGGGACAGGGAGAGCGACGAATTTAGCGATTTCTTTATCTTTAGGGGCAAGTATGTCTACCATATCCGGCGTAACGCGGCGTCCGGTCATTCTGATTATCCTGGATGGGTTTGGTGTCAATCCCAGCAAGCACAATAATGCGGTTTTAGAAGCGCCCACACCCCGGCTGGATGAGTATTTTTCCCGCTATCCCCATACCCTGTTAAATGCGTCCGGCGATGCAGTGGGCTTGCCAGACGGTCAGATGGGCAATTCCGAGGTGGGCCACCTGACCCTGGGGGCGGGAGATATTATCCGCCAGGACATTGTGCGGATTAACGACGCTATCGCTTCCGGTGAATTTTTTCAAAATCCCGCTCTCAACCAGGCTCTCGACAAGGCCAAAGCCAACGGCCGACCGATACACCTGCTAGGACTGGTTTCCGATGGCGGTGTGCACAGCCATATCGATCATCTGTACGCCATTATCGAAGCCTGCAAGCAGAAAGGTGTCAAACCCCTGTTGCATATGATTACCGATGGCCGGGATACCGCGCCTCAATCTGCCCTGCACGGTCTGTCGGCATTGCAGGGCAAGCTCAACGAAGCCGGTGGTGCGATTGCCAGCATCATCGGCCGCTACTACGCCATGGACCGGGACAATCGCTGGGACCGCACCGAGCTGGCCTGGCGCGCGCTGGTGATGGGCAAGGGCCAGTCGGCGCTGTCACCGGAAACCGCCATCAAGGCTGCTTATGCCGCTGGCGATACCGACGAATTCATACGCCCCATTCTGCTACCGACCTTCGAGCCAATGGGGCAGGGGGATGGGGTGATCTGTTTTAACTTCCGCAAGGACCGACCGCGCCAGATGGTAGCGGCACTGGGCAAAACCGGTTTTCTCGGATTTGATCGGGGCGATGCGCCATTGGCAGATGTCACCTGTATGATGCCCTACAGTAAAGCGGACCGGTTTGCGTATATGTTCGAGCCGGAACGTCCTACCACCACCCTGGGACAAGTGGTCAGCTCCATGGGGTTATCCCAGTTTCATTGTGCCGAAACTGAAAAATACGCCCATGTGACCTATTTCTTTAATGGCGGCCGCAGTGATCCATATTCCGGCGAAACCCAGATGCTGATCCCGTCCCCCAATGTGGCGACCTATGATTTAAAGCCGCAGATGAGTGCCCACGAAGTGGCGGATACCGTCATCAAGGCCATCAGCCGTGGGCGCCATGCGTTTATGGTGGTGAACTTCGCCAATGGCGATATGGTAGGGCATACCGCCAAACGCCATGCGGTGCTGAGCGCGGTGAAAACCCTGGACGAGGAAGTGGGGCGGGTGCTGGATGCGGCGGAAACCGCCGGTTATTCTGTGCTACTGACGGCTGACCATGGTAATTGCGAGGAAATGGTCGATCCCCTTACCGGCGAGCCCCATACCCAGCACACCACTTACCCGGTGCCCTGCATGATTATGGATAGCGATAACTGGAAACTGTCCTGTAGTGGCGGATTGTCCAATGTGGCACCCACCATCCTGGAACTCATGGGTATCAAGGTACCGGCCGGTATGCGCTCTGGTTCGCTGTTGCTGAAATCCTTCAAACGTATTCCACGGCAGCAGGGAGATGAGTCCTTGCAAGGCGTGGCCTGATGCATTAGTCATTCTCCTCTTATAGCCGCCCCGGGCGGCTTTTTTTTATGTCACAGAATATTCCCCAGGTGTCGCTGTGCCTGTTACAGTAATGCTGACTAAGTCATTGGATCGCAACAGGAGTTAGCAATGCCAGATACTCACTTGAACGGTAGTTGCCTGTGTGGTGCGGTGGCATACGAAATTAAGGGTAAAGCCCGGCGTTTCTACCACTGCCACTGCCAGCGTTGCCGCAAAGCCACGGGTACCGGCCACGCCAGCAATTTACTGGTCACACCACTCAGCAGCCTGCGCTGGACCAAAGGTGAAGCCCTGTTGAAGCAGTTCAAGGTGCCGGATGCGGAGCGCTACTACACCAACTTCTGTTCCCGGTGCGGTAGTCCCATGCCACGTGTGATTCCCCAGCTGGACGGTGTCCTGATCCCGGCCGGTTCCCTGAATGATGAACCGCCGATACAACCGGGAGCGCGAATTTTCTGGGATTCCCGCGCCCAGTGGTCATGCTCCGATGAGCTGCCAACTTTTGCTGAAATACCCGGCTAGTATCAGAATGCGTCAATCCATAACGATTCAAACCAGTTGGCGGGAACAGCTGATGGATATTACTCCCCAGGTGAAAACCGTGGTGCGCAAATCAGGTTGTCGAAACGGCCTTGTGAGCGTATATGTGCAGGGCGCCACCGCCGCCATCATGATCCAGGAAAACTGGGATGAAAGTGTGCAGACCGATGTGGTGCATCTGGTACAGAAAATCATTCCGCGCGGCGTATGGTTACATGATGAACAGGACGGCAACGGTGATGCTCACCTCAAGGCGGGATTGGTGGGGCCATCCGAGATCCTGCCGCTGATCGATGGTGAGCTGGGGCTTTCCACATGGCAAAATATTTTTCTGTGTGAATTCGACGGGCCACGGCAGCAACGACAGATCATTTGTACGGTTATGGCTGATACGAGTTAACGATTGCTGCTGCCAGGGACGGTGATCCGCGTTATCATAGTGGCCGATACAACGGATACGAGTTTATGAAAATTCCATTCACCATTGGTTTTAATGAAAACCCGCAAAACCAGGCACGGGAAATTCACCTGAGTTTTACCCCGGAATTCCGGGCCATGGACCTGCAGCAACGCATCACCGTGTACAAAAGTTATGTCGAATACCTGATTGCCCAGGCACAACGGGCACAGGATGAAAGCGTACAGAAAGGCATTATTACTGTGTTACAGATTGCCGAGCAATTGTTTCCCCATTTGCAGGCGGAACAGGTTCCGTTGCATGAAACCATTATTGTGGAAATGGGTGAGAATGCAGAAGGCTCCAGCCTGGATGAATTGTTAAACAATGGCTAAGTATTTGATGTTGGCCTGCCATGTCTGATTTCGATATGCTCACGACGCTGGAGCGTATCCATGGGATACTGTTACAGCATGCCGGTGACAGTGCCGTATGGTTTGATGATCTGCGTCAGCTTTACAGCCAGGATCCGGCGGTATTTTATCGGCTCATCAATACAAAACGCATGTGGGGTGGCGCCGGCTCCATCGCGAACGAGGCGTTGGCGGATAATCCCGGTGTGGATGACTGGTTGTGGCAGACGCAAATCCGCGAGTTCAGGGAACTGATCATCGAGCTGGGAACTTACCTGCAATCCCGTGGTGATGCCTACCCGGATATATCAGCCTGGATTATGGCATTCAGTAACTGGAATCAGTCTGAAATATGATGCTTGCATGTACCAATGAATTAGCTTATTAATCCACTCGGCATAGATAAAATGAAACCTGTCGTGTCACTAATTATGAAGAAAGACATCCAATGAAAGCCGAAGAATTTCGCCGCGAAGTAATGCAGCAGGGCCTCAGTCAGAAGCAACTGTTTGCCGAGCCAATCAAGCAATTTGAAAACTGGTATACAGAAACCCTGGAAACCGATATCCCGGAACCGAATGCGATGGTGCTGGCAACCATTGATGCCGACGGTCAGCCGTGGCAGCGAACGGTGTTGCTGAAATTGTTCGATGAAGAAGGCCTGGTGTTTTTTACCAATTACGAAAGTCGAAAAGCCCGGCACATGGCAACTAATCCAAAAGTCAGTCTGTTGTTTCCCTGGCATGCGCTGGGGCGCCAGGTAAAGATTACCGGTGTCGCAGAAAAAGTGTCGACGGCTGAATCGTTAAAATATTTTGCTACCCGGCCACGGGGTAGCCAGATTGGCGCCTGGGCATCGGAACAGAGCCAGGTTATCAGTTCACGTGCCGTGCTGGATGGCCTGTTCGAAAAAATGAAACACAAATTCTCCAATCATGAAATCCCGTTGCCATCTTTCTGGGGCGGTTACCGCGTCAGGCCGGAGACGTTTGAGTTCTGGCAGGCGCGGGATAATCGTTTGCATGACTGTTTCCTGTATCAGAAGAATCCAGACGACCAGTGGACCAGTGAACGCCTGGCACCTTGATGGTGTAGAAAGTGCCGGCCATTTATTATCAACCTGATTTATCGATTGTGGCGGGTCATAGAGTGATTGTATAAACCAGGGGTGTTTTCGGGGCTACTGTCCTGTTAGTTGTTGACTTACGCATTCCCATGCGTATATTAAAAGAAACTCTGACTAATTCAGAATTTCCGCAGCACATGGATGTGCTGCCATTTTCAATGGCTGATAAGCTATTGAAAATGAAGAAAAAGGGGAAATCGCATTTTTCCTTTTTCTTACTCTGATAATTCATGGATGAATTAATCAGAGCTACCTAAGTTTTTACATTTACATATAAATTCCAAATCAATGATTCTCGGTGCTGCTTAACCGAGTGATCACGTATCTTGTTTCGCGCTAGCAGTGACGTTATCAGGTTCTTTCTGCATAACGTCTTTTATGACAATACAAATGACAAAAGGAGCTGGCCATGAAGTTTCATAATTTATCTGGCATTTCACCAGCATTTTTGCTGGTATTCGCAATTATCATCACATCTCTCCCGGGTTGTACCAGCAAGAGCAATAACCAGACTTCGGAAATATTGACCTTGTTGTTTGAGAAAGACGCCCCCCAGTTTGTTGCCTTCAAAGACGGTAATAATGCCTGGGAAGCCAAAACCGTACAGTCCGGAAAAATGGAGCTTGAAGTGAAGGGCACTTCGCAGGATTATGGTGTGGTGGTATACGGTTTTTACGGTGGTATCTCGCAGGGCAAAGGTTACTTCTTCAAGAGCAACCTGAAAGAGATTAACCAGATGTCGTTTCGTTTCGATGATACCGGCACCAAAGTGGATTACACCATTAGTGGCACCGCATCCAATCTGACAAATAATTCGTACCTGGTCGCAGGCACCGATAATTACCGGAACTTTGCTAATTACAGCGTGATTACATCAGCGGGTGCTTATTCGTTTAACTATAACTGGGATGCTGATGTTTTTAACGAAGCCGATGTGTTGCTGCAGCTGGATAATGGTGGCCTGTTGCATTACAAGAAATTGCGTGCGACTTTTACCAACCATGCTGCTAATAATGTGGATTACAGCGCCACTCAATCCGATTCCGGCAATACCTTCAGCGTCGATCACAGTGCGGTACGTAGTGGTCCTAACTACGATGGCCTGGGTATTAAATTTTCGGGTTACAATCTGAAAGCCCAGTTGCTGCAGAACTATAATTTGAACGATACAGAAACCATCGACAAGTTTACTGCTGGCACGGATGACCTGTTTTCGGTGAATGCCAACTGGTCGTATACCAGTCCCAGTTTCGAAACCCTTTCCAAGCATACCTTGTGGCTCAATAACCCGGCTTCGGTTACTTTTGATACCGAACCGGCTTTGCCGCCTTCGGTGAGCATCGGTGCCGATGCTGACAGTTCAATTCTATTGACTTTCGCAGGCCTGTATTCTGGCAGCCTGGGTCTCAATGATATCGCCCGCGGTGCCCGCATCAAGACTGCTGATACGCAATGGAATATGTATGAGACCAATCTTCGTTACAGTGGCGGTGAACTGACCATGGGTTTCGATATCGATCTCACTACCCTGGCCGGTTTTCCCCTCAACAAGGAGCCGATCCAGTCCGGTTCTGATATTCGCGTGAGCTATTATCAAAGCAGCATGAATGCTCAGGATTTTGTCGATCGCGAACTGTCCGGCCATCGGCCTGCGGCGAAGTATAATAACTCCAGCTGGTTACGCGTCAGTCAGCAATTCTAGCCACCCTGGCAGGGTGAGCTTTGACGCGACAGGTAGGTATTGTCCCATACCTGCCTGTTGCACCCTGTCCCGGTCCAGGGCACAGACACCGCTTCAGTATTTGCTAATGCAGTCACTGGTGCCGATTCAATATTGCTTGAGGGTGTCGGCCTCTTTATACTGCGGGCTTGTTCTAAACGGGTAAATCCCCTGTCCTGATGTGGTGATATGAACGTAACCGTCAGCGATCTGGTCGTGAAGTATATGGAGCGGCTGGGAATAGAAGTCATATTCGGCATGCCCGGAGCCCATATCCTGCCTGTGTATGACTGTCTGTATGATTCTTCCATCCGCAGTGTGCTAGCCAAACACGAGCAGGGTGCGGCGTTTATGGCCGGCGGCTATGTGCGTGCCTCCGGGCGTATCGGTGCCTGTATCACCACGGCCGGGCCCGGTGCCACCAACCTGGTGACGGGTATCGCCAATGCCTATGCCGACAAGCAGCCGGTGCTGATCATTACCGGCGAAGCCCCTACCTATATATTTGGCAAGGGCGGTCTGCAGGAGAGTTCCGGCGAAGGCGGCACCATCGACCAGGTGGCCCTGTTCAAGGGCATCACCAAGTATAACAAAATCGTCGAACGTACCGATTATCTCGAGAATGTGCTGATCCAGGCGTCCAATATCCTGCTGGGAGAAAATCCCGGACCGGTATTGTTGAGTTTCCCGTTTAATGTGCAGAAAGAAATGGTGGATGACGCCATTCTTAACAGTATCGATTTCAAACATCGCATTCGCCCCATCCACGAAGGTTCCGAACCGGTACTCGCCCTGACCGAAATGATTGCGGCAGCGAAAAATCCGGTAATCATCGCCGGCTACGGCTGTATCAAGGCTAATGCCCAGGAACAGGTGCGGCAGTTGAGTGAACGTATGGGCATCGCAGTGACCAGCAGCCTGAAAGGCAAAGGGGTGGTGAGCGAACGATCTCCCTATGCCCTTGGCAGCCTGGGGGTGACCTCCTACGGTCCGGCTTACCAGTACATCCGCGAGAAATCCGACCTGGTGATTGTGCTTGGGGCGGCGTTTAACGAGCGCACCAGCTATGTCTGGGACAAGGGCCTGTTAAAAGATAAAACCATTGCCCAGGTGGATAATGATTACAGCCAGCTGGGCAAAGTGTTCAAACCGGATGTGGCCATCCAGGGCGATATTAAAATTGTGCTGAAAGGGGTGCTGACGAATCTGGAAAGCCGCCAGGTGGCGAAAAAGGACAGCATGGATGTGCCGTCCGAGCTGGTGTGCATGGAACAGCTGGCGCCGGAAAGCGATGCCGCCATCTTCAAGCAACGCTTTGCCCTGATCGAGACCCTGTTCGAAAAAATGGAACAGTATGTGCCCGGCAATGTCATGGTGTTCGACGACAATATTATTTTTGCCCAGAATTTTTTCCGTGTTTCCAATGGCAGTCGTTATTATCCCAACTCCGGGGTTTCATCGCTGGGGCGCGCCATACCGGCTGCTATCGGTGCACGCTTTATCGAAGACCGTCCCGCCATGGCGATTCTGGGTGATGGCGGTTTTCAGATGTGTTGCATGGAAATCATGACCGCGGTGAATTATAACATCCCGCTCTCCATCGTCATGTTCAACAACTCCTCTATGGGGCTGATACGAAAAAACCAGTCGCAACAATACCGGCAACGTTTTATCAACTGCGATTTCAGTAATCCGGATTATGCCATGCTGGCCGCTTCATTCGGCATCGAACACCGTAAAATTGAGAACCCTGCCGAACTGGATGCCGTGTTCAGCCAGCTGGATTTTGTCAATGCTATTAATCTTATCGAAGTCATGATTGAGAAGGATCTTTTTCCCACTTATACCTCGCGTCGCTAGTTGTTGCTCATGGGTTCTTGCGATGCTTTGCTCAACCTGCTGCAACGTTTATCCCGGCATGCCGTGATTGCTGAGTGCTATAAGGCGGTGACGGAACACCAGGGCGATACTGGCAGCCTGGTGCGTTTGTATCGCGATTGCATGGATAAGATAGAGTCCTGTCTGTGGACGGATGACTTCGATAGCGGAAACTTTGCCTGCTACCAGCAGGCGTTTCGTGAAATGGAAACGCTGCAAGAGCAATCCAGTCAGGAACAGCGGCATCATTTTGTGATTGTTATCCCGGTAGCGGATCGGCCGCAACACTTACGCAGCTGTTTGCAAAGCGTGCTGGATCTGTGTGAAAAATTTTATTATGGCGGCAAAGATGCACAAGGATTTCGATACATCCAGGTGTTGATCGCCGACGATAGCCAGCAGCTTGATAACATTCAACAGCACCGCAAGCTGGCCCGGCAGTATCGGCGGCAGGGCCTGGCAACGGAATATTTCGGTGTGGAGGAACAGCTGGCGGCGATTGACCAGGTAAGCCCGGCAAGCCGTAAGGAACTGCAAAGCGTGCTCGGACATACGAATACCGAAACTTTCTATCACAAAGGCGCTTCCATTACCCGCAACATTGCTTACCTGAAACTGGCGCAGCAGGCAGAAGCTCAACCGAACAGCCTGTTTTATTTTATCGACAGTGATCAGACTTTCCAGCAACCGCTGAATGTAGATGGCAAGGAGCAGCGGGTTTACGGTATCAATTATTTCTACCAGCTGGATCGGATTTTCTCCGAGCAGCACCCTCATATGCTCACCGGCAAAGTGGTAGGCGATCCACCCGTGTCGCCGGCCGTGATGGCAGGTAAGTTCCTGGAAGACGTATTGTATTTTTTGCATGAGATGGCGGGGTTGTCACCCGATGCAGATTGTGATTTTCATGTGGATGAACTGCATACAGGGGATGATGCCAGTTATCATGATATGGCGGAGTTGTTCGGCTTCGGCGGTGATGCCAGACCGTTTCGGTTCGTGTGTTCCTGTAACGACAGGCATAGCCATGTTGCTACATTTAGTGATTTTGCCGAGCGCCTAAGCCATTTTTTTGATGGCGAACACCCCACGCGAAAATCCTGGTATCGCTATGGAGCGGCACGGCAACTGGTATCGGCGCGAACTGTGTATACCGGAAACTATATTTTCGATGTCCGTTCCCTGAAATATTTTATCCCGTTCGCCGGGCAAAAATTGCGCATGGCGGGGCCTGTTCTGGGACGGATTGTGAAAGCGGAACTGGGCGATGCTTTCGTGTCGGCTAATTTGCCAATGTTACATAGTCGCACTATCGAGCAAACCGGCCAGTCGGAGTTTCGACCCGGCATAGAGCGTGGTCATGAGCGTATCGATTTGTCCGGTGAATACGAGCGTCAGTTTTATGGTGATGTGATGTTGTTCAGTATCGAAGTCCTGATCGATCAGGGTTTCCCGCACCTGCTTCCAGATCAGGGATTAATTGCCGAAGTCGTAGAAACAACCCGGAAAAAAATGTTATCTCTGTACCGGCAACGGTTACAGCAGATCAATGCTTACCTGCAACGACTACAGGTATTTTTCGAGCAGGAAGATCACTGGTGGCATGGCCGCGATGACCTGGTACAGGAACGGGAAAAATTCGAGAAGTTTATTGATAATATTCAGTTGAACTACGGCGTTGATGCCAGGGGTATGCAGGCGATACTGGCGAACTCGGAAGAACGTAGCCATGACATCGTTAACGCGATCACCGGGTATGCTCGTGATCGCCTGGCCTGGCAGGCTGCATTGCAACAGGTAAAAGATTTATGAATGTATTTGTGTTGAATACCGGCCGTTGTGGTTCGGTGACTTTTGCCAGGGCCTGTTCCCATATCACCAATTTTACGTCCGGGCATGAAAGCCGCATCAGTGTTGCCGGTGCTGAACGCCTGGCTTTTCCCGACAGGCACATCGAAATCGATAATCGCCTGGCCTGGTTTTGTGGACGCCTGGAGCAACAGTTCGGTGACCGGGCATTCTATATCCACCTGCAACGGGATACGGACGACACTATCGCCAGTTTTGTCCGTCGTGCTGACTTCGGCATTATGAAAGCTTACCGGGAGGGTGTGTTGCTGGATACCGAAGGCCGCTTATTTGTCGAAGCGGTGGCTGCGGATTATGTCCATACCGTGGAGACCAACATCCGGCATTTTTTGCAAGGCAAGTCCCATGTCATGACGGTACAGCTGGAAAACGCCAGAACGGATTTCAGGCGATTCTGGGAATGGATCGGGGCAGAAGGTGAACTGCAACTGGCCTTGCAGGAGTTTGATACCCTGCACAATGCTTCCGTGGTTTAGCGTTGTAAGCGCAATACTGAACAGCCACGCTCGGTATTGATGTATTGATGCTGGAGTTGGGGGTATTCTTCCAGCCAGCGCTGCACGATTGCCTGTTCATCGTCACGGGCGGCATCGTCAAGAAAGATGACGCAATCATCTGCCAGTTGATCAAACAGCAGTGGCAGGGCAGGGTAACGTGAAAGATTCTGGACGAAGCCCGAGGGGCCATCGATAACCAGCATATCAATCGATTGTTGCGGCAGTTGTTCGACGCTGTACCACTGCCAGGTCTGGCCATACAAATGTTGTGGTTGCAGGGGCGCATGCACAACCTGTCCATGACCCTGCAGGTCATAACGTGCCAGTTCCTGGCGGCTACGTTCGGCATAGTCCTCGCCGTCTTCCAGGCTGAAGACATTGCCACTATGGTTAAGCTGGCAACATCGTGCCAGCACCAGGCTGGTGGCACCACTGCTGCACTCCATGATCATAGCGGGCCGGTTGTCGAGGCAATGATTGGCGATGATTTTCAGGAAGTCGGGACTGGCTGACCAGTGGGTGGTGAATGGTATACCCTGTTTCAGGTCCAGGCGGTCGCGAATATAGTGATAGGCTTCGATCTGGTGGAATAGCTGATCGTTGTTGTCGCCAGGCTTGTTCTGCAATTGCAGGCGCAGCCTGCGCACTTCAATGAGTATGATGACAACCAGTACCAGCAGGATCGGAAGTAACAACGCGATAAAAATTTCAGGGCTCATGTTTTATAACAACGACTGATTAGTAACGTGGGGAACCGGCATAATAAACAGGCTTAAGATGATTGTGAAGTGATTCCCCCAGGCGAAATACAATGAATGAAACCCGACTCTGTCCTTTTTCCAAACCCTTGATTGGCCAATGGTGCCAGTGTGCCTATGCCAGTCTGGCGGAACGATGCTCCGGGAAAATGGTATGCAGCCAGTCCGAACGGTACCTGGATTCCTGCTCACGGCTGGTGGATTTATTCCGGGATAACGCTCGCTTCGTGCTGGGCCTGGGTGAGCATGAAAACCAGTTGACCCATACCCAGCTAATGAAAATTCGATGTGGCGGATTACGCGGTATGCAACGGATAATGCAACTGTCTACACAGGCAGCACCGGTTGTCAGGGACGTGATCGAGGCGGCTGAGCAGCAGTATGGATCGATTGCGGCATTCCCATTCAATGAAATCGTTCAGGACATCAGGGTCTTTAGCCACCGCAATAAAAAACGCGATTAATGGGTCAGGCATTTGCCTCAAGCCAGGCGTCGACATAAGCGTCAATGATGTCAGCAACCCGCAATTCGGATTGTATTCCGGCAACGCTTTTACCCGCCTGCCAGTAGTCATGACTGGTTTCGTTTAAAGAAGCCTGTTTTAACTGGTACAGGGATTTTAGCGCATACAGCATGCGCATCAGGTGCCGGCTTTTGCGCTGGCGCAACAGCCATTTTTCCAGCCGATTGGTATGAATACCCATTTTCTGGACATAGGGAGTGTTAATAACCGAAACCGGTACACCGGTGATGCGTTCGCTCAGGACAATATCCCCTTCCTGTGCCTGGCAGATGGCCTGCTTGTAAGCGGTACTGGCATTGCATTCACGGCTGGCGATAAAACGCGTGCCCATTTGTACGGCGGCATACCCCTGCTGCAGTGTCTGTACAAAATCCTGTGCGGCACCAATACCACCGGCACACACCAGTGGCAGCTTGAATGCCTGTAACTGCTGGTACAGGGCGGCGGCGGATAAGCCGCCGGCATGACCGCCGGCGCGGTTATTCACTGCAATCAGGCCATCGACGCCTTCATCCATGCCTTTGCGGGCCCATTTGAGTTCGGTGGCGTCATGGTAAACCAGTCCGCCGGCGGCATGTACCCGTTGCACTACCCAGCCGGGTTTGCCCAGGGAAGTGACAAAAAAGCGAATGCCTTCTTCCAGCGCAATGTCGAGCCATCGTTCCATGCGCTGGCGGTATTTTTTTGAAGACTGTTCGATCAGGGCATTCATGCCCACTGGTTTTGTGGTGAGCTTACGGATAGCTTTTAAACCTTCGCGAAAACCATAGCCGTGCACATAGGTGAGTGAGATGGGCTGGACGATGCCGATGCCACCGGCTTCCGATACGGCCGCCACCAGTTCCGTGTTACTGCAGGGATACATGGCACCGGCGATGATGGGTACATCGATGCCCAGTTGCCGGGTGAACGGTGTGTCGATTCTTGGCGATGGTGCGGGCATGTTGTTCGAATCCCGGTTATCGGTTGAAGCTGCGTCCGGCTGGTTCGTTTCTATCAGTAAATTGCAGGTGCGAATTGGATGGTACTTATTTAAGCCTAATTAAAAGCAAAAGAAAACGCAAATGAACGCCAATAAACGCGAATATTTTTAAGGCGCTGTTGCTACTGTGCCCTTTAAGGCTCTAACTGAGCTATTGGGGGGCGGTTGACTGACGGGTTCCCATGTGGCTTCGCTTCACACAGTGAGAAGAAATGTCTGTGAAAGGCCTCCTTTAATCTTCCATGTATTGGCGTTCATTTGCGTTGTTCGCGTTTTCTTTTCAAATGCTTAAGGAAACTCTGATTAATACAGAGTTTCCGCAGCACAAAGATGTGCTGCCATTTTCAATGGTTGATAAGCCATTGAAAATGAAGAAAAAGGTAAAATCGCATTTTACCTTTTTCGTGCTCTGATCATTCACGGATGAATGAATCAGAGCTTCCTTAAATGACCAATTCTTCTTGGTAATGCAGCTGCGGTTCGACCAGTCTTACTGGTTCAACAGTTCTTTTTCCATTTCCAGGTACACCTGGTAGGCATTGCCATGATTGGCGGCCCTGAAGGTGGGCACGGTTTTATAGCTGCTCCAGTCGGTTTGTTTATACGCGGTTTCGAAATCGGTTAAGTCGTCCACCGCCTTGCCCATGTTGGTGCGCAGGAAATCGATATAACCGCGGGTGAAACGAATCGCCTTGATGGGATTGGCATCCGCCGAGCCGTGGCCGGGAACTATGAAACGTGGTCGGGGTTTGAGTTGCTGTAAATAGTCCAGCCCCTTAAGCCAGTTACGGGTGTTGACTTCATCCCCCTGTAGGAACGGCAGGCGACCACCGAAAATCAGATCGCCGGAAAAAATCACGCCGTACTTTTTCACTACCATGATGGTGTCGTCCGGCGAATGGGCAGGTCCGGCATGGATGAGCTCGATGTCGGTGTCGCCCATTTGAAAGCTGTGACGGTCCTTGAAGGTATGATCCGGCCTGACGATATAGGTGGTTTCATCCACCCAGGGAAACAGGGCTTCCTGGCGTTGCTGCAAACGCTGTCTGGCATTCGCTGATTCGAGATACAGGCGTGAATCCTGCTGTGCCCAGATGACCGCTTTGGTGTGTTCCCGGAATGCCTGTAAGCCGTAAATATGATCAGCGTGATAGTGTCCGGCAACCACGATGACCACCGGTTTCTGGGTGACCTGGCGAATTGCCTGTAACAACCGGTATCCCAGCACCGGGGTGCCGAGGGAATCATAAACCAGCACGCCTTTTTCAGTGACCACAAAGCCGGCATTGGATGTCATGCCTTCATTCTCTGTACCGGGTACGCCGGACTTGCCGACCAAATAATAAACCGGTGCATTGGGTACCTTGTGCAATGGCAGGTCGATGCTGGATTTACCGTAGGGAGTATCCACTGTTTCAGCCAGCACAACCGGGGCGAGGCTAACAAGTAACACCAGGGAAAAGAATTTCTGCAGCATTTTGTATCCTTGTATGTGTGCGCGGTTTAGCGCATGTAGGCATAACCTTCTTCGGTTTGCAGCCGTACCAGTTCGGCGTCAGCCATGGGTACGAGCTTGACGAAGCCATGAATATCCTGTGGCTCATAGCCATGCCCTTTGGCGGCGATCCTACACATGCGTATGCTGATAATCCCACCGACTGTCAGGCTTTCGGCCCGTTGCATCAGCTCCTTGTATTTGGCGTAATTTTTCCGGGCGAAAAAATTAATTTCGTCACCATGTAACACGATGACAATAGAGGCATCGAACGGGTCGGCATGATAGATGGTACTGAGATAGCTGGCGCGGTCCAGAACCGAAGTCAGGTGCCCCACGTTTTTTGTGGCCACATCGTAGACCACTTTCTGGGGTTTGTAGTCGATATCCATGACTTCGCCCTTGCCCCAGGGGGCGGGGATATCCGCTGTTGCTGTGCTGCACAGGCTAAATAACACAAACATGAGTAGAACATATCGCATACGAAAATCTCCCGGTGTTAATCTGAT
>Ga0114931_10002819_pt1 | contig 22107 bp, 9 predicted proteins | sample 2SBtaG_FD_89579 | JGI IMG/M metagenome (GOLD analysis project Ga0114931, IMG submission 89579) | Deep subsurface microbial communities from Kolumbo volcano to uncover new lineages of life (NeLLi) - 2SBTROV14_V59a metaG | ecosystem: Environmental > Aquatic > Marine > Volcanic | place: Kolumbo... | reverse complement strand
GAAACTACTCTTGAATCTCCTATAGAGAATTATTCAACAGCCCTTACTACAATTCAATTTAATTGCTCAGTTTATAACACATATGACAACTCAAAATTATCAAATATAACTTTATATTTAAACAATTCTGGATGGTATGCTAATGAAACTAAAACTATTAGTGGAAATTCCAATTGGACAACATTTACAAAAACTCTCCTTGAAGGAACATACAAATGGAATTGTTTAGGAAAAAATAATAATAGCAATTCTGACTGGGGCAATCAAAATAGAACTTTTGTGATTGAAAGTATCCCTCCTACTGTTACAATACATTCTCCAATTGGAACCATAGCAGATGTAACCCCTACAATTAATGTGAGTTTTGGAGAAACTGTTGATACTGCTTGGTATAGAGTTAATTCTAGCTCTCAAAATGTAACTCTATGTAAATCTTGTTCTTCTGTTGATGATGTTTATTTACATCTACCTGAAGGAAATTACAAACTATTTGTCTATGCAAATGATACTGCAGGAAATATTAACAACACAGAATTTAGTATATTTACAATTGATATGAATGATAATTATTATGATTCATTTAATGACAACTCAAGTTTGGATATGTCTAATGATTTAAAATGGAACAGAGGAAACATTACCCTTAACTTAAAAACTCAAAATTCTGGAGATGGAAGTGACGGATCTTTAGATGTAAGTTCGGTTAATACTATTGTAAATAATTATACGTATCTGTCTGCTAACGAGGGAGTAGGAAATACTACTCTTTCGGTAAATGATTCTACAGAATTTTCTACTGGAGATGAAATATTAATTATACAAATGCAAAATGGATCCGGTTCAGGCTCTACAGGAACATATGAATTTGCAACAATTTCAAGTACAGGTGTTGGAACAATTACAATCAACTCACCAATCACAAATTCATATGGCTCAGGTACATTTGGAACAACAACGTCTTCTGTAACTCAAATTGTGAGAGTTCCTCAATATACTGATGTTACAATTAATAGTGGTGCATCAATCACTGCTCCTTCTTGGAATGGATATACAGGAGGAATCGTCGTGTTCAAAGCACAAGGAAGTGTAAATACAACGGGATACATTAATGTCTCAGAAAAAGGATATAGAGGTGGTGCCGTTGGAACAAGTAGTAATCAAGACGGATGGCAAGCAGAAAGTTATTACGGAATTGGTCAAGGAGATGGAAGTTATTGTCAATATAGATTAGCAAATGAAGGAGGAGGTGGTTCGTGTATTACTGGAGCTGGAGGTGGTTATGCAAATGCAGGAACAAACAGTGCAGATTGGAATGGTGGAGGAGGATCAGATTTTGCTTTAGGAGGATCTTCATATGGTAGTGCAAACCTAAATAAAGTTTTCTTTGGTTCAGGGGGAGGGGGAATTTGGAATGGTGCAGATTCAACTCAAGCACCAGGAGGAAATGGAGGGGGAATCATTCTTATCTATGCTAATACTATTAATGCTAAAACTAACACTATTCTCTCTTATGGTGAAAGTTCTAATGGTTATTCGTCAGGAAGTTATAATTACGGCGCAGGTGGAGGTGCAGGAGGGTCTATAATTTTAAGTGCATACAAAATTAACGGAGTAACTAATTTTGCAAACTCAACTCTTGGAAAAGGAAAAGTGCCTCCTGCCATATCTCGTGCTGGAGGAGACGGGAGTGTTGGTAGAATAAGATTAAACTTTAATACATTAAATGGAACTACTTATCCTAATAATTACAACGGATCTGCAAGTTATGTTTCAAATACAGGGAACTTCACAGCAAAATCAATTAATACAACTAAAAACATAACTGAAATTTTGAATGTGACTTGGAATGAAGCTAACACTGACACAAACAATAATATTTCTGTTCAAATAAGTGTTAATGGAGGATCAAATTGGTACAATGTTACAAAAAATAAAGGTGTCTCAAATATGTCCTCGGGTAATTCTTTAATATATAGGGTCTTTTTCTCCAACAACGCAAGTAATGAAGTTTCTTTACTTGACATGAATATAACTTGGACATCAGACCCACAAATTACAATTCATTCTCCATTAGAAGGAAGAAAATATTTTGATACAAATAATACTTATGCAAATATTTCATCTAATGTAGATCTGAATTATGTTGCATATTTCTTAGATGGGAATTATTCACAAAAAATTAAACTAAATAATTTAACACCAAAAAGTTGGAATATTCTCCTAGAAAATCTAACTTATGGAAAACATAATGTCACATTTTATTATAATACATCAGAAGGAAAAACAGGAAACTCTTCAACAGTAACCTTTTATTGGTTAAGAAATAGTAATCTTAAAATAACAAAACAAATTATTTCTGAAAACATCGACCAATATTTAATCAATACAAGTATTGTAAATAATCTCGTAAATTCAACTTATGATTATAGCTATGTTGACTTCATACCAAACAATTTGAATTTAGGTTCACCAACACCTGCATTTAGTTTCTTCAACACAACTAATGGAGTAAATTTCAATGGTAGAATTTATGTCTGGAATTTAAACACGACAATAACTAATGTGACCTATTCATTAGCAGCAATTGGAGATTATGAAGTTAAAGACTTATATGTTGTTGGATTAGAATAACACAAATAATTTAGGTAGTTTATTCAAATTCATCAAGCCTTCTCGCCAAAATTCACCCCTCTGTGTTTCTTCAAAATTCTTAAATAGTTCAATCAATAGCGTACTTAGTATGCTATTATGAAAATAAAAGCGAAGTTTAGGAATTGTATTTGGAAAATGCTCTTGATAGTACTTAGTATAATCTTGATACTACCTACTATCTTCGCACCATATGACAATGTTGCACAAATATATGATTCGACATACGGACAAGATGGAGATAGTACAACCATTACTATGAATATGGATTCTGAATCAATAGTTCAATCTAACTTCACACATAATACTGTAACAAATAATCAAAGACTATATGTAAATGAAACTGGGATGTATAAATTATCGTATTCCTGTACTTGGGATGCTATTAGTGGTGGTACGAACGCACAAGCAAGAAGAATTTATGAAAATTTTATTAGAGTTAATGGTGCAACAAAATTAATTCCTAGTGAATCGGACGTATACATAAGAAGACAAGATGGAAATGGAAATGTTAGTGCAACTTCTGCAACAATATTGGTGAACTTAACAACTGGAGATTATGTAGAATTAAGAGGAGGAGAAAGTGCTGGAGGAACAAATACTCCAATGCAAACAGATACTAGTGATGGATGCTTTTTAGTTGCACAAAAACTAAATACAAGAGCAATTGAAGTTTATGATACTGTAGGAGGACAAGATGTAAATGCTAATGATGTTATTGTTAATTTAGATACTACATATTATAATGGAGATCCAAGTTTATATACATTAAATGCAAACCAAATTAATGTTTCAGAAAATGGATGGTATAAAGTTTCATATACTTCATGTATAGATGCAATTGTTGATAGTAATAGACAATCACCACAGTCATGGTTACGTAAAAATGGAAATATTAATATTTCATTATCCTTTTCTTATGCAGGATATATTAGAGATGCTCAAAGTGATAGAGATAGAAATTGTAATAGAGCAACTACATTAATTAATTTAAGCACGGGAGATTACTTAGAATTACAAACGGGAATGTATGAGAGTAATAAAGTTGCACAAGTTGATACAATGGCAAATCAATCCTGGCTCTTGATGGAAAAAATTGAATTATCTAATTCATTAATTTCGACAACAGGAGGAGGACAAAGTATTACTGATGGAACAACTTCTGCAGTTACATTTGATACTAATGAAAAACTTGGAGATTATGTGACACATTCAGGATCATCTTCACAAATTAAATTTTCAAAATCAGGACTATATGAAATAACATATAATATTGGATACCAACATAGCACTAGTGGAGGTAGAACAATTACTTGTGGACAATTACGTAAGAATGGTATAACTAACATAAATCCTTCAAAACAATGTATTTATACAAGAGGAATTACAGATGCAAGAACTGGTACAGTTAGTACAACTTCAATAATAAACGTATCAAAAGATGATTACATAGAAGTTATGTTGAGTCCAACTGGAGACAGTGTTAGTCCACAAGTTGGAGCAACTTGGATTACCACAACTAAAATTAATGAAACAGTTCAAACTAATTGGGAAAATACCACACTTGATATTGGAACTACTAGTTTGAATTTAGGAAATGTCTCCAAATCAACTAATGTGTTATTATACGGGGAAGGTTCAAATAATGTAACTATAATTTGTAATAGTGGGGATTGTTCAAGATTTACAAATAATTTTACTAATGGACAAAATTATAGTGGACTTATTGAAAAATTCTCAGTTGACTTTACTTGTAAAGATGGTATAGTTGGAAATTTCTCTGCAATATATAATATAACTTCAAATAAAGATCAGTCAGGATCACAATTAAATGTTACGTGTAATGTAACTCAGACATATGGAAGTTTATCAATTATGTTAGATAATCCTCCTGTAGATTCAACTTCAATTATATTTCAAAATGAAACATTTGATTTTAATGGGACTATGTTTTGTAGTGGAACAATAGGAGCAATTTGTGGTAATGTGAGTTCCTTTGCAAGATATAATATTTCAGGTGGATTTGAAAATATTTCAACAAGTCTTGGAGCAACTCCTTTCTGGACTACTTCAACACAACCTCAATATTGTATATTGAATGAAGGAAAAAACTGTTCATTATCTTGGACTCTTAATGCAACCGGAACTATTGGAACACTACATAATATAAATATTAATGCAACTTCAAACTTCTCTCAAGTTCTTACAAATACTTCTGGAAATACAACAATAAATATCTCTGTAATCCCTCCTGGTGAAGTACTATGGAGTGCATCAACCCTGAATTTAGGAAATGCTAATTTGAATTTAGGAAATATAACTGGAGATGCAAATATTATTCCAAGTGATAATCATACAAATGTAAATGTTGTATGTTCAAATGGAGATTGTGGGATGATTTTAGATAACTTTAATGATGGAATTAATCTTACAGACGGAATAGATCATACTGTAACATTTACTTGTCTTGATAATGTAACTGGTACATATAATGCGAACTTTGCTGTAAACTCAACAGAAGATTCAAGTCCATCAACTATAATTGTATCTTGTAATGTTCTTCAAACTTATGGACATCTAAATGTTACATTATCATATCCTCCTAAACCTCCAACAATAACCGGTATTAAAAGAGATAAAACATTTAATATTAATTCAACAATAATCTGTGAAGGAATTATTGGATCAAGCTGTGGAAATGTGAGTGCAACACCAAGATATGAGAATTATTCTATTGATTTAGGAGATGGAAGTGATGGTTCATTAACAGTTACAACTGCAAATACTATTGTAAATAATTATACTTATTTGACTGCAACAGAAAATAATGGACAAACTGTTCTTTCTGTAAATGATTCTACAGAATTTTCTACCGGAGATGAAATATTAATTATACAAATGCAAGATGGAGGAGGTACTGGAAGTGGAGGTAATTACGAGTATGCAACAATAAGTTCAACCGTGTTGGCACAATTACTGTTGATAGTGGTATCTCTAATACATATGGGTCAGGAACATTTGATACAACTTCAGCTTCAGCAACACAAATTGTAAGAATTCCACAATATACTGATGTAACTATTAATTCCGGTGCGTCAATTACTGCTCCAGCATGGAATGGATATAAAGGAGGAATTGTTGTATTTAGATCTCAAGGTTCACTAAATACAACTGGATACATTAATGTGTCAGAGAAAGGATTCAGAGGAGGAGATTGTAATGGTTGTGGAAATAATGCTTGGGGAGATCAAGGTGAAGGAACTTCTGGAATAGGAACTACCTCCACAGGTTCAAACCAAGAAGGTGGAGGAGGAGGATATGGTCCTGGAACTTCTGGAGAAGCAGGTGGAGGTGGAGGATACGGAACTTCTGGAACAGGAGGAAATTCAGAAAACCCTTCTTCAGGAGGAAATAGTATTGGGTCAAGTGACTTATCTAAAATATACTTTGGTGGGGGAGCAGGAGCAGGAGGGGACAATAATGCAAGAACTCCAAGCCCTCAAAATGTAAATGGTGGAGGTATAGTAATAATATATTCTAATGAGATACTAAATGGAAGAATAATTGCTAAAGGAGAAACTGGAATATATGGCTCCAGTGGAATTAATGGTGGTGTTTCAGGATCAGGAGCAGGTGGAACAATTTGGTTAAATGCAATTTCACAAACCTTAACTGATGTAAATGCTTCAGGGGGACCTGCAGTAAGTGGATATTCAACTGATGTTGGTGGAGCAGGGGGAGATGGAAGAATTAGATTTGATTACTTATCATTAACTGGAAATTCAACTCCAACTGCAGGGTATACAAATACAACATTTCCAAGTTCAATGTCATTAATCTCAACTTCAACTACAGCAATTCCATTTTATAGTTTAACAAGTCAGTCATTAACTTGTGGAATAATGTTTGAAGGAGATTTGTGTAATTTAAGTTGGAATATTAATACAACAGGATTCCTTAATATTATATATGATTTAAATATTAATATAACTTCAAACCAATCACAAGTTCCTGACAATGATTCAATAAATTCACAAGTGAAAATTACTAATGATCCAATAATCACAATAAACTCCCCAATAAATAATAGCATATATAATAAAGGAGATATACTATATGCAAATTTAACTTCAGATGATCCTCTAACATATGCAGGTTATTATATTAATGATAATATCTCTAATATTATAGATCTAACAAATATAAGTTCAACACAATGGGAAGGATTATTAAATACTTCTCAAGGAAATTATATATTACATTTGTATATAATACTTCAAGTAAGAACTATACAAGTAATACATTATATTACACCGTTGTAATTCCAACATATGAAATTGACATTAGAAAAGAAATTACCAATATTAATACAAATCAATATTTTGTGCAAATATTTATTGATAATAATATTAATGTGACGAGAAATATTACTATACTTGACTTTGTTGATAGCAACTTTATTGCAGGTTCATTTAGTACTCCGGGCCCATCAATAATTAATACGACAACGGGTCCAATCTCTGGTACAATTTATGGGTGGAACCTCACACTTGTAAATGTTAGTTCAATAGAAATTAATTATTCAATTACGGGTATTGGTGATTACGAACTTGGTAGAAACTTCTTTATTGGATTAGAATAAAGAACTATTTATTTCTTCGAATACCCCACTTTTTAAGGTAAGAATAGTCATTCTTTGGATTTTTAATTTACTTATTCTTATTCAAAACTTCTTCTACAACAGGCCCAATATTTTTTTGAACAATTATTGAATATCCTTCTGGTGTAGGGTGGATTCTATCTTTTTGATTTAACTCCTCAATTCCTGCAACTCCACCTAAAAATTTTCTAATTAAAGTAATATTTTTGTTTTTTGAAACTTCAGGATAAATATTCTCAAATTTATTAACATAATCCGGTCCTAAATTTTCAACCATTTCAATGCCTGCTAAAATAACTGTAACATTTTTTTCTTCAAAAATGTCAACTATTTTCTCAATATTTGTTTTAGTAAGATTTAAATCTATTCCTCTAAATGCATCATTTGCTCCAGTCTCCAAAATCACAATGTCTGGATTCAAATGCATAACCCAATTTACTCTTGATAATGCCGCTGATGTGGTCTCTCCACTTAATCCTGAATTATAGACTTTAACATTATATCCATTATTTCTCAAATATGTCTCAAGCTGTTTTGGGTATGCATCACTTATATTTAATCCGTATCCCGCTGTAAGACTATCGCCAAATGCAACAATATTTATAACATCTTCTGTTTTTGAATTTGATTCATTTAATTGATTATTTTTTTGAATTTCTTGAGAAGATTGAGGAGAACAACCAACCAATACGACACTTAAGATAATAAACAACAAAGATATAGTTTTCGACATAAGAACTCTAAATAAAAAATGTTTTATAAATCTGATTAAATCCACAATAACAATACAATTATAAATAATTTGATTTTAAAAATGATATGAACATCTTATCTACTAAAAATTTAACTAAAGAATTTATTTTAGACAATAAAAAAATAAATGTTATTGATGACATCTCCTTACAAGTAAAAAAAGGAGAATTCCTAGCAGTTATGGGACCCTCGGGTTCTGGAAAATCAACTCTTTTAAGTTTAATTGCAAGTCTTGATGAACCAACAAAAGGAACAATTGAAATCAATGGGAAAAATATAACCGGAGAATCAGAAGAAAAAGTTGCAGAAATAAGAAATAAAACAATTGGTTTTGTTTTTCAATCATTTAACTTAATTCCAACATTAAATACTTATGAAAATATTATTCTTCCTCTTGAAATTGCAAATGCAGTAGATAAAAACAAAGTTGATAAAATTATTAAAAGAGTTGGACTTGAAAATAGAAAAAATAGTTATTCAAACCAACTCTCAGGGGGAGAGCAACAAAGAGTTGCAATCGCAAGAGCCATAATTAACAACCCTCTAATTTTATTTGCAGATGAGCCAACAGGAAATTTAGATTCAAAAAACTCAAAAAATGTATTAAATTTACTTCTTGAATTAAAAGATGAATTTGAAATGACTCTCGTTCTTGTAACCCACGATGAAAATATTTCAAAAAAAGCAGATAGAATTGTATATCTAAAAGATGGAAAAATTAAAAAAATATTGTCTAAAAAATGAGGAAGTTAAATGAGTTAAGTCAGTCAAAACATCAAGTCTTAATTATAGTTTTAGCATTAGTACTCTCAATCTCGGCATTCATTCTTCTTGAGAGTTTTAGAGATAGCATTCAAAATAGTGTTTCAAGTGATTCTAAAACTCTTGCAGGAGGAGATATTATTATTAGTGCACATCAAAAGTTTTCAAATAATCTCTCTCTCGCACTTGAAGAATTAGGAAAAAAAACAGATGTTACAATAGTAGATTCATATGAATTTTCAACGATTATTTATTCGAAAGATGAAAACACATCCCTTCTCTCTGAACTAAAATTAGTTAAGAAAGGCTACCCACTTTACGGATCACTTCAATTGGAAAAAAAGAATGGCAACTCTGATTCTATTGGAGCCGGGGAAATTGTTGTTGAAAAAAATCTTCTAGAAAGGTTAAATGTTCAAATTGGAGATAAAATTAAAATAGGCAAAAAAAGTTTTATAATAAAAGATATTATCATAAAAGAGCCCGATCGTCCTCTCTCTTTTTTTTCAATAGGGCCAAGAATAATTGCAAATTTTAATGATTTTAGAGATAGTTCATTAATTGGAGATAAAAGTCGTGTTGAATATAAAACATACTTAAAATTAGAAGATGAAACTAAACTTGAAACTTATTTATCTTTCTTAAAAGCAAATTCAGGTCCTAGAGAAAATATTAAACCCTACACAGAAGAACAAAACTCAATTCAATGGTTTGTTGATTCTTTCTTATTATTTCTACAGATAATCGTTTTCTTTTCAATTATACTAGGTGGAATTGGAATGAGCAGTGCACTAACTAGCTTCTTTGATGAAAAAAGAAATTCAATTGCAATTAGAAAAACACTTGGAGAAACAAACAAATCAATTCTTAAATATTATAGTTTAATTGTTTTTCTTTTTGTATGTACAAGTTTTTTAATTATCTTTTTATTAAGTTTTGGTGTTATTCAAATAGTCCCTTTTTTGTTAGGTTCACTTATTCCTAAAGAACTTGTTATCAGTTTGTCCGTCGTTGGAATTCTAAAAGGATTTCTTTTGCTTTTAGCCATCTCTTTTATTTTCGCATTAATTCCTCTAAAAAGTCTCAGATTCATAACACCTCTTGAAATCTTAAGAGGAGAGGATATAAAACAGAACAAAATTAATTTCAAAGACAAAATTTTAATTGTTTTTTTAATAATTGTTGTTGCAGTTCTAATGCTTATTGAATTTAAAAAAATTGTTGTTGGAATTAAATTTCTTGGCGGATTTTTTGTTTTATCATTAATTGTATATTTTTTGGTTTCAATTACACTTATAATTCTTAAAAAAATAAATTTTAAATCATATCTTATTAAATTAGGAATTAAAAGCATACTTCGAAAAGGAAATAAAAATAAAATAATTCTTACAACTCTAACTTGTGCTCTAACTTTAATTTTTACTATATTTTTTCTACAATTCACATTACAAGAGCAATTCTCAAAATCTTTTCCTTCTAATGCTCCAAATGTTTTCTTTATTGACATTCAACCAAATCAAATTAAGAATTTTACTCAAGAATTTAAAAATCCTATTGATATTTTTCCAATAGTTAGAGGAAGAATTCTACAAGCAAGAGGTTTAAATATTGAACAACTTAAAAAAGAATCTGGCCCAGGTGACTCTCTAACAAGAGAATTTAGTCTTACATATAGTAATTATTTAATTGGGAAAGAAAAACTTACTCAAACAAATTATTTATTTCTCAACAACTCGAATAAAACAATTACTCAAGTATCTGTAATGGATGAAATTGCTAATCGGCTTGGGGTTAAAATAGGAGATGAAATTAAATTTAATATTCAGGGTGTAGATTTGTCGGCACAAGTAGTTAGCATAAGAACAAGAACAACTCAAACACTTAGTCCTTTTTTTTATTTTATATTTGAGCCAAAGATTCTCAAAGATGCTCCTCAAACAATTTTTTCATCAATGAAATTACCCGAATCTGACATCCCAAAAAAACAACTTGAAATTGCAAAAAAATATCCAAACATCACAACTATTGATTTGACTCAAATCCTAAAAATAATAAGAAATTTAGTCTCTAAATTCTCTTCAATAATTACTTTTTTTGCCTTAATTAGTATTACGTCTGGAATCTTAATATTTATAGGCTCACTATACTCAACAGCTCAAACCAGAACAAAAGAAAGTGTATACTACAAATTAGTTGGAATGAAAGGAAAAGATGTTCAAAAAATATTTTTGTTTGAATATGCTTTGCTCGGAATTATTAGTTCTCTTCTCTCAGTACTACTAGCACATGTAACTTCTGCAGTTATTGTAAAATATTTTTTTGAATTTGATTATTCTTATTCTATTTTATCTTCATTATTTTTAGTTTTTATATCTACATTTTTAATCGTTTTTATTGGGGTTATAAGTTCATATAAAATTATTAACAAAAAACCTATTGACTTTCTAAGAAACAACAATAGAGAATAATTCTATAAGAATTTTTAGGAATTTATTCTATCATTTCCTCAAATTTCACCCCTATGTGTATTTTCAAAATTCTTAAATAGTTCAATCAATAGCGTACTTAGTACGCTATTATGGAAATAAAAGCGAAAACTAGGAAATGTATTTGGATAATTGCAATAATCTTTGCTATGCTTTTTAAATCAATTCTATTTTCGCAGTATGGTGGAATAGTGATTTTGATTATAGAAAACAAATCAATATTACTAATGTAGGAACAGATGTTCTGACAGACTTTCCAATATATATTAATGTTTCATATGAAAATGTCATGCAAACTAATTATGATGATATTAGATTTGTGTCTGGAACCTGTGGCATGTCCTCCCCTTCAACATTAAACTATGAAGTTGAATTTAATGATTCAAATCATGCTATAGTTTGGGTAAAAATTCCTTCAATTCCAATAAATGGAACAAATATTTGTATGTATTATGGAAACTCAACTGCCACCACAACAGAATCCCCTACTAGTGTTTGGAAATCAAACTATGGAATTGTATATCATATGAATGCAAGCGGAACCGATTCAACATCAAATAATAGAAATAGAGTCGCAGATGCCGGAACTCCAACGATAGACAATTCAGTACTAGGATATGGTATGTCATTTGGAACAAATAATGCTTGGAGTATGACAAACATGGCATACTGGGAACAACAATGGTATGATAGATCTCATGAAGTGTTATTCACAACAGTTGCTGATGTAAATACACGACAAACAATACTTGCAGAAGGAGGGGGGATAAATGGTGCTTTAATGTATATTCTTAATGGACAATTATATGCAAGATGGTGGTCAGAATCACAAGGTTGGAATGGAGGACATCTTAACACTTCAATTAGTCAAAACACAACATATCACGCAGTTATGGAATATGCTAATCCAAGTACAAATGTATACAATTACAGTTTATATTTGAACGGTAAATTAGTTGGGACAAATAACTCTTCAGTCTTCATGAATGCTCACTCTGGAGATGGAGGAATTGCATACACAAATACAGCTAAAGACTTCCATGATGGAAGTTTTAATGGACAATATTTCCTAGGGTCAATTCATGAATTTAGAGTATATGACACAAAAGAAAGTAATACTTGGATAAATATGAGTGCACAAAATATGATAAACCATCAATCTACTGTCTCATACAACTCCCAAGAAACAAGACCCGACATAATACAAATAAATATTACAAGTCCTGACACATCTCTTGTATATTCAATAAAACAAAACCAAACACTAGAATTAAATGGAACTATAACTTGTACCACAAACGTTGGAAATTGTGGAAATATAACTTTAAATAGCGAGTATAATTCTTCTCCTACTATTTTTAGTGTTATTTCAACTTTTTCAGGTTCAACTCCTATGTGGACTCCTTCCGGACAAGCAAAGTCATGCATACTTAATAGTGGGCAAAATTGTAATGTGTCCTGGATTGTAAATGTGACAGACTCTGCTGGAAAAGATTATAGATTAAGAATTAAAGGTAATAGCAATTTAAGCACAATTCCTGCTACAAATTCCAAAGAACTCTCTATTGAAATTATTGCCGATGCAGCAATTGTATTTAATCAAACAGCTCTGGATTTTGGAAGCTTTTTCAAAAACTCAGGAAATAAATTAACAAATGTCTCAGTTATTTCTGTTGTTAGAAATAATACAAATGTCTCAGTTACGTGTCTCTCTGGTAATTGTTCTATTATAACCGAGAATTTCCCTGATGGAATAAATATTAGTGAATTAAATTCCTATAATTTAACATTCACTTGTTCAGACAATGTTGTAGGAAATTACAACGCAACCTATGGTGTAAAATCAAATGAAGATATATTTGAAAATGAAGTATTTGTTACTTGTAATGTTAATAGAGTATATGGACCTATACAAGTGACATTATTAGACCCACCTGAAAACACAACTAAAACCGTTGGTCAAAATAGGACTTTCACACTCAAAGCTAATGTGAGTTGTAATGGAACTTGTGGAAATGTTACTGCATATGCAATATATTCACAAAATCTGGGTGACGGGAGTGATGGTTCATTAACTGTAAGTTCAGCAAATACTGTTGTTAACACTTACACATATTTAACTGGAAATGAAAACTCAGGAAATACGACTCTTTCTGTAAATAGTACTAGTGGTTTTGGGATTGGAGACGAAATATTAATTATTCAAATGCAAAATGGAACAGGAAGTGGTTCTGCAGGAACATACGAGTTTGCAACAATTTCAAGTACAGGTGTTGGAACTATAACTATTGAGAATTCTATTTCCAATTCATATGGTTCAGGTACATTTAATGCTATTTCTTCTTCTGTAACTCAAATTGTAAGAGTACCACAATACACTGATGTTACAATTAATAGTGGTGCATCAATTACTGCTTCAGCTTGGAATGGTTTTTCAGGAGGAATTGTTGTATTTAGATCGCAAGGAACTGTAAATACAACAGGGTATATTAATGTCTCAGAAAAAGGATATAGAGGAGGAGATTGTAATGGTTGTGGAAATAATGCTTGGGGAGATCAAGGTGAAGGAACAACAGGTATTGGAACTAATTCACAAAGTGCAAATGGAATTGGTGGTGGTGGTGGTTATGGTCCAACGGGATTAGGTGGAGAACCAGGAGGAGGTGGAGGACATGCAACAACAGGAGGAAAAGGATTAGGACAATACACTTCAGACGCAATAGGGGGAGGAACAATTGGTGTTGTTGATTTATCATCAATATACTTTGGTGGTGGAGCTGGAGGTGGTGGAGACAATGATAATTTAGCACCAAATCCTGAATTTGTTGATGGAGGGGGAATTGTAATTGTAATTGCTAAAGAAATTGTTAATGCTAGGGTTCATGCAATAGGTGAAAAAGGAATAATCTCACAAAATAATGGTGGGACCACAGGTGCTGGAGCAGGAGGAAGTATCTGGCTTTCAACAAATAGTCTTGAAATTACTGATGTTAATGCATCAGGTTCACCAACTGTAAATGGATTTGGATCTGACTTTGGAGGTGCGGGTGGAGATGGAAGAATTAGATTAGATTTTAGTAGTATTAGTGGAAGTAACACCGATCCTCTTCAAGGGTATAATGGAAGTTCAACAGGTATATTTAATTCAATTTCTAACACACCTGGTGCAATACCACTTTGGGCAGTAACAACTCAACCTCAATCATGTATTGTATCTGAAGATGGAAGTTGTATTTTTACTTGGACAATTAATGCGTCTGGAGCAATTAATGCCTCAGTTAATATCAGTGTCATTGCATATTCAAACTATTCACAAATAAGTTCCTCGCAATCCGGAAATGTGAATATTACGATTGTAGAACAAGTTGCACCTATTATCACATTATTAACTCCTTTAAATAACAGTAAAATACTTAGCAATGGAACAATCAATTTTACTTGGTCTATTAATGATGATAATACGAATTTAACTTGTGGATTATATATTAATGGAATATTAAATCAAACTATAAATTGTACTAATGTTGGAAATAATAGCTTAACTTTAACATTATCTCCAGGTTATTATGATTGGTTTGTTGAAGCAACCGATTCAGACAATTTAAGTGCAAATTCCTCAACATCTTATTTCACTTTAATTAATAATTATAGTATGAGTATTGTAAAGGCAATTACTAGTGTGAATGTTAATCAATATAAAGTTGTAACACAAATAAATAATTTGGTGATAAATAATACTTATAATTACAATTATCTTGACTTTGTCCCGACAGAATTCAACCTTGGTTCGGACACTCCTGCTTTTAGTTTCTTCAATATAACTAACGGGCCTAATTACTTTGGAAAAACTTATGTCTGGAATCTAAACACAACAATAACAAATGTAAATTACTCACTTGCTGCTATTGGTGATTATAGTGTGGAGGGAATATATATAGTAGGATTAGAATAACACAAATAACTTAGGTAAATTATTTAAATTCAGACACATTCTTAGTTATTTTTTTCAATTTAAAAAAAGAAATAATCTATTTGGGGAAATTTATCTCTAGATTCTCAACAAAACACCCACTGTTAATCACTCACCTCCGACAATAAAATTTTTTGTCAATTTATAATCAGAACCCAAACTCTTTTTTGTTATTAAATAGGAGATATTTCTACTCTCATTTGCATTTAAAGTAAGATTCCAAACATAAGTTTTTCCATTATACTTACTTCCAGAAACACCAATTGAAAGATTATAAGCCGGAACATCTGAACCTAAATTAAATCCGTTTGAAACAAAATCAATAACACTCACATTTATAATCTTAGATAAATTATTTCTCACATTCAAATCAACTCTATATATGTCTGAATTTGTTGAAGTTATTTTTTTATCAACCAATATTTTTTTTTCTGAAGGTGTCAACAAAGAATATGTAAAAGCTCTATTTTGAGTACAATTTCTTGCGCCATATACATTTATCGTACAAACCTCATAAGTATGACTCCCAAAACTTAAATTTGTCCAATTATATGTGAAGTTAGGTTTTTGTGAATTATATGAAAAATTTATTAGTTCTGGTGGGAGTTCTCCTCTCCAAACTCTAAATTCATCAATTTTCCCTGCAAATTTGTAACCCGAGTTAACCCCCCACCCACTAATTAACAAATTCTGAGTTGTGAATTTACTTCCACTATTTCCTAATCTCTGAGTTATTGTCTGTTTAACACCATCAATGTAAATGGCATTGTTTGTACTACTAACCTGTCCATTGTAAAATACTGCAACAATATGATGCCATGAATTAGCAAGACCAGAACTTGAAAATCCATATATATCTCCGTTACCTGTATTAAATCCAAAACTTCCTGAATTCAACCACAAATCATAATTTGAACCCACAAAACCCATTGGCATTTGTGAAGTTCCTCCAGTCCAATACATCCAAAACTCAATAGTATTTTTAGCTCCTGCTGAAATATTCATCCCAAGATTGTTAACCGAGACATAATCATTTCCTCCATTAATTTGAATGTAGTTGCCCCTGATATTATTTATTTTATCTTGATATACACCATTGTACATGCTTCCGTTTCTTGCATATGTACTCTCATCATATATTATATTTCCTAAAATATTTTCAAAACTATAATATACTAATAAATTCTTATCCCTATCTATGTACGAACTAAGATTCTTAGTTGAATTAAAACTTATATTTAATAATGTATAACTTAGGTTTATTTTTTCTGAATCTGAAGGACTAGGAGGATTTAGTACTATCTTTGGTGTTTCTATTACATAAATAAATCTCTGAGGAAGTGTCCTGTTTACTCCGTCTGTATTATTCGCTGTAACCTGAAATGTATAATTATCCCCCTCTACAAGACCACTTTTTACTTTATAGCAATAATATGTTGGTGAAGAGCCTGTACAAGTCATGTTCTCTTGAGTTCCGTTCCATCTCAAAACTGCAGAATCAAAATTTGTTGAATTTATTGTCGTATTTATTATAACTTGTGAATTAACAAATTCTCCATCCGAAGGAGTTGGGTTCACATAACTTGCATTAGGTGCAAATTGGTTAAAAGTTATATTTACATTTCTCTCTTCTTCACATTTGAATTCCCCATCATAATTTATTGCACAGCTTTTAAATGTGTAATTTCCATCACTAAGAAAATCATAACTCGTATAATATCTCTTGCTTGAATTATAAAGTCTCGTAACTTGTCCTTGTGTAAGCGTATCTTTCCATATTCTAAATTCATCCACTCTTCCTCCAAAATTGTAACTTCCACTATACCCAGAAATTCTCGGATTTGAATTAATCGTTCTTGAAGTTGAAACAGAGCCTAAACAATTAGATATTGATTTCTTAACTCCATCAATATATATAGCATTATCAATTGAATTTGCAAGTCCATTGTAAAATACTGCAACAATATGATGCCATGAATTAGCAAGACCAGAACTTGAAATACCAAGAACATTGCCATTAAATGTGTTAAATCCAAAACAACCACCATATAACCATAGATCATAACCTGCTCCATTCCATGAAAATGGCATTTGTGAATTTCCTCCAGACCAATACATCCAAAAATCAACAGTATTTTTAGCACCTGCTGATGTGTTAACTAAAACCCCAGTTAGTGATACATAATCATTGATTCCATCAAAAGAGGCATAATCTCCTCTTATTTTTCCCAAATTTGAAATAAATGCACCACTTTGCAAAGTTCCGTCTTTACCATATGTACTATCATCAAACACAGTAGTTCCAGAAACATTTTCAAAATTCAAATAAACTAAAAGATTTTTATTAAAATCAGTATATGAGCTAATATCATAAATTGAATTCACACTCACATTCAATTCAATCGTATCTGTTGTGTTTAATATTCCTGAACTTGTAGTTGGGGGAATATATGTTATATTCATCTGTGTTATATTTACAACTCTTGTCAAAGAAACATTTGAAACATTTTGGGTACTATATCCTAAAACATAATATGAATAAACTCCATTTGAAAGACCTGTTACATTGTAATACCAATTTGTTCCTGTGCCTGTCATGTTGAAATTTGAAACACCATTCCATTTCAATGTAGCATTAGTTAGATTTACATCTGAAGTTACGTTAATATAAATATAATCTCTGTTAGTTTTTGAATTGTTGCTCAAAGTTGGATTTGCATATGTCAAAACAGGAAATACTACTTTTTCTTCTAATCCCGATATAATATTAATTGTGTTTGCAAAATATTTTCTAACACTAATATTGTCGTACCTTGAATAACTTCCATAATGATTTTGCAATGAAATTTCACCTGGTCCGCTGTATTGTGAATCTGTACAACTTCTTGTTTTTCCATCTGTACTTATATACAAACTACTTCCATTAATAATAATTATAAAATCTAGCCAAGTTCCACTTGTTACTCCTCCTCCTGATGCTGTACATCCAGAAAGAAAATTCCAGCTTCCATCGTTGTAAGGTGGTTTTAAGTGTGAAACACCTCCTGAGCTTCTTGCATCCGCTCTTGATTTGTATCCTTGATTTGAAGCATATACACCTCTCGTTCCAATCTCTGAAATTGCATTTGTTGCGAGATATAATTGTCCTTCTATTATGCCGTCTGTAAAGTTTGTGTAAGTTGCATTTGAACCTAAAACTCCATGTCCATATGGAGAAGAAGTTGTTCCACCTCCTATTTTAACCGACCCATTTGAGATTATAATATTTGCTCCATTTTTGTGTTTTGTCCACTTACTTAAATTAGATTCAAAGTCATCATAGAAATCATATGTATTCCCTCCATTACTCAAACTAATTGCCACAGGATTCCCATAATACATATATATATTATCAACAGATGTTGATATTAACTGAGGGATTTTTATCCATATACTTGCGTTCTGATTTATTGAACTGCAACTTTTTACAAAATAATTAAGCAAAGTATTGTCATTCTTATTAACAAATCTCAGATCATTGCATGTTCTACTCCAATTGAAATTCGCACCAACTAAAGAAGAATTTAATACTACATTTATCTGATATCCTGTTGGTGTTGTTCCCGATGAAGTTGATATATTTATCATTTGTCTATAATTCCAGTTCTGGTCAAACCAACCATAGCTAAAATTCATCAAAAGCAAAATACTAAAAACTATCAAAACAATTCTTATGGACAAATCAAGTCCAAATTTCTCGTTTTCATTTTTAGTATGTTTTTTCATTTAAATCATACTAAGTATGATTTATATTTTTGAATATTAAAAAAGTTCAGAAACATACAAAGTAGTAACAAATAACATGAATTCTACAAATTATCATTTAAATTTTCTATAAAACTAAAAATTGCTTTTTAAAATTAGAAAATAAATACTTTATTATAAAAAATTTTGATTAAAAAACTTTTATCATAGATTTGTTAGTTTGTATTTCTAATAAAGAAATATCTTTCACCTACAACTATTCCAACCCGACAATATAATTTTTCATTAAGGGATAATCTGCTGTTCCATTAATATTGTAAGTTATATTAAAATTTGAAAAACCATTAATAACAGTATTATTCCAATAAAAAATTGTTCCATAATATTTAATTCCATTTATATTGTTGCTCAAATTAAATGGAGGAGTAAAATTATAAGCAACAAAATTCGCAGGAACAAAATCAAAAACAGATACATTCTGTGGTGAATCATTTAAATTTGTTACTTGTATTGTTACAAAATACCCTTTTTCAAAAACAGATTCTATTTTTTTATTAATAGTTACTGAATAATTCGTTATTCTCTTAGATATGTTAATCTTCAAACTAAAGTTGTAATTATTCGCCCAAATTGAATTGTTATATATATCAAAGAATTGAACACCCCAAGTATAATTTCCTGGGTTGCTAAATATGTAAGTCCAATTCAAACTAACATTTGTTGACCCATTAAGATCTGTTGTTGTATTATATATTGTATTATTGTTTTCATCTAATATTACAAAATAAGACCTATCTAATCCAACAACATTGTTCGCAGTAGCATTAAAATTAACTATAGATGTATTAATTTGGGACCCGTTATTTGGACTTGTTTTGTTTGCATAAATATTAGAATCATTTGTAATTGTAATAAAAACACTCTTACTTAAATCCTGTATGTTTTTATCATTTACAAGACTCACCTTTGAGAAAAACTCTTGAGAAAAATTGTTTTGTCCTGTTGCATTCACAAACCAAGTTAATAATATAGAATCCCCTTTATTAAAATTCGTAATTATAGGATTGCTTGAATTTGTCCAAAAAGAGATTGAACCTGAACTATTTAAAACAATTCCTTTCCATGCTGTATATGTTGTAGCTTCTCTTGTAAATACTCTTTCCATAAATATATCAGAACCACCACCAAAACCCCACAATTTTGTCTCTGCCCATTGGTTTCTATTTCCAAACTGCGCACTTAGTGATCCTGCAATAATTCCATTAGGGCATGCCCCAAAATGACCTTGATATGCCGCATTAGTTACTTGACCATTACACGCAGACATGTACCCACCTGAACCTATATAACGAATTGTTGCCGAAGTAGTATCACAATTAGTCTCATTAACATCACATAGAGCACTAACGCCAGTATTTACAATGCCAGCATTATTAGGAAAAACATCAGAGGTGGTATTAATAATGTAAGCATCATCATCATCAGCAACTAAACCTGAATCATATTGAATTACTAAATATTGGTCATGAGCAAGAGTATTAGTTGTATCAAAACTATATGAGTCAGTATAACCCAAAGTGTTTACATCACCACAAGTATTATGTAAAAATCCATTGAAATTTGAGCCACAGGATTGAGTGTTTGTTGAATCTGAACGTCTTTGGAACAGCAATGTCCAACCACCTCCGGATTGGTTCATTTCACAATATGCATCAACAGGTGTTGCACCGCCTAATCCGTCTGGGTCAATACTATATACTCCACTTGCAGAACTTGGCATTAAATCATGAATTTCTTTACAAGATTGTGGATATAAAAGATTTAAACTAATATTTAAATTTCAACATGTGCCTGAAAGACAAGTTACATTCACATCAATTTTTTGAGTTTGATTAGCAATTATACTTACTGCCCCTGGAGTTGTAGGAGATACAATTGTAACTGAGAAATTAAATCCAGGACCAACTCCAACATATGCACTAAAGTGATCTGGACTAAACCAAACTTCTTTTCTGTTTTGATTAAATTTTAGACCTGAATCCTCCCATCCGCTAAAACAACTGTCTCCACTAAAGTTGTTACATTTTAAAATCTTACTTATTGGTCCCTTTTTCTGTAAAGTAACTGTTGCTAAAGTTAAATTATTTATCTCAGCATGAACTATGTCTGTTAAATATGAGGTATTACTTGGAGTAATGAAATTTAATACTTTAATTTTACTAATGTTTGTATTTTTAAACCGTATTTTATTTTTTCCTTTTCTAATAGTATAGTTTCCTTTTTCACCTTCAGTAAAACTCTCTATTTTTAAATTATTTTTAAGTTCAAATTCAATTAATTTTTCAGGTTTATAATTAATTGAATTTTTATTAAATGATGCTGGAATCTCTTCTGATTGGATTCCTAATAATGTGTTTATTCTTATATCTTCAGGAGTCTTAATTTGGTGAGGAACAATCTGTTCAGGTAATCCTGACGTGTTTTTTTTTATTCGTGTATTTTCTCTAATTTCTTTCTGAGACATATTAAATTTAATTTTAAACTTCTTTTCAAAATGTTCTTGTAGAGTATTTATCTTAAGTGTGTAGTTTGTCTCAAATATATTTCTTCTCAAAGTAAATGAAAACTTACATCTTTTCGTACAAACAAGGACTTGTTTTTCTCTAAATTTAGGAAGATTGTCTGGTTGGATTTCAAGATATAATTTTTTTGTATAATTTGTCATTATTATTCCTGATATTTTTAAAGACTTTCCTGCAGTATATTCAAAACTCTCGGGCATTTTAACATTTATCACTTGTTTTTTCTCTAAATTAAATTTGAGAGTCTTCTCAAGATCTTCACTTAAAGAAGTTATCTTTATCTGATATTCACCGTAAAATATCTGACTCCTCAATTCAAATTTTTTTTCACATAATTTTTGAGAACAAACTATATCTTTAGATTCTACTTCTTGTCCTGATTCAACATGAATCAATTTGACATTGTATTTTTTATTAACTGCTTCATCATTATGTATATTTATTATTGCCGAATATGGAAGTTTAACATCATTGAGATAAACAAGTTCTGCATTAATTTTT